>JAEAMF010000276.1_pt1 | contig 77097 bp, 72 predicted proteins | sample 8958721 | NCBI WGS metagenome assembly JAEAMF01 (sample SAMN16933255, study PRJNA681124) | bioreactor sludge metagenome | isolation source: anaerobic bioreactor treating anionic surfactant - SDBS | place: India: Bengaluru | collected 2019-02-28
TCGACGTGCTTGATCTCGACGTTGGCCACCTTGATGCCCCAGGCGTCGGTCTGGGCGTCCAGCACCTGCTGGATGTCGAGGTTGAGGCGTTCGCGCTCGGCCAGCATCTCGTCGAGTTCGTGCTTGCCGAGCACCGCGCGCAGGGTGGTCTGCGCCAGCTGGCTGGTGGCATCCATGAAGTTGGCCACCTGGATGATGGCGCGCTCCGGATCCACCACCCGGAAGTAGATCACGGCGTTGACCTTGACCGAGACGTTGTCGCGCGAGATCACGTCCTGGGTCGGCACGTCGAGCACGATGGTGCGCAGGTCGACCCGCACCATCTGCTGCAGTACCGGGATCAGGATGATCAGGCCCGGCCCCTTCACGCCCCAGAAGCGGCCGAGCTGGAAGACGACGCCGCGTTCGTATTCGCGCAGGACCCGGATCGACGTGACCAGCAGCGCCAGCAGCAGGAAGAACAGGACGCCAAGGCCAAGGCCGATACCGGTGATCATTGCATTCTCCTAGCTGTTCTCGACAGGGACCACTTCGAGCCGCAGGCCGGTGCGGCCGACGATGCGCACGGTTTGCTCCTGGCGCAAGGGCGTGCTGCTGATGGCGCGCGCAGACGATGCATCGTCTGCTCACCCTCGACCTTGACCCAGGCCTCGTTGGCGCGCCGTTCGCCGACCTGTTCGACCGTGCACAGCGTTCCGATCAGGCTTGCGGCGCCACTCCTGACCGGGCGGCGGCGCGTCCTGAGCGCCAGGCGCACGGTGCCGAACAGCAGCAGGGCGCTGGCGGTGGCCAGCGTGCCGACCAGGCCGGGCGGGATGCCGTAGCCGGGCAGGTCGGTATCGATCAGCATCAGCGCGCCGGCCACGAAAGCGGCGATCCCGCCCAGGCCGAGGATGCCGAAGCTGGGCAGGAAGGCTTCCGCGCCCATGAAGGCCAGGCCGAGCACGATCAGGGCCAGGCCGGCGTAGTTCACCGGCAGCAGCTGCAGGGCATACAGACCCAGCAGCAGGCAGATCGCCCCGATCACGCCCGGCGCCACCGCGCCCGGGTTCATGAACTCGAACACCAGGCCGTAGATGCCGACGGTCATGAGGAGCAGGGCGAGGCTGGGATTGGCGATCGCGGCCAGCGCCTTGGTGCGCCAGTCGGGCGCGAACTCGACCAGCAGCGCGCCTTTCGTCTGCAGGCGGCGCGGCTGCCCCAGCACATTGACGCTGCGGCCGTCCAGCCGTGCCAGCAGGGTCGGGACGTCGGGCGCCACGACATCGATCACGTTCAGGCGCAGCGCTTCCTCGGCGGTGAGGCTGACGGATTCGCGCACCGCGCGCTCGGCCCAGTCGGCATTGCGGCCGCGTAGCTGGGCCAGGCCGCGCAGGTAGGCGGCGGCATCGTTGAGCGCCTTGGCCTGCATGGGCGAGGCCTTCTTTCGGGCGGCCTTGGGGACGTCCTTGCCGTTTTCTCCGGGCACGGGCCGGCCGGCGGGGGGCGATGGCCCAATGCCGATCTCGACCGGCGTCGCCGCGCCGACGTTGGTGCCGGGCGCCATCGCCGCGACGTGGCTGGCGTACAGGAGGTAGGTGCCGGCACTGGCGGCGCGGGCGCCGCTGGGGGCGACGTAGACGGCGACCGGCACCGGTGCGGCGAGGATGGCCTTGATCGCGGTGCGCATCGAAGTGTCGAGTCCGCCCGGGGTGTCCATCCGGATGACCAGCAGCGCGTGCCCGAGCGAGGCGGAGCGCGCGATGCCGCGCACGACCTGGTCGGCGCTGGCCGGGCCGATGGCGCCGTCGATGGTGAGCAGGCCAACGGCGGCCGGTTGAGGGGCGGCAGCGGACGGGGTAACGGACAGGAGCGCGGCCAACAGCGCCGCCCCGAGGGAGCGCAGGATCGCGGCTGGCGCCGAAGCGAGCATGTGCCGCAACATGATGGCCTCCCCACGCGAACGGGTGCCGGCCGCGGGCACGGCCGGTCAAGGATTTGGACCGCGAACCCGGCCGGGTGTTCCCCGGCAGCCGCGTCGACGGCCGGCGGCAGCGTTGCCCCGCGTGCTAAGATGGGGCGCTTCAGTATGCATCAGCGGATGACAGCAGTGAAACACCGATTATTCCTGTTCGACCTGGACGACACGCTCCTCGACTTCAAGGCCTCCGAACGGCTCTCCTTTGTCCGTACGATGGGCGAACTCGGGTTGCAGGGCGAGCTCGAACCCCTGTTCCAGCAGTACCAGGCGATCAACCTGGCGCTCTGGCGCGCCTTCGAGGCCGGCACGGTATCGAAGGAGGTGCTGAAGGTCGAGCGCTTCCGCCGGACCTTTGTCGGCAATGACCTCGACCTGGACCCGGCGAAGGCGAGCAGCCTGTACCTGGAATCCCTGTCCGAGACGGTGGTGCTGGTCGACGGTGCGCAAGCGCTGTGCGAGAGCTTGGCCGCGATCGGCGAGGTCGGCATCATCACCAACGGCGTGCACCACATCCAGCACCGGCGCATCGCCAGCTCGGGATTGAAAGGGCACATCTCCTTCGTGGCGACGTCGGAAGCCTGCGGCCATGCCAAGCCGGACAGCCGTTTCTTCGAATTCAGCGCCCGGATGGCGCGTGCGCGGCCCTTCGCCAGGCACGAGACCGTCATCGTCGGCGACCGCCTGGACGCCGACATCCTTGGCGCCAACCGCTTCGGCATCGACAGCTGCTGGTTCAACCCCGGCGGCCTGGCGAACGACAGCCTTGCGCTGCCCAGCTGCGAAGTTCGCACCCTGGACCAGGTCGTCCCCGCGCTGAGGCAACTGGCGCTGGCCGCCTGAGACTTTTGGCAACAGGAAACGCCGGCACCCGTGCCGGCTTTTTTTTGCGTCGCAGGTCTTGTAATACTCCCGCTATACTCCATCTGGAGTACAAGGAGAAGATAATGCACCCAACCGTACGTGTTCCCGAGAGCGAGAAAGTCACCGTCAACGTCGGCCTGGTCGACCTGGCCCAGGTCGACCTCCTGATCAACGAAGGCTTTTATTCGAACCGGACCGACTTCGTCCGCACCGCCCTGCGCAACCAGTTGCTGGCCCACGCCGACGCGCTGCGCCAGATCGTGGTGCGCAAGCGCTACGTGCTCGGGCAGCACCGCTATACCCGCAAGGAGCTGGAGGAGGTGGTCGCCAGCGGCTCGCGCCTCGAGGTCCACGTGCTGGGACTGGCCGTGATCGAAGACGACGTGACGCCGGAACTGGCCAGCGCGGCGATCGCCTCGGTCCAGGTCCTGGGCGCCTTCATCGCGTCGCCCGCCGTCAGGCAGGCGCTCGCCGACCGTATTCACACATAGAACAGGATTCCCATGAAACCCATCGACGAATTCGTGCGCCAGATGATGGCCTCGGCCGAGCGCGTCCGCGCCGGCGACCCCGGCGCCGCCACCGACGTCGTCCAGCGCGCACTGCAGCAGGCGGGGCTGATAAGCCCCACGCCAGGCGCCGCGCCGCCGGACGCGCCCACCATCATCGATCTCAACCCTGCACCCGCCGGGAAGGGGGCGCAGCCCAGGCCGAAGGCGCGCAGCGGCTGGAAACGCCAGCCGCATGCCCCCGCCGACCTCGGTCCGGGCCGCTTCATCGACGGCAGCTTCGCCTGCCCGGAAGGCCGGCGCCGCTACAAGCTGTACGTGCCGGCCCGCCCCGCCGAGGAGCCGCGCCCGCTGGTGGTGATGCTGCACGGCTGCACCCAGAATGCCGGCGATTTCGCCGCGGGCACGGCGATGAATACGCTGGCCGAGGAACACGGCTGCCTGGTGCTGTATCCGGAACAGGATCGCGGCGCCAACCATAACAGCTGCTGGAACTGGTTCGAGCCGGGCCAGCAGCGGCGCGGCCGCGGCGAGCCGGCGATCCTGGCGGCCATGACGCGCGAGATCGTCGCCGAACATGGCGCCGACCCGCGCCGCGTGTATGCGGCGGGCCTGTCGGCCGGCGGGGCGATGGCGGCCATCCTCGGCGCCGAGTATCCGGAGCTGTTCGCGGCGATCGGCATCCATTCCGGCCTGGCGGCCGGCACCGGCAAGGACATGATCTCGGGCCTGCATGCGATGAAGCATCCGAAGGCCGCAGCGGCAGCCGGGCAGGGCGTGCCGGTCATCGTGTTCCATGGCGACGCCGACCACGTGGTCCATCCCGGGAACGGGGACGCGGTGCTGCACCAGTTCAGCGGCGCGCAGGCGGGCAGCCTGCAGCGCGAGCGCCAGGACGGCAATGCCGGCGGGCGCCGCTTCACGCGCAGCTGCTGGCGCGACGCGCAGGGCCGGCGCGTGGCCGAGCACTGGCTGGTGCATGGGCTGGGACACGCCTGGGTCGGCGGCAAGGCGGCCGGTTCGCACACGGACGCCAGCGGACCGAACGCCTCGAGCGAGATGCTGGCTTTCTTCCTTGAGCACGGCCGCTAGGGCCGTCCGGCGTCAGCGCTTGATCGCGTGCAGCCACACGGCCGCGATCCGCTCCGCCTCCTCGTAGCCGGGCTCCCCCAGCTGGCCGCCGAAGATGTCCGGGTCCAGCTCCTCATAGCTCCAGTGGTCGCACTGGGCTTCCAGCTCGGGCCGGATCGCTTCCAGGAATTCGTCCTGCGCGCCGGTAATCGCCACGCCCGTGTACAGCATCAGGTTGCCGCCCCGGCGCAAGCGTCCCAGGCTTTCCTTGACGATGCGCACCGACAGCTCGGCGCCGCGCATGCCGCCGCCGTGGCGGTAGGGCAGTTCGCTCGGATCGAGCACGTAGGGCGGGTTCGATACGATCAGGTCGAAGTCACCAATCAGGCTGTCGAACAGGTTGCTGTGGCAGGCATGCAGGTTGGGAAGTTCCGCCAGCCGCGCGTTCACCACCGTCAGCGCCAGCGCGCGCGTGTTGATGTCGGCGCCGATCACCTCGGCGTGCGGGAAGTGGCGCGCGATCGCCAGCGCGCCGGCCCCGCCGCCGCAGCCGATGTCGAGCGCCCGCACCGGACCGGAACCGAGCCAGGGAAAGGCGCGTCCCATGGTGCCGACGAAACGGTAGGTATCGGGACCGAAGAAGACGGCGTCGTCGTCGTCCGTGGGATAGGCCGAGTGGAAGACCAGCAGTTCGCCCAGGCTCGAGGCGCGCAGCGTCGAGCGCAGCAGGGCGCCGTCGGGCTCGACGATGCCAGCCTCGCGCATCAAGTCCAGCAGTTCCGGCGCCACGTCCTCGGCGGCGAAGGGCCGGCTCCAGCCGAAAATGCCGCGCAGATCCAGCGCCCGTTCGTTGCCGGGGCGGCGGTTGATGCGGCGGTGCGTGGACGGGGTCACCGTGATGAAACGGTAGTCGTGCTCGCGCAGGTAGCGGCCCAGGGCGACGAGGGCATTGGCGTGTGGACTTGTCATGCCTGCCAGCGTCGCATACCGTATGCGGTGCTGCTGTGCGCCAGCTAACGCTGATCGTGAGCTTGGCAATGGGAAATTGCCGCGCATATGTGAGCATGCGAACAGTCCAATACGGCAGGGGTGTCCATACTCGATCACACGGGGGCGGCACGGCCGCCTGGCCCGACAACAGGGAGGGGAACATGGCGAACAGGGACGGGATCGAAGGGCCGCTCGGCCGCGTGGAACGTGAAGTCGCCCGCGAACGCCACGAGCGCGCCCTGCACGACGAGGCGCGCAGCGGGCTGGCGCCGCTGGAAGAGGAATTCCGCCTGAAGGATGCGCGCGAACGTGCCGACACCAGCAATTTGAAACGGCATCAGGGGCGCTGATGGCGCCGCCACTGGCCATGAGGAGAACAGGCGATGAAATGGGAAGGTGATCGACAGAGCGACAACGTGGAGGACCGCCGTGGCGGCGGTGGCGGCGGTGGTTTCGGCTTCGGCGGCAAGACCGTCGGTATCGGCACCCTGGTCATCGCGCTGATCGGCAGCGTATTTTTCGGCATCGATCCGAGCGTGATCCTCGGCGGCGGCGGCGGGCCGGTGCAGGTGCAGCAGGCGCCCCAGGGACCCCAGGGCACGCCGGCGAACGACCGCGAGACCCAGTTCGTCAAGACCACGCTGGCCTACACCGAAGACGCCTGGGCCCAGATCTTCGCGGAGCAGGGCGCGCAATACCGGCCGGCGCGGCTGGTGCTGTTCGAGGGCGCGACCCCGACCGCCTGCGGCACCGGCCGCAGCGCCACCGGCCCCTTCTATTGCCCGGCCGACGGCAAGGTCTATATCGACCTGAGCTTTTTCCGCCTGATGCAACAGCGCTTCAACGTGGCCGGCGAGTTCGCCCAGGCCTACGTCATCGCGCACGAAGTCGGCCACCACGTGCAGAATCTGCTGGGCCTGTCGGACAAGGTCCACAACGCCCAGCAGCGCGCTTCAGAGCGGGAAGGCAATGCCCTCTCGGTGCGCCTCGAACTGCAGGCCGACTGTTTCGCCGGCGTCTGGGCCAACCGCACCAACAAGCGCGAGCAGATCCTGGAGGCGGGCGACGTCGAGACTGCTCTGGCGGCGGCCACCGCCATCGGCGACGACGCCCTGCAGCGCCAGTCGCAGGGCACCGTGGTGCCGGACTCGTTTACCCACGGCAGCTCGGCCCAGCGGGTGCGCTGGTTTACGCGCGGCCTGGAGACCGGCAGCGTGGAACAGTGCAATACCTTCGAGGCGCGCCAGCTATAACAGACCAGCTCCGGCTGTGACCATCCGCGAAAAGCGGGTCGCTTGTAGGACAAGCCCTCGTCGAGCGGCCCGTTGCCCGGAAAATCCGCAAAACGCCCCGTTCGTTTCCGTGCGCGTATCGCCATCCTTGGTGTTTTGACATAACGTATTTGCACGAGCCCGCCAAGCTGGCGGGCGTTTTGTATCCGTTGCGAACAATCATCGAGGAGGAGTTATGCTGGCAATGAACTACCGCGGGCCTTACCGCGTCCGCGCCGATCACAAGCCCGACCCCGTCATCGAGCACCCGGGCGACGCCATCGTGCGCGTCACCCGGTCCTGCATCTGCGGCTCGGACCTGCACCTGTACCATGGCCTGGTACCCGACACCCGCGTCGGCCACACCTTTGGCCACGAGTTCATCGGCGTTGTGGAAGAGGTCGGCTCCGGTGTGCAGCACCTGAAGGTCGGAGACAAGGTGCTGGTGCCCTTCAACCTGTTCTGCGGTTCCTGCTTCTTCTGCGACCGAGAACTGTACGGCAATTGCCACAACACGAATCCGCAAGCCACCGCGGTCGGCGGCATCTACGGCTACTCGCACACGGCGGGCGGCTACGACGGCGGCCAGGCCGAGCTGGTGCGCGTGCCTATGGCCGACGTCGGCCCGATGGTGATCCCCGACGACATCCATGACGACGACGCCGTGCTGCTCACCGACGCGGTGCCGACCGGCTACCAGGCGGCCGAGATGGGCGACATCCAGGAAGGCGACACGGTGGTCGTGTTCGGCGCCGGCCCGGTCGGCATCTTCGCCGCCAAATCGGCCTGGCTGATGGGGGCGGGGCGCGTGATCGTGGTCGACCACATCGAATACCGCCTCGAGTTCGTCAAGCGCTACGCCCAGTGCGAAGTGGTCAACTTCAAGGAAGTGCAGGACATGGCCTTGCACATCAAGAAGATGACCGACTGGATGGGGGCCGACGTCTGCATCGACGCGGTCGGCTGCGAAGCCTCGGGCAGCGCCATGCAGACGCTCACCGGCCGCTACACGATGATGCAGGCCGGCGCTGCCACCGTGCTGCACTGGTGCATCAACTCGGTGCGCAAGGGCGGCAACGTGTCGATCGTCGGCGTCTATGGTCCGACCTTCAACGCGGTCCCGATCGGCAATGCCTTGAACAAGGGCCTGACCCTGCGCATGAACCAGGCCAGCGTCAAGCGCCACCTGCCGCGCCTGATCGAGCATATCCGCGCGGGACGCCTGAATCCGAAGGAAATCATCACCCACCGCGTGCCGCTGGAAGAGGTGTCGGATGCCTATCACATCTTCTCGGGCAAGCTCGACAACTGCATCAAGACCATCCTGATCCCGCCGAACGCCAACCAGGTCAAGGCGGTCTCGGCCAGCGCAATGCATTGAGGAGCGAACATGGAACCACGCAGCGATATCCAGGAACACCACCATCACGCGCATGGTCACGACCACGACCACGACCACCTGCAGCGGCACCCGAGCCAGGGCCACATCGCGCCGCGCCGTCCCTCGCGCCAGGAACTGCAGCACATCAACGGCTGGGGCGCCGACCTCGACCGCAAGAACCGCCCCGCCGTGCCGATGGAACGCACGCCGCCGCGCTTCATCAACCAGCCCGAGGGCGATCCGGTGCAGCAGCAGGAAAAAGTGGAAGTGCTGGTCTCTCCGGAACGCCCGGGCATCACCCAGATTTTCGGCACCGTGCAGCCGCCTTCGGGCTTGTCGGGCATGATCCGGCGCCTGGCCTTCAAGTCGACCGAGAACGACCTGCGCCACTGGCTGCTCCTGCTGCTGGCCGACCGCGTCAACGTGGTCGAGGGCATCGCCGACGACCTGGCGCACGGGAAGGTCCCGAACGTGCTGGGCGAGATGGGCATCAAGGCCGAGATGAAGCACAATCCGGCCGGGCTGGCCAAGAAGGTGGCGATCACCGCCGCCGTGGTGGGCACGGCGGTCTACCTGATGAAGCGGCGCGACCGCGACGACGATCGCTACGAGCGCAGTCGCTACGAGGGCGACCGTTACGGCGATCGTTACTACCGCTGAGCCTCAAGCGCTCCGATGAGCAGGGGCAGCGGGCCCTGGCGGGCCTGCTGCTTGCGCTCAACCGTAGCGTGGATCGTTCAGTACGGGCGACGCCTCGGTCTGCACCAGCACCGGTGCGGGGCGGGGCGCCGCCACCTTGGCGGGCGCCTTGCGCTTGGCCGGCTTGCGGCGGAACCTGATCCAGACCACCAGGCCGGTGATGAAGAACAGCATGGGCGTGAGGCCTACCACGCTGATCAGGATGCGCCCGGCCAGGCCAAAGGCTTCGCCGGTGTGCAGCGGGAACAGGGTGCTGACGAACCAGTCGCCGCCGCGCGCCGTGAGCGGGTCGATGGCGCGTACTATCTCGCCGCTGCCGGCATCCACGCTCACGCGGGTGGCGCCTGCACCGTGGCGCAGCTCGCCCGGCTGGCGCACCCGCACTTCATAGGGCAGGTCCGGCTTGGCCGGGATGCCGATGCGCGACACCCGGCCTTCCGGGTAGCGCGCCTGCGCCGCTGCCATCGCCGCGCCGGCGTCGATGCGCGGAAGCTCTTTCGGGCTGGTATTCAGCGCCTTCTCGTTCTTGCTCAGCGGCGCGACGGCGCGGATGGCCGGGGTCACCCAGTCCGGCGCGTTGAAATAGACCCCCGAGAAGGCCAGCACCAGCAGCACCGGTGCCACGTAGAAGCCGGCGGCCCGGTGCAGCTGGAAGTTGAACTTGGGCCAGTTGCTGCCGCGCCGTACCGAGATCGCATGCCAGAAGGCCGATAAGGTCATCTTCGGCCACCACACCACGATGCCTGTCAGGGTCAGGAGCATCAGCGCCAGGCCCTGCACGGCGATGACGATCTTGCCCCCTTCGCCCGCCATCAGGTAGCGGTGCAGATGAAACAGGGTCGGCATCAGGAGCGGCCGCGACAGGCCGGCTTCGCCCCAGTTACGCTCGCCCAGGATCGCCAGGTTGGCCGGGTCGACCATGACCTGGCGCGTCACGCCCTGCGTCCAGCTCGACGCCGGCTTCTCGGGCCGGTACCAGGCGACGTACACGTCCCCATGCACTTCCGGCAGGAACAGGGTGTCGGGCCGTCCATAGCCTGGCTCGTCCTGCAAGCGCGCCATCACCGCCGCCACCTGGGCCGGGGCAGGGCGGGCTTCAAGGCCGGCGGTGGCGCCTGCGGGCGGGGCCACCCGCAGCAGCCCCGGATTGAGCCAGGCATCGAGTTCATGGCGCCAGCCGATGACGGTGCCGGTGAGCCCTTGCAGGACCAGAATGGTGCCGAAAATCAGGCCGGCCCAGAGGTGAACGGTGCGGATGAGCGGTTTCATGTCGGGAATGATAACCTAAATGAGAATGATTCTCGATCTTGCGTCATTACATGATAACGATTATCATTTAGGAATTCCTGCTGAGCAAGCGTATTTCGTATCCATGAATAAGAACAACTCACTTAAAACGATTCCCGCCGCCGTCGCCACCGTATGCATGCTGATGGCCACGTCCCACTCCACCGCCCAGGAGGGATCGCAGAAAGAGGAAGACCTTGCCTCGGTCGTGGTCACCGCCACCCGCACCGCCAAGGCCGTCGACAAGATCCCGGGCGCGGTCTCGGTGATCACCCAGCAGGAACTCGCAACCCAGTACCTGATCGCCGACGATCCCTCGCAGGCGCTCGCGACCTACGTGCCGGGCTACGCCCCGAGCCGCCAGAAGATGACCTCCACCGGCGAGTCGCTGCGCGGCCGCCAGCCCTTGATCCTGTTCGACGGCATCCCGCAATCGAACCCGCTGCGCGCCGGCATGCGTGAAGGTTATTTTGCCGACAGCGCGATCATCGAACGCATCGAAGTCATCAACGGCGCCTCGGCCATGCAGGGCATGGGTGCGACCGGCGGCATCATCAATTACATCACCAAGACCCCGCGGGTCGAGGGCACCAGGTACACGGTGAACGCCCGCCTGGCCAGCCAGTTCGAATCCGACAACCTGGACTGGAAGACCGGCCTGACCGTCAGCCACAAGTCGGGCGACTTCGACCTGCTGGCCTATGCCAGCGTGCAGCGGCGCGGCATGGGCTACGACGGCAGCGGGCGCCGCCTGGGCATCGACGCAGTCCAGGGCGATACCATGGATTCGCACGGCAACGACCTGTTCGTCAAGATGGGCAAGAACTTCGGCGACCAGCGCCTGCAGTTGACCCTGAACCGCTTCGACCTGGCCGGCGACGGCGACTACCGCAGCGTGCCGGGCAACCTGGCCCAGGGCGTGCCGACCAGCTCGGCGCCCGGCACGCCGATCGGCATGCCGCCGCGTAACAAGGTGCGCAGCGCCAGCCTCGACTATCGCCACAACGACCTGGGCGGCGGCTACCTCACCGTGCAAGTGTTCGGCCACGAGTTTTCCGCACTGTACGGCGCCACCAATACCTCCACCTTCCAGGATCGGACCATCGCCCCGGTCGGCAGCCTGTGGGACCAGTCGCAGGTGGTGACCGACAAGCGCGGTTCGCGCATCACCTGGGTGCGCCCGGACCTGTGGGTAGAGGGACTGGAACTGACGGCGGGCGTCGACTGGCTGCAGGACAATCCCCAGCAGCGCCTGGCCGGTACCGGCCGCACCTGGGTGCCGGAGCTGAAATTCCGCTCGCTGGCGCCCTTCACCCAGCTCGAGTACGAGTTCGGCCCGGTGACCGTGCGCGGCGGCGTGCGCTTCGAGGACGCCAAGCTCGACGTCGACACCTACACCACGCTGGCCGCCTACGGCAGCCGCCGGGTGGAGGGCGGTTCGGCCGAGTTCTCGAAAGCTGTGAAAAACATCGGCGCCGTGTGGCGCTTCGCCCCGGGCTGGTCGGCCTTTGTCGGCAGCTCGGAAGGCTTCGGCCTGCCGGACGCCGGCCTGGTGCTGCGCGGCGTGGCCGTGCCGAACCAGTCGGTCTCGAGCCTGATCAGCCTGCAGCCCATCGTCACCCGCAACAACGAGGTCGGCATCAACTGGCGCGGTCCCAAGGGCCAGTTCGGCCTGTCGCGCTACGATTCGCGCTCCAAACTCGGCAGCGTGATCCGCATTACCTCGGCCGGGATCGGCCTGGTCGAGCGTGTGCCGACCACGGTCAAGGGCTGGGAAGCAAATGCCGAATGGCGCCCGAGCAAGGAGTGGAGCGTGTTCGGCACCTGGGCCACCCTCGACGGCAAGACCGCCGCCACCCAGGGCGCACCGATGGACCTCGACCTGGGCGCCCGTTCGCAGGGCCCGGACAAGTCGGTACTGGGCGCCAACTGGACATTCCGCCCCCAGGCCCAGCTGCGCCTGCAGGCGACCCACCTGCGCGACCGCGACGTCAACATCGGCCGCCGCGTCGGCACCAGCAACCTGGAAGAGCACTTCAAGGGTTACACCCTGGTCGATGCCGCCCTGACCTGGGACAGCGCCTACGGCCGTTTCGGCCTGAGCCTCGAGAACATGTTCGACAAGTACTACGTCGGCTACTACTCGCAGTCGGCGTCTGCAGTCGATGTCAATGCCACCTACGCCGGCCGCGGCCGCACCCTGGCCCTGAGCTGGAACCGCAGCTTCTGAGGCTGCCAACGCAGGCCGGCAGCCTTGCCGCCAGCCTGCCTGCATGAGCGTTGCGCTCAAGCAAATACTTTCTGCTGAGCTCGTCCAAACTGTCCGGTGGGCGGTCCATCCCAGGACCGCGTTTCCACGATAGGGGACGAGATGAGAACGCACACCACCTTCCCGGCAGCGCTGCTCGGCGCCGCCCTGCTGTTCCTGGCGCCGGCGCAGTCCCTCCATGCGGCGCCGATGATGAGCCCGCCCACGACGTTGAGCGCATCCGTCAAATCCGCGCTGCTGGCCCAACTGGCGGCGCAGCGCCAGGCCAAGGGTCTGGACGCCGACCACCACTACCGCATCACGGCCCAGCATCCGGGCGCAAACGGCACCCAGATCGTGCGCGCGGCCCACACCTGGAAGGGCCTGCGCGTGTTCGGTTCCGAATCCGTGGTGGTGCTCGACAAATCCCTGAAGATCCTGTCCGAGTCGGCCTCGGAGCGCCGCCAGCACCTCGGCACCGGCAACGTCAACCGGCTCGGCGCGCTCACCGCAAGCTTCAGCGTCCAGCCGCAGATCAACAGCCGTGCGGCGATCGCCGCGGCGCTGGCCTCGCTGGCGCCCACCTTCGGCCAGAATCCGGTGACCGTGGCCAAGCCGACCGCCGAACTGCTGATCTACCCGGTGATGCGCATGCAGCGCGTGGTCGGCGCCGGCGCCAAGGAAGAAGCGGAGTTGAACGCCCTCGACGTGCAGGACGTGGTCGAGCGCTACGAGCTGGCCTACCTGGTGCGCACCCGCCTGCGCGTGGGCGACCAGCCGGTCTACCACGACAGCATCGTCAGCGCCAGGGACGGCGCCATCCTCGACCAGTGGAGCATGGTGCAGACCGTGGTCGGCGTGGGCAAAAGCCAGTACAACGGCGAGGTCCCGATCAGCACCACGCTGGCGAACGGCGTCTACCAGATGCTCGATCCCGAGCGCGGCAAGGGCGGCACCTTCGGCGCGATGGCGATCACCAATGCCAACAACGGCAGCAGCGCCGGCAAGGTCTATACCAATGCCACCAATGTCTGGGGCGACGGCAAGCAGTTCGAGGGCGGCAGCACCACCGGGCCGAACGGCCAGACCGCGGCCGTGAATGCGCTGTGGGGCCTGATGAACACCTACGACGCCCACAAGAACGTGCTGGGATGGCTCTCGCTCGACGGCAAGAACACCGCCACCTACATTGCCGCCCACGTCAACCGCGGCTACGACAACGCCTACTACAGCGATACCTGCAAGTGCATGTTCATCGGCGACGGCACCTACTTCACCAGCCTGGGGGCGATCGACGTGGTCGGCCACGAGATGGGACACGGCATCACCGCCTCGACCTCGGACCTGATCTACAGCGGCGAGTCGGGCGGCCTGAACGAATCGAGCTCGGACATCTCGGGCGAGGTCGTGGAAGCCTATGCGCGCGCCGGCGGCAAGGGAGATAAATTCCCGGAAGAGGGCAACGACTGGCAGCTGGGCACCGAGATCAGCCGCAACGCCACGCCGCTGCGCTGGATGTACCGCCCGAGCAAGGACGGCAGCAGCCCGGATGCCTGGAGCACCTCGCTGCGCCGCCTCGACGTGCACTACAGCAGCGGGCCGAACAACCGCATGTTCTACTTCCTGTCACGCGGCTCGAAGGCCGACAGTGCCGGCGACTACTACAGCAAGTACCTGGTGAAGCAGCCGAGCGCGATGACCGGCATCGGCATGGACAAGGCCTTCCGCATCTGGTTCCATGCGAATACCACCAAGTTCACTCCCTCGACCAACTACGCCGACGCGCGCGCGAAGATGATCGAGGCGGCCGAGGAGCTGTACGGCAAGGCCAGCGTCGAGTCGGTGGCGGTGCAGCGCGCCTACGCCGCCATCAACGTCGGGGCCGACGTCGACGAGCCGGGCGCCGTCGCCACGCCTTATTGAGCGGCGACGGTCTGCCCGTCCGACATCAGGGGGAAGGGATTCAGAGGCGTCCCTTTCCACCACTGCTTCTCGGGCGTCAGCTCGAACACGGCGAAGTGCAGGTGCGGCGCGTTCGGGTCGGAATTGCCGGTCACGCCGACATAGCCGATCACGTCGCCGCGCTTGATGTCCATGCCTTCCTTGATGCCGTCGGCGTAGCGGTCCAGGTGCGCGTAGTAATAGGCGTACTTTTCGCTGGGGTCGAACTGGTACAGCGTGGTGCCGCCCGGTTTACTCGTGAACAGCTTGGCCACCTTGCCGTCGGCGGCGGCCAGCACTGGCGTGCCCTTCGGCGCCATGATGTCGAGCGCCTCATGATGGCGCTGGGTGCCGCGCGGCTGGTCGTAGGTGTCGGTGAGGTTGGCGAACTTGATGCCTTGCACCGGCACCAGGAGCTTGCCATGGACGGCGGCGGCTACCGCATCGGCCGGCGACTGGGGGCCGGAGGCGCCGACCGCAGGGGAGGGAGGACGCAGCGGCAGGTCGAATTCGCTCAGGTCGGCCTGGATGCTCGGCGGACCCGGCAGTTGCGGATCGATCTGCGCCGCCGGCACGCCGGCAGCCGGCGGCGCGGTGGCCACGCTTGGCGCCGGCTCGTCGGGCACGGCGCGCAACATCACGAACAGGCCGCCGGCGCCGACCAGCACGCCGAGCAGGAAGGTCATCAACCATCTCATGTCATCCTCCGTTGGGTGTCAATCCAGTTAGCTCTCCAGCACCACCTCCAGGCCCGCGCCGACCGCGCCCGCCACTTCGGCGGCGCTCCAGTTGGTCAGGCGGATGCAGCCGTGCGACTCGGTCTTGCCGACGTGGCCCGGCACCGGCGTGCCGTGGATGCCGTAGTGCTCTTTAGAGAGGTCGATCCAGACCACGCCGACCGGGTTGTTCGGCCCCGGTGCGATCTTGGCCTTCTTGTCGCCCGGCTCGGCGTCCCAGAACAGCTTCGGGTTGTAATGGTAGGTCGGGTTGGCGTGCACGCCGTTGATCTTCCAGGTGCCGATCGGCAGCGGATCGTTGGCGCTGCCGGTCGAGACCGGGTATTGCGCGATCAGGCCGCCCGCCGCGTCGTACAGCTGCAGCACCTTCGGTCCTTCCTTGACCACCACTTTCGCGGCCTTCGGCAGCGGCTGCTTGCCGTGGACGTTGGGGACGACGATCTGCTCGCCGGCGCGGCCGAAATCCTTGCCCGGATTCAGGCGTTCCAGCATGGCCGGCTTGGCGTGGAATTTCTCGCCCAGGCCTTCGAGCACGTTGGCATAGCCCAGCTCGGGCAGCTTGGCCTTTTCCATCATGTCGCTCGGCACCGGGCGGAACGGACCGGCCACGTCGGCCTCGACCAGGGTATAGGTGACCAGGTGCGGGCTGTTGTCGGCATTCAGCGCCTCCCAGGTGGCGGCATCGAGCTTGCCGGTCACGGGCAGCTTGCGCAGGGACTGGAAGGTGCTCAGGGCCTGACGCATGTTGGAGCCGTAGGCGCCGTCGATCTCGCCGGGCGACAGGTTGGCGCGGTCCAGCAGGACCTGGGCGCGCAGGTTGCGTTCGAATTCGGCCTTTTTCGCGGCGGCCGGATCCACCGGTGCGCCGGCCTGGGCAGGCGCCTGTCCGGCCACTGCCGGCGTCTGTTGTTGTGGCGCCGGTGCGGGCTGCTGTTGCGCAGGGGCGGGAGCGAGCACCGCCTGCTGGGCATGGGCCAGGGGAAGGGTGCCCAGCAGGGCAGCCACGAGGAGGGGGAGGGTGTGCGATTTACTCATTTTGGTTTCCTGCAATGCTTGCTTTTGGAAACCTCAGGGTAGGCCTGCGGCCGTACCGGGTCTGTGCGAGAACGAACTCAAGCAGTCGGGGCCGCCTGTTGCCCGAGGCAAGCTACAATCGCGCCATGAGCACCCACACCATCGTGCTGCAGCCCAGCGGTTTCGCCTGCGAAGCGGGCGAGGACACCAGCATCCTCCACGCTTTTGAAGCGGCCGGCATCGAGCTGCCCAATTCCTGCCGCAACGGCACCTGCCGCACCTGCATCTGCCGGGTGCGCAGCGGGGAGGCCGCGCACCGGATCGAGTGGCCGGGGCTCTCCTTCGACGAGAAACGCGAGGGCTACATCCTGGCCTGCGTGGCGGTGGCGCGCAGCGAGCTGGTGATCGAGGCGCCGGTGGCGCGCCGCATCGTCTGGGGCGATTGAGGGTCCTTGACCAGCCTGTCAGTCCTGAACAGCTTAAGGTTGCGGCCGGCCCAATGCCCGCTCGATTACGCCCAGCACCTGCGGCCAGGCATGCGAACTTGCCGCCACCTCGTCGTAGTGGCTGGCGCCCGGCAGGATCACCACCTCGGCAGCATCACCCGCCTTGCGCGCCCGCGCCGCATAGTCGTGCGCCACGCGCGGCGGCGAGATCGTGTCGAATTCGCCCGTGACCAGCCAGGTACGGCTGCCGTTCGGCATGAGTTCCGCCGCATTGGTGTCCACGAAGACGTCCGGCCGCCCCGGACCAGGCAGGCCGGCCAACTCCGCGGTATCGCGGCCGCAGCTGGACTTGATCAAGGCAGCTTCACTGCGCAGGTCGGCCAGGCCGCCCAGGCTGACGACCGCCGGCACCTTCAGGGTCTGCGCACGGTGCAGCGGGCTACCGGCCAGAATCCGGGAGCGTCCCGCCATCCACTGCACCAGCTGGCCGCCGGCCGAGTGGCCGACCGCGACCAGGCGTTGCAGGTCGAGAGAATAGCGCCCGGCCTGCTTTTCCAGGGTCTCGAGCGCCGCATGCATGTCCAGGTAGGTGCCCGGATAGCCGCCGCCCGCTTCGTCGGTGCGCCGGTATTCGACGTTCCAGACCGCGATCCCGCGCGCCGCCAGCGCCCCGGCCATGTTGCGCAGCTGGGTGATGCCGCCGAACTTGCTGGTCCAGCAGCCGCCGTGCACCAGGACCGCGACCGGGAAGGGGCCGCTGCCCGGCGGCAGGAACAGTTCCGCGTACTGCGAGGGCGCCTCGCCGTAGGGAATGCGGGCGCTCGGCGCGGGGCCGTCCAGGGCCAGGTAATCGGCCAGCTTCATCGGGGTGGCGGCGGATGCGCCATGGATGCCGGCTGCAAGCAGGGCTGCGAACAGGAAGGGACGAAGATTCATGGTCGGCGAGGAAATAGTCGAGTAAGCACTATAGCCGAGGATGCCAGGGCGCGGCGGGCCGCCTTCAGCGCCGCACGATTGAAAAACCCGGCTTCGGCATCCATGCTAGGCTGCATCCAAAGCCAACCACGTCAACAGGAGGAGTGCGATGAGCCAATCGAAATCCGGCGGAAGCCAGACCAACAAGCAGTCGGACAACATGTCCGAGGAAGACATGGCGAAGCAGCGTGCGGGCCAGAACACGCAGAAAAGCAGCCACGACCACATGTCGGACGTCAAGGCCGGCAAGGGCGAGGGCGCCGGCGGCGGGGCCAAGCAGAAGCATCAACGCTGATTGAAACCTAGGCCCATCGCACGGCGCGACCAGCATGCGCCGTGCGGTGGGCTTCACCCGCGGGTGCGCCCGCACCATCCGAGAGGCTGACCATGACCATGCTTGCTCAAGAAAACAAGCTGCACGGATCAACCCCCGTGTACGCCCATAGTACCCCCGAGCCGGACGTCCCGGACCCGACGCCGACGCCCGACCCGCGGCCACCCGTGCCGGACGATGTCCCCGACCCGGTCAATGCCCCGGTCGAGGAGCCGCGCTTCCCCGAGCCGCCGATCCGAGCCGCCTGACCCCGGCGCACAGGCCGGCCCGGGCGCGCAGCCCCAGGCCGGCCGGCCAGACCCCGTGCCGCCAGCCGGACAGGGTCTGCAAGTTCTCATATTTCCGAAGATGACGCGATGAACCGTGATTGCCACTGTGGCCGTCCGTCGACCTGACACGTCGGACAGGACGGAACGGCCCGCTGCAAGCGGGGTGGTCGGGGGAGGACGCCGGCCGTGAAGGCCGGCAGGGAAGCTCAGTTGCGCGGCTTGTCCTGGCTTCCGGACGAGCCCTGGCTGCCCGATGGCGGCAGCGGCGGAATTTGACGGATCATTTCTTCGGTTTCCAGTTCTCCAGGGGATTTCTCACCGCTGCCGATATCGGATTCGTGCAGTACGTTGGGGCCTTTTGCCGCGGGATCGACTTGGCGGGTTGCGTTGCTCATGGTGCGCTCCAGGTGGTTGTTCGACAGGATGATCCTAACAGGGCCGAACGGTCATCGGCGCGCGGGACGCCGCACTGCAACATTCGGTCCGGCCCGCAGCGGCGTGCCGATCCATGTCATGTTGCCGACATCTTGGCCTGCCTATAATGGATCGGAGAAATGGAGCACAGAAGGACCCCACAACAAGCACTGCCGGATGCCGGAGGAGACCATGGGCCGTACCCTGCACAACACCATCTACCTGGGCCGCGGCCCGCTCTACTACTCGCGCCGGGCGCAACTGGCGCTGGCGCTCGGCGTCGCGGCCAGTGCCGGCCTGGGCTGGCTGGCCTTCCGGGCGCTGCGTTGATGCTTGCCCTCGGCCGGCGCGCCGGTTACCATGGCGCGCCCTGGCCGAATAGAAAACAGCATGAAGAACGAACAACTGACGACGGACGAATACGACGCCCTGGAACTGGTACGCCGCGGCGTGAAGCGCGACACGGCGGGTGCCTGCGTGGGGCGCAATGCCAAGCGCCTGTCGGGATTGAAGATGCTCGAATACACCCGCGACGGGCGTATCGTGCTCACGGAGAAGGGGCAGCAGGTGCTGTTCCTGCGCCGCTGCATCAAATCGCTGACTGCCCTGGCGGATGACCCGCAGGCCCCGCTCGACAGCGACGTGGTCCGCTTCCTGAGCATCAAGTCGCACATCGCCCCGCTCGAAGACGGGGGCTACGCCCTGACCGACAAGGGCCGCGAGACGCTGGACGACATCACGCGCCAGCAACAGCAGCAGCGCCGCTAGGCGCCTTTAAAGCGCCTCTTAATTGATCCGGCGGCGGTTCGGGTAGACCAGCACCCGCACGGCCACCTCGGCCGGCACGTTCATGGTCGCCAGGAACTCGGCGGCGCGCTGCAGTCCGAGCGTGGGGATCGATGCCACGGCCTGGTTGATCAGGTCGCGGGTGCGGATGTCGGTGCGCTGGCGGCGTACGCCACTGGCAGTGCCCGCTGCGGCGGCGACCGGAGTCAGCTCGCCGGTGTCATTCATCATGATGGATATCCGTTATGTCTGAGGTTGCTAAAGAGACACGGCTATTCTAAGGCTAACAATGTTGTTTAGGCTACAAATAAATAGCCTATAAGCAGCTTAGCGGATAAATGACGATGGGAAACTTGAGCCGGATCAAGCCTCGGCGATTTCCGGCGTGGTTTCAGGCGCCGGTTCGGGCTTGGTTTGGCGCGGCGGCGGCAGCGCCTTGCGCTGGACCAGCAGCTGTTCGAACTCCTCGGCCGCCAGCGGCTTGCTGAAGAAATAGCCCTGCATCTCGTCACAGCCATGGCTGCGCAGGTAGTCGAGCTGCTCGAGCGTCTCGACGCCCTCGGCGATCACGGCCAGCTTCAGGTTATGCGCCAGCGCGATGATCGAGGTGACGATCGCGGCGTCGTTGGCGTCAACGGTGATGTCGGCAACGAAGGAGCGGTCGATCTTCAGCACGTCGATCGGGAAGCGCGACAGGTAGGACAGGCTCGAATAGCCGGTGCCGAAGTCGTCGATCGACAGGTTCACGCCCAGCGACTTCATGCGGTGCAGCAGGTCCACCGCCGGTGTCACGTCGCTCATGAACAGGCTTTCGGTCAGCTCGATCTCGAGGCAGTCCGGGTCCAGCATGGTATCCGCCAGCACCGACTCCAGGCTGGCGATCAGGTCGGCGGCGCCGAACTGGCGCGCCGACAGGTTGACCGCCACCCGCAGGCGTCCCAGCCCCGCATCCTGCCAGGCCTTGTTCTGGGCGCAGGCGGTGCGCATCACCCAGGCGCCGATCTGGACGATCAGGCCGGTCTCCTCGGCAATGCCGATGAAGCGGCCAGGCGGCACCATGCCCAGCTCCGGATGCTTCCAGCGGAGCAAGGCTTCCATGCCGACGATCTGGCCGGTCTTGAGGTCGACCTGCGGCTGGTAGTGCAGCACGAATTCGTTGCGCTCGAGGGCGTTGCGCAGCGCGCTTTCGATGCGCACCCGCTCCAGCGACTCCTCGTTCATGGCCGGCGTATAGAACTGGAAGTTGTTGCGCCCCATCTTCTTGGCGCTGTACATCGCGATGTCGGCGTGTTCGATCAGGCTGTCGGCCGGCGTGCCCTCGCTCGGGTAGACCGCCACCCCGATCGAGCAGGTGACGAAGAATTCCTTGGTGCCCAGCATGACCGGCTGGGCCACCGAATCCATTACGCGCTGCACGATCTCGGGCGAGAGCGGCTCGTCATGGTGTTCGGACAGGATCACCACGAATTCGTCGCCCGACAGGCGCGCCACGGTGTCGGTGTCGCGCAGCGAGCCGGTCAGGCGCGCCGCCACCGTCATCAGGAGGACGTCGCCGGCCTTGTGGCCCATCGAGTCGTTGACGAACTTGAAGCGGTCGAGGTCGATCAGCATCACCCACATCGGGCGGCCGCTGCGGTTGGCATAGGCGATCGCCTGGCCGAGGCGGTCCTGCAGCAGCGAGCGGTTGGGCAGGCCGGTGAGCACGTCGTGCTGGGCCACGTGGTGCACGCGCTGTTCGGTGAGCTTGCGTTCGGTGATGTCGCTGCCGGTGCCGCGATAGCCCAGCAGCTCGCCGTGTTCGTCGAACACCGGCTGGCCGTTGACGCAGAACCAGCGGATGTCGCCCTGCGCGTCGACCACCTTGTATTCGAGGTTGGCGAAGGGTTCGTGCGCCTTGACCTGGGCGATGTGGGCGCGCCCGGCCTCGGTCTCGAGCAGGGCGGGGGCGTGTTCCCAGCGCGTCTTGCCGAGCACCGCCTCGACGGCGACGCCGGCCTTTTCGGTGAAGCCGCCGGTGACCATGGTGAAGCGCAGGTCGCGGTCCTGTTCCCAGTACCAGTCCGAGGACATCGAGACCAGCTGGCGGAAGCGCTGTTCGCTCTGCTGCAGGGCGCGCTCGGCGCGCTCGCGCGCGGCCATGTCCTCGACCAGGCGGCGGTTGGTGCGGCGCAGGTCGGCGGTGCGCTGGCGCACCAGCTGCTGGACCTTGCGCGCGCGCTGGCCCGAGGCCTGCACGAAGGCGGTGCCGAGCAGGGTCATCAGGATGCCGCCCACCAGCAGGGCGGTCGAGGCCATGTGGTCGTGCAGGAAGGGCCGCGGCGCGCTGGCCACTTCGATGCGCCAGGGCTTGCCGGCGATGCGCAGCAGCTTGCTGGCATGGCCGGGCTGGCCAGGTGCGAGGAAGCCGGCCAGCCAGCCCTGTTCGGGCTTGCTGGTGTCGCCGGTGGAAAACAGCAGGTTCGCCGGGCTGGCCCCGTCGCCGGCATAGACCGACACGAAGATCTCGCTGGAACCCTCGCGCGGGTCGAGCAGTCCGGTGGCGGCCAGCGAGGCGCGCACCAGTTCCGGGCCGCGGATGACGATCGCGGTGTCGCCGGCGAGCGTGCCGTCGCGGTCGAGCACCGGCATGACCAGGCTGAAGGCCGGCTGCTTGCGCTCGTCCTGGGCCAGCTGGAACAGGTCGGTCGCGGCGGCGCGGCCCTCGCCGCGCGCGATCGCCAGCGCGCTCATCACCTGCAGGTTCTCGCCGGCATTCAGCCCGAAGGCACGTTCGTTGCCGGCCATCGGTTCGATGAAATCGACGATGTGGTAGCGCGCACGCGGCGGCGCCGCCACCAGGCCCTGGGCCTGCAGCTCGGTGAACACGGTGCCCGGGCGGATCCGCTGCAGCTCGCACTCCACGGCCGCGCGCTGGTCGCCCGGCACCGTGCGGTGGACGTTGAAGGCCTGGATGTAGCGGTGGCGCTGGAGCAGGGCGGCGGTGAAATCGCGGAAATGCTCGCGGCTGACCGGCTCGCCGCGCGCGAACAGCTGGTTGGTCACGGTCAGCACTTCGACGGCCTGGTCGATGCCCTGGCGCACCGCGGCCACGCGCTCGTCGGCGCGCTGGGCGAAGCCGAGCGCCATGTTGTCGTACTCGAGGTGGCTCACTCCCAGGAACAGGGCGCCGGATGCGGCCAGGCCGCCCCCGAGCGTGAGGGCTGCCGCGAGCGTCAACGACAGGGGCAGGCGAGGCGCCATGGATGTGTCCAGAAGGTCCGTGATAACGACGTGCACAAGATGCCTAAAGGCTTGCCAGTAGGCATCAATACGTGGAGTGTGTCACATCCGGACAGTTTTCGGCAAACGAAATGTCGCAAGCGCGCGCCAGGCTATTGGCCCGCGCGCTTCAACGCCGCTGCGGTCGCCATGCCAGCCAGGCAAGGACCAGGCGCGCCAGCAGGCGGTTGGCCAGCGCACTCCCGAGTCCACGATTACCCAGTGTGTCTCGCAGGAAGCGCAGGGCGCGCCCTGGCGCGGCGCCGGGGAGGGAGGGGCGCTGGGCAAGCAGGATCTGGTTGTTGCCGGCGATGCCGGACAGCCAGCAGACCTGGCCATCGAAGGCCGCCTGCAGGCGTTGCACCGCAGTCACATAAGCGGGATCGTAGGTGAAGATGTTCGCCACCAGCACGCCGCCGGGACGCAGGGCGCGCCGGCAATGCGCATAGAAACTGGCGCTGGCGAGTGCCGGCGGCAATCCGGCGGCGTCGAAGCCGTCCACCAGCAGCACGTCGACGTCGCCAGGCGCGTCAGGCTCGCCGGCGCCGGCCCGGGCCAGCCAGTCGGCCGCGTCGCAATGCAGCACGCGCAGCCGCGCATCGTCGGGCGGGACCTGGAACTGCGCGCGCAGCGCGATCACGTCCGCACGCACTTCGAGCACCGTGATGCAGGCCCGGGGAAACCGGCGGCGGCAGAACTTGACCAGCGAGCCGCCTCCCAGCCCCACCATGAGGATATGGCGCGGACGCGGCGCCAGCAGGGCAAAGCACATCATCGCGCGCGCATAGGGCAGCACCAGGGCATCGGGGCGCGACAGCCGCATCTCGCTCTGGATGTCGCCCGGGGTGAATTCCAGCGTGCGGCGGTCGCCCCGGGTGGTGACGATCGGCGGGGGGGGGGAGGGAGGCTGGTCGGGTGAGGCGGACATGGCGCCAGTATAGGCGAGCGCTCCCCCCAAGGGACTAGCTTGTTCTGCGGCATCGCTTTCTGATAAGCTGGCCATCCGAACAAAGACCGACTCCCATGTTCCTGGACCATCCTTCCATCACCGCCACCAACGCCCAGACCGAGCCCGACCGTCTCGAGCGCCTGCAGCGCGTGTACGGCTATGCGATGGCCCTGGCCGACAGCGCCGGCAACGCCGGTTTCGTCGACAAGCTGACCCAGCTTCACGACCACAAGGGCACCCTGATCGTGTTCTGGCACGCGCCCCCGAGTCCCGAGGAGCAGGATTATTTCAGCCGCGCCTGGGCCAGCAAGGTGGGCGACGGCACCACCCTGGTCGAACACGAGTACTGACAGTAGAACCGACACATGACGAACCTGGACGCGACCACGATGGTGTTGGTGCTGGCCCTGGGCAACCTGGCCCTGTGCGCGCTGCTGACCTTCTTCGACCACGGCCCCGTGCGCCCGGCGGCCTTGAGCGCCTGGGCCCTGTCGAAGCAGGTGCAGGCGGGCGCCTGGACCCTGCTGGCGCTGGGCGGGGCCGGCGTGGTGCCCGAAGCGCTGGCGCTGCCGGGCGGCTATGCGCTGCTGTTCGCCGGCGTCGCCATCGAGGGCGGCGCGTCCTGGCAGGAGGCCGGCCGCGACGGCTGGCGCCGTCCGACCCTGCTGGCAGGCGGGCTGGCGATCCTGGTGTTCCTGCTCTGCTACCTGGTCGACGAGCAGGGGCTGCGCAGCCTGGCGGCGTCGCTGCTGCTCGGCGCCCTCTACCTGAACTGTGCAGCGGCGCTGGCCGCCGGCTGGCGCCAGGCCAGCCTGCTGCAGCGCTTCCTGGCCCTGGTGACCGCCGTGCTGGCGCTGCTGGTGGCGGCGCGCGGCCTGTCGGTGCTGCTGCTGCCGGGCGGCTGGCGCTGGCTGTCGAGCGAACTGCTGCGCCAGTTCTCCAGCGCCGCGCTGTATCTCCTGATGCTGGCCAACGCCTTCGGCGTGCTGCTGCTGGGACGCGAACGCCTGGGGCGCGAACTGGCGCGCCTCGAGGTGGTGGATCCGCTCACCGACGTGCCGAACCGGCGCGGCTTCTTCAATGCCCTGGCGCCCTGGATGGCGCTGGCGCGCCGGCCCGGCCTGCCGACCGCGCTGGTGGTGCTCGATCTCGACCAGTTCAAGCGCGTCAACGACGGCTACGGCCACCCGGCCGGCGACGCCGTGCTGCGCCACGTGGTGGACCTGTGCAAGCGCCAGCTGCGCGATTCCGACCTGGTGGGGCGCCTGGTGGGCGTGGAGTTCGCGATCCTGCTGCCGCGCACCAACCTGGACGAGGCCCTGCTGGTGGCCGAGCGCATCCGCGCCGCGATCGCCAGTTCGCCGGTCAAGAGCGAGCGCGCGATGATCGCCATGACGGCCAGCTTCGGCGTGACCGTGATCCGCCCGGAAGACAGCACCGTGACCCTGTTCCAGCGCGCCGACGACGCCCTGCGCGCGGCCAAGGAGGCCGGGCGCAACCGGGTCAGCCAGGCGGCGGCCGCGACTGTCGAGAGCTAGATGCCCCTGCCGCGGCCGGCTGGAATCGGCCGGGAGAGGACAGGCGACAACAAGAACATGTTTCTTCTGGACATCTTTGTCAGAGCCTGACAAGATATTGAAAGTTTCATGTCCGCAAACAATGTTGACCTCAGGTTAAGGGGCGCCGTGCGGACGACAACATTCCTTCACCAGCTCTCGATGACGTCGTGACCACCAATCAGCCCATGGGCGAATTCGACCTGGCGCTTGCGCGCGCGACAGGTTTTTCGGAATGTGCGATTGCGCTTCGTCGCGCACTGAGCACCACGCCGGTCGGCTGGCTGCTTGCCGTCTGGTTCTGCCGGGACCATGTGCCGATGCAGTCGATCGCATTGTGGCTGGGCAGCGCCGCCGCGATATGGGCCGGCAGCCTGTGGGTCCTGCAGCGGATGATCGGCGCCGGCTCGACGCTGGCGATGCATGGCGTCCGGCTGCGCTGGATCGCCGCGCTGGACGGCTTCGCATGGGGGCTCTTGACCTGGTTCCTGATCGGCTACGACCCGGCGCTCGACGCCACCCTGATGGCGCTGCTGTGCGGCGTCACCTCGATCAACGCCCAGGTGTACGGCACCTTCGTGGTGGCGTATTACGGACAAATCGGCATGCAGTGGGCGGTATCGGTGTCGGGATTGCTGCTGCTTGCCGGTACCCCCAGCGCGCTCGACTACGCCGCCGGCCTGAGCGTATTCATTGCCCTGACTGCCTACTATACGCGCGCGATCTCGCAGCGTTTGCTCGAAGGGATACGCCTGCAGCATGCCAATGCTTCCCTGGCGGCGCAGTTGCGCGCGGCGCTGCAGAAAGTCGAGCTCGATGCGGCGACCGATGCGCTGACCGGGCACTGGAACCGCCGGGCGCTCGATGACGTCCTCAAGCAGCAGGTGGCGCAGTTTGTTTCCTCGGGCCGGCCTTTCTCGATCCTGATGCTCGACATCGACTTCTTCAAGCACATCAACGACGAATTCGGCCATATGGTGGGCGACGACGTCCTGCGCGCCTTCGCGCAGGCGCTGCGCAGCTTCCTGCGTTCCAACGATGTGTGTGCGCGTTTCGGCGGCGAGGAGTTCGTCGTCGTTCTGCCGGAAACATCGCTGGCTACCGCGATGGAGGTGGGCGAACGTATCCGTACCGGCATCGCCCAGGCGCCCCTGTTGAACAAGCCGCGAGTGCAGGCCACGGTCTCCATCGGCGTGGCGACCATGACGGAAGGCCAGGGCATCAAGGATCTGTTTGCCGCCGCCGATGCGGCGGTCTACCTCGCCAAGAACGAAGGGCGCAACCAGGTGCGTTCGCAGATGCTCCTGGCGGCCTGAAGCGACGCGCGACCGGCGCTGTCCTTTTCCATGCTGAATCCTCGTTTTTACTGTTGTTTGGAAACTTCTGGTGGCATACTTGTGTTGTTCGTTCAACCATGCCTCTTGCCAGCTTTCCATGCGCCGCTACCTGCTTTCCGCCCTGGCCGTCTGTTGCCTGCTTGCGCATGCCCGGGCGCAGGCTGCGCTGGGTGAGCACCTCACCCTGTGTTTCGAGCGCCAGGAAGTGCGGCCCTGGCGCACCCTCGATGGCGGCGGGCTGAACTTCGAACTGCTGGCCGAGGTCGCGAAACGCACCGGCGTCACCTTCGATTACCAGAGCATGCCCTGGAAGCGCTGCCTCGAGCAGCTCAAGGCGAACCAGGTCGGAGGGGCCTTCGCGGTCAGCTTCAACCGCGAGCGCATGGCGCTCGGCGCCTACCCGGGCGTGGCCCCGGGCGCGTCCGACCCGCGGGTCGACGCCTCCAAGCGCATGCACCTCGATACCTACATGCTGGTGCGCCCGCGCGGCAGCCGCCTCGACTGGGACGGCAAGAGCATCCGCAACCTGGACGGCCGCATCGGCTTCCAGCTCGGCTATTCGGTGGGCGATTTCCTGCGCGCCCAGGGCGTGGCGACCGACGACGGCAGCCAGCGTTCGGACGAACTGATGCAGAAACTGGTCGCCGGCCGCCTGGCGGGCGCCGCGATGGGCGGCGGCGATGCCGCGCGCCTGATGCGAGGTCCGCATGGCAAGCGGCTCGAAATGCTGCCGCTGCCGCTGATGGAAAAAACCTATTTCCTGGTGCTGTCGAACGCCCTGGCCACCAGCCGGCCGCAGCTGGCCACGCGCCTGTGGAATGCGATCGAAGAGGTGCGCAACAGTCCCGCCTACCGCAAGCGCGAACAGCAGGAGCTCGGCGGCCGGCAGCTCGGCAGCCGCGGGGGAGATCATTAACGCCCGCCGCAGCCGGGTGCGCGTGGTGCCGCGCCGCCTGGTCGAGAACTGGCGCCAGAATATCGTGTTCCGGCTCGGCGCCGGCATCGTGCTCGCGGTCGCGCTGTCGACCGGCGTGTACACCACCTATACGCTGCATACCCTGCGCCTGGATGCCGACGCGCGCCTGCAGGAACGCATGGAGCGCCAGGCGCGCGTGCTGTCGCAGGCGCTGGCGCGCCCGCTGTTCGACATCAACAGCGCCGCGGTGTCCTCGGTGGTGGACGCGCTCGGCGCGACGCCCGAAGTGCAGACCCTGCGCGTGCTGGCCCCGGACGGCAGCCTGATCGCGGCGCTCGGCAGCCACGACGACACCCGGGCCGAATTGTGGGTACGCCAGCGGATCCATTACAACGACGGCACCCGCAAGTACCCGGTGGGAGCGATCGAGCTGGCCTTTTCGCGCGAACAGATCGACGAGGACCTGCGCAAGCAGATCGTGCATACGGCTAGCGCCAATATCCTGCTCACGCTGGCCATCGTGGCCTGCGTGTTCGTGGTCGGGCGGCGCATGTCGCAGCCCTTCGCCGACATCCAGGACGCGCTCGAGAAGCTGGCGCGCGGCGAGACCGACATCCGGCTGTCCGGCATCGGCCGGCGCGACCAGGTCGGGCGCCTGTCGTCCGCGGTGCGCAGTTTCCGCGACACCCTGAACCGGCTGCGCCAGGCCGAGCAGGTGACCAACGGCCTGCTGCGCGAGAAGAGCCGCATCGAGCAGCAGTTGCGCGAACTGAACGAGGACCTGGAGCGGAAGATCGCCGCCCGCACCGAGGAACTGACCCAGTCGAACCTGCGCGCGGAAGCGGCAAACGTGGCCAAGTCCGAGTTCCTGGCCAACATGAGCCACGAGATCCGTACCCCGATGAGCGCGATCATCGGCATGGCCTACCTGGCGCTGCGCACCGACCTCAACCCCAAGCAGCAGGACTACGTCGGCAAGATCCACCGTGCCGCGCTGTCGCTGCTCGGGATCATCAACGACATCCTCGACTTTTCCAAGATCGAGGCGGGCAAGCTCGACGTCGAGCAGGTGCCGTTCTGCCTGGACGAGGTGCTCGGCAACGTGGCCAGCGTCACCAGCCAGCGCGCCGCCGACAAGCGCCTCGAATACCTGTTCCACGTGCCGCATGCGGTGCCGCGCAAGCTCGTGGGCGACCCGCTGCGCCTGGGCCAGGTCCTGATCAACCTGGTCAACAACGCGGTCAAGTTCACGCCCGCAGGGGAGATCCAGCTGTCCTGCATCCCGCTGAAAGGCGCCGAGCCGGGACGCGTGAAGCTGCGCTTCGCCGTGCGCGACACCGGCATCGGCATCGGCGAGGAGCAGCAGGCCAAGCTGTTCCGCGCCTTCAGCCAGGCCAACGGCTCGACCACGCGCGAGTACGGCGGAACCGGCCTGGGATTGTCGATCTCGCAGCAACTGGTGGGCCTGATGGGCGGGCGCATCGCGGTGGACAGCGCCCCCAGTGCCGGCTCGACCTTCCACTTCGACCTCGATTTCGCCCTGTCGGGCGAACCCGAATCGACGCTGGTGGCGCCGCCGGAGCTGACCGGCGCGCGCGTGCTGGTGGTCGACGACAGCGCGCTGGCGCGCGCCATCCTGCGCGAGGCCCTGGCGGCGCTGCCGCTGCGGGTCGAGTGCGCATCGGATGCGCGCCACGCCGAAGGCGCCATCATCGCGGCCGATGCCGCCGGAATGCCTTACCGGCTGGTTTTGACGGACTGCACCATGCCGCGCATGGATGGCATCGAGCTGGTGCGCCGCATCAGCGCGAACAAGGACTTGTGCGCGCCGCCGCTGACCGTGCTGGTGACCGCCTTCGGGCGCGAGGACGTGCAGGCCAGCGCGGAAGAGGCGGGCGTCAACGGCTTCCTGTTCAAGCCCTTCGTGCAGTCGGCGCTGTCCGGCACCCTGGCCGGCCTGTTCACGGCGGCCCAGGCCGGCGGAGGCGGCGCCTTCGTCGCGCGCACCCAGGCGCATGGCGCGCGCGTGCTGGTGGTCGAGGACAACCTGGTCAACCAGCAGATCGCGCGCGAACTGCTCGAAGCCCAGGGCGTGGACGTGGACGTGGCCTCGACCGGCCAGCAGGCCCTGGAAAAGCTGTTCGACGCCGGCCCCGGCGCCTACCGCCTGGTGCTGATGGACCTCGAGATGCCGCAGCTGGACGGCCACGCCGCCACGGTCGAGCTGCGCAAGGACCCGCGCTTCGACGAGCTGCCGGTGGTCGCGATGACGGCGCATGCGCTGGCCGAGATCCGCGAGCGCTGCCTGAGCGAGGGCATGCAGGATTACATCACCAAGCCGGTCGATCCGGAAAAGCTGTACGCAACCCTGGCGCGCTGGATGGGCAAGGCGATGCCGGCGCGGTTTGCGACGCCCGCGCTGCCGGGCCAGGACCATGCCGCCGAGCTGGCGCCGCTGCCGGGCCTGGCCGGCATCGATGCGGGCTTCGGCCTGCGCAACGTCGGCGGCAACAGCGCCCTCTACGTCGAGTTGCTGGACCGCTTCCGCAGCTCCCAGCGCGACGCCGGCAGCAGCATTCGCAGCGACTTCGACGGCGGCCGCCTGCGCGAGGTGGCCAGCCGTGCGCATTCGCTGCGCGGGGTGGCCGGCAATATCGGCGCCCGCGAGCTTTTTTCACGGGCGCGCGATAGGGATGAGCTGGCCGCCTGGCCGGCGCTGCGCGAGCCCTCCCTTGCCGCGCTCGAGCGCAGCGTGGCGGCGCTCGAGCGCGCCATGGCCGACCTGATGGATGCGCTCGACTGCTACTTCGCCAACGCCCCTGAAGTGCCGGCCGGGGCGCCGCGCGAGAACGGCGAGCCGGACCGCAGCGACACCGAGCGCGCCCACGCGGCCGCGGCCCAGCTGGAACGCCTGCTGGCCGAGTTCTCGGGCGAAGCCACCGATTATTTCGACACCGTGCGCGCTTCCTTGGGCCGCCTGCTCGGCCCGGGCGCGCTGGCGCGCCTCGAGGCGCACCTGTCGCGTTACGAATTCGAAGAGGCGCGCCTGGTGCTGACCCAGTCCAGCGGCGCTTCTTCCTCCATTGCGGAACAACTATGAATTCATTGAAGGACCGGCTGCCGCAGGACGCCCAGCATGACCGACCATACCGGCCGACGATCCTGATCGTCGACGATACGCCGGACAACATCATGCTGCTGTCGCGCCTGCTGAAGGACAAGTACCACACCAAGGTCGCCACCAACGGCAGCACCGCGCTGCAGGTCGCTTGCTCGACTCCGGACCTGGACCTGATCCTGCTCGACGTGATGATGCCGGGGATGGACGGCTACGAGACCTGCCGCCAGCTGAAGGCCAACCCGGCGACCAGCGACATCCCGGTGATCTTCCTGACCGCGAAAAACCAGATCGAGGACGAGGCGATGGGCCTGTCGGTGGGCGCGGTCGACTACCTCGGCAAGCCGATCAGCCCGCCGATCCTGTTCGCGCGCGTCTCGACCCACCTGACCCTGCGCGCGGCGCGCAAGCTGTTGCAGGAGCATAACGAGAACCTGGAACGCATGGTCCAGCAGCGCACCGCGCAGCTGCTCCTGATGCAGGAGGCCCTGATCCTGGCGATGGGGGCGATGGCCGAGACCCGCGACGGCACGCTCGATGGCCTGAGCGGCAACCACATCCGCCGCACCCAGCGCTACATGCGCGCGCTGGCGATGAAGCTGCGTAGCCATCCGCGCTTCGCCGCCAGCCTGACCGACGAGAACATCGAGCTGATGTACAAGTCGGCCCCCTTGCACGACATCGGCAAGGTCGCCATTCCCGACCGCATCCTGCAGAAGCAGGGCAAGCTCGACCCGGAGGAATTCGAGGTGATGAAGCTGCATGCGGCCTACGGGCGCGACACCATCATGCTGGCCGAGAAGCACCTGGGCGGCAGCAACAGCTTCCTGATGTTCGCGCGCGAGATCGCCCATTCGCACCAGGAGAAGTGGGACGGCAGCGGCTACCCGGAAAACCTGAGCGGCGATGCGATACCCGTCTCGGCGCGCCTGATGGCGGTCGCCGACGTCTACGATGCGCTGATCTCGCGCCGCGTGTACAAGCCGCCGTTCTCCCACGCGCAGTCGCTCGAGATCATGCGCCAGGGCCGCGGCACGCATTTCGACCCGGACGTGCTGGACGCCTTCTTTGCGCTGGAGGAGGAATTCGCCGGCATCGCGCGTGAGTTCGCGGACGAGGACGGACACGACGCGGGTTAACGCGTTCACATCACGGTGGGTGACGCACACCTTGGCACTCTCCGGGCAAATCGACTATATTGTTTAGCTTGTTGAACGATGGAGTCAGTAATGCCCAGGAAGTCCGCTGCCGTCACGGCGGCAGCCAAGGGAGCCGCGCGCGCGAAAGCCGCGCCCGCCAAAGCGGCCAGGCCCGCTGTGAAACCTGCCGCGAAGCCGGCCGCCAAGGCAGTAAAGCCTGCCAAACCCGCTGCCAAACCCACCGTCAAGGCAGCCGCGAAGGCGGCGGCGAAGTCGCTGGCCGCCCCGGTGGCGAAACGCGCCGTGTCGGCCCCGGCCGCGGCGCGCGAGGCCGACACGGCGCGCCCGGTGCTGGTGCGCGACAGCTTCACCATGCCCGAGCAGGAATACGCCGTGCTTGCCGAGGTCAAGCAGGCCTGCCTGCGCGCCGGCATCGACGTCAAGAAGAGCGAGCTGCTGCGCATCGGCGTTGCCCTGCTGGGCCAGGTCGACATCCCGACCCTCAAGGCGGTGCTGGCGGCGCTGCCTCAGCTTAAGACTGGAAGGCCGCCAGCCAGCCAGGACTAAGCGCGTCCTAGTGTATCGAGGCGCTGGTGAGCTCCTTCAGTTCGCGGATCGGGATGTTCGATTTCTCGTGCATGCGCAGCAGGATCGTGGCGCCGACGTTGAGCTTGCGATGGCGGATCTTGCTGATGATCGGCGGCTGCACCTCGAGTACGCGGCACAGCTCGGCATCATTCTTCAGCTGCATGCGCTCGATCAGGGTGTCGAGCAGTTTGTTGGGCACGAAGCTCGACGGCTCCAGGGCACGGGCCCGGTGCATCGCGGCGAGCATTTCCTGTTTTTTCTGTCGTACGCTCATGGTGCTTCTCCGAATATAAAAACGATAATTCGGGACAGATCGACTTGTTCTGGAAATAGCCCCCTTTTGTCACGGCTTTTGTGGTGGGGTCGTTGTGATATTACTACGATTGCGCTGCACGCGATTTACGAATTGAACGTAACGGACCGCAACATTGGTCTTTCTTCGCGGAATTTACGCTAATTTCAATCCGGAACGTGTCAGGAGCAGGACCTGATCGGCCATGGCGGCCGCCGCGTGGGAGTGAGTGACCATGATGGCGCCGGCGCCGCTCGCGCGGGTTTCGCGGCGCAGCAGATCGAGGATGCCCCCGGCGGTCTCGGGGTCGAGGTTGCCGGTCGGTTCGTCCGCCAGCAGCAGGGCGGGGCGGTGCACCAGCGCGCGGGCGATCGCCACGCGCTGCAGTTCGCCGCCGGACAGCTGGCGCGGGAAGTCGTTGCCGCGCCCGGCCAGGCCGACCGCGGCCAGCATCTCGTCGGCGCGCCCGTCCGGTGTGCGGTTCAGCAGCAGCGGCAGCGCCACGTTCTGGCGCAACGTCAGGTGCGGCAGCACGTGGAAGGCCTGGAAGATGAAGCCCATGCTGGTGCGGCGCAGGCGGGTCGCCGCGGCGTCGTCGAGCGCCGACATCGGCGTGCCGTCCACGATCACCTGGCCCGCGTCGGGCGCGTCCAGGCCCGCGATGATGTTCAGCAGGGTCGACTTGCCGACCCCCGACTCGCCCATGATGGCCACGAACTCGCCGGCGCGGAAGGCATGCGACAGCTGCGACAGCACCGTGCGGCCACCGTAGGATTTGGTCAGGTTGTCGAGGACGAGCATGGCGATCCGGCTCCTAGCGGGTCAGCGTACGGCGCAGCGCGAAGCTGAGGGCATCCACGCTGGCCACCAGCAGCAGCATCGCGATCACGACGGTGGCCGCGCTCTGCATCTGGAACAGCGACAGGTGGTATTTCAGCATCTGGCCCAGCCCGCCGGCGCCGACCACGCCCAGCACGGCGGCCGCGCGGATGTTGTTCTCCCAGCGGTACAGGGTATAGGACAGCATCTGCGGCAGGGCCTGCGGCAGGGTAGCGTACAGGAAGGCGGCGAGCGGTGCGGCGCCGTTGGTGCGCAGGCTCGCTTCCGGCAGCGGCTCGACGTTCTCGAGGGCGTCGGCGAACAGGCGCCCCAGCACACCGCTGGTGTGCGCGGCCAGCGCCAGGGTCCCGGCGAAGGGGCCGAGCCCGGCCGCGACCAGCAGCAGGGCGGCCCACACCAGTTCCGGGATCGAGCGCAGGATGTTCAGCAGCGCCCGGGTCAGGCCGCGCAGCACCCGGCCGCCTCGGCCGGCCGCGGGCAGGGCCAGCAGCAAGCCGCCGACCACCGCCAGCAAGGTGCCGACCAGCGACATGGCCAGCGTCTCCCACAGGGCGCCGGCGGTCTTGGCGAGGAAGGCGCGGCCGGTCTCGGGCGGCGTGAAGCCGGCCAGGAATTCCGCGCCGGACGCCAGCGCCTCGGGCGTGAAGAAGGCCGACCATTGCAGCGGCAGCGAGGCAAAGCTCGCCACCACCAGGGCGGCCAGCGCCAGCAGCAGCACCGGGGTGCCCCAGCTGCGCGGCGGCGGTGGCGGCAGCTGCGGTGTCATCCCAGCCTCCGGCGCAGCAGTTTCGAGACCAGGTCGGCCAGCGCCACCAGCAGCACGAACATGATCAGCATGGTGGACACTTCGCCGCCCGCCATCATCTTGGTCGACTCTTCCATGCGCTGGCCCAGGCCGCCGGCGCCGACGAAGCCCATCACCGCCGAGCCGCGGATCGCGCATTCCCAGCGGTAGACGGTGTAGGACACCAGTTCGGCGCTCGATTCCGGCAGGGCGCCGTACAGCAGGGCCGGGAGGCGTCCGCTGCCGTTGGCCAGCAGGATGTCGGTGGCGTGGGCGCTGGACGATTCCAGGATCTCGGCATAGACCTTGGCCAGCATGCCCGAATAGGCCAGGGCGATGGCCAGCACCCCGGCGGTCGGCCCGAGCCCGACGATGCGCACGAACAGCAGCGCCCACACCAGTTCGGGCACGCTGCGAAGCAGCACCAGCACCCAGCGCAGCAGCTGGCGCACCAGCGACGCCAGCGGGTGCATGCGTCCGGTGCCGAGGCGCGAAATCGACAGGCGCTCGCTGATGAGCATGGTGGCCGGAATCGCGCCCAGCAGGGCCAGCGAGAGGCCGGCGGTGGCGATGGCCACGGTCTGCCAGGTTTCGCGCAGCACCATGGCCAGGAACTCGCCCTCGAGCGAGGGACGCAGGAAGTCGGACAGGAAGTGCCAGGCCGCCGCCAGGCTTTGCGGGTCGAACAGCAGCCAGGGCTTGAACTCGCTGGCCGCCAGCATCGGCCACAGGAGCAGCAGGCCGACGAGCGTGGCGCTGACGCGGCCGCGCCAGGCCGGGTCCGGATGGGCGGCCTTCATCAGAAGCAGGCGCCGACGGCGATCCGCTCGGGCGGCTCGTGCGGATGCCGCGGAGGCGCTTCGACCGCCTCGTTCTCGTACAGGGCGGCGATCATGGCGTCGCTCACCGCGCCCGTAGCCGCATCGAACACGATGCGCCCGCCGCGCAGGCCGACCAGGCGCGGGAAGTGGGCGCGCGCCATCTCGACCTGGTGCAGGCTGCACACCAGGCTGGCCTTGCGCGCCGAGGCTTCCTGCTGCAGCGTGGCCAGGGTATGGCGGGCCAGCGCCGGATCGAGCGCGGAGATCGGCTCGTCGACCAGGAAGGCTTCGGCGCTGGAGAGCAGCAAGCGCGCCAGGCCGCAGCGCTGGCGTTCGCCGCCCGACAGGCGGTCGACGCGCGCATACAGCTTGTCGCCCAGGCCAAAGCGCGCCAGGGCGGCGTGGGCCGCATCCGGGTCGCTCGGGCGCACCAGCGAGGCGAAGGCCTGCCACAGGCTCATGTGGGGCAGGCGCGCGGCCAGCACCGCGGTGACCACGCGCTGGCGCGGCGGCAGCGGCGGGGTCTGCGGCGCCAGGAACAGGCGCGCGCGCAGGCGGTGGCGTGCCGATTGCGGCAAGGCCCAGGGGTCTTGTCCGAACACGGAGAAACCGCCCACGTCCGAGGACTGCGGGCGGTGGGCGCAGGCGAAGGTGGCGAGCAGGGTGGTCTTGCCGGCGCCGGAAGGACCGATCAGGGCCAGCTGCTCGCCGGGAGCGACGTCCAGGTCGAGTTCATGGAGGGCGGCCGGCGCCTGCGCCGTTGCCGCCAGGTGGCGTACCGTGAGTTTCTCGAGCCGGAAAGTCATCGCGCAGCAGCCAGCTCCGGATTACTTCAGCAGGCCGGCGTTGCGCGCCGCGGCCTCGATCGCGCCGTAGTTCGCGGTCTTGGTCGGGACAAACTTGGTAGCGCGCTGCAGGTCCAGGATCTGCTTGCCTTCCGGGGTCGAGGCATCCAGCGCCAGGAAGGCGTCGGTGATCTTCTTCTGCAGGGCCGGGCTCATGTCGCTGCGCACGGTCCAGTTGTAGTCGTAGTAGCCCGGGGTGGTGTAGAACACGCGCACCACCTTGGGGTCGACCTTCTTCGTTTCCACCAGCTTGTCCCACACCGAAATGTTCAGGGCGCCGGCGTCGACCTTGCCGCCCGCGACCGCGGCCACGGTGGCGTCATGCGCGCCCGAGAAGGCGACGCGCTTGAGGTCGGTGTCCGGGTTGATCTTCGCGCCCAGCAGGAAGGAGCGCGGCATCAGGTGGCCCGAGGTCGACGATTCCGAACCGAAGGACAGGGTCTTGCCTTTCAGGTCTTCCAGCTTGTTGATGTCCGGCTTGGTGGTGATGAAGACCGAGCGGAACTTCTCGTCTTCGGCGCGCTGCACCAGCGGCACGACCTGGCCCTTGCTGCGCACGTTGGCCTGCACGAAGGTGAAGCCGCCGAACCAGACCATGTCGATCTTGCGGTTGATCAGGCCTTCGACCGAGGCCGCGTAGTCGGTCACCGGGGTGAACTCGACCTTCAGGCCGGTGGCCTTGGACAGGTACTTGCCCAGCGGCTCGAACTTGCGCTGCAGCTCGGTCGGCGCTTCGTCGGGGATGGCCGAGACGCGCAGCACGCCCGGCGTGTTCTGGGCATGGGCGCCGCCGGCGGCGGCAAAGCTCAGGCTCACCGTAGCGGCGGCGAACATGGTTTTCAGGACACGCGAAGTCGAGAACGAAGTCATGGTTGGCATTCTTATTAAGTAATGGAAAGTGGTGAACCGGGGACGTCACGGCAGCACGGCTACGGGAAGCGGCGAAAATCCGGAATCCGCTATTATGGCAAAAACAGCAACTCAACCCTATGCCATGGCGCATCCGGCGGTATGGCGGCACGAATGATAACGCTTATGCACATCTCCTGCACGCAAGACCGCCCGCGCGCCACCAATGCCCATGTGGCGGACGAGCTGCACGCCGGCCTCCAGGCGCCCGACGCCTGGATCTCGCCCAAGTTCCTGTACGACGCGCTCGGTTCAAAACTGTTCGAGGCCATCTGCGAACTGCCCGAGTACTACCCGACCCGCACCGAGGCCGCCATCTTCGCCCGCCACGGGGCCGAGATCGCCCGCGTGGCCGGCCTTGGGGCGACGCTGGTCGACCTGGGCGCCGGCAACTGCGCCAAGGCGGCCGCGTTGTTCCCGCTCTTGAACCCCGCCCAGTACGTGGCGGTCGACATCTCCACTAGCTTCCTGTGTGAGGCCCTCGAGCGCCTTCGCCAGCGCTTCCCGCACATCGACATGGAAGCCCTGGGCATGGACTTTTCCAGCCACTTCGAGCTGCCCCCGCAGGTACGCGCCGCGCGCCGCCTGTTCTTCTACCCCGGCTCCTCGATCGGCAACTTCACCCCGGACGAGGCCCTGGCTTTCCTGCGCCGCCTGCGCGCCCAGTGCGGCGACGATGGCGGTGTGCTGATCGGCATCGACCTGGCCAAGGACAAGGCCACGCTCGACGCCGCCTACGATGACGCCCTCGGGGTCACGGCGGCCTTCAACCTGAACGTGCTGCGCCACGTGAACCACCTGGTCGGGGCCGACTTCGACATCCGCGCCTGGCGCCACCACGGCTCCTACCAGGCCGAGCGCGGCCGCGTCGAGATGCACCTGGAGGCGGTGCGCCGCCAAGAAGTGCACTGGAACTGCGGCGGCAAGGCCTGCTCGCGCGTGTTCGAGCCGGGCGAGCGCATCCACACCGAGAACAGCTACAAGTACCAGCAGGCCGATGCGATCGCCTTGCTGGAGCGTTCCGGGTTCGAGGCCACCCGCGTGTGGACCGACCCGCAGCGCTGGTTCGCGGTGATCCACGCACAGGCGATCCACTGATGGGCATCGGGCAGCGCGAAGACCTCCTGCACGCCTTCGACCGGGTGCGCCGGCGCTCGCTCGAGATCGCCGCGCCCTTATCTAGCGAGGATTGCTGCGCGCAGTCGATGCCGGACGCCAGCCCCGTCAAGTGGCACCTGGCGCATACCACCTGGTTCTTCGAGACCTTCATCCTCGAAGCGTACGAGCCGGGCTTTGCGCCTTTCCACCCGGCCTTCCGGGTACTGTTCAACTCCTATTACAACGGCATCGGCGCCAAGCATCCGCGCCCCCAGCGCGGCCTGCTCACGCGCCCCGCGCTGGACGAGGTGCGTGCCTACCGCCAGGACGTCGACGGCCGCGTCGCCAGGCTGCTGGCGGCGGGCGCCGGGCTTGAAGTCGCCAGGCTGCTCGAACTCGGGCTGCAGCATGAGCAGCAGCACCAGGAACTGATGCTCACCGACCTCAAGCACCTGCTGGCCCAGAACCCGCTGTATCCCGCCTATTCGCCGCAGGAGATGGAGGCCGGCATGGCGCCGGAGCCGACCGCCTGGATCGAGTACGACGGCGGCCTGGCCGAAATCGGCTACGGCGGCAGCGGCTTCTGCTTCTGCTTCGACAACGAGCTGCCGCGCCACCGCACCTACGTCGCGCCCTTCGAGCTGGCTTCGCGCCTGGTCACCAATGGCGAGTACCTGGAATTCATCCGGGCCGGGGGCTACCGCGATCCCTCCCTGTGGCTGGCCGAGGGCTGGGACCGGGTATGCAGCGGCGACATCCTGCACCCGCTCTACTGGATAGCGTCGGACGACGACGGCGCCTGGAACGAGTTCACCCTGCACGGCGTGCAGGCGCTCGATCCGGCGCGCCCGGTCACCCACGTCTCGCTGTACGAGGCCGACGCCTATGCGCGTTGGCGCGGCGCGCGCCTGCCGACCGAGGCCGAGTGGGAATTCGCCGCGCGCCAGGCCTCGCTCGCCGGCGGCGCCCTGCACCCGGAAGCGGCGGAAGGCGACGGCCTGCTGCAGATGTTCGGGGCCTGCTGGCAGTGGACCAGCAGCAGCTACGCGCCTTACCCCGGCTATGCGCCGGCCGCCGGCGCCATCGGCGAATACAACGGCAAGTTCATGGTCAATCAGTACGTGCTGCGCGGCTCCTCCTGCGCCACGCCCGATGGCCATGCGCGCGCCAGCTACCGCAACTTCTTCCCGGCCGGGGCGCGCTGGCAGTTCACCGGGATCAGGCTGGCCCGATGACGCGGCGCAGGAGCTGGCGCGAGCGCCTGCTGGACCAGCGCGCCAATGCCTGGATCCTGGCGCACCCGCTCAACTTCAGCCTGCAGGTGATCCGGGGCTTTCGCGCCAACCAGGGCCTGCTGCTGGCCGGCGCGGTCGCCTATTACGCGCTGCTGTCGATCGTGCCCTTCCTGATGCTGGCGGTGGTGGCGCTGTCCCACTTCATCGAACAGGCCGAGCTGCTCGAGACCCTGCAGCGCTACCTGGGCATGCTGGTGCCGGGGCAGTCGCAGCCGATCGTGGACGAGGTGGCGCACTTCCTCGAGAACCGCGAGCTGATCACCTGGGTGCTGGGCGGCACCATGCTGTTCTTCAGTTCGCTCGCCTTCACGGTGCTGGAGAACGCGATGAGCGTGATCTTCATCCACCGGGTGTCGGTCCGGCGCCGCCACTTCCTGGTATCGGCCGTGCTCCCGTACTGCTACATCCTGGCGCTGGGCGTCGGCGTCATGATCGTGACCCTGGTGGCCGGCGCGCTCGAAGTGCTGGGGAAAGAGAGCATCTGGCTGTTCGGGGTCCAGTGGTCGCTGGGCGGCGTCTCGGGCGCCTTGCTCTACCTGCTCGGGCTGTTCGGCGAAATCCTGGTGCTGACCTCGATCTACCTGGTGATGCCGGTCGGCCGCCTGTCGCTGTGGCACGCGCTGATCGGCGGCGTCAGCGCGGCGCTGCTGTGGGAGATCGCGCGGCGTGTGCTGGTCTGGTATTTCTCGACCCTGTCGCAGGTGAACCTCGTGTACGGCTCGATGACGACGGCGATCGTGGTCATGTTCAGCCTCGAGATCGCGGCCACGCTGCTGCTGCTCGGCGCCCAGGTGATCGCCGAGTACGAACGCGTCGGGCACGGACTGGTCGACCGGCCGCCGGAGCCGATGCATACCGAGCCGCCGCCTGCCTGAGGTGCCTACGCGGCGCGGGTTGCTCTTGCGCCCGGTCAATTTCGTTATCGAAGGCAATGGCACAGTATGGGCTTGCGCGGCCGGCTTGGCTTGGCTCAAGCGCGCGCAAGTTCCATTGAATCGGGAGATGCCATGAGCCAGACAGTCGCTATCGTCCTTCCGCTGCCGGTCGTGCTTGCGCTGGTGGCGCTGCTGTTCGTGTTGCTGGTGCTGACCGCAGTCGTGCTGTCCATGAACGCTTCGGCGCCGGTCCGGTTCCCGTCGCCGCCGGGCGAGAACGGCGGCCGCGCTGGCGTCGACGATGCCGACGGGCTGCCGACCGCGCAGTCCTGACCCCATCCCGCGGTTGTCGGCCGCAGCCGGGCTTCGGCTACACTGCCGGGCATGGCTCACTTCTACCTTTGCTGGGAACTCGGCGGCGGCCTCGGGCACGCCGGCCGCCTCAAGTCGGTCGCGCTGCCGCTGCGCGCGCGCGGCCACCAGGTCAGCTTCGTGCTGCGCGACCTGGTGCTCACGCGGCGCCTGCTGGTCGCCCCCCGGCTCGACGGCATTGCACGGCTGCAGGCGCCGGTCTGGCTGCACCGCACCGCCGGCCTGCCGCCGGAGGAAGCCAGCCTGGCCGAGATCCTGCTGGCCTGCGGCTACCTCGATGCGGACGCGCTGGCCGGCCTGTGCGAGGGCTGGCGCGGACTGTTCCTGCAAGGCCGCCCCGACCTGGTGATCGCGGACTATGCGCCTACCGCGATCCTGGCGGCGCGCAGCCTGGGCTTGCCCAGCGCGGCGGTCGGGCCGGGCTTCACGATGCCGCCCGCCGGCCAGCCCCTGCCGCCGCTGCGCAGCTGGGAGCCGCCGCAGCCGGCGCGGCTGCGCGCGGGCGAGGCGCGCCTGCTGGACAGCGCCAACCGGGTGCTGGCCGCGCTCGGCGCCGCACCGCTGGCGCGCGGCGCCGAACTGCTGCTGGGGGACCATCCGCTGCTGTGCACCTGGCCCGAACTCGACCACTTCGCGCGCGGCGGCAGCGGCCCCTGGCTGGGGCCGAACCTGCCGCAGCCGGCCGGATGCGCACCCGTGTGGCCGGCCGGCGCGGGCCGGCGGGTGTTCGCCTACCTGCGCCGCGGGGTGCTTGACGCCGTCGAGGTGCTGGGGGCGCTGCTGCGGCAGGGCTGCCGGGTGCTGTGCTACATGCCCGAGCTGGCGAGCGGCGCGCCGGCGCCGCTCGCGCACCCGCTCCTGGCCTGGGCGCCGGGACCGGTGTCCTTGCCGGAGGCGCTGGCCGGCTGCGAGCTGGTGGTCAGCCACGCGGGCGAAGCCTTGAGTGCCCAGGCCCTGCTGGCCGGGCGGCCGCTCCTGATGCTGCCGCATACGACGGAAGGCTTCCTGATGGCGCGCCGCGTCGCGCAGCTGGGGGCTGGGATCAAGGCGATGGACCAGGCGCGTACGCGCGACTGGGAGGCATTGGTGGCAAGCCTGTTGGGGCAGCCGGGCTACCGCGACGCCGCCGCGGCCTTTGCGCGGCGCTATGCGGGCTTCGATCCGCAGCGCCAGGCCGAGGCACTGGCGGACCGGTTCGAGGCGCTGGCGGCCGCCAGGGGGAGCGTTTAAGCGACGCTGACGCGCGCAGCGCCTTCGCCCATGCGGCCGATCACGGCGGCATGCTCGAAACCTTCGCGGGCGAACAGCGCCAGCACCTCGTCCACGCTGGCCGGGTCGCAGGACACGAGCAGGCCGCCCGAGGTCTGCGGGTCGGTCAGCAGCGCGCGCTGGGCCGGCGTGACGGCGGCGCCGAGGTCGACGTCCTTGCCGTAGGCATCCCAGTTGCGGCCTGAAGCGCCGGTGAAGAAGCCATCCTGCGCCAGCTGCAGCACGCCCGGCAGCAGCGGCACCTTGTCCATCTCCAGCGTGGCCGACAGCCCGGCGCCGCGTGCCAGCTCCAGCAGGTGGCCCAGCAGGCCGAAGCCGGTGACGTCGGTCAGGGCGTGCACGCCCGGCATCTCGGCCAGCAGGCGGCCGGGCTTGTTCAGCTTGGTGGTATTGGCGATCATGGCCGCGTAGCCTTCTTCGCCCAGCGCATCCTTCTTCAGCGCGGCCGACAGCACGCCCACGCCGAGCGGCTTGCCGAGGACGAGCACGTCGCCGGCTCTGGCGTCGGCATTGCGCTTGATCTTGGACGGATGCACCAGGCCCATCACCACCAGACCATAGATCGGCTCGACCGAGTCGATGGTATGGCCGCCGGCGATCGGGATGCCGGCGTCGGCGCAGACCGACTCGCCGCCGCGGATGATCTGGCCAATGGTCTCGAGCGGCAGCTTGTTGACCGGCATGCCGACCAGGGCCAGGGCCATGATCGGGGTGCCGCCCATCGCATACACGTCCGAGATCGCATTGGTCGCGGCGATGCGGCCGAAGTCGAAGGGATCGTCGACGATCGGCATGAAGAAGTCGGTGGTGGCGATCAGGGCCTGCTCGTCGTTGAGCTTGTAGACGGCGGCATCGTCGGCCGTCTCGATGCCGACCATCAGCTCCTTCGGCACCGGGAAGCCGGCAGATTTGCTCAGGATTTCGGACAGCACGCCGGGAGCGATCTTGCAGCCGCAGCCGCCGCCGTGCGAGAACGAAGTCAGTTTGATTGGTTGGTCAGTCGTCGTGCTCATCCTAGTCTTTCGTGTTGGTGGTCGCGCCGGGCGCGTGAAGGAGCAGATTATCCACCAAGTCGCGCAGCGCCGCTTGCTCGGCGCCAGGCAGGAACAGGGCGGCGCGGGCCGCGCACTGGCGCCGCAACAGGGCGTCGAACTCGCTGTCGCCGATGACCCGGTCGACCAGCCGGGCCAGTGCGGCCGCATCGCCCGGCGCGAAATAGCCGGCGTAGTCCTCGCCCAGCATGCCGCGGTTGCCGTTGATATCGGACGCCAGCACCGGCACGCCGCTGGTCACGGCTTCGATGATCACGTTGGCGCCGCCTTCCATGCGCGAGGTAATGGCCATCGCATGGCAGCGTTTCAGGCGCTGGCGCGCGGCCGCATGGGGCAGGGCGCCGAGCCAGCGGTAGCGCGGGTTGGCTGCCTGCGCCTCGAGGGCGGCCTGGCCCAAGGTGGGGTCGAGCGCGCCGCCGATGTGGAGCAGGCGCGCGGCGGGGTGGGTCAGCATGCCGGCGGCGCGGATGAAGGTCAACGGATCCTTTTCCTCGCGCAGGTGGCCGATCATGCAGATGTCGGCGAAGCGCGCCTGCCCGTGGCGCAGGTGGGGGCGCAGGCTTGGCGCCGACTGGTAGATGACCCGCGCCCTGACGCGCAGCGCCTCCGGCAGCAGCGCCAGGCCGGCCGGCTGCAGCAGGACCAGGGCGTGGGCGCGCTCGAGCGAGGCGCGGGCCGCGGCGTCCAGGGCGATGTCGCGGTACAGGTCGGTCCCGGTCAGGACCAGCACGGACGGCCGCTCCGGACAGGCGCAGCTGAATGCCTCCAGCGAGGCGGCCGAACGGCGCGCGTGCAGGGCCACCATCAGGTCGGGCGCGGCGTCGTGTGGGGACCATTTGCCCGCGATCTGCACATCGCCCAGGCCGCGCAGAAACCGCGCCCAGCGGCTCGCCGTCTGCCAATTGCCGTTATTGTCCCGCACATCGGCGGGGCTGACGATAAGGATGCGCTTGCGCACTGCCGGCTTCTCCAGAAATGGACCGTGATTATATGCGAGGCATGCGGTCTTGCCCGGTTCTGCCGAGGAAAGCCGGCCGCCGATGTGCGTTTGACCGGATCGGCCCGGTCTGCTCGTCGGATTTGCGTTGCGCCGATGCGATCGCTAGAGTCGAGGGCTCCTTTTACCGATATGACAACAATCTACCGATGAACATCAACCATAACGTGGTTCAGGCCGCTACTGCAGCGCTGGCACTTCCCATTTCAATCCTTGCCGCAGTCTTTACGTGGCAGCAGCTTGAAATCGGACGCGAGCACAACAGGCTTTCCGTTGCTCCGATATTGCAAATTACCCCTTACTTGGAGGGGCTCGGTGGAAAGAATGGCTTTTATATGACGAACGAGGGACTCGGACCCGCGGTCTCAAGTCCTTTTCCGTTCGTTCAGGCGGGGTCGCTGCGGAAGGTTTCGGTGCGGATCGATGGAGCGAGATCATCGCTACAACCGAGGCAAATCCTGCGTGCTTCGGGAGCGGTTGGCCGAAAGGAGAAACCACGCTCAGGCCTGGCGACGAAAAGCCGGTCCTCTTCCTGACGAAATCGGCCGGGAGCAGCGCCTGCCTGGCAGAGATGGTGAAACTTGCCGGCGGTCGCGCAATCGACATCGAAATCGGCTATGAATCGATGTACAAGGAAGCGAAAATCCTCCGCACGGATACTCGGGTGGCATCGAGGGCAATGCAGTTCTGGTATCGCGCGCTGGTGGGGGCGGCAAGGCGACGCTGACTGATTCCTTGACGCCCGGCGCGGGGAGCAGGGCGAAAAAAAAGCTGCGTGAGCAGCTTTTTCTTGCAGCGCCGAAGCGCTGCGGGTCTTGCGTGTGACGATCAGTAGTCGCCGAAAGTGCGGCGGGTGCCGTCAGCCGAACGCGGGTGCGCCGACTTGGCGTAGCCACCTTCACGGCGGGCGCCTTCCGGGCGGGTGCCGCGGTAGCCGCCTTCGCGCGGGGCGCCGCCTGGAGCACCTTCGCGCGGGGCCGCGTCGCGGCGGTAGCCGCCTTCACGCTGCGGACGGTCGCCATAGCCGCTGGTACGCGGTGCGCCGTAGCCTTCACGCGGACCGCGGTCGGCGTAACGGCTCTCGGCAGGGCGGCTGTCCGCCGGACGGGCGTAGCCGCCTTCACGCGGGGCACGGTCACCGTAGCCGCCTTCGCGCGGCGCGCCATAGCCCGGCTTGGAGAAGCTGCGCTGGCCCGGCTTGTGGGCATTGCGGCCATCGCCCGGCTTCCAGCCCGGACGGCTGGCCGAACGGGTCGGGGCGGCACGCTTCGGCTCGAAACCTTCCACCACATCGACCGGGATGGTCTGCTTGGTGAAGCGCTCGATGCGGCGCACGTTCATGTTCTCGGCATGGTTGACCAGCGAGATCGCGAGACCATTGCGGCCGGCACGGCCGGTACGGCCGATACGGTGCACGTAGTCCTCGGGGAACTTCGGCAGGTCGTAGTTCACCACGTGGGTGATGGTGGGCACGTCGATGCCGCGGGCGGCGACGTCGGTCGCCACCAGCACGCGCACCTGGCCGCGGCGCATGCTGTCCAGGGTGCGGTTGCGCGCGCCCTGGTGCATGTCGCCGTGCAGGGCGGCGGCCGCGAAGCCGGCGATGTTCAGGCGGTCGGCGATCATGTCGGCGTCGCGCTTGGTCGCGGTGAACACCACGGCCTGGTCCATCGACTCGTCACGCAGCAGGTGGTCGAGCAGGCGGTTCTTGTGCGACAGGTCGTCGACAAAGTGCACCTTCTGCACGATGTTCTCGTGGCGGTTGGCCGCGCTCATGATCTGGATCGTCTGCGGATCCTTGGTGATGCGGCGCGCCATGTTGCCCACCACGCCGTCCAGCGTGGCCGAGAACAGCATGGTCTGGCGGGTGGCCGGGGTCGCAGCGACGATCTTCTCGATGTCGTCGATGAAGCCCATGTCGAGCATGCGGTCGGCTTCGTCCAGCACCAGGATCTCGAGCTGGGAGAAGTCGATCTTGCCCGATTCCATGTGGTCGATCAGACGGCCCGGGGTTGCCACCAGGATTTCCGGATTCTTCGACAGCAGTTGCATCTGCTTCGGATACGGCATGCCGCCCAGGATCGACACGGTGCGGATGCGGCGCATGTCGGTAGTATATTGTTCGGTCGCGGTGGTCACCTGCAGTGCCAGTTCGCGGGTCGGGGTCAGGACCAGCATCTTCGGCTGGGCCGGGGTAAAGCGGACGCGTTCGCCACGGGCGCGCGCCGACTGCGCGTTCTGCGCCGGGGTGCGGGCCGGAGCCATTGGTTCCATGTTGGCCAGCTTGTGCAGGGCCGGCAGCATGAATGCCGCGGTCTTGCCCGAGCCGGTCTGCGAGGAGACCAGCAGGTCGCGGCCGGCGATGCCGGCAGGGATGGCCTGTTCCTGGACCGGGGTCGGCTTGGTATAGCCGGCGCCTGCTACTGCCTTGACGAGCGACGCGTGTAAACCTAGTGCTTCAAAACTCATGTGTACTTTTACTTTCGGAATTCAATCATGATCGCGCGTGTCGTGTCGAAACGACGAGCGCAGAATAGCAACGCGAACCAACACTACGAAATGACTCAGAAATGAAAGAAATTTCGGCACAAAAGCTTTGCGCCGGGACGGTGTCTGGATGCTGACACGCAGGGCGGGAGGGCTTTTAAGAAGGGCGATCGTTTGTCGCCAAGGCTTGCGATGCTGCTTGTTGTACTGCTGTGGTGAACTGCTGGATCCTGTCTGTTCGGACCTGCTATTGCAGCGCACAAACGACATCATACATCAGATTAATAAAGTCTGCACGCGGCCGTCCACCTGGACGGCCGTTGCGGGGAGGGGTTTAAGGCCGGTCTAAGCGCCGGCCTTGATGTGGATCAGTAGCCTGATTAGCGCTGCTTGCGCTTGGACGAGGTGTTGCGTGCGATGCGCTTGCTGGACGAGGCGGTCGCCTTGACCTTGTAACGCGAGGTCTTGGCCTTCACGCGCGGGCTGCGCTCGGCTTCGAAGGCCACCACCGCGTTCTCGATGATGTTCTCGGCGATGTCGCCGGCCTGCGAGGCCGAGGCCTTCGGCACCAGGATGGTCGAGCCGGCCTTGATGGTCGACTTGGCCGGGATGTTGTTGGCCTGGCGGATGACTTCCGGGGTGGTGCCGAACTTCGATGCCAGCGCGCTGATGCTGGTGCGGGCACTGGTGATCTTGTGGGTGGTCCAGGTCGACAGCTCGCGGCCCCAGCCGGCCAGGTTCAGGTGAAACTTCTCGGCGTTTTCCTTCGGCAACAGGATCTTGGTCTTTTCGCCGCCGGTGATGACCGGCTTCTTGAACTGCGGATTCAGCGCGCGGAACTCGTCGAGCGACATCTCGGCCAGCTGGGCCGCGACGGCGACGTCGATGTCGCTGGTCTTGTCGATGGCGGTGAAGTAGGGCTGGTTGTCGATGACCGGCAGCGCCACGTTGTATTGCGACGGGTTGGCGACGATGTTCTTGACCGCCTGCAGCTTGGGCACGTAATTACGGGTTTCCGCCGGCATCAGCTCCGCCAGGCTCTCGAAGTCGGTGCCCTTGCCGAGCGCCTGGTTCTTCTTGATGATGCGCTGGATGTTGCCTTCGCCCCAGTTGTAGGCCGCCAGGGCCAGCTGCCAGTCGCCGAACATGGTGTACAGGCGCTGCAGGTAGGTGAGGGCAGCATCGGTCGAGGCCAGCACGCCGCGGCGCTCGTCCTTGAACATGTTCTGCTTCAGGTTGAAGTCCTTGCCGGTGCCCGGCACGAACTGCCACAGGCCGGCCGCGTCGGCGGTGGACAGGGCTTGCGGGTTGAAGGCGGATTCGATCACCGGCAGCAGGGCCAGTTCGGTCGGCATGCCGCGCTTTTCCAGTTCCTGGACGATGTGGTAGAGGTAGGGCGAGGCGCGGCCGGAGATGCGCTTGAGGCTGTCGGGACGGGCGCTGTAGGCCTGGGTGTGGCGTGCCACCAGGCTGTTGTCGACGTCGGGGATGGCGTAACCGCTGCGGATGCGGCCCCAGACGTCGGTTTCCTTGTAGTCGTCGACCTTCAGCAGGCCGGGCGCCAGGGGCGCGGCAGGGCGGGCGTTCAGCGCGTTCGCGGCCGGATTCGATGCGGCGGCCACGGGGGCGTTGTCCATCGCATAAGCGAACGGAGAACTGAGCGGGGAGGTGGCCAGCAGTGCCAGCGCGGCAGTCGCTACGGTCTTGCGGATCATGTCGTGCATCGCTTTCCAATGTTGCGTCCGAGAACGGACGTACTGGTCAAGGGGGCAGTGTACGTAGTCATGCTCGAGTCAGTCAAGGCATGCGGGTGCTTCGTTACAAATTAATTTCCGGAGTTCATTTATGTAAATTGACATCATGAAAACGGAAATTGCCGTGAGATGCACGCCAGATCGCAGCAGGAGGCTCCCGATCCTGGCCCGTCGGAGGGCCGGGCCTTCCTCATCTGTTCTGCCTCTAGCCTAGCCGCCGGAAGGTGTCAATCTATGAGGGGACGCAAAGAGTGCGTACAATCCGGCTTCTGCTACCGCCTTATTATTTGTCATCCATGCGTACCGCAAACCCGAATGCCGACGACGACGCGATCGTCGCCGCCACCCGCCGCTGGCTGGAACGGGCCGTCATCGGCCTGAACCTGTGCCCCTTCGCCAAGTCCGTCTACGTGAAGGAGCAGGTGCGCTACGTGGTGTCCAGCGCGACCACGCCGGAAGCCTTGCTCGAGCAGCTCATGGACGAGCTGCAGCACCTGTCCGACACCCCGGCCGAGGAGGTCGACACGACCCTCCTGATCCATCCCTTCGTCCTGACCGACTTCGAGGACTACAACGAATTCCTGGACGTGGCCGATGCCGCGGTCGAGGACATGCAGCTCGACGGCGAATTGCAGGTGGCAAGCTTCCACCCGGACTACCAGTTCGCGGACACCGATCCGAACGACATCGCGAACTACACCAACCGGGCGCCGTACCCGATCCTGCACCTGCTGCGCGAGGACAGCATCGACCGCGCGGTCGAGGCATTCCCGGAAGCTTCCGAGATCTTCGAGAAGAATATCGACACCATGGAAAAGCTCGGCCACGAAGGCTGGGACAAGCTCGATGTCGGACCGGCACGCTGATTCGGACGGCGCGCCGCAGCGTCCTGTCGGGGCGCTCCCGCAGCGCCCCGACACTCCCTGCGTGGCGGTGTGTTCGACCACCTTCGACGAAGTCTGCCGCGGCTGCGGCCGCACCTACGTCGAGGTGGCGCAGTGGGTGGCGATGAGCGCCGAGGAGAAGGAGCGGGTGTGGGTGCGGATCCTGGCGCAGGGCTACCCGCGCCGGAATACCTGAACCCGCTCTCTCTCTATATAGATCAGAGACCCAGGAAGTCGCGCTTCCCGATCGGCACTCCGTTGTGGCGCAGGATCGCGTAGGCGGTCGTCACGTGGAAGAAGAAGTTCGGCAGCACGAAGCCGGTGAGGTAGTCGTCGCCCCGGTCGAAATGGCGCGCGCGCTCGCCGGCGCCGTGGGTGACGGCGCGTTCGCCGGCCGCGTCGAAGGCTGCGCGCGGCAGCGACTCGATGTAGCCCAGGGTCTTGGTGATGCGCTGCTGCAGTTCGGCGAAACTCTGTTCGGTGTCGTCGTAGCGCGGCACTTCCACGCCTGCCAGGCGGGCGCTCGCGCCCTTGGCGAAATCGGTCGCGATCAGGACCTGGCCCACCAGCGGGAACATGTCCGGGAACAGGCGCGCCTGCAGCAGGGCGGCCGGCTCGATCTTGTGCTGCTGGGCGTGGGCTTCGGCTTTTTCCAGCACGCCGGCGAGGGCGCGCAGCATCTTCTGGAATACGGGGACCGAAGCGGCATACATGGACAGGCTCATAATTTCTCCTCCGAAAGATTCAATCATAACAAGTCTTGTCGCGTCCTGCCGACAGCCGGACATGAGTGCCTGGCTGTAAATAAGCAATTAGATGACTCTTGGTCATCTGGCATGCATAATCGAACATCCCATTGCCTTGAGTAAATTCCTGCCGGAGGGCAGGAACAGGTCGACACCCGATGTTCCAGCCACGTTCTTCATTTCGCGACCTGCCTTCCAGGCTATGCAAGCTATACGGCCGTTCGATCCACGGTGCGCTGCTGCTGGTGGTATTCGTCGGCCTGGCCGTGCCGGCGGTGGCCGGCGGCTGGTTCCTGATCGGCGTGCAGGAGCGTGAAGCCGCGATCAAGGGCCTGAACGATGCGGTGCAGCGCAACGCCGACACCCTGGCGCTCGGCGTGCAGGAATCATTATGGGACATGAACGTCGAAGCCGTGGGTTCGCTGCTCGATTCCTTCGTGCGCGACCCGGCCATCGTGCGCGTCACGGTGCGCGACCTGGCGCAGGCGGCGGTGATCGACCGCCGTTCGCCGGCGCCGCCCGGTGAGCGTCTCTACCGCGCCGAGCGCGACGTGGTGGTCCGTGGGCAGACGATCGGCCACGTGCTGATCGAAATGAGCGACCACCTCGCCTTGCAGGACCTGCGCGCCAAGCAGCGCAACTACGCGCTGGTGCTGGCGATCCAGCTGGGCGTGTCGCTGCTCCTGATCGCGCTCCTGATCCGGCGCCGCCTGCTCTCGCCCCTGCGCACCCTCACCGGTTTCTCCGACCGGCTGGCGCGCGGCGATTTCGATACCCCGCTGGCGCTGCCGGCCGGCGACGAGCTGGGGCGCCTGGGCGGCCAGATGGAGCGCATGCGCACGGCGATCGGCCAGCTGTTCGCCGACATCGGCCGGCGCGAGGAGCAGTTCCGCACCATCGTCGCCCAGGTGCCGGGCGCCGTGTTCCGTGCGCGCCCGGGCGGCCACATCGACTTCGTCAGCGAGGCCATCGAGGAGATCTCCGGCTACCCGGCCGAGCGCTTCATGCTGGCCACCACCGACGACTGGGCCAACATCATCCATCCCGAGGACCGGCGCATGCAGCGCCATGCGGCCAGGGACGCGCTGGCGGCCGGCAGTCCTTACGAGATCGAATACCGCATCATCGACGCCGGCGGCATCGAGCGCTGGGTGCTCGAGAGCGGCCAGCCGCAGGGCGAGTGGGGCAGCGAGGAATTCCGGGTCGACGGCATCATCTACGACATCAGCGAGCGCAAGCACGACGAGATGCGCATCGAGGCCCTGCTCACCGAGCAGGGTGCGATCCTGGACAACGTCATGTTCGGCGTGCTGTTCGTGCGCGAGCGCCGCATCGTCTCGGCCAACCGGCGCGCAGAGGCGCTGTTCGGCTATGGCGAGGCCGAGCTGGTGGGCCGGTCGACCGAGCTCCTGTTCCCGGGGCGCGCCGAATACGAGCGCCTGTGGCTGGAAAAGTACCCGAAGATCGCGGCCGGCCCCGACACCGGCGAGGAGATCCAGTTCCGGCGCCGCGACGGCAGCAGCTTCTGGCTCCTGGTGAGCGGCTGCGCGCTGGACGGCGCGCGCCCGAACGAGGGCAGCATCTGGGTGTTCGCCGACATCACCGAGCGCAAGCTGGCCGAGGAAAAGCTGCGCCTGTCGGCCACGGTGCTCGAGCACATCGCCGACGGCGTCATGGTGCTCGACGTGCACGGCCGCGTCCTTGCCACCAATCCCGCCTTCACCCAGATCACGGGCTTCACCGAGATGGAAGCGCTCGGCCAGCAATCGAGCCTGACGCGCCCCGGTCGCCACGACGATCCGCTCTACGGGCAGATGTGGCGCGACCTGCTGGAGGCAGGCTTCTGGCGCGGCGAGCGCTGGGAGACCCGCAAGAACGGCGAGGGCTACCTGGAATGGCTCACCGTATCGAGCGTGCGCGACGACAATGACGAGGTCACGCACTACGTCTGCGTGTTCAGCGACATCACGGAGGTGAAGCAATCGCAGGACAAGCTCGACCACCTGGCCCACCACGATCCGCTCACGGCGCTGCCGAACCGGCTGCTGTTCCACGACCGCCTGCAGCATGCGATGGTTCGCTGCGCGCGCGCGGGCCAGCAGCTGGCGGTGCTGTTCATCGACCTGGACCGCTTCAAGAACGTCAACGACACCCTCGGCCACCACGTGGGCGACCTGCTTCTCAAGCAGGTGGCGGGGCAGCTGTCCGCCTGCCTGCGCGAAGGCGATACGCTGGCGCGCCTGGGCGGCGACGAATTCATCGTGCTGCTGGAAGACGTCGGCGGTCCGGGCGCCGCCCACGTGGCCGAGAAGCTGATGGCCCTGTTCGAGCAGCCGCTCACCGTGTCGGGCTATGAACTGTTCGTCACCGGCAGCGTCGGCATCAGCCTGTTCCCCCAGGATGCGACCGATCTGAACATGTTGATCCGCAATGCCGACGTCGCCATGTACCAGGCCAAGGCGCGCGGCCGCAACGGCTACCAGTTCTACGCGCCCTCGATGAGCGGCGAGGGCGCCATGCGCCTGCGCCTGGAGTCGCTGCTGCGGCGCGCGATCGAGAAGGGCGAGATCTTCCTCGAATACCAGCCTCAGGTCGAGATCGACACCGGGCGCCTGGTCGGCGTCGAAGCCCTGGTGCGCTGGGACAGCCCGGAACTGGGCCGGGTGGCGCCGGTGCGCTTCATCCCGGTGGCCGAGGACACCGGCTTCATCAGCCAGCTGGGCCAGTGGGTGCTGGCCGAGGCCTGCTCCCAGATGCGGCGCTGGGACCGGGCCGGCCTCGCGGTGCCGAAGATGGCGGTCAACCTGTCGGTGCGCCAGTTCGAGCGCGGCAGCATCGCGCCGATGGTGGCCGCGGTGCTGCAGGAAACCGGCCTGGCGGCGGGACGGCTGCAGCTGGAGGTGACCGAGTCGGTCATCATGAACACGTCCGACGCGCTGCAGCACATCAACGAGCTGCGCGCGGTCGGCGTCGGGCTGGCGATCGACGATTTCGGCACCGGCTATTCCTCGCTGGCCTACCTGAGCCAGCTGCCGGTGCAGACCCTGAAGATCGACCGCAGCTTCATCCAGGACATCCTGGTCGACGCCAACGACGAGGCGATCGCGGTGGCCGTCATCCAGCTCGGCAAGAGCCTGAACCTGTCGGTGGTGGCCGAGGGCGTGGAAAACGAAGAGCAGGCCGCCTTTCTGCTGCGGCACGGCTGCCGCCAGGCCCAGGGCTACCTCTACAGCCGGCCGGTCGCGGCTGGCGATATACTGTCGCGCTGGGGACGGACACAAGCACATGGACACGATCGAACGAAGCACGAAGCCGGCGCAGCCGAAGGAAGCGAAGCCTGAGGCGGGCGCGCCGCGCGCAGGCGCCAGGCTCACGCGCCGCCGTTTCCTGCTGGGCGGCCTGCTCGCCGGCGGCGCCATGCTGGTCGGCTGGGGCGTGCAGCCGCCGCGCCAGCGCCTGCATGCATCGCGTCCGCTGGCGCTGGGCGGCGACACGGTCGGCCTGAACGGCTGGATCGCCATCGCGCCCGACGGCGCGGTCTCGGTGGTGGTGCCGCGCAGCGAGATGGGGCAGGGCGTGCATACCGCGCTGCCGATGCTGGTGGCCGAGGAGCTCGACCTGCCCTTGTCCAGCGTGCGCATCGCCCAGGCCCCGATCGACAAGATCTTCGCCAACCTCACGGTGCTGCGCGAGAACCTGCCTTTCCACCCCGACGACAGCGGCAGCACGCGCCAGGGCGCGCAGTGGCTGATGGCCAAGCTCGGGCGCGAGCTGGGCATCATGTTCACCGGCGGCTCGACCAGCGTCAAGGATGCCTGGCTGCCGATGCGCGAGGCCGGCGCGGTGGCGCGCGCCATGCTGCTCAAGGCCGCCGCCGAACAGTGGAAAGCGCCGGTTGCGCGCCTGCGCACCGAGGACGGTTTTGTGCTGCATCCCGACGGACGCCGCGCCGGCTACGGCGCGCTGGCGCCCGATGCGGCGCGGGTCGGCGCCGGCATCGAGGCCGGCGACGTGCGCCTGAAGGAGCCGCGCGACTTCCGCCTGATCGGCAAGCCCGCCGGGCGCCTGGACAGCCGCGCCAAGGCCGACGGCAGCGCGCGCTTCGGCATCGACGCGCGCGTGCCCGGCATGGTGTACGCGGCCGTCAAGATGGCGCCGGTGATCGGCGCCACCCTTGTCGGACACGAAGGCAAGGCGGTGGAGTCCATGCCCGGCGTGCTGCAGGTGGTGCCGATGCCGGGCCTGATGGACGAACGCAGCGGCCTGGGCGTGGGCGTGGCCGTGGTGGCCACCACCTGGTGGCAGGCGCACCAGGCCGCGCAGGCGCTGCTGGTCAAGTGGCAGGTCGGCGACACGAGCAAGCTTACCAGCGAATCGGTGTTCGAGGACTTCGCGCGCGCCCTCGAGGAGGAAAGCGGCTACGTCTACCATGAGGCGGGCAGCCAGGACGTGGACGGGGTGGCGCTCACGGTGACGGCCGAGTACCGTGCGCCTTATCTCGCGCATGCGGCCATGGAGCCGGTCAACTGCACCGCCCAGGTCGAGTACGTCCAGGGGCGCGCCAGGGTGCGCCTGTGGGCCTCGACCCAGGTGCCGAGCGTCGCGGTGGACGTGGCGGCGCGCGTGGCCGGCGTCGAGCGCGAGGACGTGAGCATCGAGGTGATGCTGCTGGGCGGCGGCTTCGGACGCCGGCTGGAAGCCGACATGGTGGCGCAGGCGGTGACGGTCGCCATGGCCATGCATGGGAAACCGGTCCAGATAATCTGGAGCCGCGAGGACGACACCACCCACGATGTCTACCGCCCGGCGGCGCTGGCGCGCTTCCGCGCCCACCTCGACGCCAGGGGGGAGATCCTGGCCTGGGACAATAAATCCGCCAGCGGCGCCATCGGCCACCAGTACTTCCCGCGCAACCTCGGGCTGCCGGGTGTGGGCCCGGACAAGACCACCGCCGAAGGCGAATACGACATGCAGTATGCGATCGCCAACCAGCGCATCGCCCACGTGATCGTCGACAGTCCTGTGCCGCTCGGCTACTGGCGCTCGGTCGGGCATTCGCACAATGCCTTCTTCAAGGAGGCTTTTCTGGACGAGGTGGCGCATGCCGCGGGGCGCGACCCGGTCGCATTGCGGCGCGCGCTTCTGGGCAAGCATCCGCGCGCGCTGGCGACGCTCGATGCGGCGGTGGCCAGGGCGGGGCAGCCGGCGGCAGGGCGCGCGCACGGCGTGGCCCTGCACCGCTCCTTCGGCAGCACGGTGGCCCAGGTGGCCGAGGTCTCGGTCGAGGGCAAGCAGATCCGCGTGCACCGCGTGGTGTGCGCGATCGACTGCGGGCTGGCGGTCAATCCGAACATCATCGCCCAGCAGGTGGAGTCCGGCGTGCTGTTCGGGCTGTCGGCCGCGCTGCACGGCGAGATCACGATCAAGGACGGGCGGGTGGAGCAGTCGAATTTCGGCGACTACCCGGTCGTGCGCATGAGCGAGGCGCCGGTGGTGGACACCATCGTGATGCCGAGCATGGCGCACCCGGAAGGCGTGGGCGAGCCGGCGGTGCCGCCGATCGCGCCGGCGGTGGCGGCAGCCGTGTTCAAGCTGACCGGGCAGCGGCTGCGCAGCCTGCCGCTGCGGCTGAGTTAAACGTCGAGCAGGACCCGCAGGTTGCAGTCGCGCTGCCAGGCGCGCCGTTCCTCGCTGGATGCGGCCAGGCGCGCCAGCTCTTCCGGCGTGGTCTCGGCCTGGGCCTGCACCAGACGGTCGGCCACGGCGCCGTCGGGCAGCATGGTGCCGAAGAACGCGACCGTGTCGCCGCGCTGCACCAGCAGGGTAGGGAAGTTTTCCACGTCGAGGTCGCCCACGATGTCGGCCTGGTCCTCGATGTCGATCCAGACGAAGGTCTTGTCGAGGTGGCGCAAGGCCAGTTCCTCGAAGGTGGCGCGGTAGGACGAGCAGGTGCCGCACCAGGCGGCGCACAGGCAGGCGACCGTCAGGGCGTCGCCCGCTATCGCGGCGGCGATGCGCGCGCGGTTGTCGGAATCCAGGGTCAGGCTTTGCATGAGCCGGATTGTACCGTGTGTTCACGGGGGAATGTGTGCGCCGGGCGCCCGGGCCGTGGCCAGGCCCCCGGCCGAGGGGGTAAAATACCGGCATGTCCACGATTCTCGCCATTGAAACCTCGTCCGAGCTCGCCTCCTGCGCACTATTGAACGGGGACCACGTCATCGCCCGTTCCACCTCCGGCGTGCGCACCCATTCGCAATCGGTCCTGCCGATGGTGCAGGAGCTGCTGCGCGAAGCCGGCCTGGCTTTGTCCGACTGCGACGCGATCGCCTTCGGCGCCGGTCCCGGCTCCTTCACCGGCGTACGCACCGCCTGCGGCGTGGCCCAGGGCCTGGCCTTCGGCGCGAATCTCCTGGTGCTGCCGCTGGTGACCCTGGAGGCGATGGCCGAAGCCTGCCGCGCCCGTACCGGGGCGAACGAGGTGCTGGCGGTGCTGGACGCGCGCATGGGCGAAGTGTATTGGGCACAGTACCGGCACGATGCCGCGCGCGGCGCCTGGACCGAGGTCGCCGCGCCCGCATTGTGCGCCCCGCAGGATCTGGCGCCGCTGCCGGCCGAGGGCCTGGCCGCCTGCGGCAACGGGTTCTCGGCTTACCCGGAAGCGTTTGCCGGCAAGGCCTTCGCCGCCGGCGCGCTGGACGACATCCTGCCGCACGCGCGCGAACTGGCGCTGCTCGGGGCGCCGGCCCTGGCCGCCGGGCTGGCGGTGCCGCCCGCCCAGGCCCAGCCGCTCTACCTGCGCAACAAGGTGGCCTACACCAGCGCCGAGCGCCAGGCCATCAATGCCGCGAAGGCCGGGGCATGACGGTCCTGCAGGAGGTCTCCGGCCTGACGTACGCGCCGATGCTGGCTGCCGACGTAGACGAGGTGCATGCGCTCGAATGCAGCGTGTTCCCGCATCCCTGGAGCCGCGCCAACTTCAGCGAGTCGCTCGCCAGCGGCTATGACGCCTGGACCGCGCGCGACGCGCAAGGCCAGCTGGCCGGCTACTATTTGTTGATGTATGCGGTCGACGAGGCCCACCTGCTCGACGTGGCGGTGGCCGCCGGACGCCAGGGCCAGGGGCTGGGGCGCCACCTGCTGGACCGGATCGGCGCGCGCGCCCGCGAGCAGGGCATGGCGTCCATCCTGCTCGAGGTGCGCCCGTCCAACGAGCGCGCGCTCGCGGTCTACCGCCGCTACGGCTACCGCGAGATCGGCCGCCGCAAGGGCTACTATCCGGCGCACGGCGGGCAGCGCGAGGATGCCATCGTGATGAGGATCGACCTGTGAACCGCGCAGTGAAGCACATCGGTGAGCGCGACGCGGCCTTCCTGGCCGAGATGGGCATCGGCCCGCTGTGGAGCCTGCGCGCCGTGCCGGAGGCCGCGGTGGAGGCGGCGCCGCAGGCCGAGCCGGAACCCGCGCCGGCCGAGCTGGCGCAAGCTGCACCGCCGGCGCCGGCGCCGGCCCAGCCCCTGACGCCGCCCCCGATGCCGCGCCAGGTCGCCGAACCGGCGGCCCGCCCGGCATGGACGCCGCCGCCGCGCGAAGACAGCGCCTGGGGCGTCGAAGCCGAACCGGAACGCCTTGACGTTTCCAGCATGGACTGGGCCGCCCTGCGCCAGGCCGTCGCCAGTTGCCGCCATTGCAGCGCCTGCAGCGAAGGCCGCAAGCCGGTGCTCGGCGCCGGTGCGCGCCAGGCCCGTTGGCTGGTGGCCGCCGGCACGGCCAGCGCGGCGGACGAAAAGGCCGGCCAGCCGCTGACCGGCGAGCCGGGCAAGCTGCTCGACAACATGCTGGCGGCGGTCGGCATGTCGCGCGAGGCCGATGTCTATGTGACCGCGCTGGTGAAATGCCGTCCCGCCAATGCCAAGGGCGGCGACCGCGCCCCGACCCTGGAAGAAGTGGCGGCCTGCCGCCCCTTCCTGGAGCGCGAACGCGAACTGACGGGGGCCGGCCTAATGCTGACCCTGGGCCAGGTGGCCATCGACGGCCTGCTCGGCAAGCCGCTCTCCGAACCGCTGGCCGGTTCGCGCGGCGTGGTCCACCGGCTGGGCGAGGTGCCCCTGGTGGCGACCCTGCATCCGGGCGAACTGCTGCGGCGCGGGGGCGACAAGGCGCTGGCCTGGGCGGACCTGTGCCGGGCCAGGGCGGCGGCAGATGGACGCGCCGGCTGACACCTACCAGCTAGGCTTTCACCGCCGCTGGGGCCACCTGCGGCGCGCCCGGGTGCGGGCGCTGGCCTGGCTGCTCGACGCCCCCGACCTGCTCGATGCGAACGATCCGCACTGGGCCGGCCGCATCGCCACCACTGGCCCCGTGACCCCGGAGCTCGCCGACTGGCTCAAACGTCTCGACCATGATCCGTCCGCCCTGGACGAAGCGCTGGGCGCGAAGATGCACACGCGCCTCGGCCTGTATGCCGAAACGCTGATGGCCTTCTATTTCGAGCAGCACGGACGCCTGGTCGCCCACGGCCTGCAGGTGCGCGCCAGCCGCAACGACACCATCGGCGAATTCGACTTCCTGCTGGAAGACGGGCCGGATGCGGTCGAACACATCGAGTTCGCCACCAAGTTCTATTTATTGGACGGGGAGGGCGGACAACAGTTCGACGCCCTGGTCGGCCCCAACCTGGCCGACAGCCTCGGCCTCAAGATGCGCAAGGTCTTCGAGCGCCAGCTCAGCCTGGGCGGGCATCCGGCCGCGCAGGCCCTGCTGCCGCGGCCGGTGTCGCGGGCGCGCGCGCTGGTCAAGGGCTGGCTATTCTATCCGTCCGGTTCCTGGCCCGCCATGCGCGGGATCGCCGCCGGCCACTGCCGTGGCTTCTGGTGCGCGCTGGACGAGATCGAGGGCCTGGCCGGGGAAGAATTCCTGATGCTGCCGCGCCTGCGGTGGCTGGCGCCGTTTCGCGCCGCCTCGGCCACCTGGATGCTGAATCGCGCCCAGCTGCATGCCGAGCTGTCGGCCCAGTTCGAGACGTCGTCGACGCCGGTGCTGGTCGCGGTGGTGCGCCATACGCCCGGGCAGATCGAGGAGATCGAGCGCGGCTTCATCGTACCGAACGACTGGCGCGAACGCGCCGCCGCGCGCCGGATGGTGAAGGCGGTGCCGTAGGGTGGGCGGGTCTCCCGCCCACGCGGTGAGAGTTTGCAGCGAGCTCATCCGGCACGAAAGCGGAGCCGGCAGTGATCACCGCGTGGGCGGGGAACCCGCCCACCCTACTGTAATACGCTAGAGCCGATAGTTCGGCCTCTGTGATACGTAGAATGAATCAGTGCTTTTCCTCGCCGATCAGCGCCAGCGAATCGTGCTCGCGCTGGTTGGCCGCATGGCGGCGTCCGATGAAGTACATGATGCCCGCCACCGACAGGCCGAACATGACGATGATGATGTCCAGGTCCAGGTTCAGCGTGATCATGATGGCGTACAGGGCCAGCATGGTCAGGATCGACAGGTTCTCGTTGAAGTTCTGCACCGCGATCGAGTGGCCGGCGCTCATCAATACGTGGCCGCGGTGCTGCAGCAGCGCGTTCATCGGCACCACGAAGAAGCCCGACAGGAAGCCGATCAGGGCCAGCAGCGGGTAGGCCAGGTTCACCGTGGTTACGAAGACCATGCTGCACACGACCAGGCCCATGATGATCCCGAGCGGGATCACGGTGAGCGATTTGCGCAGCGGGATCATGCGCGCCGCCATCGCCGCGCCCAGCGCGACGCCGATTGCCACCACGCCGATCAGGTTGGTGGCCTTGTCGAGCGGCATGTGCAGCGAGCGCTCGGCCCATTTCAGCACGATGAATTGCAGGGTCGCGCCGGCGCCCCAGAACAGGGTGGTGACGGCCAGCGAGATCTGGCCCAGCTTGTCGCGCCACAGGGTGGCCGAGCAGTTGGCGAAGTCGGCGATCAGCTTGGCCGGGTTGCGCTCCTGGTGCTCGTAGCGCGCGCCGGTATCGGGAATGCGCAGGTTGAACAGGGCCGCCAGGATGTAGACGCCGACCACCACCGCCATCGCCGCTTCGGCGCCGGTGCTCACGCCCGGCAGGTCCAGGCCCAATAGGAAATTGGAGCCGCGCTCGCTCACCAGGGCGCCGCCGGCCACGGTGCCGAGGATGATCGACATGACGGTCAGGCCCTCGATCCAGCCGTTGGCGGGAACGAGCTTCTCGGGCGGTAGCAGTTCGGTCAGGATGCCGTACTTGGCGGGCGAGTAGACCGCCGCGCCGAAGCCGACCACGGCATAGGCGAGCAGCGGGTGCACGGTCAGGAACATCAGCGCGCAGCCGGAAATCTTGATCAGGTTCGCGATGAACATCACGCGGCCCTTGGGCAGCGAATCGGCGAAGGCGCCGACGAAAGCGGCCAGCAGCACGTAGAACAGGACGAATGACAGCTTCAGCAGGGGTGTCAGCGAAGCCGGGGCGTTCATCGACGTCAGCAGACTGATTGCGACAAAGAGGAGCGCATTGTCTGCCAGCGACGAGAAGAACTGCGCCGCCATGATGGTATAAAAGCCACGGTTCATTCGAAAAGAGTAAAAACTGGTTCGAGTTGCTTTATACCATGAATGCCCCTTGCGCCAAAAGAAAACCCGGCATGTCAAAAGCGCTGCCGCGCCCGGTCCGGTAAAATAGACCCTTTCCCGCACTGCGGCCAATACGCCGGTTTCCGCCATGCCACGCCCGCTTTCCGCCACCATCCACCTCGACTCGATGCAGCACAACCTGCAGCGCGCGCGCATGGAAGCGCCGCACGCGAAGATCTGGGCGGTCGTCAAGGCCAACGCCTACGGACACGGCCTGGAGCGCGGCATGCGCGGCTTCGCCCAGGCCGACGGCCTGGCCCTGGTCGAGACCGAAGGCGCCCTGTGGCTGAGGCAGAATGGCTGGACCAAGCCGATCCTGCTGCTCGAAGGGATCTTCGACGCCTCGGACGTACCGATGCTGGCCGAGCACAACATCAATAGCGCGGTGCATAACATCGAGCAGATCAAGATGCTGGAATACACCCGGCATTTCCGCCCGATCGACGTGCACCTGAAGATGAATACGGGGATGAACCGCCTGGGCTTCACGCCGGGCGAGTACGAGGCGGCCTACCGGCGCCTGCGCGCCATTCCCGACGTGCGCCACATCACCCACATGACCCACTTCGCCAATGCCGACGAGCTGGAGCATCCGCGCCTGACCATCGCCGAGCAGGTGCGCCGCTTCCAGTTTGGCGCGGGCGAGCTGCCGGGCGAGCGCAGCCTGTCGAATTCCGGCGGGGTGCTGCACCAGGGCGAGCTGGGCGATGCGCTGTCGAACGACTGGGTCCGCCCCGGCATCATGCTGTACGGCGGCACTCCGGGCGGCCGCTCGGCGTTTGACTATGGCCTGCTGCCGACCATGACCCTGCGCTCCGAGGTCATCGGCATCCAGCACATCGAGGCCGGCGACACGGTCGGCTACGGCAGCCGCTTCGAGGCGACCGGCCCGATGACGGTGGGGGTGGTGGCCTGCGGCTATGCCGACGGCTACCCGCGCCACGCGCCGCACGGCACCCCCGTGATCGTGGACGGCGTGCGCACCACGCTGGTGGGCCGGGTCTCGATGGACATGATGACGGTCGACCTGACCCCGATCGCCAATGCCAGGGTCGGCAGCAAGGTGACGCTCTGGGGCGACGGCCTGCCGGTCGACGAGGTGGCCCATGCCGCCGGCACGATCGGCTATGAACTGATGTGCGCGCTCGCCCCGCGGGTGCGCGTGATGGAAGGAAGAATGGGAACCGATGGCTAAGTCACGAACCTCTTTTGTCTGCAGCGAATGCGGCGCCGTCGCCAGCCGCTGGTCCGGCCAGTGCCCGGATTGCAAGGCATGGAACACGATGGTGGAAACCGTCGCCGAGCCGCAGGGCGTGAACCGCATGTCGCAGACCGCGCACAAGGCCCTCGCACAGACCGCGCCTGTGTTGTCGCTGCGGGACATCGAGGCCCTGGACGTGCCGCGCTTCGGCACCGGCATCGAGGAATTCGACCGCGTGCTGGGCGGCGGCCTGGTGGCCGGCGGCGTGGTGCTGATCGGCGGCGACCCCGGCATCGGCAAGTCGACCCTGCTGCTGCAGGCGCTGGCCAACCTGGCGGCCACCCGCAACACCTTGTATGTGAGTGGCGAGGAATCGGGCGCCCAGATCGCGCTGCGCGCGCGCCGCCTGTCGGTGGATTCGGCCGAGCTCAAGCTGCAGGCCGAGATCCAGCTCGAAAAAATCCTCGGCACGCTGGCCGACCTGAAGCCCGAAGTGGCGGTGATCGACTCGATCCAGACCCTGTATTCGGACGCGCTCACCTCGGCCCCGGGCTCGGTGGCCCAGGTGCGCGAATGCGCGGCCCAGCTCACCCGGGTGGCCAAGCAGACCGGCGTGACCATCATCCTGGTCGGCCACGTGACCAAGGAGGGCGCGCTGGCCGGTCCGCGCGTGCTCGAGCACATCGTCGACACCGTGCTGTATTTCGAGGGCGACACCCAGAGCAGCTTCCGCCTGGTGCGCGCCATCAAGAACCGTTTCGGCGCGGTGAACGAGCTGGGCGTGTTCGCCATGACGGAGAAGGGACTGAAGGGCGTCTCGAATCCCTCGGCGCTGTTCTTGTCGCAGCACGACAGCCAGGTGCCGGGTTCCTGCGTGATGGTGACCCAGGAGGGGACCAGGCCTTTGCTGGTTGAAATTCAAGCCTTGGTCGACGCCAGCCACCTGCCGAATGCACGTCGACTGTCGGTCGGCCTGGAGCAGAATCGCCTGGCGATGCTGCTGGCCGTGCTGCACCGCCACGCCGGCATCGCGGCTTTTGATCAGGACGTGTTCATCAATGCGGTGGGCGGCGTGAAGATCACCGAGCCGGCAGCCGACCTGGCGGTACTGCTGGCAATCAACTCGTCGATGCGCAACAAGCCGCTGCCGCGCGGGCTGGTGGTGTTCGGCGAAGTTGGCCTGGCCGGCGAAATCCGGCCGGCGCCGCGCGGGCAGGAGCGCCTGCGCGAAGCGGCCAAGCTGGGCTTCTCGATCGCGGTGATCCCGAAAGGGAACGTGCCCAAGCAGAAGATCGAGGGCATGACCATCATCGCTGTCGAGCGCATTGACCAGGCCTTCACCAAGCTGCGCGAGCTCGACTGAATCCGCGCCTACTAAAACTCCCATGGCAGCGTTGCATCGTCTTGCCGTACCACTGTACTGTCTTCGACGATGCGCCTTGCCCCGGAAGTTTTACTAGGCGCTCTTCTATAATATTGCCTGGCTCATCCGTTAATAGTGTCTAACGTGTTCAACGAACAAAGAAAATCCGAACGCAAGGTGCTGCGCGTGCGTGCGCGCGTGGCCATGGAAGGCGCGGCGCCCGTCAGCGGCCGCACCAGCGACCTCGGCGCCAATGGCGTCAGCATCAACCTGCCGGACCCGCTGCTGGTCGGGCAGGCCGGCCAGCTCAGCTTCGACCTGCTGGTCGACGGTAATATCGTGCCCATCAGCGCACGCGCCAAGGCGCTGTATTGCATCTTCAGCAATGGCGAATTCAAGGTCGGCTTCCAGTTCCTGAACCTGGAGCTGGCGGCGATGACGGCGGTGGCACGTTTCCTGCGCTGACCGGATCGAGCGGCACAATACAAAGCGGCGAGCGCCCATCGGGCCTCGCCGCTTTTTTCGCCGTATGACATGACCCGGTGATCCGGGTCGACACTATTCGTGATAGTGATCGTGCAGCTTTTCCGAGCCCCCACGGATCTCTTGCCAGATCTCGAAGGCGACCAGCCCGGCCAGGCCGCTGAGTATGCCAAACACCATTACGCTGAACATAAACACTAACGCCTTTCAGCATCCCCTCCCTATGAAGAACACACTTCCAGCTTAGCAGAGGGCGGCGTATTTACAAGGGCGCAGCTAGGCCGGGCAGCTGAATAATTTTATATCGTCCGGCAGTGTGTGACAGGACTGGCCGACTGCGTCAAGATAGCGCCACCGGCTGGATTATTACATCTGTCATCAACTTGTCATATTCGGCCAGTAGACTTCGCAGCGTCAATGAAACGGGACCCGTCCCGGACCTCTCTAAAGGATCCATCATGCGCATGAAGCATCTGTTCGTCTCCGTCGCCATCGCCGCCACCAGCATCGCTGCCAGCGCCCAGGCCGCCAACATTACCGGCGCCGGCGCGACCTTCCCGTACCCGGTCTACGCGAAATGGGCCGAGCTGTACCAGAAGGCATCGGGCATCGGCCTGAACTACCAGTCGGTCGGTTCGGGCGCGGGCATCAAGCAGATCAAGGCCAGGACCGTGAACTTCGGCGCCTCGGACATGCCGCTGCCGGCCGCCGAGCTGAACGCCGCCGGCCTGTTCCAATTCCCGGCCATCATGGGCGGCGTGGTCCCGATCATCAACCTGCCGGGCGTGGCCCCGGGACAGGTGCGCCTCTCGGGCGCCGTCCTCGCCGACATCTACCTGGGCAAGATCACCAAGTGGAACGCGCCGCAGATCGCCGCGCTGAACCCGGGCGTCAAGCTCCCGGCCGACGATATCACCGTGGTGCGCCGCGCCGACAGCTCGGGCACCTCCTTCCTGTTCACCGACTACCTGGCGCAGGTCAGCCCGGAATGGAAGTCGAAGATCGGCGCCGGCACCGCGGTGAAGTGGGCGGTAGGCGTGGGCGGCAAGGGCAACGAAGGCGTGGCCGCCAACGTGCAGCGCATCAAGGGCTCGATCGGCTACGTCGAGTGGGCCTACGCCAAGAAGAACCGCATGCAACACACCCAGCTGCAGAACAAGGACGGCGTCTTCCTGCAACCGAGCGACGACGCCTTCAAGGCTGCAGCAAGCGGCGCCAACTGGGCCGGCACCCCGGGTTTCGCCGTGGTGCTGACCAACCAGGCGGGCAAGGCGAGCTGGCCGATCACCGGCGCCTCCTACATCCTGATGCACAAGACCCAGCCGAACGCCGCGACCGCCAAGGAAGTGCTGAAGTTCTTCGACTGGGCCTACAAGAACGGCGGCGCCGCAGCCGCCGAACTGGACTACGTGCCGATGCCGGACAGCGTGACCAAGCTGGTGCAGGACGCCTGGCGCGCCAACCTGAAGGACGCGGCGGGCAAGGCGGTCTGGTAAATCACCCTCGATAAGAAGTGCGAGGGAGGGCCGGCAGCTCCGGCCCTTCCGTTTGCCAGAAAGATTGACAAAAATCTATGAGCGTACAACCATCCGCCACGCTGCAGGACCTGGCCGATCCGGCAGCGGTCGATGCAGCCCACCAGTCCGAAGCACTGCGCAAGACCATGCGCAAGCAGCGCATGCAGGACTTCTTCTTCCACAAGATCACGCTGCTGTTCGCGGCCTCGGTCCTCCTGGTGCTGGTCGGGATCATCGTCTCGCTCGCCATCGGCGCGGCGCCGGCCTTCAAGGAGTTCGGCGCCGGCTTCATTTCGCGCGTGGAATGGGATCCGGTGGGCGACCAGTTCGGCGCCATGATCGCGATCTGGGGCACGCTCGCCACCTCGATCATCGCGCTGGCGGTGGCCTTCCCGATCAGCTTCGGCATCGCCCTGTTCCTGACCGAGATCTGCCCGGTGTGGCTGCGCCGCCCGATGGGCACCGCAGTCGAGCTGCTGGCCGGCGTGCCTTCCATCATCTATGGCATGTGGGGCCTGTTCGTGTTCGCGCCCCTGTTCGCCGACCACGTCCAGCCGCTGCTGAAGAATACCATCGGCCAGCTGCCGGTGATCGGCCAGCTGTTCCAGGGCCCGACCATGGGCATCGGCATCCTGACCGCCGGCCTGATCCTGGCGATCATGATCATCCCCTTCATCGCCTCGGTGATGCGCGACGTGTTCGAGATCGTCCCCACCGTCCTCAAGGAATCGGCGTATGGCCTCGGCTGCACCAAATGGGAAGTCGTGCGCAAGGTGGTGCTGCCCTACACCCGCAACGGCGTGGTGGGCGGCGTCATGCTGGGCCTGGGCCGCGCGCTGGGCGAGACCATGGCCGTCACTTTTGTCATCGGCAATGCCCACGACCTGTCCTGGTCGCTGTTCTCGGCCGGTAACTCGATCTCCTCGACCCTCGCCAACGAATTCGCCGAGGCCGCCACGCCGCTGCACTCGTCCTCGCTGTTCGCCCTGGCACTGATCCTGTTCGCCATCACCTTCATCGTGCTGTCGGCCGCCAAGCTGATGCTGGTCGGGATGTCGCGCAAGGAAGGCACCAAATAATGACTACCACTGCAAAGAACCCGGTCTACCGCAAGCGCCTGCTGGCGCACCGCATCGGCATCGTCCTGTCGATCCTGGCCATGGGCATCGGCCTGGCTTTCCTGGCCTGGATCCTGGCGACCCTCCTGATCAACGGCCTCGGCGCGCTGTCGTGGAACATGTTCACGGCCGATACGCCGGCGCCGGGCAGCGAAGGCGGCGGCCTGCGCAACGCCATCGTCGGCAGCCTGATGATGGTCGGCCTGTCGACCCTGGTCAGCACCCCGATCGGCATCCTGGCCGGCATCTACCTGGCCGAATACGGCGAGAACAACCGCTTCGCCCAGGTGACCCGCTTCGTGACCGACATCATGCTGTCGGCGCCATCGATCGTGATCGGCCTGTTCGTCTACGCCCTCTACGTCGCCAACGTGCAGCACTTCTCGGGCTACGCCGGCAGTATCGCGCTGTCGCTGATCGCCATTCCGGTGGTGGTGCGCACCACCGACAACATGCTGCGCCTGGTGCCGAACAGCCTGCTCGAGGCGGCCTACGCCCTGGGCGCGCCGCACTGGAAGGTGGCGATGACGGTGCGTCTGCGCGCCGTGAAGGCCGGCGTCGTCACCGGCGTGCTGCTGGCCGTGGCCCGCATCTCGGGCGAAACCGCACCGCTGCTGTTCACCGCCCTGAACAACCAGTTCTACAGCAACGACATGAACGCGCCGATGGCCAACCTGCCGGTGGTGATCTTCCAGTTCGCGATGAGCCCCTACGACGACTGGCGTTCGCTGGCCTGGGGCGGAGCGCTCCTGGTGACCTTTACCGTGCTGCTGCTGAACATCCTCTCGCGGACCCTGTTCAGCCAAAAAACTCCGCGTTAATCTACCTTTAAAAAGTCATGACCCAAGCTATGCAAAACCAGATGCCGACCGCTGCCAGGAGCAAGACGATCGAAATCGAAGGCCTGAACTTCTTCTACGGTAAGACGCAGAGCCTGAAAGACGTGTCGCTCGACATCCACGACAAGCAGGTCACGGCCTTCATCGGGCCCTCGGGCTGCGGCAAGTCGACCCTGCTGCGCACCCTGAACCGCATGTACGACCTGTATCCGGGGCAGCGCGCCGAGGGGTCGATCATGTACCGCGGCCGTAATATCCTCGAGCCGGGTGTCGACGTGAACATGCTGCGCGCCAAGGTCGGCATGGTGTTCCAGAAACCGACCCCGTTCCCGATGTCGATCTACGACAACATCGCCTTCGGCGTGCGCCTGTACGAGAACCTCTCGAAAGGCGAAATGGACGAGCGCGTCGAATGGGCGCTCAAGAAGGCGGCCCTGTGGGAGGAAGCCAAGGACAAGCTGAACAAGAGCGGCCTGTCGCTGTCGGGCGGCCAGCAGCAACGCCTGTGCATCGCCCGCGGCGTTGCGGTGAAGCCGGACGTGCTGCTGCTGGACGAGCCGACCTCGGCACTGGATCCGATCTCGACAGCCAAGATCGAGGAACTGATCAGCGAACTGAAGCGGGACTACACGATCACCATCGTGACCCACAACATGCAGCAGGCCGCGCGCTGTTCCGACTATACCGCCTACATGTACCTTGGCGAACTGGTCGAATTCGGCGAAACTGACCAGATCTTCATGAACCCGGCTCGCAAGGAAACGCAAGACTACATCACTGGCCGTTTCGGCTGACCGAACAATACGAACCTGACTGGAGAGCAGTATATGACTGGCGAGCATTCATCCAAACAGTATGACCAGGAGCTGGAAGCGATTCGTTCCAAGGTCCTGCTGATGGGCGGCATGGTGGAAACCGCCTTCGACGAGGCGATGGAAGCCTTCCGCGCCGGCGATGCGGCGCGCGCCGAGCGCGTGATCGCCGACGACCACGCGGTCAACCAGCTCGAAGTGCAGCTCGACGACGCCTGCAGCCACCTGATCGTGCGCCGCCAGCCGACCGCCAACGACCTGCGCACCGTGATGGCGACCATCAAGGTCATCACCGACCTGGAACGCATCGGCGACGAGGCCACCAAGATCGCGCGCAGCACCAAGAGTCTGCACGAACGCGGGGGCGGGTCCTTCGCCCACTACGACACGGTGCGCACCATCGCGCGCGCCGCCTCGGACATGCTGCACGGCGCGCTGGACGCCTTCGCGCGCCTGGACGGCAAGCAGGCGCTCGAACTGATCGCGGCCGACGAAACCATCAACCACGAGTTCCGCACCATCATGCGCAACGTGATCACCTTCATGATGGAAGACCCGCGCACGATCTCGTCGGCGCTGGACACGTTGTGGGTGGCCAAGGCCATCGAGCGCGTCGGCGACCACGCCAAGAACATCGCCGAATACGTCATCTACGTGGTGGAAGGGCGCGACATCCGCCACAGCAAGCCGGCGCCGACCGAACAGGCGGGTGTCTAGGCATGGCGGATAACACGAGCGTCCTGGTGGTCGAAGACGAACCCGCGATCGTCGAGCTGGTGAAGTATTCGTTGCGCGAAGCGGGCTGGGACATCCGCAGCGCCGACACCGTGGGCGGGGCCTGGGACAGCATCACGCGCGGCAAGCCCGACCTGGTGCTGCTGGACTGGATGCTGCCCGACCAGAGCGGCCTGCGCCTGTTGTCGCGCCTGCGCGGCGACCGCGATTTCCAGGAGATCCCGGTCATCATGCTGACCGCCAAGAGCATGGAAGAAGACAAGCTGGCCGGCCTGAACACGGGCGCGGACGACTACGTCACCAAGCCGTTCTCGCCGCGCGAGCTGCTGGCCCGGAGCCGCGCGCTGCTGCGCCGCAAGAGCCCGCACCTGGCCGAGGCGCCGCTGCGCGCCGGGAGCGTGGTGCTGGACCCGAACAGCTGCACCGTGACCGTCGAGAACCAGCAGATCGAGATCGGCAATGCCGAATACAAGCTGCTCAAGTTCCTGCTGGCCCACCGCGAGCGCGTGTTCTCGCGCGCCCAGCTGCTCGACAAGGTCTGGGGCGACCATGCCGTGATCGAGGAGCGCACGGTGGACGTGCACGTGCTGCGGCTGCGCAAGGCGCTCAGGAGCGCCGATGGCCTGATCCGCACCGTGCGCAGCGTCGGCTACATGCTGTCCGAGAAGTAAAGGGCGGCGATGCGCTCGATGAACCCGAAGCTGCTGTTCTGGGTGCCGGCACTGCTGCGCCTGGGCCTGATGTTCGCCGCGGCCGGCATCGTCTGGTGGATGGCGGGCCTGGTCGAGGCCCTGATCTTCGCGCTGGCGGCGCTGGTGATCGCGCTGTTCGTCCAGCTGCGCTACCTGCACGAGCTGGGCGAATGGCTGAACCACCCGCACTCGAGCCGCTTGCCGGACGGCTGGGGCGCCTGGACCGACGTGTTCGCGCGCCTGTACCGACTGCGGCGCGAGGACGAGCGCCACCAGGCCGAAATGGCCGAGTGGCTGGCGCGCTTCCGCCAGGCCATGCAGCTGCTGCCGGAAGGCGTGGCGATCATGGACGACGTCCTGTTCCTGGAATGGTGCAACGAAGCGGCCGAGCGCCACCTGGGCCTGACCATGGCGCGCGACAAGGGCCTGCGCGTGACCAACCTGGTGCGCCACCCCGAATTCATCGACTACGTGATCCTGGGCCGCTACGAGCAGCCGCTCACCTTGTCCTTCCGCGGCCGCAAGCTCGAGTGCCGCATCATCCCGTTCGAGAACCGGCGCCAGATCCTGGTCACGCACGACGCCACCGATACCGAACGCATCGAAGCGATGCGCCGCGATTTCATCGCCAACGCCTCGCACGAGCTGCGCACGCCGCTGACGGTGATCGTCGGCTTCCTGGAGATCGCGATGTCCGATCCGGGCCTGGACGTGGCCACCCGCACCGCGCACCTGGAGCTGATGACCGAGCAGGCGCATCGCATGCAGCGCCTGATCGGCGACATGTTGACCCTGTCGCGCCTGGAGTCGGACGAGTTCCCGTTCAAGCGCGAACGGGTCGACATGCGCGCGCTGGTCGACTCGGTGGCGGCGGAGGCGCGCGCCCTGTCGGGCGGCCGGCATCAGGTCGAGGTCGCGTTCGACGGTCCGGACGTGATGGGCAGCCTGGAAGAGCTGCGCAGCGCCTTTGCCAACCTGGCCTCGAATGCGGTGCGCTACTCGCCGAACGGCGGCAGCATCCGGCTGGCCTGGAGCCGTGGACCGGACGATCTGCGCTTCACGGTGACGGACAGCGGCATCGGGATCGAGCCGATCCATATCTCGCGGCTGACCGAGCGTTTTTACCGAGTGGACAAGAGCCGCTCGCGCGAGACCCAGGGCACCGGACTGGGACTGGCGATCGTCAAGCACGTGCTGCTGCGCCACGGCGGGCGATTGCAGATCAGTTCGGTACCGGGGCAGGGGAGCAGTTTTACGGCGGTGTTCCCGAATACCTCGCTGCCGGGCTAGGGTTCGATCGAGGCCTAGCCAGTTACTTAGCGCGACGCTCGCGGATGGGCGACGTATGAGAGGTTGACGGATCCACGGTCGATCAACAACAAAAAGAAGGGCTGCCCAAAGGGCAGCCCAGCACAGTCTTGAGATCCCGCGATGCAGTGCGTAACCGCGAGCCCGACGGCTCTTTACCCTATATAGTCCTACAGTCCACTAAGCGTGCACTAGCACAGACGAAAAATTGGCTAGGGGCCTCGGTTTTTAACATCGCTGCAGGTGAACTATATAGGTAGTGCCAGGAAGAATCAATATTGGCTTGAGTTTGCGGCGAACCGCAGCGCCGGTACGGCTCGTTTGGCACCGCCAGGTTTCGAGCGGTAGTTGCACACTGTCGGACTGGTGATCGGGAAGAAAAACAAAAACTGGGCACGGTTCGCGAACGGTATTCGCCGTCTTTTTTCCTCCCCCAAGTCCTGCCTTCTTTGTCCGCAGAACCGGGCTTGCTGAGCGGCCTGCGGATGACTCAGGTTACAATCGTGTTTCGTTCGCTCAAGCACCCCATATGTTCTCTCGCCGTAGCTCCCTGATCGCCTGCGCCGCGCTGTTCCTGAGCGCCTGCGGCAGCACCCCGACCCAGCCTCCCGCAACGCCCGTCGCCCAGCAGGTGACGCCGCCCCCGCCGCCACGCAAGGTGAGAATCGGCCTGGCCCTCGGCGGCGGCGCCGCCCGCGGCTTCGCCCACATCGGCGTCATCAAGGCGCTCGAAGCCCAGGGCATCGTGCCCGAGATCGTGGTCGGCACCAGCGCCGGTTCGGTGGTCGGCTCCCTGTACGCCTCCGGCCTGAACGGTTTCGCGCTGCAAAAGACCGCGCTGGCCATGGACGAGGCCACGATCTCCGACTGGGCGCTGCCGCTGTTCGGCAAGTCGACCGGGGTGCTGAAGGGCGAGGCGCTGCAGAGCTACGTCAACAAGGCTGTCAATAACGTGCCGATGGAGCGCCTGAAGATCCGCTTCGGCGCCGTCGCCACCGACCTCAAGACCGGGCAGCCGATCCTGTTCAACAAGGGCAATACCGGCATGGCCGTGCGCGCCTCCTCGGCGGTGCCGAGCGTGTTCCAGCCGGTGAAGATCGGCGCCAAGACCTATGTCGACGGCGGCCTGGTCGCGCCGGTGCCGGTCAAGTTCACCAAGGACATGGGCGCCGAGTTCATCATCGCGGTGAACATCTCCAGCGCCACCGAAGGCGCGGCCACCGCCAGCTCGCTTGACGTCCTGATGCAGACCTTTAGCATCATGGGGCAACGCCTGAATCACTTCGAGCTGAAGGAAGCCGACATCGTCATCACGCCGAACCTCGGCAACATGGGCAGCGCCGACTTCAGCAACCGCAACCTGGCGATCCTCGCCGGCGAGCAGGCGGCAGCCGCCGTCATGCCGCAGATCAAGGCCAAGCTCAAGGCCAAGCAGCAAGGACAATAAAGGAACCAAGATGAAAACCAAGCCTTATCTCACTCTCGAAGACGTCAAGAAGATCGCTCTAGGGGCCGAAGCCGAAGCGCTGCGCAACAACTGGGCGGTGTCCTTCGCCATCGTCGACGACGGCGGCCACCTGCTGTGGTACCAGCGCCTCGACGGCGCCGCGGCTGCCTCTTCCTATATTGCTCCGGCCAAGGCCAAGACCGCCGCCCTGGGTCGGCGCGAGTCGAAGATCTATGAAGACGTGATCAACAACGGCCGCGTCTCCTTCCTGTCGGCCCCGGAACTCGAGGGCATGCTGGAAGGCGGGGTGCCGGTGATCGTCGATGGCCACGTGATCGGCGCGGTCGGCGTGTCGGGCGTGAAGTCGAATGAGGATGCGCAGATCGCCAAGGCCGGCATCGCGGCCCTGACCGGCGAATAACAGCCGGGCTCGTCACATGACGGTAAGAGAAGGCACCTGCGGGTGCCTTTTCATTTATTTCGCCAAAGCAGCAAAACACCCGTTCGCGCGCCGCTTTCGCGCACGTTTATGCAAAATCAGCGCCACTTTTGTAGAATTGCTGCATTGCCGAATAGGTCCATTCCGCGCTATAATTCGGAAGTTTAACCATTCACACATTTGCCGTAGCGCCTACCCACCATCCCTCATTCAACTAGATGTCCAGCTACCGGCAAGCAGTCTCCGCCCGGGTTTGTTGGATGCCGGTCTGACGTGGCGAAGCTACGGTAACTTTATTGGGAGTTACCCTTGCCGCCATTTTTTTCTGGCCCAGCCGTCCCGGCCATCCTGGCCCTCGCTGACGGAACGATTTTCAAAGGATATTCCATTGGAGCCACCGGTCACACGACCGGCGAAGTGGTGTTCAACACCGCGATTACCGGCTACCAGGAAATCCTCACCGACCCCAGCTATTCGCGTCAGATCGTCACCCTGACGTACCCGCACATCGGCAACTACGGCGTCAACCCGGCCGACGTCGAGGCCTCCAAGGTCCACGCCGCCGGTCTGATCATCCGTGACCTGCCGCTGCTGGCATCGAATTTCCGTTCCACCCAGTCGCTGTCGGACTACCTGAAGCAAGAAAACGTGGTCGCCATCGCCGGCATCGACACCCGCAAGCTGACCCGCATCCTGCGCGAGAAGGGCGCGCAAGCCGGCGCCATCCTCACCGGCATCCAGGGCAAGGAGCCGCTGGAAACGCAGGCGCTGGAACTGGCGCGTTCCTTCCCGGGCCTGGCCGGCATGGACCTGGCCAAGGTCGTGTCCGTGAAAGAACCCTACGTGTTCACCGAGACCGAGTGGAAGCTCGGCGAAGGCTTCGGCAAGCAGGACAATCCCCAATACCACGTGGTCGCTTTCGATTACGGCGTCAAGCGCAACATCCTGCGCATGCTGGCCGAACGCGGCTGCAAGGTGACCGTGCTGCCGGCCCAGGCGACCGCCGCCGACGCGCTGGCGCTCAATCCTGACGGCATCTTCCTGGCCAACGGCCCGGGCGACCCCGAGCCTTGCGACTATGCAATCAAGGCCAGCGCGGAGCTGATCGAGAAGGGCATCCCGACCTTCGGCATCTGCCTCGGCCACCAGATCATGGCGCTGGCCTCCGGCGCCAAGACCATGAAGATGAAGTTCGGCCACCATGGCGCCAACCACCCGGTGCAGGACCTCGATTCGAAGAAGGTCCTGATCACCTCGCAGAACCACGGCTTCGCGGTCGACCCGGAGACCCTCCCGGCCAACTGCCGCGTCACCCACGTGTCGCTGTTCGACGGTTCGCTGCAGGGCTTCGAGCGTACCGACAAGCCTGCCTTCTGCTTCCAGGGCCACCCGGAAGCCTCGCCCGGCCCGACCGACGTCGCCTACCTGTTTGACCGCTTCATCGGCCTGATGCAAAAGAGCGGAGAAAAAGTAAATGCAGAAGGAAAAGTAAATGCCTAAGCGTAGTGATATCAAAAGCATCCTGATCATCGGCGCGGGTCCGATCGTCATCGGCCAGGCGGTCGAATTCGACTACTCGGGCGCCCAGGCCTGCAAGGCCCTGCGCGAGGAAGGCTACAAGGTCATCCTGGTCAACTCGAACCCGGCGACCATCATGACCGACCCGGAAACGGCGGACGTCACCTACATCGAGCCGATCACCTGGAAGGTCGTCGAGCGCATCATCGCCAAGGAGCGTCCGGACGCGATCCTGCCGACCATGGGCGGCCAGACCGCGCTGAACTGCGCGCTCGACCTGCACCACAACGGCGTGCTGGAAAAGTACAAGGTCGAGCTGATCGGCGCGACCCCGGAAGCGATCGACAAGGCCGAGGACCGCTCCAAGTTCAAGGATGCGATGACCAAGATCGGCCTCGGTTCGGCGCGCTCGGGCGTGGCGCACTCGATGGAAGAGTCGTGGGCGGTGCAGCGCGAGCTGGGCTTCCCGACCATCATCCGTCCGTCCTTCACCATGGGCGGCAGCGGCGGCGGCATCGCCTATAACGAAGAAGAATTCGAAGCGATCTGCAAGCGCGGCCTGGAAGCCTCACCGACCAACGAACTGCTGATCGAAGAGTCCCTGCTCGGCTGGAAAGAGTACGAGATGGAAGTCGTCCGCGACAAGAAGGACAACTGCATCATCATCTGCTCGATCGAAAACCTGGATCCGATGGGCGTCCACACCGGCGACTCGATCACCGTCGCGCCGGCGCAGACGCTGACCGACAAGGAATACCAGATCATGCGCAACGCGTCGATCAACGTGCTGCGCGAGATCGGCGTCGACACCGGCGGCTCGAACGTGCAGTTCGCGATCAATCCGAAGGACGGCCGCATGATCGTCATCGAGATGAACCCGCGCGTGTCGCGTTCCTCGGCGCTGGCCTCGAAAGCCACCGGCTTCCCGATCGCCAAGGTCGCGGCCAAGCTGGCCGTCGGCTTCACGCTGGACGAGCTGCGCAACGAGATCACCGGCGGCGCGACCCCGGCGTCGTTCGAGCCGTCGATCGACTACGTCGTCACCAAGATCCCGCGCTTCACCTTCGAAAAATTCCCGACCGCGGACAAGCACCTGACCACCCAGATGAAATCGGTGGGCGAGGTGATGGCCATGGGCCGCACCTTCCAGGAATCCTTCCAGAAGGCCCTGCGCGGCCTGGAAGTGGGCGTGGACGGCCTGAACGAGAAGACCCGCGACCGCGAGAAAATCGAAGAGGAACTCGGCGAGCCGGGCCCGGAGCGCATCTGGTACGTGGGTGATGCATTCGCCCAGGGCTTCACCCTGGAAGAGGTGCACAACCTGACCAAGATCGACCCGTGGTTCCTGGTGCAGATCAAGGAGATCGTCGACATCGAGCTGTGGCTGGATCACCAGAAGCTCGAGAGCCTGGACAAGCCGCTGCTGTACAAGCTGAAGCAGAAGGGCTTCTCGGACCGCCGCCTGGCCTTCCTGATGCAGACCACGCCGCAAGCCGTGCGCGCGCGCCGCCACGAACTGGGCATCCGTCCGGTGTACAAGCGCGTCGACACCTGCGCCGCCGAGTTCGCGACCAACACGGCCTACATGTACTCGACCTACGACGAGGAGTGCGAGTCCAACCCGACCGACAAGAAGAAGATCATGGTGCTGGGCGGTGGCCCGAACCGTATCGGCCAGGGCATCGAGTTCGACTACTGTTGCGTGCACGCGGCCCTCGCCATGCGCGAAGACGGCTACGAGACCATCATGGTCAACTGCAACCCGGAGACCGTGTCGACCGACTACGATACCTCGGACCGCCTGTACTTCGAATCGCTGACCCTGGAAGACGTGCTGGAAATCGTCGACCTGGAGAAGCCGGAAGGCGTGATCGTCCAGTACGGCGGCCAAACTCCACTAAAACTCGCGCTGGATTTGGAAGCCAACGGCGTGCCGATCATCGGCACCTCGCCGGACATGATCGACGCGGCCGAAGACCGCGAGCGCTTCCAGCAGCTGCTGCAGAAGCTCGGGCTGCGCCAGCCGCCGAACCGCACCGCGCGCACCGAAGCCGACGCCCTGGCGCTGGCCGACGAAATCGGCTACCCGCTGGTGGTGCGTCCATCCTACGTGCTGGGCGGCCGCGCCATGGAGATCGTCCACGAGCAGCGCGACCTCGAGCGCTACATGCGCGAAGCGGTCAAGGTCTCGCACGATTCGCCGGTGCTGCTGGACCGCTTCCTGAACGACGCCATCGAAGTCGACGTCGACTGCATCTCGGACGGCGAAGCCACCTTCATCGGCGGCGTGATGGAGCACATCGAACAGGCCGGCGTGCACTCGGGCGACTCGGCCTGCTCGCTGCCGCCGTACTCGCTGTCGCCGGAGACCATCGCCGAGCTGAAGCACCAGACCTCGCTGATGGCCAAGGCCCTGAACGTGGTCGGCCTGATGAACGTGCAGTTCGCGATCCAGCAGTCCGAAGTCGACGGCAAGACCGTCGATACCGTTTTTGTCTTGGAAGTGAACCCGCGCGCATCGCGTACCGTGCCTTTCGTCTCGAAGGCGACCGGCCTGCAGCTGGCCAAGATCGCGGCGCGCTGCATGGTGGGCCAGAGCCTGGCCCAGCAGGGCGTCACCAAGGAGGTGACGCCGCCGTTCTACAGCGTCAAGGAAGTCGTGTTCCCGTTCGTGAAGTTCCCGGGCGTCGACACCATCCTGGGGCCGGAAATGAAGTCGACCGGCGAAGTGATGGGCGTGGGCGAGACCTTCGGCGAAGCCTTCGTGAAGTCGCAGCTGGCGGCCGGCATCAACCTGCCGACCAAGGGCACGGTGTTCCTGTCGGTGAAGGGCGCGGACAAGCCGCGCGCCGTCTCCGTGGCGCGCGAACTGGTGGCGCTGGGCTTCTCGCTGGTGGCCACCAAGGGCACTGCGGCCGTCATCGAAGCGGCCGGCATCCCGGTGCGCCAGGTGAACAAGGTGCTGGAAGGCCGTCCGCACGTGGTCGACATGATCAAGAACCGCGAGATCGTCATGGTGGTGAACACCGTGGAAGAGAAGCGTTCGGCGATCACCGACTCGCGCACCATCCGTACCTCGGCCCTGCAGTCGCGCGTGGTCACCTACACGACCATCGCCGGCGCTGAAGCCGCGATCGAGGGCATGCGTCACCTGGACGAGCTGCGCGTCTACGATTTACAAGGTCTCCATAAAACCTTAAACTAAGCAGCACGTAGTACCAACGCAACCACAGAGCTCGCGCGGCCTGCGCCGCGCGCCTCTGTGGTTTTCACTTGGTACGTCCAATCACGAATCAACGTAGAGCGACATGAACACTACCGTACCACTGACCAAATACGGCGCCGAACTCCTGAAGGAAGAGCTGCACCAGCTCAAGACCAAGGAACGCCGTAACGTGATCGACGCGATCGCCGAAGCGCGCTCGCACGGCGACCTGTCGGAAAATGCCGAATACGATGCAGCGAAAGAGCGCCAGGCCTTCGTCGAAGGCCGCATCGCGGAACTCGAGGGCAAGCTGAGCGCCGCCCAGATCATCGATCCGGCCACGCTGGATGCGGAAGGCCGCGTCGTGTTCGCCTCGACCGTGGACCTGGAAGACCTGGAAAACGGCCAGAAGGTGAGCTACC
>JAEAMF010000277.1_pt1 | contig 76811 bp, 67 predicted proteins | sample 8958721 | NCBI WGS metagenome assembly JAEAMF01 (sample SAMN16933255, study PRJNA681124) | bioreactor sludge metagenome | isolation source: anaerobic bioreactor treating anionic surfactant - SDBS | place: India: Bengaluru | collected 2019-02-28
CGAAGTAGACCCGGGTCAGGTCCTTGACCGCCCACTGCTGGGCGGAGGCGGGAAAGGCAAAAGCCAGGGCGAACACGAGGACGAGAAGAGCGACGCCGACGGCATTCTTCATGACATCTCCCTTTTGGGGGGTTCGGAGGGTGTAGGCTATTGTTTTAAACTACCATCCGCAGAGGGGAAGCGGCAATAACAATTATAGGTCCTATAGGACCTATAGGACCTATGGGACCTATGAAAAGCAGTTTTAAACGGGCCGGCGCGATCGTCTGGCGGCTCTGGCCCGGGCGCATGCTCGTCCGCCACGGCTTCCGAAAGACCGCTGCCGTCCCGGCGGAGTCATCCTGGCCCACGATTTCGGGGCGCCGAAGTGCCCGGGCGTGAAGAAGGCCTGGGACGAGTTCTTCTTTCAATATTGGTACCTCTGCTCCGTCTCCGGCACCCACCACTTCGTGAAGTTCCAGGAGAGGCCGGCGGGAGCGGGATCGATCCCGCGAATGCGGCGGTTGACCGCGGTGAGCGAGTAGGGCGTGTAGAGGAAGGTGTAGGGCTGGTCCAAGGCGATCAGCTCGTGGATGCGGTGGTAGATCGCCCGGCGCTCCTCCCGGTCGAAGGTCCGCACCCCCTTGATGATCAGATCGTCCACCTCCGGGTTCCGGTAGGAGATGAAGTTCAGCTCCCCCTCCCCCATCGAGTCCGAGTGCCAGACGTTGTAGAGGTCGGGGTCTACCGGCATCGTCCAGGCCAGGACCACCGCCTGGAACTTCTTCCGGTCGATGAACTCGCTCAGAAAGGTGGGCCAGGCGATCACCTGGACCTCCGCCGCGACCCCGACCTCCGCCCACTGGCGCTGGACGATGACGGCGACGTCCTCCCGGACCTTGTTCCCCTGGTTGGTGATCAGCTTGAAGCGCAGCGGGCGGCCGTCCTTCTCCCGGACGCCGTCGCGGTCCGAGTCCCTCCAGCCCGCCGCTTCGAGGAGGGCCCGGGCGGCGGAAGGGTCGTAGGGGAGTTCGGGGACGGCGTCGTTGTAGGACCAGGTCCCCTTCCAGAACGGCCCGGTGACCGTCTCGCCCAGGCCGAGGAGCACCCCCTCGATGATCCGCTGCCGATCCACGGCCAGCGAGAGCGCGCGGCGGACGCGGACGTCCTGGAAGAGCGGGTCGAGAAGGTTGTAGCCGATGTAGGAATAGCCCCCGCTCCGGTAGGTGTATTTGAGCCCGGAGAGGCGGAAGGGGGCGCTCTCGCTCCGGAAGCGGTATTGATAGGGCGTGAGCCCCATCACGTCGACCCCCCCGGTGATGAACTCGAGGTACTGCACGGCGAGATCGGGGATGACCCGGGTGACCCAGCGGTCGAGGTAGGGCCTGCCCTCGTAATAGGCGGGATTGGCCTCGAGGATCGTGTGCTCGTCGGTCCGCCACTCCCGGAAGACGAAGGGGCCGTTCCCCACCGGGCGGCGCCCGAAGGCCGAGCCGCGCAGGTCTTTCCCCTCGAGGAGATGGCTGGGGATCACCCCCATCCCCAGCTTGGGGAGGGCGGGGGCGTAGGGCTCGCGGTAGCGGAAGACGACGGTCAGAGGGTCGGGGGCGGCGATCTCCTCGATGTCCCGGTAGGAGCCGGCGTAGGGGCAGGCGTTCTTCGGATCGAGGATGGCCTCGAAGGTGAACTTGACGTCGGCCGAAGTGCACGGGGAGCCGTCGTGCCATTTCACCCCGTCGCGGAGGTGGAAGACGATCGTCAGGTTGTCGGCGGAGACCTCCCAGGAGCGGGCGAGGTCGCCCACGAGCTCCAGGTCCCGGTCGTACTTGACCAGGCCGGAGAAGATCCGCCCGCAGACGTCGCTGGAGGCGGTGTCGTCGGCGAGGAAGGGGATGAGGGTGCGGCCGTCGGCGATCGAGGCCTCGACCAGGGAGTCGCCGGGGACCGGCTGTTCCTGTGCGGAGGAGGATCGGGGAAGAGGCAAGAGAACGAGAAGGACGGATATGATGTTCCGCGGGAGAGTTTTCACGTTAACGTAGCCGCGGACCGGAAGGTCCGCGCCTACGATAATCGCCGACCGGTCGCGGAACGGACGCCCGGGATGAGCGTCGCCTTCGGCCGTCAGAGGGCGGGAGAGGCGACCGGGACCGGGGCGGCGGGAACGGCTTCGGAGGACGGCGCGCCGCCCGAATCGGGAGCGGGGATGGCGTCCTCCGCCGGAACGGAAGCGCCGGAAGACCCCGGCGCGGCCGGCAGCTGGGCGGCGGCCCGGGAGATCTCGTCGCCCAGCGACCGGTCGGTGCGGGTGGAGAGAAGGGCGAGCGCCAGCGACAGGCACATGAAGAGGATGGCCAGGACCGTGGTCGTCTTGGTGAGCACGTCTCCGGTCCGGGCGCCGAAGATGGTCTGGGAGCCGCCGCCGAAGACGCCGGCCAGCCCCTCCCCCTTGCCCGACTGGAGGAGAACGATCACGATCAGGGCGACGCAGACGATGATGTAAAGGGCGATGAGGATGGGTTCCAGCATGGGCTCTCTTCTTTCTTAACGGATGTTTTATGCTCTCACGCGGATTGCCGCGTGTCCAGGACAATGATCGAATCTGTGGGAGCGGCGTCCCGCCGCGATCCGGGCCGATGGGGATCGGGGCGAGACGCCCCTCCCACAGTGCGTCACAAGGTATGTCCTATGCCTACGCCAGCCCGTTCCTGACGATGGCGATGAAGGACTTCGCCTCCAGGCTCGCTCCCCCGACCAGGAAGCCGTCGATGTCCGCCTCCGCCATCAGCGCCCGGGCGTTGTCCGGCTTGACCGAGCCTCCGTAGAGAATCCGCAGGCCGGCGGAGAGGTCCGCGCCGAAGCGCTCGGCGAGCCAGGAGCGGATGAAAGCGTGGGTCTCCTGGGCGATCCGGGGGGTGGCGGTCTTCCCCGTCCCGATCGCCCAGATCGGCTCGTAGGCGATGACGAGCTTAAGGACCCTCTCCGCGCCCAGGGGGCGGATCCCTTCCTCGAGCTGCTTCCGGATGAACTCCTGGGTCACCCCCTGCTCCCGCTTCTCCAGCGGCTCGCCGACGCAGACCACCGGGGTGAGCGAGGACTCGAGCGCCGCGGCCGCCTTCCGGTTCACCGTGGCTTCGGTCTCGCCGAAATACTGGCGGCGCTCCGAGTGGCCGACGATGACGTAGCGGCAGCCGGCGTCGGCGAGGAGGGGGCCCGAGACCTCGCCGGTGAAGGCGCCGGACTTCTCCCAGTAGAGGTCCTGGCCGCCCAGGAGGAGCGGGCTCCCGGCGAGGACGTCTCCCACCGCGCTCAAGGCGGTGAAGACGGGGCAGAGGAGGACGTCGGCGGACGAGACGTCGGCGAGCTCCCTTTTCAGCTCGCCGGCCAGGCGCACCGCCTCCGGGACGGTCTTGTTGAGCTTCCAGTTACCGGCGAACAGCGGTCTTCTCATAAATAATCAGCGCCTCGATGATGGTTAGCTGGCCCTGACTTCGTTCATTCGTATCAGCCCGAACCCCGGTGCTGCAAAGAAACCGGCGCTGATTATTTATCGGTCAAGGCGGCGATGCCGGGGAGGACCTTCCCCTCCAGGAACTCCAGGGAGGCCCCGCCGCCGGTCGAGATGTGGGTGATCTTATCCGCCATCCCGCTTTCGTTGACCGCCGCCACCGAGTCCCCTCCCCCGACGATGGTGACGGCGGAGGAGGCGGCCATGGCCCGGGCCACGGCGAAGGTGCCGGCGGCGAACGGGGCCATCTCGAAGACGCCCATCGGCCCGTTCCAGAGAACGGTCTTGGCCCGGGCGATCTCCGCCGAGAAGAGGCGGATCGTCTGAGGGCCGATGTCCATCCCCAGGAAGCCGGCGGGGATCCCGTCTTGGGGAACGATCCGGCTCGGGGCGTCGGCGGCGAAGCGCTCGGCCACGACGTGGTCGACGGGGAGAATGATCCTCGCCTTCTTCGCCGCGGCCTTGGCCAGGATCTCCTGGACCAGGGCGGGAACGTCGATCCGCCTCCCCTTCTTGTCGGTGATCGCCCCCTCGGTCTTGGAGGCCCCCACGGCGACTCCGGAGGCCTTGAGGAAGGTGTAGGCCATCGCCCCCCCGATCAGGAGAGCGTCCACCCGGTCGAGGAGGTTCTTGATCACCTTGATCTTGTCCGAGACCTTGGCGCCGCCCAGGATGGCGACGAAGGGGCGGGCGGGATTCTCCACCGCCCGGCCGAGGTAGTCGATCTCCTTCCTCAGGAGGTAGCCGCTGGCCGCCTGGGGCAGCAGCCGGGCCACCCCCACCATCGAGGCGTGGGCGCGGTGGGCGGTCCCGAAGGCGTCGTCGACGTAGACGTCGCCGAGGGCGGCCAGCTTTTGGGCGAAGGACTCGTCGCCGGCCTCCTCGCCGGGGTGGAAGCGCAAGTTCTCGAGGAGCAGGACGTCCCCGGCCTTCATCCCGGCGACCGCCGCGGCCGCTTTCTCCCCCACGCAATCGTCGGCGAAGGCCACGGGCTTCCCGAGGAGCTCGGAGAGGCGGACGGCGACCGGGGAGAGGCTCGCGGCCGGGTCACGCTTCCCGTCGGGGCGGCCCAGGTGCGACATCAGGATCGCCTTTCCCCCCCGGGCGGCCACGTAGCGAATGGTGGGGAGGGCGGCCCGGATCCGCGTGTCGTCGGTGATTCCGCCGCTCTGGTCCAGGGGGACGTTGAAGTCCACCCGGACCAGGACCCGCTTCCCCTTAAGATCGAGGTCTTCGACGAAAAGCTTGGACATACAAGATGTCTCCTTCTGGCTAAAATTCGAAACCGCCAGCGATAGAATTTTTCTCCCGCCGCCCGATCGGCCATGGTTCGGCGCAGCCGAGTATCGGATCGGCTACTTGGCCATCAGCTTCAGCATGTCCCGGCAGCGGCAGGAGTAGCCCCACTCGTTGTCATACCAGGCCACCACCTTGACCAGGCTCCCTTCCATGACCATGGTGCAGAGGGAGTCGAAGATCGCGGAGGCCGGATTGCCGATGATGTCGATGGAGACGATCGGCTCGGTCTGGTACTCGATGATCCCCTTGAGGGCGCCCGCCGCCGCCGCCCGGACCGCGGAGTTGACCTCCTCCCCGGTGACCGGCCGGGCGAGCTCGACCGTGAGGTCGATGACGGAGCCGTCGGAAACAGGGACGCGCAGGGAGTAGCCGTCCAACTTGCCCTTCAAGGCCGGGAGAACCTTCCCCACCGCCCGGGCGGCGCCGGTGGTGGTGGGGATGATCGACATCGCCGCCGCCCGCGCCCGGCGCAGGTCCTTGTGCGGCAGATCGAGGATCCTCTGGTCGTTGGTGTAGGCGTGGCAGGTGACCATCAATCCCCGCTTGATCCCGAAGGCATCGTGGAGGACCTTGGCCACGGGGGCGAGGCAGTTGGTGGTGCAGGAGGCGTTGGAGATGAAGGTTAGGTCCGGCGTGAGCTCCCGGTCGTTCACTCCCATCACGATCAGCTTGACCTTGCCCTCGGGGTCCTTTTTCGGCGGAACGGTGAGGAGGACCTTCTTCGCCCCGGCGGCGACGTGCTTCTGCAGATCGTCGATGGCGGTGAAGACGCCGGTGGACTCGAGGACGATCTGGACCCCTAGGGCCTTCCAGGGGAGCTCGGAGGGGTCTTTGACCTTGAGGACCTTGACCGCGCGACCGTTGACCACCAGGGAGTCGCCTTTGGCCTCGACCGTCCCCTCGAAACGCCCGTGGACGGAATCGTACTTCAGGAGATGGGCCAGGGTGGGGGCGTCGGTGAGATCGTTGATCGCCGCCACCTCGAACATGGGCTCGGACGAGAGCAAGCGGAAGACCTGCCGGCCGATCCGACCGAAGCCGTTGATGCCGATTTTTACCGTCATGATGCTGCCTCCTTAAGTAAAGGTGTGGGACGAAACTCCGTCAACGCCCGGCTCCCGCGGGGAGCGGGGCCGGCGAGGGGGAGGAATCTACTACCCCGCCGGGGGATTTGCCAGATTTTTTTTCCGGGCCCCCCGGGCCCGGAAAAAATAAGCTGGGATGGCGCGCCGGCCTGACGGCAGGCAGCGACTTCACGGATTGTAGAGGGCGGCGACCACGGCCCGGCCCCGGCGGTCGAAGGCGATCCCCTCCCGCTCGAGGAGGGCGCGCTTGAGGACGGACTCCCGCCTCCCCTGAAACCCCCCGGGCCTCTTGTCCGACCGGATCACGCGGTGACAGGGGACGACGATCGGGAAGGGGTTGGCGGCCAGCGCGTTTCCGACCGCCCGCGCCCCGCCGGGCGACCCGAGGCCGGAGGCGACCAGGCCGTAGGAGCTGACCGCGCCCCGCGGTATCCGGTGGACGGCCCGGAGGACCGCGATCTGGAAGGGCGGGCAGGCGCCCAGGTCGAGGGCGGCGAGGGAAAAACGCACGCTCTCCCCGGTGAGGGAGGCCTCGATCCGGCGGGCCAGGCACTCGATCATCCCGCAGGAGGAGCCGGGGGCGGCGGGGAGAGGCGCCGGCGCGGCGCGGGAGAAAGCGGGGAGGAGGATCCGGACGACGCGGGGAGCGCGCCGGTCGGGCCGCCAGAGAACGGTCACCGGGCCGATGGGCGTCGGGGAGACGACCCTCGCGCGCAGGCGGATCACCCGGTTTACTCCTTGAGCTTGATGACGAGAAGACCGTCGCGAACCTCAAGGTTCTCCACCCCCCGGGAGAAGAGGCTCCAGAAACCCCCTTCGCCGCCGAACTCACGGACGAGGTTCGTATTCTTGATGTCTCCCCACCAGGCGCCGGGCAGGGGGATGCCCCCGAGGGAGACGCCGCGGATGGCGACCACCGGCTTCCCCTCCGCGAAGCTCAAAGCCACCCCGCACCTGATCTTCAGGGTCTTGCCCCCCAGGACGGGGATATCCTCGTCCAGGGGGACCAGAAGCTTGACGCTGACCAGGTCGTCGGAGAGGTCGATGGCAACCCGCCGAGCCGCCTCCTCGTCCCGGGCGATCAGCGCGTTCAGTTCCTTCTCGCTGATATGGACCTCGCGGGAGGCGTCGTCCTCCGCGTAGCGTTCGGGCTCCAGGCGATCGGAGGGGCTAGCCGGCCGAGACGGGTCCAGCCGCTCCAGCTTGGCGGCCAGCACCTTCTCCTCCCCCTCGCTCAGCCGGGTCGGGCTGAACTTGCCGGCGTAGACGTTGGATTTGACCCACCAGACGGCGAGCAGGGCGAGCACCGCGACGATCGCCAGCAGGATGCCGAAGACATGCAGGCAACCCAACCGGAAAGGCTTCTTAGCGCCGGGCAAGCTTTCTCCCATCATACGGCTCCTTTCAACCCGAATGGTTCAATGGTCTCTTTTTGCTGGCGAAGCTAGCGGGACCGGATATAATCTCGGCCGGACAAGAAAGGAGCTTTTGCAGATGAGCCGACAGTACAACTGCCGGGAAAAACGCGCGCGGGCCAGAAGGCGGATCAAGCGCCAGAAGAAGACCGCCCGCGCCGCGGCGGCGAAAAAGCCCGCCCCCAAGGCCTAGCCCGGATCTTTCACGACGATCGTCCGATCGTCCCGAATAAGCCAAACTAGCGCCCTCCCGGGGGCATCAGTCTCCGCTCCTTCTCCCGCCTCCGCCGCTCCCTCCGCGAAAGCTTCGGCGGCGGATCGGGGGCGGCGGCCGGGGCGGCGTCCGCCCGGGCCGCCGCGACCTGGGCGGCGAACTCAGAGAGCTTCCCCTCCTCCAGGAGGCGGCGGACCTCCCGCTTCAGGATCTTCCCGGTGGCCGTCTTGGGGAGCTCGGGGAGGAAGATCACCTGGTGGGGCACCTTGTAGGGGGCGAGGTGCTCGCGGCAGAAGCGGATCACCTGCAGGGGATCGACCGCCTCCCCCTCCGCCGCCGCGCAGACCGCCACCGGGATCTCCCCCCGGTGGGGGTCCCGCCTTCCCACCACCGCCACCTCGGCGATCCGAGAGTCCCGGCGGATCACCTCCTCCACCTCGCGCGGATAGACGTTGCACCCCTTGACCAGGATCAGGTCCTTCAGGCGGTCGAGGATGTAGAGATATCCCTCCCCGTCCAGCTTGCCGACGTCCCCGGTGAAGAGCCAGCCGTCGCGGACGGCCTCGGCGGTGGCGGCGGGAAGGTTGTAGTAGCCCTTCATCACGTTCGCCCCCCGGACGATGATCTCGCCCGCCTCCCCCGTCTTCACCTCGCGTTCGTCGCCGTTCACGATCTTGACCTCCACCCCGGGCAGGGGGAGGCCGACCGAGCCGGGCTTGCGGGCGGCCAGGAGGGGGTTGACCGAGACCACCGGGGTGGCCTCGGTCAGCCCGTAGCCCTCGAGGAGGGGGATCCGGAAGTTTCGCTCGAAATTCCCGAGCGTCTCCGGGCTCAAGGGGGCGGAGCCCGAGATGCAGAGGCGGATCTTGAGGAGCCAGGAGAGGAAACGGGGAAGGCGCCGGCGGGAGAGGAGGGAGAAGATCTGGGGGACGCCGATGAAGATCGTCGGGCGCCGGAGGACCGCCGCCCGAACCACGTTCCGGAAGGGGAGGATGGTCCGGACGAGCACGATCCGCCCGCCCAGGAGGGTGGGGATGAAGACGCAAACGGTCAGGGTGAAGGAGTGGAAGAGGGGCAGGACGGCGAGGAAGCTGTCGGAGGGGCGGATGGTGATCGCCCGGGCGGATTGCTCGACGTTGGAGAGGATGTTGCGGTGGGTGAGCATCACCCCCTTGGGATTACCGGTGGTCCCCGAGGTGTAGATCAGGCAGGCGAGATCGTCCCCGGAGCGGGCCCGGTCCACGTTCTCGGCCGAGCCGCGCGACAGGAGGTCGCGGTAGGAAAGGTAGCGCGTCCCGAAGGCCGCCCGGAGAGAGGAGGCGGCCGCGCTCCCCTCTCCCCCCTCCTCGAGGACGATCAGCGTCTCCAGGGCGCTGAGGCGGTCCTTCAGGTAGAGAAGCTCGCGGGCGAAGTCCAGCGACGAGATGAGGATCCGGGCCCGGCAGTCGTTCAGGATGTAGGCCAGCTCCTCCCCGATCAGGAAGACGTTCAGGGGGACGGCCACCGCGGCCGCCTTGAGCGCGGCCCAGACCGAGACGATGAACTCCGGGCAGTTGCGCAGGAGGATCCCGATCTTTTCATCCCGCCCCGCGTAGAGGGGGCCGACCAGCCGCTGGGCGAGGCGGTTGATCTCGCCGTTCAGCCCGGCGAAGGAGTATCTCCGCTTTTCGAAGACCAGCGCCGGGGCGTCCGGCTGGCGGGCGACGGTCTCCTCGAACTTGGCGATCAGGGACATCTATAAGGAGCAGGGAGTAGGGAGTGGATGATAACCCGGCTGGGAAATCATTGATCCGTTGAGCCCTTGAACCTTTCTCTGGTCACTCGATGATCCGGTACGAAGAGCGCGCCAGCTCCGGGAGGATCGCGTTCCGCTCCAGGCGGAACTCCTCGATCAGCGCGGAGGAAGGGAGGCGCGCGGTGGCGAACCCGTCCGGGCCGCCGAGGGCGACCACGGCGTAGGCCTGCCGCGGGGCCAGGGGGAAGAAACCGACGAATTCGCTCGGCCCTTTCGCCCGGTGCCCGCTCAGGCGGCGGACCGGGTTGCGGGAGCGGGGCAGGAAGAGCACCGGGTCGGAGGCGAGGAGGCGCTTCTGGCCGTCGTAGAACCAGGCGGACCAGCCGAGCTCGCGGACGAGTCCCGTCCGGACCACGGCGAACTTGACCTCCAGTACCTCGCTTCCGGGGATGGCCTCCGGGTAGGGGTTGGCGATGATCCGGATCCGGTGGATCCGGCAGGCCTCCCCCGCCCGGGCGGCGGCGGGGAGGAGGCAGAGGAGCAGGGCGGCCGCGCACAGCTTTCTCATGGCGAATCAATCCTTGTGGTTAGAGATCGGTTCCCTTGCATACCATATCCGGGAGGATGGGGGAAGGGCGTTTTACGGCGCGCGACAGGCCATCCCCGATCCTAGCGTTCCAGGCGTTCGATCCGGATCCGGGAGACTCCGTTCTCCTTGATCCCCAGGACGTGGGCGGCGAGGTAGGAGAGGTCGAGGGTCCGGGTGGGGTGGGGCCGGAGGGGGCGGATCACCCGCCCGCGCCGGTCGGTCTGGTAGGGGCCCCGGTCGGTGACCTGCACGATCACCTGGCGCCCGCTCGAGAGGTCGGTGACCCTAAGCCAGGAGCCGAGCGGGAGCGTGCGGTGGGCGGCGGTGAAGGAGAGCATGTTGAAGCGGCCGCCCGAGGCGGTCAGCCGGCCGTGGAACGCCCCCCCGTACCAGGAGGTGACGATCTCCTCGACGCCGGCCACCCGGAAGCGCGGGAGGAGGAGGCTGAGGAGGAAGGCGGCGAGCAGAAGCAGGAAGAAGCAAGCGCCGGTATATCGACGCATGAAGCGCATAGTTTCACTCGCCATAGACAACTTCCGCCGATGGGCGAAGGTTAGGAAGTGGGTTTAGTCGATGGGCGAGGTCTGTGGTGTGGGGCCCGGCCGCACCATCTTCTTACCCCATTCACCAGTCCCACTTCCTAACCCTAACCTATCACATCCTCTATCCGAGACCGGCACCAGTCGGAGCAGGAGCGGAGGAAGGCGGGAGCGTGGTCAAAGAGGAAGCGGTAGGTGTCGCGGATCCCGCTCCAGAGATCGGCGAAGAAGCCGCCGTAGGTGACCGCGGGGGAGACGAAGATGACCAGGCAGGCGAGAGCGACCACGTTGGCGAAGTAGATCAGGGGCAGGGAGAAGACCGCGCCGGTCGCGCCGATGTCGGGCTGGCCCTGGAAGAGGACGTAGATGGTGAAGGTGATGTGGAAGGCCCAGGTGAAGCCGAGGAGGGCGGCGAGGATCCGCATCCCCCCGGGGATGGGGAAGAAGAAATCCGTGAGGAGGAAGAGGGGGATGAGGAGGATGCTGTAGATCGGGAAAAAGTAGGGTGCGAGGTAGATCAGGGCGTTGGCCTTGTCCGCCCGCACGCCGCCGCCGGAAGCGGTGGCGCTGAACTTCTTCACCCGGCCCCCGCAGATCCAGACCCAGAGGGCGTGGGTGAGCTCGTGGCCGAAGACGTAGGTGCGGATCGGCTGCTGGAAGATCCCGAGCAGGGCGAGGTAGGCGACCAGCCCGGCGAAGAAGTGGTACTCCGTCTTGAGGACGCTCAGGACGTCGCGGCTGAAGACGACGGTGGCCGCGACGCAGGCGGGGAGAAGGAGGACGCCGAAGAGGAACTTGAGGCAGCGGACGAGAGAGTCCATGGGAGAAGCAGTAATCAGTAATCAGTGATCAGTGATCAGTGATCAGTTACTGATAACTGATCGCTGATCACTTCTTTTCCGTTCACTCGATCTTCTCCCCCTTCCGGATGAAGGTGGGGATGTCCAGGTCCTCGCCCTCGACCATAGTCGGCTCAGCCTCGGAGAAGCGCCCGCGGGTGGAGCGGTTGAAATCGATCTCGGTCTGCCGGGGAGGGTGAATCCGGGCGTCCTTCACCACCGGCAGGCCGCTCCGGGCGCGCGCGCCCTCGCCGGGGATGCCGCAGGCGAGGAGCGAGACCCGGGTCCGGTCTCCCAGCGCGGGATCCTGGTGGAGGCTGAAGCCGACCATCGCCTCCTCGTTCAGCATCTCGGTGACCGCGGTGAGCGCCTGGCGGGCCCGCCCCAGGGGGAGGGCCGCGCCGGACTGGAGCTGGATCAGGCAGCCGCGCACGGCGGCGAGCTCGTCGGCGGAGAGGAAGAGGGAGGAGAGCGCCCCTTTCATGGCCCCCACCAGCTTGAGGGGGTCGGACTCCTCGTGGAGGCCGAGCATGGAATCGCCGGGGGCGGAGACGATGTTCTTGAGGAGGGCGCAGTCCCCTCCCCCGGGGGTCGCGGGAGAGGTGAGAAAGGAGATCAGGCATTCCGTGGCCGCGGTCAGGATCCGGTCGCAGTGGGCGAATCCCTCCTCGCAGGGGGCGTTGTCGTCGAGCCGGCCCACCAGCCGGTCGAGGGAGAAGGAGATCGGGAAGGCGCCGGCCGAGACGATTCCGGAGAGCCCCTCGCGGTGGCCGGCGGCCTTCCGCCGCCCCTCGAACGCGAAAGGGCGGGCGACCAGGGTGAGCGTGAAGACGCCCAGCTCCTGGGCCAGCCGGCAGAGCGGGGGCATCACCCCCCCGCCGATGCCGCCGGAGAGCCCGGCCACCGCCAGCATGACCTCGGTCTCGGCGAGCGCCTTGCGGAGCGCCCCCTCGCCCTCCGCGAAGGCCTCCGCCCCCAGGGCCGCGTCCCCGCCGGTCCCCCTCCCCCGGGTCAGCTTCTTCCCGACGTGAACCCGCAAGGACGAGGCGGCCAGGACCAGGGACTGGAGGTCGGCGTCGACCGCGACGGTCTTCACCCTCCTCCGGATCTCGGGGCTGACCCGGCTGACCGTGGCGATCCCGAAGTTCCCCACCCCCCAGAGGGCGATCCTCTCCCGGGTCGTCGTGCTTTCCGTCGTCTCGCTCATCTCATCTCCTCCTCGGGCTTAAGCCTGGAACGGATCCGCAATCCGCGATCAGAAATATTTCCCCAGCCAATCCTTGACCATGGACCAGGCGGGGCCGCCCCGCTCCTTGGCGCGGGACGATCCCGCTTCCCGGGCCTGGAAGCCGTAGGCCGCCAAGCCCGCCGGCGCGGTGAAGAGCGGGCTGTCGATGATCTCGGAGAGGCCCGTGACGCCGCGGGGACGGCCCACCCGCGCCGGCACCTCCAGGACCCGCTCGGCCAGGGCGACCGCCCCGGGGAGGAGGGCGCCCCCGCCGGTGAGGACCGCCCCCGAACCCAGCCCCCGGCCGATCTCCGCCCCCGCCGCGCCCCGGCGCACCAGCGAGAAGATCTCCTCCAGGCGGAGCTCGATGATCCGGGAGACCCGGGCGCGGGGGATCGCGAGCGGCGCGCGACCCAGGCCGGCGGGGAGGGCCAGCGTCTCCGCCGCTCCCTCCGGTCCGCAGCCCGCCTTCTGCTTGAGTTCCTCCGCCTGGCCCTGGAGGATCTTCAGGCCGATGGAGAGGTCGTTGGTGATGTGGTCGCCGCCCACGCCGAGGACGCTCATCGCCTGGAGGACCTCGTCCCGGTAGCAGAGGCAGGACGTGGTCCCCGCTCCGAGATCGATGAGGAGGACGCCCGACTTCTGCTCCTCCGCCCGGAGGGTGGAGAGGCTGACCGCGAGCGGCTCGGGGATGTAGTCCTCCACCGTGAGTCCGGCCTGGTTGACGCTTTTGATCAGGTTCTGGACCGAGGCCAGACGGGCGGTGACGATGAGCACGCGCGCCGCCAGGCGGGACCCGTGGAGCCCCTCGGGGTTGGCCACCCGTTCGCCGTCGTCCACCGCGAAATCCTCCGGGATGACGTCGATCGTCTCCCGCTCGGGGGGGACGGCCGTCATCCCCGCGGCCGAGAGCGCCCGCTCCATGTCCCGCGAGGAGATCCCCGCCGAGGGGCGGGAGACCGGGATGACCGCCCGGCCGACCTGGGCCTCCAGAGAGGCGCCGCCCACCCCGAGGAAGACCGAGCGGATCGGCCGGTTGCAGACCTTCTCCGCCGCCGCCACCGCCTTCTCCACCGATCCGGTCACCCCTTCCACGTTGGTGACCTCGCCCTTGCGGATCCCGGCTGTGGAGTGGACCCCCACGCCGATCACCCGGGCCCCGCCGCGCTCGTCCCGTTCGGCGACCAGGGCGGCGACCTTGGAGGTCCCGACGGCCAGGGCCGCCACCGTCTCGGCATCGTGGCTCATGGCGTCATTCCTGTTCGAAGGTGACCGGGACTTCCGCGTAGCGGAGGTCGATCGAGCGGGCCGCGGGGTGGGACGCGAGATGGGGGAGGACGACCTCCAGGCGCCCGATCTGGGCGGCGAGATCGTCCCGGGCCAGCGTGACCTCCAGGTTCTGGGCGGTGCGCAGGACGATGGTCTCGGAATCGGAGGCGTCCATCTCGCTCACGGAAACGTAGGAGCTGATGCCGCGCTGGTCCATGGCCTTCAGGATCGCGAGCACGCTCTCGCCGTCGGCGGGAGGGTAGATCAGGCCGTCCTTGATCTTCACTCCGGTGATCACCGGAAGGCCGGAGACGGCCGCCTCCTTGCGATCCCTAAGGACCACGCCCCGGTCGTCCACGGTGTAGTAGCGCCCGAACTTGACCCGGGCGCGCGGCTCGCGCTCGAAGACCCGGATCCGGACGGTGTCGGGGAAGACCCTCTCCAGGGCGGCGTCCCGGATGTTCACTTCCGAGGCGAGGCGGCGGCGGCCGCCCTCCAGGTCCATCCGGAAGATGTTCTCGCCGGGAGCGACCTGGGCCATGGCCACGATCTCGGAGGGGGCGTAGGAGTGCTCGTTGACCACCTCGATCCTGGCCACCCGGAAGTACGGAGAGTGGTCGAGGAACCACCAGCCGCCGCCGGCGAGGAGGGCGAAGATGGCCACGGGGAGGAGAACGGGGAGGAGGCGGGGCGGCCCGGCGCGGGCGGCGCCGTTGCGCCGCTTCTTCTTCACGGCCACGTTCAGCGAAAAGCGGGGGCGGGAGCGCCGGAAGGCGGCGCGCAGGGTGAGCCATTTCATCGTCTGTTCCTTTCTCTCTTCATCGACTGGAACGTCGGGGGGCCGTTCGATCCGCAATCAGCGATCGATAATCCGCGGCGGGACTTGGTGCCTGGCCAAAGCCAGGGCGAGCAGCTTCAGGCAGAGGTCGGGGAAGGCGATCCCGGCCGCGGCCGCCGCCCGCGGGAAAAGCGACTGGTCGGTGAAACCCGGGATGGTGTTCACCTCCAGGACGTAGGGGACGCCGTCCGTCCCCAGGATGATGTCGACCCGCGAGTAGGCGTAGCAGCCGAGCGCCCGGTGCGCGCGCTCTCCCGCCTCCTGGATCGCCCGGTAGCGAGGGGCCGGCTCGGGATCGAAAAGGCTGTAATCGGTGAGCCCCGGCGTGTACTTGGCTTCGAAGCTGAAGTGGCCCTTCCGGGGGGCGATCCGGATCACGGGCAGGGCCTTCTCCTCCAGGACGGCCACGGTCAGCTCCTCCCCTTCGATGAACCGCTCGACCAGGATCTCGGGGTCGTGGCGGCGGGCCGAGGCGCAGGCGCGGCGGTAATCTTGCGCCCCCGCGGCGACGGAGAGGCCGATCGAGGAGCCCTCCGAGGAGGGCTTCACCACCACCGGGCCGGGGAAGGGGGGGGCGCCGATCTCCTCCCCGGGGCCGATCGCCCGCCCGGGGGGGGACGCGGAGCCCGGCGACGACGAAGCGCTCCCGGGCGAGGATCTTGTTCATGGCCAGCCGGCTCGCTTCCACGCCCGACCCGGTGTAGGGGATGGCGCGCTCTTCGAGGAGCGCCTGGACCTGGCCGTCCTCGCCGAAACGTCCGTGGAGGGCGATGAAGACGACATCCGGGCGGACGGCGTCAAGGCCGGCGGCCACCTCCTCCCTCTCCCCGATCTCCGTCACGGAGACCCCGCGGGAACGCAGGGCGGCGGCGACCGCCCGCCCGGTCTTGAGCGAGATCTTCCGCTCGGCCGAAGGACCGCCCAGAAGAACGGCGACCTGGAGCTTCTGGATTTCTTCGTGCATGCGCGATTCGCGTTTGGCGCCCTTAAGGCTCACGCCGGCGAGCCCGTCTCCATCTCCGGGAACCTTCCCTTGAGCTCCCCCGCGATCCGCGGCGCGAGCGACCCGACGTCGCCCGCCCCCATGACCACGATCCCGTCCCCCTTCTCCGCCGCCGCCGCGAGGAGGGGAGCGATCTCGGCCGGTCCGAGGAGGAGCGCGTCGGAACGCCCCCGGGCGGCGAGCTCCTTCAAGAGGAGCGCGGAGCTCACTCCGGGGCGGGGGGTTTCGAAGGCGGGATAGACCTCGACGAGCAGGATCCGGTCGGCGGCGAGGAGGGCGGCGGCGAGATCCGGAGCGAAGCGCTCGAGGCGGCTGTAGCGGTGAGGCTGGAAGACGCACCAGAGACGCCCGGGAACGGCCGGACGCAGCGCCGCGAGCGCCGCGGCCACCTCCGCCGGGTGGTGGGAGTAGTCCTCGACGACGAGCGCCGCGCCGCGGGCGACCGGCATCAGCCGCCGGCGCACGCCGCGGAAGCGCCCGAGGGCGGCGGCGGCGGCGGCGAAGGGGACGCCGATCTCCAGGGCGAAGGCGAGGGCGGCCAGGGCGTTCAGGGCGTTGTGGCGCCCCCAGATCCCGAGGCGGACCTCCCCCAGTTCCTTCCCGTCCTTCTCCACCCGGAAGGCCGTGGACGCGGGCGAAAGCTGGATCTCCCGCGCCCGCACCGACGCCCCCTCCCCCTCCCCGTAGAGAACGACGCGCCTCGAGGAAGGGAGGAGGGTCCGGAGGCGGGGGTCGTCTCCCCAGGCGACCAGCCCTCCGGAGGGGGGGATGCGCTCGATGAAGGAGGCGAAGGCGGCGGAGATCGCCTCCCAGGTGGGGTAGCGGTCGACGTGGTCGAGGTCGATGTTGACGATCGCCTCCCAGGAGGGAGTCAGGCGTCGGAAGGATCCGTCGCTCTCGTCGGCCTCCGCCACCAGCCACTCCCCCTCCGCCCAGGCGCCGTTCCCGGGGAGGTCGAGGGCGTCGCCGCCGATCGCATAGGACGGGCGCTGTCCCGCCGCGGCCAGGATCCAGGCCAGAAGCGCGCTGACGCTGGTCTTGCCGTGGGAGCCCGCCACCGCCACCGTCCGCTTGACCGCCGTCAGAGCCGCCAGGAGCTCGGAGCGGTGGAGGACCTTAAGCCCCCGCCCGCGGGCGGCGACGAGCTCCGGGTTCTCCGGCCGCACCGCCGAGGAGTAGACCGCCCGGTCGGCCCGGGCGAGGTAGTCCGGGGAATGCCCCGGGAAAATCACGGCGCCCCGGGCGCGGAGGCGGGACGCCGGCTCTGAGTCCTTGAGGTCGGATCCGGTCACCCGGAAGCCGAGGTCGAGCGCGATCGCGGCGAGCGCGCTCATCCCCGTGCCGCCGATGCCGATGAAGTGGAGCGTGCGGACGGAAGGATCGTCGAAAAGCTTCCGGGCCATATCCGAGCGCATATAATCGTTCTCTTGCAACGTCAAATTCCGAATCGGGGTTTTGCTTGGTTTTCGTGGTTCTTGGCATTTGTTGCTTGCGTTGTCTCCCGGATCGCTTCCTCGACCAACGCCAGTATCTTCCGGGCGCTGTCCGGATGGGCCAGCTTCCGGGCGGCCCGACCCATCCGCAGGAGCCTCTCGTCTTCCCCGAGGAGTCCGATCACGGTCCGGACGAAGGACTTCGGCGTCCAGTCCTTTTCCTCGCGGGCGATCGCCGCCCCCGCCTCCCGGAAATAGGCGGCGTTCTCCGTCTGGTGGCCGTCCCGGGCGAAGGGATAGGGGATGAGGCAGGACGGCAGCCCCCAGTGAGCGGCTTCGGCGAGGGTGAGGGCTCCGGCCCGGGCGATCAGGAGATCGGCCCGGCCATAGAGCCAGCCCATCCGGTCCCAGGACGGCCAGACCCGCGCCGCGATCCCGGCGGAACCGTAGGCGTCGCGCACCTCGCGGGCCTCCCTCGGCCCGGCGAGATGGAGGAACTGGATCCGGCGGGCCCACTCCCCCCAGCGGGGAGCGGCCTCGATCAACAGGCGGTTCAGAAAATGGGCCCCGCCCGACCCCCCCATCACCAGCAGGGTGAAGAGGCCGTCCCGGAGCCCCCATTCCCGGTCCAGGGTCTCCGGGCCGCGGACGGACGCCGACGGCAGGATGGGGTTCCCCGTGACCGTCTGACTCCCCCCCTTGAGCCTCCCGCGGCGGAGGGGGAATCCCAGGGCCACCCGCCGGGCGAAGCGGGAGAGGAGGACGTTCGCCCGCCCGGGGACGGTGTTCTGCTCGCAGAGGACCACCGGGATCCTCAAGCTCGCCGCGGCCAGCACCGCCGGCGCGGAGACGAACCCCCCCAAACCCAGGATCGCGTCCGGCCGGAACCCGGCGAGGAGGGACCGGCTCCTCCGGAACCCGGCCAGGTTCGCGAGAAACCAACCCGGGGATCGCCCGAGTATCCCCCCCCGGAGCGGGGCGGAGGGAGGGCGAACGAGGCGGCAGCGCGCGAGGGACGCCCCGAAGCCAGGGGGATCGCGGAGGGAGAGGAAGAAGAGGGACTCCGAACCGGGATCCTTCTCCAGCTCCTCCGCCACCGCCAGGCCGGGGATGAGATGGCCGCCGGTGCCGCCGCCTGCCAGCGCCAATCTCACGCACAGACCTCCTTCAGCTTCTCTTCGCGGACGGCCTGCGCCAGGCGCTGGTAGTAGCGGCAGTTCGCATAAGTTGTTTCGCAGTAGCTCCGGAGGGAGGGGATGGGGATCGCCGCCAGCGACGCGATGATGAAGCACTCGCCCCGATGGGGACATCCGGATTTCCCGTTCATGCTCGTGTCTCCTTTCCCGGCCGGAAGGCGCGACCGCCGGCCGGCGGTGTCATTGTTCCGCCCCGGAGGGCTTCAGGCACCGCGCGTAGATCGCGCGGCGGGCCTCCCAGCGGAGGGACTCGCCCCGGCCCGGCGCGGCGAGATGCCGGCAGGCCGGGCGGCCCTGGTGGTAGGCGATGTTGCTCAGCACTCCCAGCGCCAGGCAGGACGAGATCAGGTTGGAGCCCCCGTAGGATATGAAGGGAAGCGGCAGCCCCTTGGTGGGCAGCAGCCCGGAGGCGACTCCCATGTTGACGAAAGCCTGCATGACGATCATGGCGGTGATCCCGGTCGCCAGCAGCTGTCCGTAGAGGTCGGGGGCACGGCGGGCGGTGGTATAGCCGAGCCAGAGGAGAAGGAGGAAGAGGACGACGAGGGCCGCGGCGCCCAGGAACCCGAGCTCCTCCCCGAGGATGGAGAAGATGAAATCGGTGGAGGAGGCGGGGAGGTAGAAGAGCTTCTGGCGGCTCTCCCCGAGGCCGACCCCGCCGAGCCCCCCCGAGCCGAGGGCGACCAGGGACTGGATGATCTGGAAGCCGCTCCCCTGCGGATCGGCCCAGGGGTCGAGGAAGGCGAGGATCCGCTTCCTTCGGTAGGCGACGCGGAAAACGAGAACGTAGAAGGCGGGGAGGCAGAGGAGCCCGGCGAGAAGGAGGTAACCCGTCCGGATCCCGGCCACGAAGATCATGACCGCGCCCGCGAAGAGCAGGCTGATCGCCGTTCCCAGGTCCGGCTGGAGGAGGACCAGGCCCGCGATCGCCCCGGTGACCAGGGCCGGGGGGACGAACCCCCGGACGAAGCCGGAGATATCCCCCTGGCGGCGGGAGAGCAGATCGGAGAGGTAGGCGATCAGGAGATACTTGGCGAGCTCGGAGGGTTGGAGGCCGATCGAGCCCGCCTTCAGCCAGCGCTGGGCGCCGCCGGCGGTCTTCCCCAGGCCGGGGAGTAGTACCGCGAGCAGGACCAGGACGGAGAGAAGGGCGCAACCGCGCGCAAAGGGGCGGAAGCGGTGGTAATCCCAGCGGCGGGCGAGGAGAAAGACCAGGAGGCCCACGCCCATCCAGAGGCCCTGCCGCTTCAGGTAGTAGAGGCTGTCGCCGTAGGCCTCCCGCGCGCCGGAAGCGCTGGCGCTGTAGATCATGAGCGCGCCGAAGGCGAGAAGGGCGGAGAGGAGTAGGAAGATCGCCGCCGTGATCGGGATGCCCTTCATAGAAATGGTCTATGGGTTAGGGCTGGGTTAGTGGTCCGGCTGATGGGAGAGGTCCGCGGCGGTTCATCTCGGGACGATCAGTTTCTGGCCGACCGAGATCTTCCGCGGATCGGTGATGGAGTTGGCCTCGATCAGGGCCTTCACCGGGACGCCCGTCCGGCGGCTGATCGACGACAGGGTGTCCCCTTTCCTGACCACGTAGACCTCGGCGGCCTTCTCGGGGGCGGAAGCCTTCGCGGGAGCGGAAGCCTTCGCGGGAGCGGGAGCCTTTGCGGGAGCCGCGGCCTCCTCCCCCGCCGGAGCGGCCGCGGCCTCAGGCAGCGACTCCCCCTGGGATTGGACCACCGTCGGCCCGCCCTCGGCCACGTGGCGGGACTGCGCCTGCTCGGGGAGCGTCTCCCCGGGTATGAAATCCCCTCCCGGGGCGGCCGCCGCCTCCTCCCCGCCGTTCTCGACCGAGCGGTTGCAGCCTCCGATCAGCGTCCAGACCAGGGCGACGGCCGCGCAGGTGAGTGCCACCCCGACGATCATCTTCACCCGATTCATCATTTCACCCCTTTCGCCCGGAGAATCCGGGCAAACGCTCTTCCCCGTTCCTCGTAGTTCGCGAAAAGATCGAAACTGGCGCAGGCCGGGGCGAGGAGGACCGCGTCGCCCGGACGGGCGGCGGCCGCGGCCAGGTCCACCGCTTCCCGGAAGCCGGAGGCGAGACGCAGCGGCACCGCGCCCGCGAGGGCGCGGCGGATCTTCCCCCGGGTCGCGCCGACCAGGACGGCCAGGCGGACCGCGGACCGGGCCGCCGCCCGAAGCCTCCGGAAATCGAAATTCTTGTCGGACCCCCCCGCGATCCAGACCAGGGGGCGGGAGAAGGAGCTTAAGGCCGCGATCGCCGCCCCCGGGTTGGTGGCCTTGGAATCGTTGATGTACTCGACGCCGTCGAGAGTCCCCACCCGCTCCAGCCGGTGGGGGAGTCCGCGAAAGGAGACGAGCGCCCGCCGGATCGGGCCCGCCGGGACTCCGGAGAGGAGGGCGGCGGCGGCGGCGGCCAGGACGTTGTTCAGGTTGTGAGCCCCCCGGAGCGCGATCCGGCCGAGCGGGCAGATCCGGACTACCCTCCCCCCCCGCCTCCCCTTGATCCATCCCCCCTCCGCCCAGGCCGCGTCCCTCCGCGTCCCCCAGGAGAGAACGCGCGGACCGGAAGGGATGAAGGGGCTGAGGCGCCGGCGGAGGGCGGGCGCGACCAGGGCGATATCCGGCGGTCGCTGGTTTAGGAAGATGCGGGCCTTGGCCCGGAGATAGGCGGCGGAGGAGGGGTAGCGGTCGAGATGGTCGGGGGAGAAATCGAGGAAGACCGCGATCCGGGGGCGGAAGGAGACGGCCGTCTCCAGCTGGAAGGAGGAGACCTCGACCACGGCCGCGGCGGCCTTCAGAGGACGGAGGGCCGCCGCCGAGAGGGGGTAGCCGATGTTCCCGGCGAGAAGGCATTCCTTCCCCGACTCCCGGATCATGCGGGCGATCAGCGTGACGACGGTGGACTTGCCGTTCGTCCCGGTCACCGCGATCAGGGGGAGGGAGAGGAGGCGGGAGGCGAGTTCCAGCTCGCCGATCACCGGGACGCGCCGGGCGGCCGCTCCCCGGATCCAGGGGTGGGAGAGGGGGATCCCGGGCGAGGCCACCAGGAGGTCGAAGCGGTCGGAGCGGCGCCAGCCGGCCGCCCGACCCCGCCGCAGGGAGGCGCCGCCGGCGCCGAGGCGGCGGGCCGCCTCGTCCGCTCCCCTTCCCTCCGCCTCGTCCCAGACCGTGACCGCGGCCCCCTCCCGGAGGAGAAGGCGGGCCGCGGCGGCGCCCGAGAGGCCGCAGCCCAGGACGAGGACCCTTTTCCCTTTAAGCTCTTTCATCGGATCTTCAGGGTGCCCAGGCCGAGGAGGGCGAAGACCACCGCCCAGATCCAGAAGCGGACGGTGATCTTGGACTCCGGCAGCCCCTTGAGCTCGAAGTGGTGGTGGAGGGGGGACATGGCGAAGATCCTCCGTCCCCGGAACTTGAAGGAGAGGACTTGCAGGATGACCGAGAGCGCTTCCACGACGAAGACGCCTCCCACCACGACCAGGGAGAGCTCCTTCTTGATCAGGATGGAGACCATCCCCAGCGCCCCCCCGCAGGCCAGGGCCCCGGTGTCGCCCATGAAAACCTCGGCCGGGTGGGAGTTGAACCAGAGAAAGCCGAGCGAGGCCCCCGAGAGGGCCGCACAGAAGACGGCGAGCTCCCCCGCCCCCGGGACGTGGAGGATCTGGAGGTAGCCCGCGAAGGCGGCGTGCCCGGTGACGTAGGCGAGGACCGCGAAGGCCAGGGAGGCGACCCCCAGGCAGCCGATGGCCAGGCCGTCGAGGCCGTCGGTCAGGTTGACCGCGTTGGTCGTCCCGACCAGGACCAGGACGCTGAAGGGGACGGCGAAGTAGCCGAGATCGGCCACCAACGGGTGCTTGTAGAACGGGATGGCGAGCTGACCGGCCCAGGCGCGGGTGGAGGGGTGGTGCATGAGGACGAGCGAGACCGCGAAGCCGACCAGGACCTGCCCCAGGAGCTTGACCCGGCCGGGGAGGCCCCGCCGCTTCGTCCGGAGCTTGAGCCAGTCGTCGACCAGCCCGATCAGTCCGAGGGCGAGGGTGGAGAGGACGATGATCTGGGTCTGCAGGCTGTTCAGGCGGGCCCAGCAGAGAACGGAGAGCATGACGGCGAAGAGGATGATCACCCCCCCCATGGTCGGCGTCCCCTCCTTCCCCTTGTGGATCTCGTAGATCGCCTGGTGGTGGCGGCCGTTCCGGATCTTCTCCCCCACTTTGAGCTCCTTGAGCTTCCCGATGATCCTCCCCCCGCAGAGGAGAGTGAGGGCGAAGGCCATGATCGCCGCGGCCGCCGCCCGGAAGGTGATGTAGCGAAAAAGGTTGAACCCGAACCAGAGATCCCTTAAGGGATAGAGCAGGTGGTAGAACATCGCTCACTCCTTCTTCGGGCTTAGCGCCCCGCGCGGGGAGCGGAGAAGCCCATCGAGAACCTTTTCCGCCTCCGCCCAGTCGGCGTCGCGCCAGCTCGAACGGGTCAGGAAATGCAGCCCCCCTTGCGCGTAGATCAGGCGGTCGTCGTCGTCGTTCCCGAAGGCGCAGAGGATTTCGAACCTCTCCTTCAGGCGGGCGAGCTCCCGGGCCTTGAAATCGAGTCCGGGCTCCGCCGGATCGCTCCTCAAGATCAGCTCCGCCCCCGGAGGGAAACCGTGACGGGCGAGCCAGTGGACGGTGTCGGCGAGCTGGCAGACGTTGCGCTTGCTGAGGTAGACGACGGCGACCCCTTTCTTCTCCAGGCCGGAGAGGACCGCGGCCGCCCGGGCCAGCGGGACCTTCTGGTGGATCCGACGCCGGAAGGCGGAGTTGGTGATGGTCGAGTCGATGTCCACGACCACGGCCCAAGGGCGCGGGGCGGCGGCGACCGAGAGGGACAGGAGGCCGAGAGCCAAGAGGGCGCTCCTCATCTCCTCTTCCTCCCGAGCCGCTCGACGAGTCGCTCCGCGAGCTCGTCCAGGCTCATGATCCGCGACCCCTTGATCAGGACGGCGTCGCCCGCCCCGACCGCCCCCGCGAGGGCGGCGAGGGCCGCCGAGCGGTCGGGGCACCGGACGACGGCCCCCCGCCCCGCTCCGGCCCTAAGAGCGCCCTCCGCGGCGTCCCGCGAGAGCTCCCCGACGAAGACCAAGCGGTCGAAAGCGGCCTCCGCGAGCTCGGCCCCCCAGCGACGGTGTTCGCGGGGGGCGAAGGGGCCGAGCTCGTTCATGTCCCCGCTGACCACGATCCTCTTCCCGGAGACCGGGAGGGCCCGGAAGGCGGCGAGGGCCGCCCGCATGGAGGCGGGGTTGGCGTTGTAGGCGTCGTTGACGATCAGGGCCCCGCCCGCCCGGAAGGTCTCCCATCTCATCGGGGGGAGGCGCAGCCGCGGGACGGCCCGGCGGATCGCCGAGCGCGGCACGCCCAGGCGGACGGCGAGGGCGGCGGCGGCGAGGAGGTTGTAGACGTTGTGCAGTCCGGGGAGGGGGGAGCGGACCCGCCGGGGGGAGTCCTCCAGGACCAGGTCGAAGGCGGCGCCGCGGCCGCTGAGCTCGATCCTCTCCGCCCGGACGGCGGCCCAGGGGGAGAGGCCGAAGGTCACCGCCTCGCCGGAGAAGCGCCGGCCGAGGCGGGCCACGCGGGGATCGTCGATGTTGAGGGCGAGGAGGCGGCGGCCAAAGAGGGCCGGGATGAGCTCGCCCTTGGCCCGAGCGATGGCGTCGAGCGTCGCGAACTGCCCGAGGTGGGCGGGGCCGACGTTGAGGATGGCGCCCGCCGCGGGCCGGCAGATCCGTCCGAGCTCGCGGATCTCCCCCGGATGGTTCATCCCCAGCTCGAAGACCGCGGCCCGGTGGGAGCGGTCGAGGGCGAGAACGGTGAGGGAGACACCCAGGCGGTTGTTGTAGCTCCGGGGCGAGACCAGCGTCTTCATCGCGGTCCCGAGCAGCGCGCCCAGAAGCGTCTTGGTCGTGGTCTTCCCGTTCGAGCCGGTCACCGCGGCGGCGAGGAGGGAAAGCGTCGGCCGGTAGGAGCGGGCGATCCGGACCAGGGCCTCCTCCGCGTCGGCGACGACGAGAAGGGGGCGGGAGCGGACGGAGGCCCCGAGCCGGGAGGGGGAACGCTCCACCACCGCCGCCGCCGCCCCCCGCCGGAAGGCTTCGGGGAGGAAGTCATGGCCGTCGCAGCGCCCCCCCCGGAGGGCGAAGAAGAGGTCGCCGGGCTGCACCGCCCGGGAATCGATCGCGGCCCCCCGGACCGCGATCCCCGCCGGGAGTTGGGTCCGTCCGGCTCCGCACCAACGGGCGACGCTTCTGAGATCGGTCGGGTTCATGGCCTCCGGAAGCCGCCCCCCTTCCCCTCCGCCGGGAGCAAGGAGAGGAGAGCGCGCGCGGTCTCGCGATCGTCGAAGGGGACGATCCGGTCCTTGAAGATCTGGCGGGACTCATGCCCCTTCCCGGCGATCAGCACCACGTCGCCCGGGCGGGCGAGGTCGAGCGCCCGGGCGATCGCCGCTCGCCGGTCGACGATCGCCTCCGCCCTCCCCCCGGCCTCCGCCACGCCGGCGAGGATCTCGGAGACGATCGCCTCCGGGTCTTCGCTCCGGGGGTTGTCGCTGGTCACGATCAGGACGTCGGCGACGCGGGCGGCGGCCGCCCCCATCAGGGGGCGCTTGCCCCGATCGCGGTCGCCGCCGCAGCCGAAGACGCAGATCAGCCTCCCCTTCCAGAGGGCCCGCAGGGTCGAGAGCGCGTTCTCGAGCGCGTCCGGGGTATGGGCGAAGTCGACGAGGACCGCGAAGGGCGCCCCGGATTCGATCCGCTCCAGGCGGCCCGGGATGGTCTCGACCTTCTCCAGGGCCGCGAGCGCGTGAGGGGGCTCGATCCCCTCAGCGAGGCCGACCGCGACCGCGGCCAGCGCGTTCAGGACGTTGTGGCGGCCGAGGAGGCGGAGGCGGGCGGGGTAGGCCGCCCCGCGGACGATCAGGCGGAAGGAGGACCCGCCCTCGTCGAGGCGGAGGTCGGCGGCCGAGAGATCGGCCGCCGGGGAGAAGCCGTAGGTGATCGCCGGCGTCCGGGCGAGCGCGCGATAGCGCTCCCAGAGGGGGTCCTCGCGGTTCAGGATCGCCCGCTTCCCGGCCGGGTCGCCCGACCCGAGGTGGAGATCGCGGAAGAGACGCCCCTTGGCCTCCCGGTAGTCGTCCCAGGAGGGGTGGTAGTCGAGGTGCTCGCGGGAGAGGTTGGTGAAGACCGCCGCCTGGAACTCGACCCCCGCCACCCGGTCCTGGTCCAGGGCGTGGGAGGAGACCTCCATCACGGCGTGGCTGCACCCCGCCCGCCGCATCTCCTGGAGCAGGGCGGCCAGGCGGGGGGGCGGAGGCGTGGTGAGGTCGGACGGGAGCGTGCGCTGTCCCATCTGGTAGACGATCGTCCCCAGGAGGCCGGTCCGGAAGCCGGCCGCCGCCAGGACCGCTTGGGCGAGGTAGGCCACGGTGGTCTTGCCGTTGGTCCCGGTCACCCCGATCGTCCTCATCCTCCGGGAGGGATGGCCGTAGAACTCGTGGCTGATCAGGGCGAGGGCGAGGCGGGGGTCTTCGACTCCGACCTGGGGGATCTTCTCGTCGACCACCCGGAAGAACTCCCGGACTACGAGCCCCGCCGCCTTGCGGTCGAGGGCCTCCGAGATGAAGTCGGCCCCGTCGCGCTTGAGCCCGGGTACGGCGACGAAGAGGTCCCCTTCCTTCACCTCCCGGGAATCGGCGGCGATCCCCCGGATCTCCGTCTCCAGCGACCCCCGCAGGGCGCGGGGGGCGATCTCCCGGATCAGGTCCTTGAGTTTCACGTCAGACCCCCGTCGCGGCCGGCGCCAGGTTGAGCCGCTGGATCACCTTCTCCGCCACCTTCCGGAAGGCGGGGGCGGCGACCACCCCTCCGTAGTAGTGGGGGTGGGGCTCGTCCACGACCACCAGGATCGCCGCCCGGGGGGAGGCGGCGGGGAAGAGTCCGACGAAGAGGGAGACGAAGCGCTTGTGGGAGTAGGTTCCGTCGGGATCGATCTTCTGGGCGGTCCCGGTCTTCCCGGCCACGTCGTAGCCCGGGATGGCGGCGAGGCGGCCCGTCCCCTCCGCGTCCACCACCGTGCGCATCACCCGGAGCATCTTGGCGGCGGTCTCGTCCGAGACCGCCCGGCCGCGCGCCTCGACCGGGTAGCGGTAGACGACCTCGCCCCCCGCCTTCTCGATCCGGTCCACCAGCCGCGGGCGGAGGAGGACGCCCCCGTTCCCCAGCGCGCAGTAGGCACAGAGGAGGCTCAGCGGCGTCACCGCCACCTCGTGCCCCATCGTGATGCGGCTCAAGGAGAGGCCGGACCACCGGCGGGGGGGGCTGAGGCGGCAGGAGACCTCGCCCGGGAGATCGATGCCGGACCGCCCGGCGAGGCCGAAGGCGGCCAGGGCGCGGTAGAGGGCCTCCTCCGAGAGGAGCATCCCCACCTTGGCGATCCCGATGTTGGACGAGTATTGGATGATCTCCGCGAAGGTGAGCATCCCGTAGCGCTCGTGGTCGTGGAGGGTGAAGCGGGCGGTCCGGAAGAGTCCGTCCTCGCAGTAGAACTCGGTGTCCAGGTCGACCATCCCCGCCTCCAGGGCCGCCGCCCCCGGGAAGACCTTGAAGGTGGATCCCGGCTCCAGCGTGTCGGTGACCGCCCGGTTCCGGCGGTGATCGGCCGGGACGGAGGAGTAGCTGTTGGGGTTGTAGTCCGGGCAGTTAGCCATGGCCAGGATGTCGCCGCGGGCGGGGTCCATGACCAGGATGGTCCCGCCCAACGCGTTGTTCTCCGCCACCGCCGCCCTTAACTCCTCCTCGGCGATCTCCTGGATCACCTCATCTACGGTCAGGACGAGGTTCACTCCATCCACCGGCTCGAGGCCGGGGTGGCGGAGCCAGGAGGCCTCCCGCTGGAGGGAATCCTTCTCGGTGATCCGCCAGCCCGGGCGGCCCTTGAGCCGGTCGTTGAAGAGAAGCTCCAGCCCCTCTCGCCCTTCCCCGTCGGGATCGGCGAAGCCCAGGACCGGGCCCAGGGTCCGCCCCTGGGGGTAGACCCGCCGGTTCTCTTTTTCGAACCGGACCCCGTCCAAGGCGAGCAGGCGGACCGCGCTCTCCTCCTGTTCGCTTAAGTGCCGCTTGATCCGGAGGTAGCGCCCGCCTTCCTTCAGCTTCCTCTCCAGGGAGTCGGCGTCGAGGCCGAGGGCGGCGCCCAGGCGGGCGGCGCATTGGCGGGGGTCGGCGATCTCCGAGGGGTCGGCGACGAGCGAGGGGCTGTCCACGCTCATCGCCAGGGCGCCGCCGGAGGCGGCCAGGATCGCCCCGCGCTGCGGGGAGAGGCGGTTGATCAGCCGGTGAAACTCGATGGCCAGCTTGCGGTATTTCTCGTGCTCGAAATACTGGAGGGAGAAGAGCCGCCCGATCAGGGCGACCCCGCCGAGGGTGAAAAGGACAAAAAGCGCGGTCAGCCGCGCGTTGTGAGACCTCCCGATCATGCCGCTCTGGGCGCCCGCACGATCACGGGGCCGCGCTCACGATCACCGTCCCCGGCGGAGGGGATCCGGCGCCGTCCCGGCTGACCCGGACGATCTGATCCTCCCGGGGCGGGGCCATGTTCAGACCTCGCTCGGCGATCCGGGACTTGATCGCCGCCGGGGATTTCAGCTTCTCCTGGCGGACCTGCTTCAGGCCCGCCTCTTCGCGCAGATCGCTCCGGGCGGCCTCCATCGCCTTGAGGCGGCAGCTCGCCTCCACCACCTGGTTGTGGCAATGGAGGTAGACGAAACCGAGGGCGAAGGCCGCCGCCACCAGGCTCCAGCCGCCCCGGATGACGATATGGCCGCGGTTGATGGCGCCGATCATCTCTCCTTCTCCTTTTTTACCGCCGCCCGGAGGCGGGCCGAACGGCTGCGCGGGTTCTGCACTGCCTCCTCCCGGGAGGGGCGCAGGGGCTTGTTCGTGAGCAGATCCGCCGTCCCCTCGCGCTTCCAGGAGCGCAGGGCCCGCTTCACTATCCCGTCTTCCAGGGAATGGAAGGAGATGGCGCAGATCCGCCCCCCCGGGCGCAAAAGCGCCCAGGCGGAGGGAAGGGCCTCCGCGAGTTCGTCGAGCTCCCGGTTGACGGCGATGCGCAGCGCCTGGAAGGTGCGGGTGGCGGGGTGGATCCGGCCGCGGCCGGGCACGGCGCGGGCGATCAGTTCGGCGAGGCGGTCGGTGCGGTCGATCGGCGACCGGTTCCGCTCCCACCCGATCGCCCGGGCGATCCTCTTCGCCCAGCGCTCGCCTCCCAGCTCCCGGATGATCCGCTCCAGCTCCGGGACCGGGAGGCGGTTGACCAGGTCGGCGGCGGTGGTCGCCGAACGGAGGTCCATCCGCATGTCCAGGGGGCCGGGGCGGCGGAAGCTGAAGCCGCGGGCGGGATCGAGCAGCTGGCGGGTGCTGGCCCCGAGGTCGAAGAGGAAGGCGTCGGGGGAGAGTCCGGCCAGGAGGGCGGGAACCTCCGAGAAGGACCCGCGCGCGAGCGCCACCCGACTGCCGGAAAAATTCATCGTCCTCTCCCGGGCGCGGGATAGAGCCCCGTCATCCCGGTCGATGCCCACCAGCGTCCCCCCCGGGCTGATCCGTTCGAGGATCGCGGCGGCGTGCCCCCCCTCCCCCACCGTGCAATCGACGATCGTCTGCCCGGGGCGAGGGTCGAGGCAGGCGATCGTCTCCCGGACCATGACCGGGAGATGGCCGAATCGCGGCGCGGAGCTATCGGCTGCGCCGTCCACCTTTCGCCTTGGGAATCCTGAACCTGACCGACAAAGTGCGGCAGGGCTTCAGGGACTTGGACAAGCTCAACAGATCGATCAAGCTCCTCGATATCGTCTTCATGCCCGGGTTTTTCCCCTCTCTGGTTATGGGACCAGTTTCTCCGCCATCTCCTCGTACCGGGGAGTGGTTCCCTGCTCGTATTTCCGCCAGGTCTCCACGTCCCAGATCTCGAAACGCTCGTCGACCCCGATCACCACCGCCTCCTTCTTGAGGCTGGCGTGGTCGATCAAATGCTGCGGAAGGTTGATTCGGCCCTGCTTGTCGCTCACCGCCTCCGTCGCCCCGGAGAAGAAGAGGCGGTGGAGGGCGCGGGCGTCGGCCCGCATGGTGTTGAGTTCGCTTAACTGCTTCCGCATCTTTTCCCACTCGGGCTCGAGGTACACCCAGAGGCACCTGTCCAGCCCCCGGGTGACGAAGAACCTCTGGTTTTCCTGGAGGCGGAAGCGGGCCGGTATGAAGAGCCGGCCTTTGTCATCTATGGTGTGCTGGTATGTCCCGACGAACATAGGATCACCACTTTTCACCACTTTTCACCACCGCGCGCCATACTATTACCACCTGACCCCCCTGTCAACAGGAAAAAGCGAATTATTTTAGGAAGGAGCTTGGGGGGGAGGGGGCGGCCGCGGACAATGGGGGGACCAAGGGAGGGCGGGGAGGACCGAAAAATTCAGGCGGTCGCCCCGCCGGGGGCGACCGCCTGAATTATCCGGGACCGGCCGATAAGCCGAATTCTGTTCCGCTCCCGCCTCGCGGCGGGAGCGGCGATGGTCATCTCTCTGATGCGACCTACCCGGACCTCGAACGGCGCGGGCAACGCCTCGGTCCTGTTTGGTCTTGCTCCGGGCGGGGCTTGCCGTGCTCCCTCGATTGCTCTCGGGACGGTGCGCTCTTACCGCGCCTTTTCACCTTTGCCTCCCCGATCTTGCGATCGGGGATCGGCCGTGTGTTTTCTGTGGCGCTATCCGTGTCCCGCGGCTTTCGCCGCTGGACCCCCCGATTGACTCGGGGCGCCCTGCCCTGCGGAGTTCGGACTTTCCTCCCCTTCTCCGCCGGAAGGCGGAAAAGGGACGACCATCTGTCCGGTCCCGGAAAAACAGTAAACAGTAAACAGTAATCAGTAATCAGTGATCAGTTCCTGCTCTTCCCTGCTCTTTCCTGCCTTTCCTGCCTTTCCTGCGCTTTCCTGCCTTTCATCATTTCTCCGGAAGGTAGATCAGGCGGCCGCAGTTCTCGCAGTAGAGGATCCGATCGTCCTTGTGGATGTCGTTCAGGATCTGGGCCGTGAGCTTCATGTTGCACCCCTGGCAGGAGTCGTTGACCACCGCCACCAGGGCCCGGTGGGGCTTGTTCCGGAAGATGCGGTCGTACTTGTCGTGCAGTTCGGGGTCGAGCGCCGCCTCCACTTCCTTCCGCCGGGCCGCGACCTCGGCCTGGGCGGAGGCGATCCGCTGGAACTCGGAGCGGGCTTTCGCCTCTTCCCCCTCGAGTCTTTGGCGGGAATCGCCGATCTTGAGCCTCTCCTCCTCCAGGCGCTTCGCCTCCTTCTCCTCCTCCTCCATGACCAGGAGGTCCTTCTCCTCGAGCAAACGGATATCGGCCTTGAGGCCGGCGATCTCGTGGAGAAGCGCCTGGTACTCCTTGTTGTTCTTGATCTGCAGGAGCTGAACCTCGTATTTCGCGATCTTCCCCTTCTTGTCGTCGATCTCCAGGTCGATCGCCTTGATCTTCGACCGCTCCTTCTGCACCCGCTCCCGCTCCGCCTCGGCCGCCCGCTCCTCGGCGGCGATCTCCCTCCGGAGGGCGAAGAGCGCCGCCTCCTTGACCTCCTTCTCCTTTCGGAGGTCCCGGGCCTTGATGTCCAGTTCCTGGAGATCGAGCAGGGTCTTGAGGTCGTCCCTCATATTAAATTTTTCCTTCGGAAAAAATTAAGGTTGTTCCCCAATCGAATGCCGATTCTCAATCCGGAATTCACTACCCGATCCATAACCACTCTCGGATCGGAGGAAACGGCGGCGGCGGGAAGATTCCGGCCCGAATCACCATTTCCTCTCGCGGGACTCCCATAAAAAATCGCCCGCGATTTTTTATGGGCGATACAGGACTCGAACCTGTGACCCCTTGGGTGTGATCCAAGTGCTCTAACCAACTGAGCTAATCGCCCAAAATATTTCCTGACGGAAATATTTTGGAAGTCCGCTTCCGCCAGGACCTATCGATCACAGTACGGGATGCGCAAGGCAATGTCAAGAGGGGCGGTCAAGTCACCCCCCCGGGGGGACCAGGGTCAGGACGGCGACCTCGGGCGGGCAGTTGATCCGGACCGGCGGGGAGATCACCCCCACCCCCCGGGAGACGAAAACCGGGCAGCGGGGGCCCCGGACGAGCCCGGCCCGGTATTTCTGGCCGTAGGCCGAGGGGAGAACCGGGGCGCCCAGGATGGGCAGGTCGACCTGCCCGCCGTGGGTGTGGCCCGCGATCACCAGATCGACCCGGGGAGCGGCAGGGAGGAGCTCGGCGTAGTCCGGGTTGTGCGAGAGGAGGATCCGGGGGGATGATTCATCCGTCCCGGAGAGGGCGGCGGCCAGGTCCTGCTCGTCCTCCCAGAGGTCGCCCACGCCGGCGAGGCAGAGCGTCCCCCCTCCCCTCTCCAGCACAACCCGGCGGTTGGTCAGATCCCTCGCCCCGGCCCGGGCCAGGCACTCTCGGGTGAGGGCGGCGCCGTGCCAATGGTCGTGGTTGCCGAGGACCGCGTAGAGCCCGAGCGGTGGGCGCAAGGACGCGAACGGCTCGATCCCCCCCGGGATGAAGGCCGCGCCCCGATGGACATAGTCCCCGGTCAGAACGATCAGGTCCGGCCTCTCGGCCCGGACGAGGGCCACCGCCTCCTCCACAAAAGCGCGGCCGGTGTAGGGCCCGTGGTGGGTATCGGAGATCTGGCCGATCTTGAGGCCGGCGAGGCCGGCGGGCAGCCCGGGGAAAGCGACGGAGACCCGCCGCAGAACCAGGCGGCGCGGCTCCCAGAGAAAAGCGTAGGCGCCGCCGCCGGCCGCCAGGGCCGCGAGCGAGCTGAAAGCGGTCTTGAGGAAATTCCTGCGGTCCACCGGCTTCGGAGGGGAACGCCTATCTCGGTTTGCAGACGATCTCCCGGATCCGGAGGTCGAAGATCCGGTTCTGGTGGGCGGGCGCGATGACCAGGGCGGTATCCGCCCCCTCGGCCGTGCCCCCCACCGCGACGAGCTCTCCCCCCGAGAGCGCCCCCGCGTCGGCCGCCATGAGGGCGATCTCGACGCAGACCTTCGCCCCCTGCCCGAACATCCGGAGGGTGTCGGCGACGAGGGCCAGCGGTGTCCAGCCTCCCTTGCCCAGCCCCTTCTCGCACCCCGAGAGGGCGTGGCCGCAGGTGACCACGGCGGCCCCGAGTTCGCTGAGCTTTTTTCGCGCCCCGGCGGGGAGCGGATCGTCGAAAGGCTTCTCCGCCCCTGAATGATAGGAGACCGCGATCACCTTCCCCTCCGGGAAAGACTCCGCCGCCCGGATCGCCGTCCGCCCGGACTCCGTCGCCACGATGATCTCCCGGAGGCCGAGTTCCCGGGCCCGCGCCACCGCCGCCGCGATCGTGGCCTCCGTGTTCCCCCCGCCCGGCGCGGGGGAATAGATAACCCGGGCTATCCTCGCTTTGTCTTTCATCATTCGGATTGCGTTCAATCGGATCCCTGGTCGTCGCCCGCCGGGCCATTTGCCGAGCCTGTAGGGGCGAACCTGCCTGCCCCGATCTATCGGGGGCGTTCGCCCGCCAGGCCCCCCCGACCGGGCGAACATGAAGTTCGCCCCTACAACCGTTGACCCCGACAAAGCCTGTAGGGGCGAACCTAGTGTTCGCCCGCCGGGCCATTTGCCGAGCCAGGCCAGGTCCCATTCGCGAGCGATTCGCGCGATCTGCGCGGTTACATCACGCCCCCAGGCTGAGATACCGATCCCCCGAATCGGCCAGCATCGCCACGATCCGGGAACCCTTCTTCATCTTCCGGGCGATCTCCCGGGCGGCCAGGACCGTCGCCCCCGAGGAGATCCCCACGAACAGCCCCTCCTCGGCCGCCAGCCGCTCCTTCATCGAGAGCGCCGCGGCGCTCTCGATCCGGACCACCTCGTCGATCAGGGCCCGGTCGACGATCGAGGGGATGAAACCCGGGCCGATCCCCTGGATGATGTGGCGGCCGACCCCGCCGCCCGAGAGAACCGCCGATTCCGCCGGCTCCACCGCCACCACAAGCGTCGCGGGGTCGAGCGACTTGAGGAAGCGGCCCGTCCCCATCAGTGTGCCCCCCGTCCCCACCCCGGCGACGAAGGCATCGACCCGCCCGGCGTCCCGGGCGATCTCGGGACCGGTGGTGGCTTCGTGGCAGGCGGCGTTGTCGGGGTTGGAGAACTGGCGGAGGAGCCAGGCGCCCGGCTCGCCGCGCATGATCTCTTCCGCCCGCTGGAGCGAGCCCGCCATCCAGAGGTCCCCCGGGGTGAGGACGAACTCCGCGCCGTAGATCGCCATCAGGCGGCGGCGCTCGACGCTCATCGTCTCCGGCATCACCGCCGTCACCCGGTAGCCGAGCCGCCGGCCGACCATGGCCAGGCTGATGCCGGTGTTGCCGCTGGTCGCCTCCACGATCCGGGCGCCCGACCGGAGCTCGCCGCGGGAGGAGGCCGCCCGGAGCATGTAGAGGACCATCCGGTCCTTCAGGGATCCGGTGGGGTTGAAGAACTCGCATTTCCCGAAGATGGCGCACCCTCCCGTCTCCAGCCGCTTCAGGCGGACGAGGGGGGTGCGGCCGATGCACTCGAGCAGGGAGCGGTCGGGGGGGAGAGTAGCCTGGGTTGCCTTCTTCATCGTCTCTCCGCGATCAGCGGCCGGGAGCTGCCGATTTTGAGATCTGAGATCTGAAATTTGAGATTTGAGATCTCAGATCCGGGGTGCGCTGCGCGGTCGGCCGGACGGCGGGCTGGTCCGCAACAACTGATAGTCCTCCGGCGTGTCGATGTCCAATAGAATCTCCTCCGCGGAGGTCTCCACCTCCCGGGTTTCGCCGGGGTGAGACCGGATCACCTCCCGCGCTCCGCCCGAGCGGGCGGCGGCGAGCAGCTCGAGAGCGAAGCGGCGATGGAAGACCGTGGGGTGGCCGCGCCGCCCGGCGTGGACGGGCAGCACGATCCCCGCCCCGGAGGCGGCGAACTCCCCGATCAAGCGGTCGATCAGGGCGGTCGGGATAAAGGGTTCGTCGCCCAGACAGATCATGATCCCGTCGTCGGGACCGAGAACGCCCGGCTCGAGCAGGGCGTTGACGCCCCGGGCGAGCGAACTCCCCATTCCCTGCCGGTAATCGGGGTTGGGGAGGATGCGGCAGCGGCGGCCGGCGAGGATCTCCCGGAGCGTCTCCGCTTCGTGCCCCAGGACCACGGAGACCGAGGCGGCGCGGGAGGCGATCAGGCCATCGGCGGCGCTTTCGATCACGGTGGACTCCCCCCAGGGGAGGAGGAGCTTGTTGGGCGGACAGCGCCGCGACTCACCGGCCGCGAGGAGGATGGCGTGAACTGATCTCATGACCACAACGGAATAAACCACGAATCTCACGAATCTTCACGAATCTCCGGGGAAATTTCTTCCGCCGCCGCCCGGATCGCCTCCACGATCTGCGCGTAGCCCGTGCAGCGGCAAAGGTTCCCCGCGATCTGCCGGGCGATCTCCTCCGGCGCGGGATGCGGGTTCTTCCGGAGAAGCGCATGGGCGCTCATGATCATGCCCGGCGTGCAGAAGCCGCAGTGGACGGCGCCGCGCGCGATGAAGGCCTTTTGCAGGGGGTGGAGCTCGCCGCCGCGCTTAAGCCCCTCGATCGTCACGACCTCCCTCCCCTCGCACTGGCCGGCCAGGACAAGGCAGGCGTTGACCGCCTCGCCGTCCAGGACCACCGTGCAGGCTCCGCACTCCCCCATCCCGCATCCTTCCTTCGTCCCGGTCAGCCGAAGCTCGTCGCGGAGAAGATCGATCAGGCGGAGGTTGGGCGCGATCTTCAGGCGGTGCTTCCGCCCGTTGACGACCAGGCTGAGAGCGATCTGCTTCATGGCCGATGCGCCTCGAAGCGCGCCGGGGGCGCTGAGCCTCCCGGCGGTTTGTTTAGTCCTTGCTGTCCTTGATGTCCTTGCTGTCCTTGTTCAGACCCCCCCTCCAGGGCCATTCTCAAGGCCCGCGCGACCAGCGCCTCGATCGCCGGCCGCTTGTAGGGGGTCGACCAGCGCGCGCCGGTGCGCCTCACCATCTCCTCCCCCACCCTTTCCCCGGCCCGGACGATCAGTTCCTCGGTCGGCGCCTTCCCGATCAGGACCTCCTCGGCCGGCCCGATCCGGTCGGGGGTGGGAGTGGCCGAGCCGGGGGCGATCCGCGCCTCCGCCACCATCCCCCCCTCAAGGAACAGGACGACGGCGACGTTCATCCGGGCGACGGCCAGCGCGTTGCGCCGCCCCAGCTTGAGGAAGGAGGACCGGGCGGAGGCGGGAAGCTTCCGGAAGCGGATCCGGGCGAGGAGTTCGTCCGGACGGATCTTCGTCGAGTAGGGCTTGACGAAGATCTCCTTCAAGAGGAGGCGCCTCTCCCCCGCTCGGGAGAGGAAGACCGCTTCCGCGTCGAGGGCGACCAGGGCGGGGACGGTGTCCGCGGCCGGCGAGGCGTTGATCACGTTTCCCCCCACCGTCCCAACCGACCGGTGCTGGGCCGCCCCCACGGCCGCGGAAGCGCAGGGGAGCGGGCCGGCGCGGGCGCGCAGGATCTCGGAGCCGGCGATCTCGGCGTGGGTGGCGAGCGGCCCGAGGATGATTCCCTCCCCCTCCTCCCGGATCCCCTTCAGTCCGCCGATCCCGCTGATGTCGAGGATGAAGCGGGGCGAGACGGGATCGCCCGGCCGGAGCGATCGGAGCTCGACCACGAGGTCCGTCCCGCCCGCGATGACGCGCGTGCGGGGGCCTTGCTCGGCGAGGAAGTCGAGCGCCTCTTCGATCGAGCCCGCCCTTATGAAGTCGAATGGGATCATCCCTGCCCCGGGCCGGCGATTCGCCGCCCCGGGTTTCCTTTGGTTTCTTCCGTCCCTTTAGCCCCTTTGATCCTTTTGATCCCTTGCTTCGCTTTGGTCTTGAGGTCCCTTCGGTCGCTTAGGTCCCTGATTGTTTTGAGAGCTTCCTCCCCAGGAGAACCCTCTCCAGCGAGAGCGGCAGCTCCCGGATCCTCTTCCCGGTCGCGTGGGCCACGGCGTTGGCGATGGCGGGGGCGGCGATCTCGCAGGTCGGCTCCCCGACGCACTTGGCCCCGTAGGGGCCGAGCGCGTCGGGATTCTCCAGGACGATCGGCTCGACCGCGGGGACGTCGAGGGCGGTGGGGATGAGGTATTCGTCGAAATTCAAGGACGCGATCCGCCCCTCCTCGCTCTCCACCTCCTCGAGGAGGGCGTAGCCCGTCCCCATCGCCACCCCCCCCAGGATCTGTCCGCGGACGGACTCGGGGTGGATCGCCTTCCCCACCTCGTGGGCCGCCCAGACCTTGACGACCGCCACCTTCCCGGTCTCGGTGTCCACCTCCACCTCGGCCGCCTGGCAGCCATAGACGTAGGTGAAGTAGGCGTTTCCCCGGCCCTCTTCCTCGGACCAGGAGACCGGCGGCCCCCGGTGCCAGGCGAAGGAGCTTAAGGCGACGCCCGCGGCGCGGGAGAGGGCGACCGCCGCGGCGTAGTCCACCGACCGCGCTCCGTCGCCCGGGAGGAAGATCATCCCCTCCCGCGCCCGGATCTCTTCCGGCGGGACCTTCCACTCCGCCGCGACCGGGGCGAAGATCCTCTCCCGCAGGGCGGCGGCGGCCTTCCTCACCGCGTTTCCGCCCATGATCGTGGAGCGGGAGGCCACGGTGGGCCCCCCGTCGACGATGAGCGCGGTGTCGCCCCCCCGGAAGAATACCCGCTCCAGGGGGAGCCCGAGCTCCTCGGCCGCGATCTGGCAGAAGATCGTCTTCAGCCCCTGCCCCATCTCCACCAGCCCGACGCAGACGTCGGCCGAGCCGTCGGAGTGGAGGCGGACTTCCGCCCCGGTCGCGTCCACGCCCTCCGCCCCCAGCGAGACGCCCCGGTAGGAGCAGGCGAGTCCCAGCCCGCGTCGGAAGCGCTTCCCCTCGTTCTCCCTCTCGAACCGCTCCCGCTTCGCTTCCCAGCCGGCGGCGGAGGCGGCCTTTTCCATCGCCTCCCGCGCGCTCACCGCGTGCTCGAGGCGCTGGCCGGTGGCGGTGAGGTCGCCGTCCCGGAGGAGGTTCCTCCGGCGGACCTCCCGCGGGTCCAGCCGGAGGGCGAGGGCGATCTCGTCGATCAGCGACTCGGAGGCGAAGACGATCTGGGGGGAGCCGAATCCCCGCATCGCCCCGGTGTAAACGTTGTTGGTGTAGACCCCGTAGACGTCGGTCTTGACGTGGGGGACGCGGTAGGGCCCGGTGGCCTGGACGGCCGAGCGCCAGGTCACGAAGGGGGTCATGGAGGCGTAGGCGCCGCCGTCGGCGACGATTTCGATCTCCATCGCCTGGAGCGTCCCGTCCCGCATGACCCCGGCTCGGTAGGAGAGAAAGTAGGGGTGGCGCTTGTAGCTCTCGAGGAGCGAATCCTCCCGGGTGTTGACGATCTTCACCGGCCGGCCGGTGAGCAGGGCGAGAAGCCCGGCCCGGACCGAGAGGACCGCCATGACGTCGTCCTTGCCGCCGAAGGATCCACCGACCGCCGGCTGGACGATCCTCACCCGGGCGAGGGGAAGGCCGAGGCAGCGGGCGACCGCGGAGCGGATGGAGTAGATGTTCTGGTGCGAGCCCCAGACCGTGAGGACGCCGTCGGCGGTCGTCTCGGCCAGGACCGCCTCCGGCTCGAGGTAGGCGTGCTCGATCCGCTGGGTGGCGTACTCCCGCATGAGGACGAGATCGGAGGCGCCAAAGCCCGCCTCCACGTCCCCCCGGCGCACCTGGTGGTGGCAGATCAGGTTGCCGCCGGGATGGATCGGGACCGCCCCCTCCTTCAAGGCCGCGCGGGGATCGAAAACCGCCGGGAGGGGTTCGTAGCTGACCTCGATCAGGCCGAGGGACTGCTCGGCGAGCGCGGCGGATTCGGCCGCGACCACCGCCACCCCGTCGCCGAGGGACCGGACCCGGTCAACGGCGAGGGGAGGGTGGTCCGGGATCACGCCGCCGAAGCACTTGGCCCCGGGGAGATCGGCCGCCGTGGCGACGGCGGCCACCCCCGGGAGGCGGCGGGCGCGCTCAGCGGAGATCCCGACGATCCTCGCGTGCGGGTGGGCGGAGCGCTTGACCCGCCCGTGGAGCATCCCCTCCCGGTAGAGGTCGGCGGCGAAGAGGCACCTCCCGGTCGCCTTCTCCCGGGCGTCGACGCGGGGGGGCGAGGATCCGACGACGGAGCGCTTCGGTTCGGGGGCGGGCATGGGGAATCACCTGGCGCCGGGGGAAGGGGTCGGCGGGGGGATGAGGAGCGCCTCCGGCCGCCCGGGGCCCGAAAGGCCCCTCCGGCGCCGCCCGCCCCTTACCGTTGCGCGCCCCCTCCCGCGTCCGGCCCGTGCAGGTACATGAACGCCTTCTCCGGCGTCAGCGGCAGCGAGGGCACGGGCCGGTCGGAGCGCGCGGCGCGCAGCGCGGAAAGGACCGCGAAATAGGCCCCCAGCCCGTGGATGAAGGGCGGCTCCCCCACCGCCTTGGAGTTGCAGACCGCGAAGGGGTTATCGGAATTCTCAAGCAGCGTGACCGCGAAGTGCGGCGGGACGAACTTGATGTCCGGGACCTTGTAGGAGTTGACCGCCGTGAGCAGCCGGCCGTCCGGCCCGTAGCGGAGCTGCTCGATCGTCGACCAACCGATCCCCTGGATGACCGCCCCCTCGACCTGCCCCCGGTCGATCGCCTCGTTGAGCGACTGGCCGACGTCGTGCACGATATCGACCGCGTCGATGGCGTAGGTGCCGCGCCGGCAATCCAGGAGCGCCGAGGTGAGCGACGCGCCATAGCTGTAGTAGGCGAAGGGGCGCCCCTGCTGGGTTTTCGGGTCGAGATGCAGGTTGGGGGTGGCGTAGAAGGCGTGGCTCGAGAGATCGGTCCGCGCCCACTGCGCGGCGGCCACCAGCGTCTCCCATCCGAGTTCGGTGCGCTCTCCCCGCAGGTACACCGCGCCGTCGCGGATGGCGATATCTTCGGGGGCGCCGCGCCCCAGGTGGCGGGCGGCGAACTTCCGGAGGCGGGCGGAGAGCTCCTCGCAGGCGCATTTCGTCGCCATCCCGTTCAGGTCCGCCCCGGTGGACGCCGAGGTGGGGGAGGCGTTGGGGATGCGGGAGGTGTTCGTGGTGTCGACCCGGACCCGGTCGGGGTCGATCCCCAGGGTGCGGGCGGCAACGATCTTGATCTTGGTGTTGACGCCCTGCCCCATCTCCACCGCGCCGGTGCTCACCGACACGGAACCGTCAACGTAGATGTTGACCAGCGCGCTCGCCTGGTTGAGCGCGGTCTGGGCGAAGGAGATCCCGAAGCAGACGGGGATCACCGCCAGCCCGCGCTTGCTGTCCGTATGGGTCCGGTTGTACTCCTCGACCGAAGCGCGGCGACGGGAGAGATCGACCCGCCGGTCGAGCTCCTCCCAGCACCGGATGGCGTTGGTCTTCTCCAGCTTCATCCCGTAGGGCAGGGTGTCTCCGTCCTTAAGCAGGTTCTTCCGCTTGAGGGCGGCGACGTCGACGCCCATCGCCTCGGCGGCGTGGAAAAGCGCGGCCTCGATGGCGAAGGTCCCCTGCGGCACCCCGAAGCCGCGGAAGGCGTTGTTGGGAGGCCGGTTGGTGCGGCAGCTCAGCGCCGTCACCCTGACGTTCGGGATGCGGTACGCCCCGGAAGCGTGCAGGAGCGAGCGCTGGAGCACGGCGAGCGAGATGTCGGCGCACGCCCCCGCGTGCTGGTAGAGAACGACCTCGTAGGCCAGGATGTTCCCTTCCGCGTCCAAGCCGAGCTTATAGTCGTACTGGTAGGGGTGGCGCTTCCCCGTGGTCGCGATATCCTCGTTGCGCCCGAGCACCAGCTTCACGGGCCGCTTCAGGAGGAAGGCCGCCAGGGCGGGCGCGACCACCCAGACCGCGGTCGATTCCTTGCCGCCGAAGGCGCCGCCCAGCCTCCGGATGACTAGCTCCACCTTGTGCTGGGGGATCCCCAGCACCTCCGCGATATGGCGGTGGAAGGCCCCGGGCGACTGCGAGCTGGCGTAGACCGTGATGGTGTCGAACTCTCCCGGCACGGCCAGGGAGCGCTGAGTCTCGAAATAAAAATGCTCCTGCCCGCCGGTCGCTTGGGCGCCCTGGACAACGTGGGCGCAGCGGGCGAAGGCCGCCTCCGGGTCGCCCTTGGCCAGGACGCGGGCCTGGTCGTGGATCAGGTTGCGGCTCGCCGCCGCGCGGGGATCGAAGACGGCCTCGGCCTTCTCGATCTCCACGGTCACCAGTTTGGCCGCGCGGAGCGCCGCGCGGCGCGTTTCGGCCACTACCAGCGCGATGGGCTGGCCGATGTATTCCACGGAATCCACGGCGAACAGCGGCTGGTCCTTGAGGACGTGCCCGACCTGGTTGAGCCCGGGCACGTCGCGGTGCGTGTAGACCGCGACGACGCCGGGGGCGGCGGCGGCCCGGCTGGTGTCGAGAGAGCGGATCTTCCCGCGGGCCGCCGGCGAGGTGAAGAGGGCTGCGTGGAGGCAATCCCCGGCCACCGGGATGTCGTCGACGAACTGGGACGCCCCGCGCACGTGCATCGTCAGGTCGGAGTTCTTCATCGTCCCCCCTCCCCTCCCGCGGACGCGGAGAAATGGGAGAGCACCAGCTGCTGGAGGAGCAGCCTCTTGTAGAGCGCCGAGCCGCGGATGTCGTCGATGGGCTGGACCGCGTCCGCCGCCGCCCGGGCGACGGATGCGGCCGTGGCCGCATCCGCTTTGCGCCCGAGGAACTTCTCCAGTCCCGGGATCAGGAGGGGGACCGGCGCCACGCCCCCGGCCGAGATCCGGAGGTCGGCGAGGGCGCCGTCCGGCCCGGTCTGGAGGCGGATCGCCGTGTTGACCGCGGCGATGTCGAGGATGACCCGGTTGGACACCTTCTCAAAATTGAAGCGGGCGCCCTTCAGGAGGGGGATCGCGATCTCAACCACCATCTCGCCGGCGGACAGGTCCATCTTCTTGTAGCCGAGGTAGAATTCGGAGAGCGGGATCTCGCGGCGGCGGCCGGAGGCGCCCTCCAGGACGAGGCGGGCTCCGAGGGCCAGGAGCATGACCGTCGCGTCGCCGATCGGCGAGGCGTTGACGATGTTCCCGGAAAGCGTCGCCTTGTTCCGGAGGATGGCGGAGGAATGGAGGAGAAGGTCTTGGGGCAGCGACGGGAAGTGCCGAAGTGTCTCCGGCGAGGTGCGGAGCTCCTCGATGGTCACCGCGCCCCCGACCCGGAGGCAGTCGGCGTCGGGGCGGATGTAGGAGAGGTCCCGCCGCGCGGAGAGGAAGCGGAGCCTCCCCTCCCGCAGCTCCTCGGGCTTCTGGACGAAGAGGTCCGTGCCCCCGGCGACCAGGATCATGCCCGGCCCGGGGCGTTCCCGTCCCGCCGGACGGGCCTTGAGCGCCCGCAGGCGGTCGGGGATGCCGAGGAAGTACCGCGGCAGAACGCCGGCCGCCACCAGGGACGCGATCCGAAGGCCAAGCTGTGGGACGCCGCGCGCCTTCAGCGCGTCGCCGAGGGCGCGGGCCGCCGCTCGGATCGAGGCGTAGCCGGTGCAGCGGCAGATGTTTCCATCGAGGGCGTCCAGGGCGTCCTCATGGGAGAAGGCCGCGCTGTTCAGGCAGAACCCGGTGAGGGAGAGGACGAACCCGGGGGTGCAGAAACCGCACTGGGAGGCGCTGTGCTCGACGATGAGCCGCTGCACCAGGGTGAGGCCGTCGCCGCGGAGGCCCTCCACGGTCACGATATGGCAGCCGTTGACCTCTCCCAGGGGGAGGAGGCAGGAGGCGCAGGCCCGGTAGCCTATGCCGTCCGGGCGCGGCGTTCCCACCAGGACGGTGCAGGCGCCGCATTCCCCCTCGCGGCAGGCCTCCTTGGTGCCGGTCAGGCGGAGCTCTTCGCGGATGAAATCGAGGAGGACCTCGCCGGCGGGCGATGCGGTGCGGACCTCGGCGTCGTTGACGATGAAGCTCAGCTCCGCCGGGATCACTTGCCCTCCAGGATCTTCTCCCAGGGCGGCGCGGGGGTGGGGGGGGCGGCGACGCGGGAGACCGCGGACTCGAGCTCCTCGCGGGTGATGACGCCTTTCTCGATCAGGAGCCGGATCATGCCCTCCAGGCGGAGACGGAGCGCGTCCAAATCCTCCGCGCCGAGCTCCTCCCTCCCCTTCAGGAAGTCCGCGTAGTTCCGGGCCGTCTCGATCCGCCGGGATCGGACCGCCTCCGGCTCCTCCCCGATCACCCAGCCCTCGGCGACCTTCTCCACGTCGATCCAGGGGAAGTTGTGCTTGGCGCTGATCACCCGGCCATAGACGATCAGGCGGTCGTTCTTCTCGAAACGCTTGATCTCCTCCTCGCGGGAGCGGGGGAAGAAGAGCTGAGCGAAGATCCGGTCGGAGGCCTCGACGATGAAGCCGATCTGGTCCTCCGAGGAGCGGAAGACGTCCCGGTCGTTCAGCCAGGTGTCGTCCAGGCGGATAAACCGGCACTTGAGCTTGATCGGCACCCCCACGAACTGATCGGGCTCCCGGCTGATCACGAGCGGGTCGGCCTCGATGTAATCCGCCGGAGCCGGGGTGGCGGCCGCGAGTAGAAACGGAATCGTCAGCGCGAGCGGGATCATGCGGAGACCTATCCTCGTCCGGTGAAATATACTATAGGAGCCGCCGCCGGCAAGGACAAATCGTAACGCCTCAATTCCGACAAATCGTGCTGTCGGCCGGCGAGATCCCCTGCTATCCTGCTCCCATGGCCGATCGACCGACAGCCCTGGTCACCGGCGGCACCGGCTTCATCGGTTCCCACCTCGTCGAGAGGCTTCTGCGCGAGGGGTTCCGGGTCCGCTGCCTGGTCCGGGAGACCAGCTCCCTCGCCTTCCTCCCCCGGGAAGGCGTCGAGCTTAAGACCGGCGACCTCTCCGACGCCCCCTCTCTCCGCCAGGCCGTCGCCGGGGCGGAGTTGATCTTCCACCTCGCCGGCTCGGTCAAGGCCGGCTCCCGGGAGGGGTTTTTCCGCGTGAACGCGGAGGGGACGCGTCGCCTCCTCCAGGCCGCCGCGGAGGCCTCCCCCCCTCCCGCCGCCTTCGTCTACCTGAGCAGCCTCTCCGCGGCCGGCCCCAGCCCGGACGGCCGCCTCCTGACCGAGGAGGACGAGCCGAGGCCGGTCAGCCTTTACGGGGAGAGCAAGCTCGCCGCCGAGCGGGCGGCGGCCGGATTCGCCGGCCGCTTCCCGTTGACCGTGATCCGCCCGCCGGCGGTCTACGGCCCGCGGGAGAAGGAGATCTATCGCTTCCTCGCCGCGGCCGGCCGGGGGCTCAGGATCAGCGTCTCCTGGGAGGACCGCCTCTTCAGCCTGATCCATGTGGCGGACTTGGTGGAGGCGATCCTCCTCGCCGCCCGCACCCCGGGGCGGGGGATCAGAACCTACTTCGTCTGCGACGGCGCGGTCCACAGCTGGGACCGTTCGCTCCGGATGGTCGCGGAGCTGCTCGGCCGGCGCACGGTCCCCCTCCGCCTCCCCTGGTCCCTCCTCTGGACACTGGCCCGCTCGGCTGGCGCCCTCTTCCCCGCCTCCCCCCCTGCTTTTTATGTGGACAAAATACGGGAAATGGCGCAGAAATGCTGGCTATGCAGCGCCGAGAAGGCGCGGAGGGAGCTCGGTTTCACCCCCAGGTTCCCCCTCAAAGAGGGGATGGCGGAGACGATCCGCTGGTACCGGGATAACGGCTGGCTCGGCTGAACACCAACATGGAATCCGCAATCGGATCTGTCCGCCCGACCGCCGCGGCCGCGGTCGACATCTTTCAGAAATGCCGCGATTTCACCCGGGCCCGGGAGATCATGGCCTCGGGCCTTTATCCCTATTTCACCGAGATCTCCTCCGCCCAGGAGACCGAGGTGACGATCGGGCGCCACCGGATCCTGATGCTCGGGTCCAACTCCTACCTCGGGCTCACCTGCCATCCCCAGGTCAAGAAGGCGGCGGCGGCCGCCCTGGAGAAGTACGGGTCCGGCTGCGCCGGCTCGCGCTTCCTGAACGGCACCCTGGACATCCACCGGGAATTGGAGGACCGCCTCGCCCGCTTCTTCCGCAAGGAGTCCGCCCTGGTCTTCTCCACCGGCTTCCAGACCAACCTCGGGGTCATCTCCACCCTGGTCTCGAAAAACGACCACGTCGTGATCGACCGCCTCGACCACGCCTCGATCATCGACGGCACCCGCCTCTCCTTCGGCAAGGTCAAGAAGTTCGTCCACAACGACATGGAGGACCTCCGGCGGGTCCTCGCCCACGCCCACGACTGCGGCCAGCTGATCGTGGTGGACGGGGTCTTCAGCATGGAGGGGGACATCGCCCGCCTCCCCGAGATCCTCCGCCTCGGCCGGGAGTTCCGGGCCCGGGTCCTGGTCGATGACGCCCACGCGGTCGGCGTCCTGGGCAAGACCGGGAGGGGCACGGCCGAGCACTTCGGCCTGGAGAAGGAGATCGACCTGATCATGGTCACCTTCTCCAAGTCGCTCGCCTCGATCGGCGGCTGCGTGGCCGGCTCCGAGGAGGTCATCCACTACCTGAAGCACCACTCCCGGCCCCTGATCTTCAGCGCCTCCCTCCCCCCCGCCTCGGTGGCGGCGGTGATGGCCGCGATCGAGATCATCGAGAAGGAGCCGGAGCGGAGGCGACGGCTCTGGAAGATCACCCACCTGATGAAGGACGGATTCAACCGCCTCGGCTTCGATACCGGCCGGAGCGAGACGCCGATCATCCCCCTCTTCATCGGCGACATGGAGAAGGCCTTCCTGATGCGCAAGATGCTCTTCGACGAAGGGATCTTCGTCAACCCGGTCGTCGCCCCCGCCGTCCCCCCCGAACAGGCCCTCATCCGCACCAGCTTCATGGCCACCCACACCGACGCGCAGCTCGACTTCGCCCTGAAAACCTTCGCCAAGGTCGGCAAGAAGCTGGGGATCATCTGAAGACTGTAAGAAGGCAAACCGTGAACCGTGAACCGTGAACCGTGAACCGCCACGCTTGAATCGTTCCGGTAAACCGTAGCCGCGGACCATTAGGTCCGCGTTTTTGTTGCCATGACCTCATCTCCCCCCCTCCGGATCGCCGAAGTCTCGGGCCGAGGCGACTTGAAAACTTTCCTGACCTTCCCCTGGCGGGTCTACCGGGGGAACCCCTTCTGGGTCCCTCCCCTCCTCCGGGTGGAGAAGGCCCTCCTCACCCCGGGGAAAAACCCCTTCTGGGAGCACGCCGAACGCGCCCTTTTCCTCGCCTTCCGGGGGGAGGAGACGGTGGGGCGGATCGCCGCCATAGCGGACCGCGACTTCATCGCCTACCACCGCTCTCCCACCGGCTACTTCGGCTTCTTCGAATGCCGGGACGACCCGGAAACGGCCGCCGCCCTCTTCGCCGCCGCCGAATCCTGGCTGAAAGACCGGAAGCTAAACGCGATGATCGGACCGATGAACCCCTCCACCAACCACACCTGCGGTTTCCTCCTGGAGGGCTACGACTCCCCGCCCAAGTTCATGATGCCCTACACCCTTCCTTATTATCACCGGCTCTGCGCCGGCGCCGGCCTCCGCAAGGCCAAGGACCTCCTCGCCTACCGCATCCCCGTGCCCCGCGAGATGAACCCCCGCCTGGAGACATTGGCCGGGGCGATCAAGGCGCGGGGGGCGGCGATCCGCCGGATCGATATGAAGAACTTCCGGCGGGAGCTCGGCCTGGTCCGGAGGATCTACAACGAGGCCTGGAAGGAGAACTGGGGCTTCGTCCCGATCACCGAGGCCGAGATCGCCCAGATGGCCCGCGAGCTCAAGCCCCTGGTCGTCCCCGCCCTCGCCTTCTTCGCCGAGTACCAGGGGGAGCCGGCGGGGTTTTACCTGGTCCTCCCGGACTACAACCAGGTCATCAAGAAGATGGATGGGAAGATGGGCCCCCGGCAGCTCCTGACGTTCTTCCTGCAAAGGAAAAGCATCAACGAGATCCGCCTCCTCATGGCCGGGATCGTCGGGAAGTTCCAGAAGAAGGGCCTCGACGCCCTCCTCTACCTCGAGTCGGCCCGGACCGCGCGCGATCTCGGCTACCGGGACTCGGAGATCTCCTGGCTCCTCGAGGACAACGCCCTGGTCATCCGCGCCACCGAGTTCATGGGGGGGACCCTCTCCAAGAAATACCGCATCTACGAGAAAACCTTAGTAGGAGGATGAGGATGAACTGGAGAATGGGTGTTCTGGCGATGATCGCGGCCCTCGGCTTCCCCGGCGCGTTGTCCGCGCCGGGGGCCGACCTCAACGGCGACGGGACCGACGAGATCGCCGTCTTCTCCCCCGCCGAGGGGCAATGGGCGGCGCGCAAACTGACCCGGGCCTACTTCGGCGGGGCCGGGGACGTCCCCGTCCCGGTCGACCTCAAGGGGAACGGGACCGACGCGATCGCCACCTTCCGCGCCGCCGACGGCCTCTGGGCGGTTAGGAACGTCACCCGGGCCTACTTCGGCGGGGCCGGCGACATCCCCCTCGGGAAGGGGGGGAGCGACCCCGCCGCGCTCGCCTTCGACTACGTCGTCCGGGCCGGCGACGGGGCCGACCTTCTCCGGGCGCTCGAGTCCACGACCTACCGCTCAGTCTTCGTCCCGATCGGGACCTATACCGTCAGCGACGTCATCAACGTCTCCTATGTCCGCCGGATCGTCGGCGAAGGGAACTGGGCCTCGATCGATTTCACCGGCGACAACTTCCTGAACGTCGGCTGCGACGGCTGCACACTGGAAAACCTCCGGGTCCGCTACGGGGGAAGATCCCACTACGGGAATTTCTACATCGAGGCCGAAAACGTCACCGTCCGGAACTGCTGTTCCATCGGGAGCCTGGACGACGGGTTCCGCTATGCAACGGCCAGCGCCGGGGTGAGCTTCATCGATTGCCTGGCCCGGGACGCCCGCTATGGCTTCCTGGGCGCCAGCGGCAATCTCACCTCCCGCCTCGTCAACTGCTCGGGCGACTCCTGCTCCGAGGCCGGATTCATCGGCTGCTGCAACCTCTCCAGCTGCTCCGTGGACGGGGAAAACGTCTCCGTGCAGGGCTTCTACGGCTGCCTCCGGGCGTCCTCCTGCCGGGCGTTCGACGTCGCCAACACGGCTTTCGACCGCTGCACCGGCGTCACCGCCGCCACGGTCGATGGCAACGGCCACACCATCTGGGGCTTCTCGCTCTGCGCCAACCTCTCGAGCTGCCACGTCGAGGGCTGCACCGGCCTCGATTACACCGGCTGCGCTTGGATGAACTACACTACCTGCGATTGAGTTCCGGCGGGTCGGATCAACGCCGGAACGGCAAGGAGAATCCATGAAAACCATTTTGATCGCGGCCATCATTTTCGCGACCGGGGCCCTGGCCGCTCCCCGCGCTCCGGCGGCCGACTTCAACGGCGACCGGAAGGACGACATCGCCATCTTCTCGCCCGCGGATGGCATCTGGGCGGTGCGGAACCTGACCCGGGTCTACTTCGGGGGGTCCGGCGACGTCCCCGTCCCGCTCGACCTCAAGGGGAACGGGACCGACGCGATCGCCACTTTCCGCGCCTCCGACGGCCTCTGGGCGGTCAGGAACGTCACCCGGGTCTACTTCGGCGGGGCCGGCGACATCCCCCTCGGCAATGGCGGGAGCGACCCCGCCGCGCTCGCCTTCGACTACGTCGTCCGGGCCGGCGACGGGGCCGACCTCCTCCGGGCGCTCGAGTCCACGACCTACCGCTCGGTCTTCGTCCCGATCGGGACCTACGCCGTCTCCGCCACCGCCAACGTAACCTATGTCCGCCGCATCATGGGCGAGGGGAACTTCGTCTCGATCGACTTCAGCGGTGCGAACTTCCTCTCGATCGAGTCCGACTCCTGCCTGGTCGAGAACATCCGGGTGCGCTATGGCGGGATGCCGAGCTACGGGAATTTTTACATCGACGCCTCCAATGTCACCGTCTGGAACTGCCGCTCCTTCAGCAGCGCCGACGACGCCTTCGTCTACAGCGCGGCGAGCGATCAGGTGAGCTTCGATAACTGCCTGGCTAACGGCTCCGCCGGCGTCGGCTTCCTGGCCGCCGGATCCACCCCCTCCTCCCGCCTGGTCAACTGCACCGCCGAGAACTGCGCCACCGACGGCTTCTCCGGCTGCTGGAACCTCTCCAACTGCATCGTGGACGGGGCGAACGACACCGCCCGGGGCTTCTTCGGCTGTTACAACCTCTCCTCCTGCTATGCCTACGACGCCAACGGGAGCGGCTTCCGCCAGTGCTCCCGGATCGCCGCCTGTTCGGTGGACGGGAACGCCCACACCCAGTACGGATTTTACATCTGCTCCAACCTCTCCTCCTGCCATGTCGAGAACTGCACGGACGAGGAGTATAAGAGCTCCACCCTGCTGGACACCTCGTCCTGCGATTGACCGGCCGCGAGCCGGGAGGTGGCCGCGGAATAGTCAGTCCAGCGATTATCGACGCGTCATTGCGAGGCCCCCGAGCGCAAGCGGGGGGGACGAAGCAATCCCGGCCGTCGTCATTGCGAGGCCCCCGAGCGCAAGCGAGGGGGACGAAGCAATCCCGACGGACGGCGCGGGCGGGACTTAACCACGGGAGTCGAGACGATGAGAACCATGCTCAGCGCGGCGCTGCTGGCGGGGATCCTGCTGGCGGAGGCGAGAGGGGCCGACTTCAACGCGGACGGGAGGGACGACATCGCCGTCTTCCGCCCCTCCCAGGGGCGGTGGGCGGTCCGCCTGGTCACCTCCCTCTACCTGGGGCAGCGGGGCGACATCCCCGTCCCGGTCGACCTCTCCGGCGACGGCACCGACCGTCCCGCCGTCTTCCGCCCCGCCGACGGCCTCTGGGCGGTTCACCGGACCACCCGGGTTTACTACGGGGAGGAGGGCGATATCCCCCTGGGGGCGGGAGGCTATCCCCCGTCCGGAGCGACGTTCGACTACGTGGTCAAGGCGGGCGACGGACTCGACCTGGCCGCCGCCCTGGAGAGCGACTCCTTCCTGAGCGTCTTCGTCCCGGCGGGGACCTACTCCGTGAGCCGGACGATCAACGTCGACAACGTCCGCCGGATCGCCGGGGAGGCGTCCTGGTCCACGATCATCGACTTTAGCCACGCCGGCTACTACCTGAGCATCGACAAGAGCCACTGCCTGGTCGAGGGGATCTCCGTCCGGGGCGGGGGCCTGACCACGCCCGCCGTCCGGGGCAACGTCTATATCACCGCCGACTACGTCACCGTCCGGAACTGCGCCTCCACCGGGAGCCTGGGCGGCGGCTTCGAATGGTCCTCCTCCGCGGGGTATCCCGCCTTCATCGACTGCTTCGCCAATGAGAGCCAGGACGCCCAGGGAGGCGGCTTCCAGGGGCCTTCCCTGGAAGCGACGAGCTCGCGGCTGGTCGCCTGCGCCGTCCGCTACTGCGCGGGCAACGCCTTCTCCTTCTGCGACAACCTCTCCTCCTGCTACGTGGACGGCTACAACACGACCGCCAACGGCTTTCTCTACTGCGACAACCTCTCCGCCTGCGTGGCCGCCAACTGCAGCCTCAACGGCTTCCGCTACTGCGACCACTTGAGCGCCTGCGAGATGATCGGCAACGGGAACACCGACACCGGCTTCAGCAACTGCCATTACCTCTCCGCCTGCGAGGCGACGGACTTCAGCGTCGCCACCTACAGCAACTGCACCTACCTCTGCAGCGAGTCCTGCCACTGACATCGGGATTGTGGGAGGGGCTGCCGGCCCTGAGCGCAGTCGAAGGGTCCCGCCCCGATGCCGGCTCGGATCGCGGCGAGGACGCCGCTCCCACAGACCCAACGCGACCGATCGTTAGCGAATTCTGTGGGAGGGGCATTCTTGCCCCGATGCAACATCGCGACAGGAATGTCGCTCCCACGGGCTTGACTGAAGGACGCGCAAGGACGTATCTGTGGGTTTGTCCTTTTAGTCCGGTTTACTCGCGGGTTATCCGCGGTTCCAAAACCGGCGCCGGACGGACGAACATGTAGAGCCGGCGGGTCGCCAGGAGGATCTCCCGAAGGAAGATGATCAGCCCCAGGATGAGGGCCAGCATGGCGGCGATGAAGAGGAAGGGGATGATCGGCGAGACATTCGCCCCGGTCATCGCCCCCACGAACAGGGTGACGATGACGATGCAGATGAGGAGGGCGCAGACCGTGCAGGAGCTGATCGCCGCGAGGATCATGCGGGTGCGCCGGTGGAGGACCACCATCTCCGACTTCGTCGTCCGGATCGCTTCCCCCTGAAGGTTCGGCAGGCACCGCTCCAGGACGCGGAAGCGGTCGATCACCCGGGAGAGCCGGTTGATCAGGACGGCCAGGATCGCCCCCGTCCCGGAGAGGAGGAAGGCCGGCGCGATCGCCATCTGGATGACCTGGACGACGCCGCTGACTTCGGACATGGTCTGCATGGATCGATCCTTATGTGGGTCCGCCGCTGTAGGCCCGGACTGTGTCCGGGCGCGACGGCCCCGGCCGATGCTGTAGGCCCGATCTATGATCGGGCGCGACGGGCTCGGCCGCCGGTTCACAGAACCGGCCTACAGAGCTCGGCCCCTATTTTTTCTCTCGTCGATCAGCCAGGCCGCGACCAGCAGGGCCAGCGTGGCCAGCGTGAGGATGAGCTTGTTGACGAGCAGCCGGTCGAACTCGATATTGTTCCCGATGAAGGTGAAGGTGGGGCTCGTCCACCAGATCATCTCGACCGCGCCGGTGATCAGAAAAGCCAAACCCAGCCAGCCGATCCCCCCGCCATAGAGAACCGCGCCGACCGCGAACAGCCCCACTCCGAAGAGCCAGAAGATGCGGAGTTCCCTGATCTTCTCGCTCTTCTCTTCCCAATCCCGGATGGCCGCCTTCAGATCCGACTCCCTTTCATACTCTTCCTCATGCTCCTCCCGAAAACGGTCCCGGACCACGTCCCGCTCGTCCTTGGTCAGGTTCTCCTCCGTCCGCTTGCGCTCCTCGTCCAGGGCTTCCGTCTGTTTCTTGGCCGCGTCGTATTGCGCGACCAGGTCTTGGAGAAATGAAGCATCAATGCAATATCGTCCCAATATTCTACCGTCTCCCGTTCTCCTAACCTTGGTTTTTCAATTTTGATTCCAGTTTCTCGTAGTCGCCCAAATGGGCGCCATCTGTTTGCCGCCTTCGATTTGAACCGTTGCAACCTTTGCAACAGTTGCCTCCGGCCTCAACTTTCGGCCAATTTTTCATTCGCTGGGCAGCATCGGACGCATGGCTTCCGTCAATTGCCGAGCGGTGGGCAGTTTGCCTTTGAACTTCGAAGGCAGTTTCGGCTGGAGCTGATATTCCGCCACCCCGATCGGGTTGGTTTTCGTCCTCAGGGCGTACTCGACCTCAAGGTTGTCCTTCTCCGCACAAAGAATAATTCCGACGGATGGGTTGTCCTGCGGTCCGCGCTCCTTGTCGTTCAGTAAGTTAAGATAGAAATCCATCTTTCCAGCGTGTTCCGGTTCGAACTGGCCAACCTTCAGGTCAATCGCCACCAGCGCATGGAGGAAGCGATGGTAGAAGAGCAGATCGATAGAATATTCCTTCCGGCCCAGGGGGATTCGATACTGGCGGCCAATGAAGCAAAAGCCATAGCCCAGTTCGAGGATGAAATCCTTCAGTCTCTCGATCAGTCGTTCCTCCAGTTCGCGCTCCTTCACCGCGCGCCCGATGCCGAGGAATTCCAGGTTGTAGCTGCTCTTCAGCGTCTCTTCTGCCTGCTCGGCCAGGTGCTCCGGCAACGCGGCGGGGAAATTGTGCGCCTTCCCCTCCTTCAGCGATCGCTCGTAGGCCCCGCCCTTGATTTGGTTCAGGAGTACGTTGCGGCTCCAACCGAAGCGGGCGGTAGCCCGGAGGTAATAGAGGCGGACGGTAGGTAATTCAACCTTGTTGAGGATCAGCAAATGGTGCCCCCATGGTATTTCTGCGACAGCTTGTCGCAGAATCTCTGGGGATCGGTAAGCATCGTAGAACCGGCGCATATCCCATAGGTTGCGAGCCGAAAAACCCTTATCCCCGGGAAAAGCTTTTTGAAGATCTCTCGCCAGCGTTTCGACAACGCTGTCTCCCCAATTGTGCTGCTGTTGCTTCTCCAAGATTGCCCGGCCAATGTCCCAGTAGAGCAGGATCAGATCGCGGTTAACCGCTCGGGCGGCCGAAATGCGCGCCGATTGAATCCGCGACTTAAGTTCGGCGACGAACTGCAGATAGTCCCGGCTGGCGATAGATGCATTATTCATGATCGAGCTTCCCATTTTCCGTCAGTCACGCATGAGACTCTTCCAAAGGCGGCCTAAATGGGCAAGACTCCCCGCAACCGTTGCGTGGCCTAGATGCGGAACTGCGTGCCGCGATGGGACTTCACAAGATAGCGCGGGAATGTTGCCATCCAGATTGTAGCAGACATTCTGGTAGGTTTTCCCGTCGGCGGCGGTTTGTGCATAATTTGCACATACTGAAGCCTCCGCCAGTTCTCCGGGAGATGCTTGTCCCGAGTGAAGTCGAGGGACGAAAGATCAATCGCTCCCGCAGCGAGTAAAGCAACAAAGGGTTCTCTTCCGTTTAGTGTGGGTTATTCACATCATGCCGTCTCTTCGCAAGCGCTCGGTTGCCCGGCAACAACCCCGGTCCGTGGGAGCGGCGTCTCGCCGCGATCCGGGCCGGCCTGAATCGGGGCGAGACGCCCCTCCCACAAGCTCGCAGCTGATCGTGGGTGCCCACGACGGTCCCGTGGGAGCGACATTCCTGCCTGCCCCGATTGCTGTTTGTCGAGGTCGCGATCCGGGCTAAGATGGATCGGGGCAAGAATGCCCCTCCCACAACCCGGCGAACGCCAATTTACCCACACATAATGGAAGAGAACCGTCCAGACTAGTTGACTCGATCGAGCTCGGAGGTGTTTTCCCCCTCACTTGCAAATTCCTAGCCCGCACTATCCTTACATGGCTTATAGCCGGCTGCTTTCGCAGCTTCAGCACATTGGAATACCCTAGACTCTCTATGAATCAGATAGATCTGCTGCTTGTCTCGGAGAGGGCGAAGAGATTAATCTATCTTGCAAGCATTCTACGCCCATCAAACGGACCCTGATCCCATGTTAGGATACTGTCTCGTCTCGTATTGCGAGATACCCATGGATCCATGCTTTCGGCATACCTGGAATATGCTTGTCCATTTCTTTGGAAGCTCCAGATATATAGTAGTACTTTTGAGATGCATCAAAACCACTTACAATTGCGTGCACCATATATATATAGCCTACTTCTATCTTATGTATTGCTTCTGCGGACATGGAGGCTCTTGCATAGACATTATGGCCAATATAGAATTCCGGGAGATCTAGTGACGTATCATGCCTTCTCGAACGAGATATTCGGTTATGTCCTTGCTTCTTGAGAATTATCGATATTGTCTTATCGAGGCAGTATTTAGCATTTTGGAGTGTTCCCTCGCTTTCAGGTAAGCTAGCGTCATATTTAATGTGCCATCTGTCTTTCTCATGAGTACGGAATACCTCGGGCGTAAGGTGCCGAATGTTCTCAAGTTCTGCAGTGTTAATACCCCACTCCATTGCATCGAGACGCCATCTCTCATAATCAATTTGAATATAGTCAATAGGATTTCTTACATGCTCATCGATCCATATTTTATTCTTCATCCAATCAGCAGCTTTTAATCCTCCGCGAGCGAAGATACCAAAGGGAGAGTAACTTTCTCTATTATTAGCATCGCGCCATCCGTATATTGAGTAATCATTCTCAAACTCAATAAAGATCGCCTTCCGAATTTCGATGAGCGCTTCAAAATAATTGCCCTTCTCGATCAGACTCTCCGCCTTGATAAGCGCCTCCTTTGTCTCGCCGGCTTCGAGTAAATCCGATAAATATATATCAGATAACGATTTTCCAATTACGGACATTACAATATCTTCTATCACCCTAGTCGCGGTTGCATAATAGTCACCCACTGTTACTGGTTCGGCAACCCGCGCGTAATGTTTTGTGAGTCTTCTCTGCTGGTTTAATGCTTTTATTGCTGCTACATTGTTGATTACGATCCCAACCTTTTTTAGCTCTTCAATGAGTTCATCAAATCTGATTATGCCGATGTTTTTGGGATTATCTATTACTTTCTCAATTAAAAGCGCATAGAACACCATCTCAAGCGCATCCTGCAGTATTACCAATCCGGCCGATGCCAAATATCGGTCATTCGAAGTGCATAGGGGTGTTGCCTTTTCAATCAATATCTTCGCAATCATCAACGAATGCAACGTCGTATCTTTCACCGTTCCCATACCTTTTGGTGCGCGTTACCTAACATGACAACCGCAATTTCTTCGCAGCCGGCGGTCTTACAGCCCATTAGAATCTTATCTTGAGTGGGGGAAAGATCAATTTCCTCAGTATCGTTAGCAAATATTAAGCAGCACCATTCCCTATTATCCTTCATCCTCTTTCCGAATATCTTCCATTACTCGATCCACTTCTTCCTTTGTTGGGAAGACCGTTTGCTTGTCAATGATCATGCTATTTAGTATGTCATAAAGTTCCTTGCGCGAGGGGGCATGTCCATATTCTCTAACGAAGAACTGATGAGCTGCATCCTGTATAGCTGGATCTTGGACTGAGATTGGTAACTTTGAGAAATCACGAGTCTCTATCCCCGCTGCATCGGAAGGCGCAGGCGCGGGCTGTTGATGTTTCGCTTGCAATTTCCGGGACCACCAGGGCGCAAGCAAGGCACCAATAATTGCCGCGACTACTGTAGCTATGATTGCTGCAATTCCCATTTCATGCCTATTTGAGCTTCATTTTCAATACTGCATCCGTAAGGCGATTCCCTACGATATTTATAAAACCCCTTAAATTGTGATTGTTGATGGTAGCTCGGAATATTGGATCTTTCTCGGTCCAAAATTCGTATGTGATCCCATCATTTGACTGTTTGATTGAGAACAATGCATGAGCCACGGAATTGCGTAGGCATTTTATCAAGACGTATGCATCGATTTTATGCGGCTGGGTAACAATAAATAGACCGGTGATTTTATCCCGATTAAAATCTTGGAATATTTGGTGACTTGCGGGGATCTGAAGAATTTCTCTGGGTACGACTATGGTGCAGAAAAGGACGGATATTGCAAGTGATTGGTCGTCCATGATGTAGTTGTATGGGTCTAAATTCGCATGGGTTGCCCAATCATGAGAAAAGAAATCCTTCTTTGCGTCTAGAAATGTTCCTCCCCTCTCTAATCGCCATATTAAATTGGCATTGATAAATGAGCGGGCGGGGATGTCTAGCCGAAGATCGTATTGCGCCATGGTAATCCCCTTGCTCATCTCGCCCCCTCCTCCACAATCCGGATCTCTTCCTCGGTTAGGGCGTAAAGGTCATACACAAGGCGGTCGATCTGGCGGTCGAGGGCGGCGCACTTGTTTTCATAATACATCTTGTCCTTGTCGGTCTTCGCCTTGGCTAATTGCTTCTTCGCTTCCAGCATTGCCTCTACTTTATGCACGATCTCATCGTGATGCGCCTTGTCAAAGCGAACGGCAAAATCAATAGGACGAATCGGCAATGCGGCAACGTTCGACTTCTTTACCTCTGCTAGAGCTTCACCAACCTCAGGATTTAACGTATGGTAATACCAATTGAGCAACGTTGAGTTGAGCACACCTAATGAATATTCTATATGTGGCTCGGTCGCGATAGGAGTGAGCACATGCATGTTGTTCAAGCATAGGTACTTCTTACAATCAATTGCCGCTACAATACTATCGCCAGTTTGCCGCATCACAATTTTAGTCGGAGTATCGAATTTAGCAGCAGGGCGTGGTTCCGCCAACCATGGACCATACTTCAAGAAACGAGGTTGTTCCGGAGCAATGAGATACCGGGAAATATCGCTTCCGCGTAGGTATGGTTTATAGAGCTTGGTGCTTGGCTTGTTGCTGTCGAATGGTCGCGTCTCGACGATCTTCCTTGTTTGCGGCGGCGTTCCTTTCCCGACTTGGTATGGTTTTATGCCAACATTAATCTCAAACAATAAACTCGCGGAAATCCCCTTGCTTAAGACTTTGGCGGCCAGCTTCAACTCGGCGGGCGAGATAAAGATGTTGATAACACCCCCGTCAAGTGCGCGCCATCGATCTTGATCATGTTCTAGTTTAATGAAATCTGGACCGATAGACCTAGTCTCGAATGCTTCTTGGGTTTTTGCGATCATGACACATGCCCGCCAATTCATTGACATACATTTTTGAAGTAGAACAATCTGTGTATCAACTGTAACTCCGTAGAACACAGGAAACAGAAAGTGAACGATCTCTACAACGATTGTGTTCTGGGTAACGAACCGGCGAGTGTTTGTCTGGAGAAGGTTGGTCAACCATGGATTGGGAATGATCATCCCATAGAAACCATCTTGCCTAAGCAGGTCCTTTATAGCGCGTTCCAAGAAAAGCAAGTAACTATCGAGTTGGTAATTTTGGCAGACATATCTCGTGGAAATATAAGTTTTTGCGCATTCGTCCAATAATCCACCATAGGGCGGATTGCCCACAATAGCGTCAAAACCTCCGCGTTTCATCACCTCCGGAAAGGCGTTCTCGAAGTTCATCGGGTTGAGTTTGCGTTCTTCGTCGGAAGAGAAAAGCTTACCCTCCAAGATATCTGTCCCGATAAGCGAGTTGCCGGAGACGATATTTTTGCTGAGATCGGGCAAAAGCCTTTTCATCTGCGCGGCGTGCTCGAAGTCCAGCAGAGATTGCCTAGCGGTGGCGGTGGTTTCGTCCTTGAGAAGGCGGAGGTAGAGCGAAAGCTGGCAGACTTCGACGGCTTGGCTGTCGATATCCACGCCATAGATGTTATTGAGCAGGATTTCGCGCTTCTTGAGCAGGGAGAGGAAGAGTTTGCCGTCGCGCTCGATGCAATCTGCCTTGCGGGCCTTGGCGGGGTTCTGGTTGTAATACGTGCCATGATAGTTCAGCAACAGGTCGTAGATGCCGAGGAGGAATGAGCCGCTGCCGCAGGCGATGTCCGCAAACCGCATCTTAGCGATCTGTTCCGGGGTTTTGCCGTCGATGAGTTTGCCGACTGTGTTCTCGACTATGTAGCGGACGATATACTCGGGCGTGTAATAGACCCCGCCCGCCTTGCGGACTTCCGGTTTGTCTTCGACGCGAACCCTTTTATCGGTGGCGACGATGACCTTGCCGAGGAAACGTTCGTAGATCGAGCCGAGGATGTGGATCGGGATGGCGTCGAAGTCGTAGGGCGAATGCTCATCCGAGAGGCGGCGGCAAATATCGGCGAATACTTCGTTGTCCGCCCGGAAGCTGAGGGAATCGAGGACGGCGTGCTCCTTGAAGACGATGCCGTTGTAGATGCCGTTGAGGCGGCGCGAGGCTGCGATAAAGTCCGGCCAGGCGGAGTCTTTAGCGGCAAAGCGGACGACCATCGGTTGCGGTTCGATGAGCTTGTCTTCGAGAAATCGCATGAAGACGAGACGATCGAGCGTACGCTGGGTCACTTCGGTGAGGGTTTCGCTGTCGAGGCGGGGGTTTTTCTGCTTGAAGGTATGCGCAAGTGTCGCGCGATAACCCTCAAGCTCGTCGAGGAATGCGTCGTCGATGTTCTGGAGATGCGGCGGGGGGATGTCCTTGCCGCGCTTCGGCAAAGTGGCTGCGAGCTTTTCGAGCGCGCCGGAGGCTACGGCTTCCCGTGAAAAGAGCCAGTAGATTTCAGCGAACTTCTCGCGATCCGTGTAGTCGCGGTAGTGATAGCGCCGGACGCAGCGTTTCAGGGCGCTTTTTAGCTCAGCCTTGAAACGGCAGTCAAGGATATGGAATTGCTCGAAATCGGTGATGATCGCGAGCGGCGTCCGGCTGCTTGAACCGTAGCGGATGGTCTGAAAATAATATTCCGGCGTGGCGACTTCGCGGGATGGCTTTTTCGCCTCGACGTAGAAGCGAACGTCCCGGAAATTGGGGGCGAGGAAAAATCCGTAGTCGGCGCGGCGTTGGGAGGCGCCGTGGGTTCGCTCGACCTTGACCTCCTGGGCGTAGGGGTTGGTCTGAACATCGTGATTGACGTCCCAGCCCAGGGCGGTGAAGAACTTGTCGATGAAATCCTTGCGGGCTTCAGCTTCCTGGTAGTCGGGGGATAGATAGCGGTCTTCGTTGGCTTGAAACGTGGAGGCGAGCTTGCCCATCTGCTCGAATGCGGTCTCGAATCCCTGGTCGGTCATAAAAGTCGTGGGGGAATATGGGATAAATGCGGCGATATCGGATTATGCCACAAAGGCACAATTATCCGAAGGAATTTGCGGGAGCGAGAGAGGAGCGGGGAACCCGCATAAAGTGGAAAAGAACCCTCTTCCCTACGTCCGCCGTCGGAACTGGGACAGGATCAGGAACCCCAGGACGGCGATCCCGCCGAGGAGGGCGAGCCAGACGACGAGGCGGTGCCTCTCCGACCAGGGGAGAAGGGGGCGGGGAGGGGCGATGGCGGGGTTGGCGGCAGGCGATTCCAGCGCGGCGGCGGCGGTCCCCCGCCCCGCCAGGCGGTCCGCGTAGTGGGAGAGATCGTAGCGGGGAGAGCGGGCGGACGGATTCCCGAAGTAGAGGAAGGCCCCTTCCCCGGGCGGCGCCGGGAAGCGGATCCGGCGCTCCGCGCGCGAGACCTCCGCCCCCGCGAAGCTCAAGGGGGGATCGTCCCCGTTCAAGATCTCGACCCGCAGGTAGCGGCAGCCGGCGGAGGCGAGATCGACCGCCGGCGACTCCTCCCCTCCCTCCGCCCCGGCGTAGCGATAGACCGCCCCGGAGGAGATCGGCCGCCAATCCTCGCTGACCTCCCGCTCGAGCGGCTTGGCGTCCTCCACGGCGCTCTTCACGATCCTGGTCTTCTCCTGGCGTCCGGAGAGGCGCAGGCGGCGGAAGTAGTTTAGCTCCGAGAAGGAGAGCTTGAGCTCGCGCAGGGGGAGATGGCGGAAGCCGAGATCGAACTCCAGGAGCGTGCGGTTCCCCGTCTGCTCGACGTAGCTCCCGGCCAGGGGGACGGGCCGGGCGGGCGAAGGCGGGGGCGGCTCGCGGCGGACGAGGATATCGGAGATCTCGACCCGGCCGGGGTCGCCGGGGCCGTTGTGGACGGTCACCCGCAGGTAGCGGAGGTCGTTCTCGGGGACGGCGACCGCGTCCTTCTCGTACTCCGCCCCGCCGGACGGTCCGACGCGGAAGAGGAGCGCGCCGCGGACCAGCGTCTGCCATCTCGAGCCGTCGTCGCTCCCTTCCACCTCGACCCCGCGGCGGAAATCCTTCCCCGCCGTGACCACCCGCACGCGGTTCTTCCGCACCTTCGCCCCCAGGTCCGCGGTGGCGGAACTGCTCCTCCCCTCCCGGAAGGCGCGGTTGTAAAGGCGGGCGGCGGACTCCTCCCCCGCCCCGGCGGGCCGGGCGTCCTCGATGACGTAGGGGATCTCCTTTCCGTCCTCCCCGACCAGGCGCAGATCGCTCAAGTCCGGTCGGGCGCGGTCCAGGACCTCGGGCGGGAGATCGAGTTCGACCAAACCGGCGGCGGCCGCGCCGGGGGGGACGCTCACCCCGCCGCGGTATTCCCAGGCGGACGGGTCGAAATCCCCCCGCGCCGGGGCGGCGGCGAGGAAGAGGCCGGCGCCGAGGAGGCAAATGGCTCTCACGCGGATCCCTCCTTCCCGCCCGCCGGGGGCTCCTCGATCCGGTGGTAGGCGTAGGCCGCGCCGACCAGGATCAGGCCGAGGGCGAGGAAAACGACTATCCGGTAGACGTCCTGCGTCCCGGCCATATCGACCGCGACCAGCTTGACGATGGTCAGGCCGAAAAGCGCCAGGGCGGCGTAGCGGAGCCCTCTCCGCTTCCGGCGGAAGCCGAGGATCAGGAGCGAGGCGGCGTAGAGTCCCCAGACCAGAGAGACCGCCCCCAGCGACATCCAGCGCGCCGCCCGGGGGCCGGAGGCGAACTCGAAGAAGTAGTTGTAGGCCTCCACGCTGAGGAGCGCCAACAGCAGGGCCATCGCCGCGCCGGAAAGGGGAACGCTTAAGGCCCCCGCCCCCCGAACGGAGCGCTCGGGGAAAAGGCGGAGGAGTCGGGCGACGGCGAAGAGGCCGGCGATCTCGAATAGAACGGCGAGGAAGCGAACGTTCAGGACGGCCCGGTAGGGCTCGGCGCGGTAATCGCCGAGAGAGAAGAGGGCCATCACCAGGGATACCGCGAGCAGGCCGAGGCCGGTCATCCCCGCCGGGCGCGAGCGGAAACGCAACCCCGCCAGGAAATAGAGGAGCGCCCCGGCCGTCCAGAGAACGATCCGGAAACCGACGGCGTAGCGCCCGTAGGCGGCGGCCGCCCCCGCGGCGGCGCCGGCCTTTTCGAACCACTGGCTCCACTCCACGGTCAGGAAGACCAGGGCCGCCGCGCCGGCCAGGCCTACGGCTGCGTTCATGATCGCCTGGTCGGCGGCGGTCGGAGCCCCGTTCCGCCGGTGGATCCCGGCGAAGACGGCGGCCGCGATCGGGACGGCGATCGCGGTCCCGAAGATCGGATTGAAGACGGGGGAGAAAAGGGCCGAGTGGACGGGGAAGGACACGGCGAAGGCGCGGCCGCCGGCGAGGAGGAGGACCGCCGCCGCCATCAGGCGCAGGGGGTGGTAGCGGTAGCGGTATCCCAGGTAGAGGAGAACGGGGCCTTCGATCGCCCAGGCCAGTGTCGTCGCCTCGAGGCGGAAGTGGAGCGGGGCGGCGATGGTCAGGAACGCGACCGCCATCCCCAGGAAACCCAGGACCTGCCGCCGGTCGCCCGCGATCCGGACGCGGGAGAGCGATCCCATGATCAGGTTGGAAGCGGCCAGGCCGAGGGCGACGAATCCCAGGGCGGATTGGCGGCTCTCGTGGAGCATGGAATAGGCGTAGCCGAAGGCGAAGGTGGCGTTCCCGACGGCCATGACGAAGCGCTCGACCGGCGCGGTCTGGCCCCGGCGCAGATGGTAGGCGAAGGGGAGAATCAGGAAGATCAGGTAGAAGACGCCGAGCCAGAGCGAAGCGGGGATCAAGGCCGCCGGGCGGTAAAACTCGGCGAACCAGGCGGCGTAGAGGGAGAGGGTGCCGGCGAAGGCCAGGACGTCGAGCGGGCGCCAGCGCCGGAAAAAGGCGACGAGGAGGACGCCGAGGTCGAGAACGGCAAGGTAGGCGAAGAGGACGTCCCGGGCGTCCCGGCCGGTGGAGACGAGGACGGGCGTGAGGAACCCCCCGAGGACGGCCAGGACCGCCATCGAGAGGGCATCGTGGGCGACGGCCAGGGTGAGGCCGAGAACGGTGAAGAGGACCATGGCGGTGAAGGCCGCCGCCTGGGGGAAAAGCCGGTAGAGGGAGAAGCCGGCGAAGGTCGAGACGTAGAGGATGGCCAGACCGGACCCCATGACCCCCTGGGCGAGGGCGCGGTAGCCCCGGCGCGCGAAGCGGCCCCCGGCGAGAAGGAGGGCGATCCCCAGGGCGATGCCGAGTGACACCCGCCCGGCGGGGCCGATCCACTGGTTCTCGAACGCGTACCTTACGAAAAAGGCGGCGCCGAGGAAGAGGATCAGTCCGCCCGCCCAGGTCATCCAGCGCTGGCCGACGCGCGTCTCCCAGTCCGGTCTCCCCCGGACGGGGGAAGCGGCGGTCTCGGGCGCCGCCGGCGACGGCGGCGCTTCCGCCCTCCCGCCGGGTACCGCGATCCCGATTTTCTTGAATCCGCGTCGGAGATCTTCCCACTCCCGGCGCAGGGCGGCCCGGAAGTCCCGCCCGGCGCGCTCTCCCCAGCCCGGCGCGGGCGCGGACGAAGGCTCGGGCGGCGGGAGTGGGCGGACAGGAGGAGAGGGAGCGACCGGCCGGGGAGCGACGGAAGGAACCGCGGCCGGAGGCGGGGCCGGCTGGGCCGGCGCGATCGGGGGGAAGCGTCCCGCGGATCGCCTCCAGGCCTCGAGGTCCCGGCGGAGGGAGGAGACCTTGACCAGGGCGACGATCCCACAGACGCACCCCCCGATGAAGATCCCGATCACCAGGAGCCCGAAGGCCATGCCCAGCATCTCCATAGAAGCTCTACCGGTTTCCGCCCGCCGAAAATACCCGCCCGTTCCGGGACGCCTCTACCGCGACCGGCGGCGCGGCGCGCGACCGCGGTACTTCACCCTCTTTTCCCGAACGCCCGCGATGGCCGCCGGTTTCGGTCGGAGGCGGGGCGGGCCGCCAGACTGCCCCAGACGGGATAAGCTGATCAGCGGATAGCGTTCGGGATGGTCAAGCGACTCGACCGCCAGGTCGACATCGAGTTTCGGCCAATAGAGATGTCCGGGATGCGGAAGCGTGACCTCCAGAAGATCGCCCAGGGAGGCATCCTGGAACCAGGGGTAATCCCGGAAAGGCAGGAAATATTCCCGGCCGAGAACCAACATCCAGAATCCCCGGCGGGAAATAATTGTGACCTCAACGTCCGAAGTGAGCTTTCCAGGCGGCGCGGACCTCATAGTCATGCTCCTCGAGTATCTTCCGGGCGGCATCTATCCGCCGGGGGGAAAGGCCGGAGTTGTGAGCCAGTTCCAGGCGAGGCTCCAACCAGAATTTCGCTTCGCCGGTTCCGTGGGATACATGGACATGGGGGCGAATTTCCTCGCGCGAAAAGAAATAAAAGCGATAGCCCTTCAGCCGCAGGATGGTCGGGCTCATGCCGAGATGCTACAGCGCATCTCGGGGGGAATCAATGGCTACTGCTGCGGCTATTGCCCGTAAGCTTGGGAACCCGCCCCGCAGAGGCGGGCAAATTCGCGGTTAGATCATTCCGCCCGGCCAGGCTAAGGGCTGTCAGCGGAGGTATGGGCTAGCCGCGCGCTGGGCTTCCGCGAAGATCAGCTTCAAGGGGACGGACGTTTTGCGGGCGAGGGCGCGGCAGGACTCGTATTCCGGGGCGGCGTTGATTACCTTCCCGTCGAGCTTCCCCAGCTTAACCGCGACCGGCCCGTAGCGGGTCTTCACGCTCACGACCTCGCGCCCTAGGCAGGAGCGGTCCATCTCGGCGTAGCGGACGCCGAGCGACGTCGTCTCGGTCAGGACGACCCGGGCCAGGCGGTCGCGGATCCCGACCGGTCCGACCGCCGTGAGAAGCGTCGCCGGGCGATTCTTTTTCATCTGGATCGGAGTCAGATAGACATCGAGGGCGCCTTCGGCGAACAACCGTTCCATGACATAGGCGAAGAGCTGGGGGTTCATGTCGTCCAGGTTCGCCTCGACGATCCCCACCCGTTCCGTCCCGGGGAGGCAGAACCTCCCCCCCTCCTCCCCGATGAAGACGCGCAAGACGTTCGGCCAGGGGGTATCGCGCCCCCCCGCTCCGCTGCCCAGGGCGGCGATCCGCATCGGAGGCAGGGGCCCGAAGCTCTCCGCGAACTCCCGGAGGATCGCCGCCCCGGTCGGCGTGGTCAGCTCGCCGACCTCTTCGTCCGGCGCGAAGACCGGGACCCCTTTCAGGAGCTCGGCCGTCGCCGGGGCCGGGACCGGGAGGACGCCGTGGGAGAACTTCACGATCCCCGCCCCGAGGTTTACGGGGGAAGCGACGACTTTCCCGATCCCGAGTTGAGCGAGCCCGAGCGCGGCCCCGACGATGTCCACCAGGCAATCGTAGCCGCCGACCTCGTGGAAGTGGACCCGGTCGATCGAGGTCCCGTGGACCTTCGCCTCCGCCCGGGCCAGACGCTCGAATACGGCGGCCGACCGCTCCTCGACCGGCCGGGGAAAGCGGGACCGCCGGATCAGTCGGAGGATCTCCTTGAGCCCCCTCTCCTCTCCTCCCTGCGGGGCGGCGACGGAGACGGAGGTCGCGGCGATGACGCCCCGGCGAACCCGGCGGACGCTGATCCGGACCGGAAGCTTGAGCTGGCCGAGCTCCCGCCGCCAGGCCTTCTCGTCGAGGCCGGCGGAGAGGAGGGCCCCCAGGACCATGTCCCCGGCGATGCCGGAGGAGCAGTCGAAGTAGGCGAGCTTCATGGGCATCCTTTGGCTAACTGCTGTAGGATCGCTGCGCTTGTAGTATCGCTATTCGCGAGATTCGCGGTTCCAATTGCCGGGCCAAGCCGGCCCTAATTCGCGTAATTCGCGTAATTCGTAGTTCCGTTTAGCCGAGCCCGTCATCGGTTCCGGGCGATCCGGTGGGCGATGCAGCCGGCGCCGAAGCCGTTGTCGATGTTGACCACCGCGATCCCCGGCGCGCAGGCGTTGAGCATGGCGAGCAGAGCCGAGAGGCCGCGGAAGTTTGCCCCGTAGCCGACCGAGGTCGGCACCGCGATCACCGGCCGGCTCACCAGCCCCCCGACCACGCTCGCCAGGGCCCCTTCCATGCCCGCCACCACGATCAGGACGGCCGCCTCCTCCAGGCGCTTCATGTCCCGGAAAAGGCGGTGGATCCCCGCCACGCCGACGTCGTAGAGCCTCTCCACCCGGCTCCCCAGGAGAGAGGCGGTCACCGCCGCCTCCTCGGCCACCGCCTGGTCCGAGGTCCCGGCGCTGACCACCAGGATCGCCCGGCGACCCCGGGGGCGGGGGAAAGACCCCGCGGAGATGATCCGCGCCTTCTCGTGCCAGATCGCCCGGGGGAGAGCGGAGCGGACGGCGGCGAAGATCTCGGGGGTGGCGCGGGTGGCGAAGACGGACTGCCCGAGCGCGGCGAAGCGGCGCAGGATCTTCACGACCTGGTCCGGCGTCTTGCCGGCGCAGAAGACGACCTCCCCCGCCCCGGTCCGCAGGGCCCGGTGGGTGTCGAGGCGGGCGAAGTCCATCTCCGCTACGGGGAGGTGCTTGAGCTCCGCGAGCGCGGAGTCGACCGTGATCTTCCCCGCCGCCACCTTCTTGAGCAGCGTCCGCGCCTGTCGCGCATCCATGGGATTATCCTCGCAGTTCGCCCCGTCCGGATCAACCCGGGAATGCCTTCTCCGCTGCCCGCCAGACCAGCGGCGAGACGAGCAGGGTCTGCCAGAGCGCCGGCCAGGCCGCTTCCTTGAGGGCCCAGCCGATGGGCGGGATCTGGCGGAAGACCGCGAGCAGGAGGTAATACACCGCGGAAGCGATGAGCGAGGCGATCGCGATCATCAGCGCCTTGGTCCCGAAGTGACCGGACTGGAGCGAGCGGCAGAGCCAGACCGCCGTCCGCGCCCCGGCCGCGAGCGCGACCGACCCCAGGCCCAGCCGTCCGGCGGAGAAGATGTCCCCGAGCAGGCCGCCCAGGATGGCGGCCATCCAGCCCTCGGCCGGCGAGCGGGTCGCGTTCCGGAAGACCACCAGGATCAGGACCAGGTCGGGGCGGAGCCATCCCGCCCCGAGCGCCAGGGGCAGTCCGCTCTGGAGGAGGACCGCCGCGAAGAGGAGGACAAAGAAGAGCCCCCGCTCCCGGTAGGCGCGGGCGCGGGAGGAGGCGGCCAGGACGATCGGGCGGCGGACGGCGACGGTCATGGCTGGGCCCGCTCGATCACCATCACCTGGTCCAGGCGATCGAAGTCGGCCGCCGGCTCCACGTCCGCGTACTGGTAGAGGCCGAACTTCTCGGAATAGACCCTGGTGATCCGCCCGATCGGTAGGCCGGGCGGGTAGAGCTGCCCGAGGCCGGAGGTGACCACCAGCTCGTCCGGGGCGATCTCCTGGCGGCGGGGGAGGTAGTTGATCACCAGCGTGGAGGCGGAGACCCCCTGGACGATCCCGCCCAACCGGGAGGACTGCAGGACCCCCCCCACCCGGCTGTTCCCGTCGATCAGGAGGAGGACGCGGCTGGAGTGGGGGGAGACCTCGATCACCTTGCCGACCACCCCGCGGGGGGAGACCACCGCGGCGTCCTTCTTCACCCCGTCGGCCGCTCCCTTGTCGATCACCACGCTCTGGTACCAGTTGCGCACGTCACGGCCGATGACCAGGGCGGCCACGCCGGACCAGTCCTCCCGCTCCCGGAAGGCGAGGAGCGAGCGCATGGTCTCGTTCTCCCGCGCCACCTCCTTGAGACGGGAGAGATCCCGCTCCAGGGCGGCGACCTTCTCCTCGAGCCGGCGGTTCTCCGACCCCGCCCGGAGCACCCGCCCGATCCCGGCCGCCCCCGCTCCGAGCGCGCGCAGAAACCGGCTGGAGACCGCTTGGGCGGGAGAGAAGACCTCGAGGAGGCGGCTCTTGACGGACTCGGAGGACGAGGAGGAGAGGCTTAGGAGGGCGACCAGGGCGAGGATGATCGCGGCGGCGGCGAGCGGCCTGCTCATCTTATAATCCGGCTTAGGCCCGGCGGCATAAGCCGGATTATAAGATGATCTGGGCCGCTTATGCCGCGGGAATGGAGTGACGTCTGGCTCTAAATCCCGGACGGGGGCAAATTTCTTTATCGGGCCGCCCATCCCCGGGGCTGGGCAGCCCGATCAAGAATCACTGCACCTCGGTCGACCGCTCCGAGACCACGATCCGGCGGAGGAAGCGGAGCTCTTCGAGGACCTTGCCGGTGCCCAGCGCCACCGCGCTGATCGGGTCGTCGGCGACCTGGACGGGCAGGCCGGTCTCCTCGGCCAGGAGCTTGTCCAGTCCGCGCAGGAGCGATCCTCCCCCGGCCAGGATCATGCCCCGGTCGACCAGGTCAGCCGAGAGCTCGGGGGGGCAGCGCTCCAGGCTGATCCGCACCGCCTCCACGATGGTCGAAACCGGCTCGGCCATGGCCTCCCGGATCTCCTCGGAGCTGATGGTCATGGTCTTGGGGAGGCCGGCCACCAGGTCGCGCCCCTTGACCTCCATCGTGAGCTCCTGCTCCAGCGGGTAAGCCGAGCCGATGTTGATCTTGATCATCTCGGCGGTCCGCGGGCCGATCAGGAGGTTGTAGGTCCGCTTCAGGTACTGGATGATCGCCTCGTCCAGCTCGTCGCCGCCCACCCGCACCGAACGGGAGAAGACGATCCCGGCCAGGGAGATGATGGCGACCTCCGAGGTGCCGCCGCCGATGTCCACGATCATGTTCCCGGCGGCGTCCTGCACGGGCAGCCCCACCCCGATCGCCGCCGCCATCGGCTCCTCGATCAGGTAGACCTCGCGGGCGCCGGCGTGCTCGGCCGAGTCCTTGACCGCGCGCTTCTCCACCTCGGTGATCCCGGAGGGGATGGCCACCACGATCCGGGGGCGGACCAGGGCTTTCCGGTTGTGGACCTTGGTGATGAAGTAGCGGAGCATCGACTCGGTGATCTCGAAATCGGCGATCACGCCGTCCTTGAGGGGGCGGATGGCGACGATGTTCCCCGGAGTCCTCCCCAGCATGTTCTTCGCTTCTTCGCCGACCGCGAGCACGTTGCTGGTGCCCTTCTGGATCGCCACCACGGATGGCTCGTTGAGAACGATGCCCCGGCCCTTGACGAAGACCAGGGTGGTGGCGGTCCCCAGGTCGATCCCCATGTCCGAGGAGAACATCCCAAGGATGCGGTCAAAAAACATGGCTTCCTCCTGAAAGGTCGGGTGCGCGGAAAAGCAGTCTTCCCGGCCCCCTTCGCGGGGGCCCGGAGCGTTTAACAGTATAGCAAACTCCCTTGGGCCGCAAGCACTTCTTGGGGCGAGATCCCGGCCGTCGCTGTAGGCCCGGACTGTGTCCGGGCGCGGAGGCCCCGGCCACCGCTGTAGGCCCGCTCTATGAGCGGGCGCGACGGGCTTAAGCGCCGGCTCACACTTGTCCGCCGATCCGGCCGACGTAGCCAAAGGCTACTTGGGCGGAGGCGGCAGCCTGGGCGGAGGCGGAGAGCCGGCCTACAGGAGAAACCCCTTCACCCTCTCCCGCCAGCGCTCCTCCAGCATCACCTCGACATAGACGTCGTTCTGGTGGTAGTCGGTCTTCGCCACCGTCCCCTGCCGGTGGACCCAGGCGATCAGGTCCGGGCGGGACTGGGGGATGAGGAGGCGCACCAGCCTCCGGGAGGAGGCGAGCTCCCGGTCGATCCGGGAGAGGAGACCGTCGAGGCCGGTCCGCTTCAGGGCGGAGACGGCCACCGACCCGGGGACGCGGGCGGCGAACTCGGTGAGGCGGAAGGGGTCGGAGACCAGGTCGGCCTTGTTGAGGACGGGGATGACCGGCGTCTTTTCGACCTTCAGATCCTGGAGGACCCCCTCCACGGCCGCGTCCTGCTCGCGCAGGAGGCGGTGGGAGGCGTCCATCACCTTGAGGAGGAGGTCCGCCTCCGCCACCTCCTCCAGCGTGGCCCGGAAGGACTCGACCAGGTGGTGGGGAAGCTTCTTGATGAAGCCCACCGTGTCGGAGAAGAGGACGCTAAGCCCGCTCGGGAGCTTCGCCCGGCGGGTGGTGGGATCGAGCGTGGCGAAGAGCTTGTCCTCGACCGTCGTTTCCGCCCCGGTCAGGGCGTTGAGGAGGGTGGACTTGCCGGCGTTGGTGTAGCCGACGATCGCGATCTGGGCGATCCCCGTCTCCCGGCGCTGGCGGCGGGTCGAGGCGCGGTGGCCCCGGACCTTCTCCAGCTCCTCCCGGAGGTTGTGGATGCGGTCCCGGATCTTCCGGCGATCGGTCTCCAGCTTCGTCTCCCCCGGCCCCGTCGTCCCGATCCCTCCCCCCAGACGGGAGAGGAGGACGCCCTTCCCGGAGAGCCGGGGGAGGAGGTAGCGGAGCTGGGCCGTCTCGATCTGGAGCTGGGCCTCCCGGGTGCGGGCCCGCTGGGCGAAGATGGCGAGGATGAGCTCGGTGCGGTCGAGGACCCGCGCTCCGACCGCGTCCTGGAGGTTGCGGAGCTGGGCCGGGGTCAGGTCCTCGTCGAAGAGGACCAGCCCGATCCCGCCCTCCCGGACGGAGCGGGCGATCTCCTCCGCCTTCCCCTTTCCGACGCCGGTCGCGGGGTCGAGCGAGCGCCGCCGGGCGATCGCCTCGCCCGAGACCTCGGCTCCGGCCGTCCGGGCGAGGAGGGCGAGCTCCTCGAGGGAGTCCTTCACGGCCCAGCGCTCCGCGCCGGGAAGCTCGATCCCGACCAGGAAGGCCCTCTCCGCCGGTTCGTTGTTTGTGCGCAGAGCAAGCATTGTTATTTGCTCTTTGTGAGTTGGAGTTTTTGGATGATTCCGTTCGCCGTCTCTTCCGGTTTTTCCTCGGACTCCACGGAAATCCAGACGATTCTTCGATCCCTTTTCCACCAGGTCATCTGCCGGCGGGCGAAACGTCGCGTGTTCGCGACAAGCCTCTTCCTCGCTTCTTCCCGCGGGTATCCCCCCCGCAGGTATCCTTCCACCTCCTGGTAGCCGAGAGCCTTCCAGGCGGTGAGCGAGCCGGAGGCGCCCGCCGAGAGCAGGCGCCGCGTCTCCTCGACGAGGCCGGCCGCGAACATCTCGTCCACCCTGGCCTCGATCCGGCGCCGGAGATCCTCCGGCTCTCTTTTCAGCCCCACCTTCTCGAAATCCGCGGCTTGGCTTTCCTCGTCCCCGCTGTCATTGATGTCCCGGTTGCCATTGATATCCTCGCCGGTCCCCCGCCATTCCCTCTGGAGACTGGAAATCGTCTTCCCCGTCAACCGGAATACCTCGATCGCCCGGATGATCCGCTTCAGGTTCCGGGGGTGGATCCTCCGCGCCGAGACGGGATCGACCTCCGCCAGGCGGCGGTGGAGGAAGCCCGGACCATTCGCCCTTTCTTCCTCCTCCAGGGCGAAGCGGAGGGCGGGATCGGCGGAGGGAGCGGCGCAGAGCCCCTCCGAGAGCGCGGCGATATACATCGGGGCGCCCCCGACCACCAGGGGCGTCTTCCCCCGCCCCCGGATCTCGTTCAGCGCCTTGAGGGCCAGGGAGCGGAAGCGGGCGGCGGTGTAGACCTCGTCGGGGCCGAGGATGTCGATCAGGTGGTGGGGCACCCGGCGGCGGACCTCCGCCGAGGGCTTGGCCGTGGCCACGTCCATCCCCCGGTAGACCTGGAAGGCGTCGGCGGAGACGATCTCCCCTCCGATCCTCTCCGCGAGCGCGACGGCGGCCGCCGTCTTCCCCGAAGCCGTCGGCCCCAGAAGAATAAGCGTTTTATCACTCAATCAGTATTTGCCAATTGTGGAGGCAGACGTCCCGACCCGGTCATTGCGAGTCCCGATAAAAGCGCTCAGCTTTTATCGGGGCGAAGCAATCCCGCCCGCAACCCCTCGCAACCTTTAGTAACTTCTAGTAACCCTTAGTAACATTTTCTACCTCCTCCCGAACCTCCTCTCCAGCTCCTCCCAGGAGAAGGCGATGACCGTCGGACGGCCGTGCGGGCAGACCCCCGGCGTCCGGCAGCGGTAAAGCCTCTCCAGAAGGACCGGGAGGTTCCTCTCCTCCAGGAACGCCTTCGCCTTCACCGCCCAGGCGCAGGCGAGGCGGATGATGATCTTCTCCCGGGGATCGCCCGGCTCCTTCTCCCAGTCCTCGATCTCGCCCAGGACCTCCAGGACCAGCCCCTCCTTGCCCTTCTCCGCGAGGAGCGCGGGGAGCGCGGTGACGACGTAGGACGATCCCCCGAACGGCTCCACCTCCACGCCCAGGCTCCGGAGATCGCCGATCCGCTCCTCGAGGAGGGCCGCCTCCCGCGGGCCGAGATCGATCCGGAGCGGAGCGAGGAGCGGCTGGACCGCGACCCCGCCCCGCCCGAAGGCGTCCGTGAACTCCTCGAAAAGGATTCGCTCGTGGGCGGCGTGCTGGTCGACGATCAGGAGGCCCTCCGGCCCCTCCGCGACGATGTAGGCCCGGCGGGCCTGCCCCACCACCCGGCGGGAGGGCGCTTCGAAACGGGCTAGCTCCTCCTGGACGGCGGGCGCGGGCGCAAGGATCGGCGAGGGCGCCTCCCGGCCCTTCTCCTCTCCCGCCGGAGACAGGAACTCTCGGGGCACGGAGGCCGGTGAAGGGGGAAGGGGCGAAGCGGGCGGGGCGGGACGGCGCGCGGCGCCGAGCGCCCGGCCCACGGCCGCGACGACGAGATGCCGGACCAGGGCGGGCTGGCCGAACCTCACCTCCCGTTTCGCCGGATGGATGTTCACGTCCACCCGCCCGGGATCGACGGAAATGAGGAGAACGCCGACCGGGTAGGTCCGGTCCGGGAGGAGCGGCCCGTAGCCCTCGGCCGCCGCGGAAACGATCATCCGGTCCGTGATCGGGCGGGAGTTGACGAAGATGAGGAAACCCCTCCGGCGGGTGGCGCAGAGATCGGGGGGGCAGACGAAGCCCGCGACCGAAATCCCCGCCTCCTCCCCCGCGACCGGGATCAGCCGCTCCGCGAGATCCCGCCCCCAGACCTCGCCGATCCTCTCCCGGAGATCCTGGACCGGCGGGGCGTCGACGATCGTCTCCCCCTCCCGAACCAGGCGGAAGTGGACGGCGGGGTGGGCAAGCGAAAGCGAGACGACCGCCTGGACGATGTGACCCATCTCGGTCGGGGGGGACTTCAGGAACTTGCGGCGGGCCGGGATATTCTGGAAGAGGCGGCGGACCTCGATCGCCGTCCCGAAGGGGGCGCCCAGCTCGCCCACGTCCTTGATCCTCCCGGCCGAGATGTGGACGCGGGTGGCGGCGAGGGAAGAGCGGGCGCGGGTGGTCAGGATGAGGTCGGAGACGGCGGCGATGCTGGGGAGGGCCTCGCCCCGGAAGCCCAGGGTCTCGATCCGCTCCAGGTCGGAAAAGTCCTTGAGCTTGCTGGTGGAGTGGCGCTCGAAGGCGAGGAGCGCGTCGTCCCGCTCCATCCCCGCCCCGTCGTCCTCCACCCGGATCAGGGAGAGGCCGTGGCCCTTGATGACGACCGTGATCGCCGAGGCGCCCGCGTCGAGCGAGTTCTCGACGAGTTCCTTGACCGCCGCCGCCGGCCTCTCCACCACCTCGCCGGCGGCGATCTTGTTGATCACGCCCTCGGGAAGAATGCGGATACTGTTCATGGATCGATCTGATATGTAGGCCGGTTCTGTGATCCGGCGTTTGTAGGCCGGTTCTCCGCCTCCGCCCAGGCTTCGGCGGACAAGTGTGAACCAGCGGCCGAGGTCAGGCGCGCCCGGACACAGTCCGGGCCTACAAACCGGCGGCCGGGCCGGACGCGCCCGGACGCATCTGCTCCGGCATTCCTCGGCGATAATTCAATAACCGGGTCCGGAGATCAGGCCTACTCCAGTATTTTTTCTTTTATAACCACCGCCCAGATGTGCTGGCAGGGGTAGCCATACTTGATCCCCCGGTATCTGAAATCGGGGCAACCGCAGCGCGCGCCGAGCAGCGGCCCGTCCCGCGTGAGCTCGACCAGGAAGGACTCGACCTCGTAGCGGTCCTCTTGCGACTTCACCACCGCCCCGGCGAGCGCCTCGCCTTCGGCGAAGCGTTTCCCCTCGCGGGCGAGATCGTCGCCGATCCGGAGCCACCCCTCGGGGAGGCGGAATACCTTGTCCCGGAGGGCAACCGCCGAGGCCTCGGCCTGGGCCTTGCCCAGGGCGACCGCCATGGGGTTCCAGTCCGGGAACTTCTCCGCGATCGTCCGGTAGAGCTCGGCCGCCGCTATGAACTTCGCGTAGGCGGCGCGTTCCTCCCCCCGGAGGAGGGCCCCCTGCCCCTCCCGGGAAAGCTCGTAGGCCTTCCGGTTGATCTCCCCCGGCGTCTCCACCTCCGCCGCTTGGGCCGCGGCCCAGGCGATGAGGAAGAGGGCGGTCAGGGCGGCGGAATGGAATCGACTGCTCATCAAACCCCCGGATTGATAACGCGGGCTAGGCGCGCCGGAATTATACACTGGGGGAAGGGGAAATAGGCAAGAAGAGGGCAACTGTCGCCGACCACTCTAGATTACCAGACCGCGGGCGCGGCGCGCCCGCGGCCTGGTAATCTAAATCCACAGCTGGCGATCCAGGTTCCGGTACTGAACCGCCTCCTGGAGATGATGGGCCTGGACGTGCTCGTCGCCCGCGAGGTCGGCGATCGTCCGGGCCACCTTGAGGACCTTGTCGTAGCCCCGGGCGGAGAAGCCGAGCTCGTTCATCGCCGCCTGGAGGACGTCCTTCCCCGCCTGGTCGAGTGCGCAGTGCCGGCGCAGGAGCGAGGGCCCCATGTCCGCGTTGCGGTGGATCCGGGAGCGCTCGAAGCGCCGCCGCTGGACCGCCCGGGCCTTCTCCACCCGAGAGCGAATCGCCTCCGAACCCTCCGCCGCACCCTCCCCGGTCAGGTCGCCGTACTTCACCGGCGGAACCACGATGTGGATATCGATCCGGTCGAGAAGCGGACCCGAGACCTTGGCCATGTACTTCTCGATCTGGCCGGGGTGGCAGCGACACTCCCGCTTCGGGTCGAGGTGGTAGCCGCAGGGGCAGGGGTTCATCGCCGCCACCAGCATGAAGCGGGCGGGGAAGGTGGCCGAGCCGATCGCCCGGGAGACGGTGACCTCGCCGTTTTCGAGCGGCTGCCGGAGGACCTCGAGGACGTTGCGCCTGAACTCCGGGAGCTCGTCGAGGAAGAGGATCCCGTTATGGGCGAGCGAGACCTCCCCCGCTTTGATCTTCGTCCCCCCGCCGATCAGGGCGATGTCCGAGATCGTGTGGTGGGGGCTCAAGAAGGGGCGGGTGGCGACCAGGGCCCGCCCGGCGGGGAGAAGGCCCGCGCTGGAGTGGATCCGTGTCGTCTCCAGCGCTTCCTCCAGCGACATCCGGGGGAGGATCGTCGGGATGCGCTTGGCCAGCATCGACTTCCCCGCCCCGGGCGGCCCGATCATCAGGATGTTGTGCCCGCCGGCGACGGCGACCTCGATCGCGTGCTTGGCGGTTTCCTGGCCCTTCACCTCCGAGAAGTCGACGGCGTAGCGCGAGCACTCGTTGATGATCTCGTCCAGGTTGACCGTGACCGGCGGGAGCTCCGCCTCCCCCTCGAGATACTTCACCGCCTCGGAGAGCGACTCCACCCCCTTGACCGCGGCCCCGTCCACGATCGCCGCCTCCGGGCCGTTCCGCTTGGGGACGACGAGCGTCTTCACCCCGAGCCGCTTCGCCATAAGCGCGATCGAGAGCATCCCCTTGACCGGCCTCACCTCCCCCGTGAGCGCGAGCTCGCCCAGGATGAGGCAGGGGGCGAAGTCGTTATGCTGCATCTTCCCGTCGGCCGCGAGGATCCCGATCGCGATCGGGAGGTCGAAGGAGGGCCCCTCCTTCCGGACGTCGGCCGGGGCGAGGTTGACCGTGACCTTGTCCTCGGGGTAGGAGAAGCCGGAGTTGCAGAGGGCGGAGCGGACCCGGTCCTTCGACTCCTTGACCGCCGCGTCCGGGAGGCCGACCACCACCTCCTTGGGGAGGCCGAAGGAGACGTCCACCTCGATCTCGATCGGGTAGGCGTCGATCCCGATCAGCCCCGCCGAGAAAACCTTAGCCAGCATGATCAATATTCTTTCCTGCCCCGATGCAGCCGTGCGACGGCCCGCTCTTCGCCATCGTGGGAGCGGCATTCCTGCCCCGATTCATCGTGGGAGGGGCATTCCTGCCCCGATTGTCCCGGCAGAAATACGAGGCTAGTGGGGGGCGTGATCGCCATCGTTTAAGAATTCTTTCGCCGATCACTGTTCACTGATCACTTTTTCTTGAGTTACTGCCCCTATATAAGGACTCTTCTCGCGCTGATTTTCTTGCATGAATTTGCTTGGCGAAGAGAGCGCTCCCCCTAGCACCGGCGCGACACCGGCATGAAGAGCCGATGCGCATGGAGCAGATCCTCCAGCGGCAAGAGGGACATAATCCACCTCTTCGATGACATGCGGACTATCCTGAGAGCCTAATCGGCGAAAGCCGGAGGAATAAAAGCGGCGTTTTGCCTTGACATCCCAGGCCAAGAAGGCGGATGATCTATCCCAGTGGTTCACACTAACCCTGGCGGGAGAAGCCATGAGATCAGACGGGGGACATGAGGTTCGGCGGGTCTTGCCCGGCTATGGACAGAGATGTCCGGCCGGATCACTCGCTTAGGAGGAGATCATGAAAACAATAGTAGAGGTATCTTTGGCGATGCTGGCCGGGATGGCGATTCTCGGTGGGGGATGGGCTGCGGCCTACGACGTTTCGCTTCTCTACTTCACCTCCGTGCCTATCGGCGATCGGAACCTGGATCCTCTCCCCGTGGGCTGTCTCGTCCAGCTGATCCACTCCGAGGGAGCGCTCCCGCTTCCCCCCGACCTCTATTACGGCCTCCCCTCCAACGGCGATCTCCTCTGGGAATGGACCGCCATCGGCTCCGTTCAGACCGGAGCCGCCCGGCCGGGCGAGTTCTCCGATCTCTACTATTACCAGAGCGGAGAAGCGGGGACCGGCGTCTATGTCCGCTTCTTCGACGCGGCGGACCTCAACCAGGCGACCTACTACGGGGTCAGCCCGCTCCACACTCTGAGCGACCTCTTCGGGACCGATATCTGGGATATCACCGCGGGAGGCCTTTCGCTCTGGGCGGAATCCACCTTCTCAGTTTCGCCCCTGTATTCGGCGCGGTCCGCGGGGGGAGATTACGACGGCGACGGAGCCGCGGAGGCCGCGGTCTTCCGGAGCTCCTCTGGGCTGTGGTCCGTCCGGGGCGTGACGGCGGTCTATTGGGGTCTCCCCGGCGACTTCGCCGCCGCCGCCGACTATTCGGGGGATGGAACGGACGAGATCGCCGTCTACCGTCCCAGCGCGGGCGCTTGGGCGATCCGGGGATTCACCCGATATGTCTTCGGCCAGGGCGGCGACCTCCCGATCCCCGGCGACTATGACGGCGACGGGTCGGACGAAATCGCCATCTACCGCCCGCGCGGAGAAAGCTGGCTGATCGGCGGCCTGACCCGCTTCCAGTTCGGCCTGCCGGGCGATCTCCCCGTCCCCGGCGACTACGACGGCGACGGATCAGTAGAGGCGGCCATCTTCCGCCCGAGCCAAGGGAGATGGGAAGCCAAAGGCCTGACCTCGTGGAGCTTCGGCCAGTCCGGCGATCTCCCGGTAGCCCACGACTACGACGGGGACGGTTGCGCCGACCGCGCCGTCTTCCGCCCCTCTTCGGGGTTGTGGCGGGCGGCGCTCTCCCAAGGCGGCCCCTTGACCGTGTTCCTGGGGACCGCTGGCGATCTCCCGGTTCCGGCCGATTACCTGGCCGGGGCCGGAGCGAAGCCGGCCCTTTTTCGAGATTCTTCCGGCCTATGGGCGGTCCGGGATCTCACCCGCGCCTGGTTCGGCTCCAGCGGCGATATCCCCGTGACTCGTTAAAAGGATAACCGCCCCGCCGCTGGGAGGGGGATTTGGCCAACGATATACGGGGGATTCCCTTGATTTCCATAACCAAGAGGTGGATCTTTTTAAACAGAGGTTCATCTTAACCCCGGTGGGAAGCGTCATGAAACCAGACTGGGGACATGAGGTTCGGCAGGTCTAGTTAACATGAAGGCCGTTCCTCCTGGAGAGAGTAAGCTCTCTCTGGGAACA
>JAEAMF010000281.1_pt1 | contig 75189 bp, 78 predicted proteins | sample 8958721 | NCBI WGS metagenome assembly JAEAMF01 (sample SAMN16933255, study PRJNA681124) | bioreactor sludge metagenome | isolation source: anaerobic bioreactor treating anionic surfactant - SDBS | place: India: Bengaluru | collected 2019-02-28
CGCCGTGGCCGAGAAAAAACTTAACCCACTGTCCGGGATGGCTTGACCACTACAATCCATGACCGCGTCGAGCACATGGCGGTTTTCTGAGCTGCCTATACGGCAGTGAACCTTTTTCTCTCGCCTAAGGTTCTTGGCCTCCTTTTCTGAGCTGCCTATACGGCAGTGAACCACATGCCGGTGCGCGGAACGCTCGTCGTCGATTTCTGAGCTGCCTATACGGCAGTGAACTTGAGGACTTCACCGGGGCCGAAGCCATTGATTTTCTGAGCTGCCTATACGGCAGTGAACTCCAGGATGGCGCGCTGGTTCTGGTTGCGCCATTTCTGAGCTGCCTATACGGCAGTGAACGGGCAGTTCGGGGAATTTCACCGGATCGACCGTTTCTGAGCTGCCTATACGGCAGTGAACGTGATCGCGTCCCAGATAATGACCGCGTCACATTTCTGAGCTGCCTATACGGCAGTGAACCCGCGCCACTTCGATCAGCTCGGACTCGAGCATTTCTGAGCTGCCTATACGGCAGTGAACTCGGCAGGTCTGCAACCGGGCGCCATGGTGCATTTCTGAGCTGCCTATACGGCAGTGAACGCGCATGTCGGGCGGTCCGTTGTGCTCGATGATTTCTGAGCTGCCTATACGGCAGTGAACGTGCGGCCATCATAGCGGCGCGGGCGACGGGCTTTCTGAGCTGCCTATACGGCAGTGAACCGCTTCAGCTCGGCGAGCTGGGCGTCGTACTCTTTCTGAGCTGCCTATACGGCAGTGAACTCCGCCCGGTCCCACTCGTCGCGGGCCTTCCATTTCTGAGCTGCCTATACGGCAGTGAACACGCACAAACCGCAGCGTCCGGCATATCTCAATTTCTGAGCTGCCTATACGGCAGTGAACAGCGGGCGTGGGGCCATATCACCGAGCTGCCTTTTCTGAGCTGCCTATACGGCAGTGAACATTCTTGTCGAGGCCGGTCCTGATCTCTTCCATTTCTGAGCTGCCTATACGGCAGTGAACATAGCGGGTTCGTGTGGGCCGTGGTGGACCAATTTCTGAGCTGCCTATACGGCAGTGAACGCATTGGCTGTCGCCGCGAAGGCGGCTGATGTTTTCTGAGCTGCCTATACGGCAGTGAACCCCGTCGCCGCCGCCCTGGTGCGCGCGAACCTTTTCTGAGCTGCCTATACGGCAGTGAACGCTCGCCCGGGTCGAGCGGGCCAGGCCGTCCATTTCTGAGCTGCCTATACGGCAGTGAACGATCACCTGGATCCCGTCCTTCTTGCCGTTCGTTTCTGAGCTGCCTATACGGCAGTGAACTACAGCAGCACCACTGTAACTGGCTGATTCTTAAAGAACTATCCCTGCACACCCACTGCAGCCCCTTTTTTCCGTTGCAGGTGTAAGTGCTTGATTTCCCATGGCCATTTTCAGGCCACGGGAAAAGGGTCAGAACCAGGGGATGGTTGCCGTGCTGCTCAGTCCGTAGCTGCTGAACGAGCCATTACACGGATTGTCCTGCAGCGGGCCGTGGTCGATGAACAGGCGAAAACGCTGGCCGCTGCTCTGGCTGCGCATTTCTACCCAAGGCAGGTCTGTACGACGAGCGCTGTGGTCGGGAATACGCTGAAAGGCGGCGCCTTCATCCAGTCCGTGGCGATGCATCAGACGGCGGCGCAGGCGCTGCGGGTTGCTATCGACCTGGACGCGACGGACGCAACGGTACTGGCAGTCGGGCGGCACTGTGGCCAGTTCGCCTTGGCGCAGGTGGTCGCGCATGCCGGTAAGCCACTCGATTGCTTGCAGACGCTGCAGGGCCGGGAAGCTGCCGTGCAGACGCAGATGGGTACCGGGGCCGCTGGCGCCGACGCCGGGCAGGCTGATGCCGATGTCGCTGCTGCCAAGCTGCACCAGCGCACGGTGCAGTTTGGCGAACAGCGCACCCAGCAACTGGTTCGGGGCGAACTCCGGGTCAGGCAGCAGGTGAATGTCGAGATAGTGGTCGGGGATCATTTTTCCGCGTCCCCGAATACGCCGCCGCGAATCAGGCAGGCCATCACGTAGTGCTGCTGCTCGGTGGCCGGCGCAGTGCTCTTCAGCACCCAGTTGTCTAGCAGGGTGTAGAAGTCCTGTTTCTGCTTCGGCTGGCGGTAGGCCTTGCCTTGCGAAGTCACCGAACCATAGGGTTCGACGGCAATGGGGCCGAGTTCGTCGGCGCCTTCGTACCAGTCGTCGATTGTGCGCAGGGCGTTGCCGATCTTCTGCGAGTGGAGGGCTGCCACATCGCGCACGGCGTACAGGGTCTTGCTCTTCTGACCCTTCTTGTCGCCACGGTCGAGGATCAACTCCTGCGACGGGAACACTTCCTGTCCATCGCCCAGCCGTGCCCAGGCGATGACTTCGAGCAGGACGTGACCGTTACCGCTCAGCCCTTCCTCAATCACCATAGCCAGCGAATTCAGCGCGTCATCGGTCGGGAAGTCGCGCAGGCCCAGTGCCAGTGCATCGAAACTCCACGTTTGCACCGCCTCGCCATCGCGCAGCCGATTGACGCGCACCTGCACTGCTTCGGCCCCCATCCGGTTGCGCCACAGGAAGCGACCGTTGGCCAGGTTGGCCGCGTAACGGCGAGCCAGTTCGGTAAAGCCGGTCTGCTCGACGTACTGCTGCACGGTGGCCAGCAGCGCGGCCTGGTAGTCGGAATTGTTGCAGGCGTTGGGCTTACCGGCGCCGCCAAGCACGCGCAGAGTGAAGCGCAGCTTCAGGGTGTCGCAGTCACTCGGCAGGCTGGCCACGTCGACGGTCTGCAGGTTGGGGTCTTGAATCTTGCCATCCAGCTTGGCCGGATCGCTTTCCGAAGCCTTCAGGCGGTTGGAGATGGTGCCGCGCACCGATTTTGTCTGCACGGAGATCGGCTGCCAGGCAGCCGCTTCGTCGCGCTGGCTCCAGTGGCCGGCGAACAGCAGGGCGTCGGACGGGTCGAGCTTGCGCTCGAAAGCGAGTACGGAGGCGGTTTTCAGGTCGTTCTTGGCCATGACGGATGTCCTTATGCGTGGTCTTGCGGCTGAAAATGGGTGGTCTCGCAGCGGTACAGGCCGCTTTCCGGCTCGGCGCGGTGATACCAGAACAGGCTGGTCGGATCGCTGACCCGGTGCGGGCTGAGCCATTCCCCGAGGCTGTACAGGCTCTCGACGAAGCGGAATGACGTGGCTTGGTCGCGAGCATTGCGCACCGTGCCGGCAGGGTGCAGTTCGCCGAGGGCGCGATAGCCGACCGGGATCGGCACCAGCCAGCCGCTACGTGAGCGCACATGCCAGCGCGCCTCCGGGCTGCCCTCTGGGGCATCGGCCTGCGGCGGGTCGATATTGAGGCGGGTCAGGTCCAGCAGTGCATCCAGGGTGTCGGCCTGCGGATTCTGCTGCTGCAGTGCCACTGTGTGTTCAGCCAGTAGGTCCTGTCGACTGACCAGAGCAAAGCCGGGCAGCAGTTGCGGTCGCAGTTTCTGCAACAGTTGGCGGTCGCTTTCGCTGCTGCCGCCCAGCACGAACAGGCTGGGCTGACGGGTCGCCGGCAGCAGACTGCCTCCGGCCAGACGCATGCCCAGTGCGCAGTGCTGGATGCTACGGGCCAGTTGCTGGCAGGCATCTTCTCCATCCGGCAGGTCGCCCTGTACGCCGATCAGCAGGCTGACGTCCAGGTGCATGCGGCCTTCCTCGACGATGGCGGCGCTGCTGCCGTCGGCATTCACCGGGTTGCGGGTCAGGTGGAATACCCGCGTGCGCTTGCCGGCCGGCTGCGAGGTCTGGGGCTCGACGCGGTGGCAGACGATGGCCACGCCATCCAGCGCGATATCCAGTCCATCTGCCTGCAGGCGACGCTGCAGGGCATGCACGAAGCCGGTGAAGGAGGTCACGGCGGGGAAGCCCCAACTCAGTGGGCCGGCGATGGCGTTGGCGTTTTGCACGCGCAGGCGCGGCAGGAGCAGCAGGGCATCGGCATCACAGTTGATCATCGAGCACCTCGCGGATCAGGTTCAGTTCGCCATGCAGGTCGGTGCGCCACTGGGCATGTTCGTCTTCGCCGAGGCGCAGCCGGTCGCTGGCGATGACAGCATTCAGCCAGTTGGCGAAGCGCTGGCTGACTTCCCTTTGCCAGTCGCCGCGGTAGTCGTGCGCATGGCGGGGATCGAGCCAGCGCCGTTCGGCCGGGTGCAGTTCGCAGTCCGGATCGGCACTCCAGCCCGGCTCCAGTTCGGACAGCCGGGCGGCATACTGCATCAGCTCGTCGCAGATCGCCGCCACCAGTGCGGCACGCCTGCGGCGGATATGTACGTTGTTGTGGGCGGTATCGTGAAGGAAATCGCGTAGGGCTCTGCTTAGTTCGAGCACCCGGCGCTGACGGCCGAAGGCTCGCTCGAACACCGAGGGCACGCCCAGGGGCGGACGCACGGCGTCCGACTGCCATTGCGGCGGCAGTGCGGCCAGCAGCCAGTTCTCACCGTAACGCTCTTTGTTGAGGTAGCTGATGTTCTGCGACTTGGAGCCACCGAAGTTCCGGATCGCCATGTCCGGGTATTCGCAGTAGCCCGTTGACCAGCTTTCGCCCTTGCTGCGGGCTTCGCGGGCGGATTTCGCTGCCTCGCCGAAGCGGTCGTTGCGTAGGGTGCGTTGCAGGCGGTGGACCAGGCTGGTGGGGAACAGCGGTGCCAGCAGGTGATAGCTGCCGTCTTCCAGTGGAAAATACAGTTGGCGGGCCAGGGGGGATGACGTCGGGGCTATCTTGCTGCCTGCAAAAACAGCACTCCATTGAGCGCCCGTCGCCGGGTCATCGGATAGCGCGGCAGCCAGTAGTGGGTCACCCTCCAGCGCGAACTGGAACAATTGCTTTCCCTGAAATTCCTGCTGGAGCAGTGCCCATACAGGAAGTGCTTTCGCATCCACTACCACATCAATTGCAGGATTGTGCAGCAGGCGAGAAGAAACCAGTCCCGGTAGCTCCGGCTCTGTGCTGCACGCATGCAGGTTGCTGCCGCGGGCATCCGGGTGGATCGGCTTGAGGGTATGTGTTGCAAGCTGAGCTTTCTTGAAGACTTGAGCTGCGTTTTCCAGCCAGTTGACCGGCTGATGATCCTCCAGCAGCTGTGTCCGCTTGTCCTGCTCGTCGGCCTTGAGCTTGTCGAGCTTGTCCTGCAGGCGTGAGCGGATGAATTCGTGAATCAGGGCGCGCAGGGCACCTGCTTCGGGGGAAATGGGTGTCGCCATTGAACCTCCTGTAGGGCGAGTCCGGCAGTCCGCCGGCGTAGCAAAATAGCGTTTTCGGCTTGGTGGCGCAGGCTACCTTTGGCCTGCGACAAACTGTGTCGCGGTCATCAGCGTCGCTGCTTGAATCCCAGTTGCGGATGCCAGTCCCACCCCTGGCTGGTTTCACCCTTCATCAATTGCACCTGCCCGAAGCGCAGCGCGCACTGGCTCGGAGTCAGCTCGAAGCGCTCGGCCAGTTCCAGCAGTTCGACGCGGTAGTCGATGCCGGCCCAAGGCTGGATGCGCTGGCCGAGGGGTAACGGCAATTCGCCCAGCAGGTTGTCGAGCCGGGTCAGGCTGCCGTCGTCCTCGACGCGGCGCAGTTGCAACTTGCCATCTTCCTCGTCGTCTTCCGGCAGCAGAACATAGCTCTGTTGTGGGCGGCCGGCGCGGAAGGGGAAGGCCTTCTGCAAGGCGCCGCACAGGCCGATGCGCGGCACACGACCCGCTTCGCCCGCCCACCAGTCGGTGCAGCGCAGGTAGCGGCCGTTGCCGGTATTCAGCGGTCCCGACTCCAGCAAGAGTCCGCTCAGACGGGCATGCTCCAGCAGGTCCAGGCGTCGCTTCCAGTCTGTCAGCTCGCCTTGCTGGCAGATGCGCGGCACGGCGTTGACGGCTTCCAGGCATTCTGCCGGGATCAGTTCGTCCAGGTTGTGGCTCGCCAGACGGGCATCTGGGGACTCGAAGCCGGGGCGCACGAAGGACAGTTGCTGGCCCTGCAGCGCCAGCAGGTTGCGCTGCAGCAGCAACAGGTTGGGGCTGCTGCAGGCGCCTTCGCGGTGGCGACGGATGCGGCCGGCCAGCTGGATGATCGAGCGCAGCGACGACGGCTCGACGATGGCCCAGTCGTAGTCGTGATCGCGGCCGACCTCGGCCACCGGCGAGGCCAGGACCACGAACAACTGGTCGGTCTCGGCATGCCCGGCCAGCGTTTCGCGCACCAGCGGATGGTTGAACAGTGCCTGCTGGTCATGGCGCTTCAGCAGGCTGTCGAGCTGGCGTTCGATGGCCGAGCGCAGCAAGAGCGGATGGCGCGAGTGATAGACGCACAGGTGGATGCGGGTATTGGCCGGGGCATCGAGGGCGAAGAGTGCCTGCGCCACCTCGATCAGCGGCTCGATATTGGCCATGCGCAGCAGCCCGCAACTGACCCGCCGACCATCCTCTGCCTGCGTATGGTGGGTCCGGTGCAGGTCCAGCATTGGCTGCAGCAGCGCCGCCGCCAGCTCGCTGCTTAGCTGCGGACGGCGCTGACTGCTCTGTGCGAGGGGCAGGATCTGCGCGCGCCGCCTGACTTCCCGGCTGCCGAGTTGACGCACCCGTTGGGCGACGAAACCCTGATGACTGTCCAGCAGTCCTCCGCGGCTGGTGTGACGTGCCTGCTGGCAGCCGAACTCGTCGAACCAGGCGCAGCAGATGTCCAGCGCCGTGCTTGGTTCGCCGCGGTTGGCCTGATACACCCGGCGCCCTTCGCGGTAGGCGTCGAACAGTCCGGCGACCAGGGCCGGCGGCAGGGTGGCTGAGGACAGCAGCACCCGACTGCCGAGCAGGCCGGCCCAGTGCACCAGGCGCGCGAGTGCCGGCAAGTCGGCCATGTCGAAGTCGTCCACCTCGTCGAGCACCAGATCGCTGGTCAGCAGGCGCAGCATCGGCGCGATCTGATGACCGCCGCGCAGGCTTTCGCAAGCCGGCATCAGGTGGTCGACCGTGCAGGCCAGCACCGGCGCGCTGACCAGCTTGTGTGCCGAAGGGTTGGCCTGCAGCCAATGACTCAGCGGGCCGTCGGCCAGTGCGCTCTCGTAGTGGACGTGCAGGTTTTCGGCCAGCAGCGCCTCGGCGGACTCGCTGCCGGACTGCGCCGCTGCGCTCTCCTGGCTGTCCTGCTGGGCGGCCTCGAACAGCTGGCGCACCGCCGCGCCGCCGACCATCACCGCCAGGTCGTCTTCGCCCAGTCCCAGGCGCTCGCGGTAGACCTGGCCGGTCTGCAGGGTCAGGGTGCGCAGGCCGAGGGCGATGCTGAAGCGGGCGCCGCGCTGCGGGTCGGCCAGCGCGTAGAGGATACGGCCGTTGGCCAGCGTCTTGCCGCAACCGGTGGAAGCCATGTTGATGCCGAAGAAGCCCTGTCGCGTGCTGGTTTCTCTCAGGCTGCTGGCCAGATCGAAGGCCTTGTCCTGCCAGCGAAAGGCGGCCTTGTCGCTGCGTTTCTGGAAGCCGCGATGGCGGGCCAGGCGTGGCAGGCGCCGCTCCAGTTGCGGCAGCACCTGCGCCACCCGCCTGACCTCGCGGGCGACGCCGAGCAGGTGTTCGTCGAGGCGTTGCTTGAGCCGGCCGCCCTTGTCGGTGTTGGCATGCGCGGCAAAGCCCGCATCGCCCAGCCCCGGCGAGGACGGCTGGCTGGAGTAGTGGTGGTCGGCCAGCATCAGCGTCATTCGCGCCAGGTGCAGCACCCAGGGATTGTCGAGCAGCTGCTCGGCGCGCTCCAGCAAGCCGGGATGGCGCAGCAGGTTGCCGGCGCATTCGGCAATCCGCTGGCGCCAGCTGCGGCTGGCGAAGGGCAGGTGGCCCTCGGCGAACTGCCAGCAGGCGGTCCGCTCCTCTGGGCTGCTGTCGCTGCGCGCTCCGCACCAGTCGACGTTGATCGGCGCCGGCAGGCTGGCCAGGCGGCGGCGGTTCAGCTCGCCCAGCGGCAGGCGGTGGTGACTGACCACCAGCCAGCCGATCACCTGCGCCAGCGGCGGCAGCGCCCCGCTGGCAAAAGGGCTGGCGGAAGTCCCCGTATCGTCGCGCTGCAGACGAGCCAGCCAGTCACCATCCTGGTTGCCGTCGGCGCAGGCCAGACGTTGCAGCCAGTTGGCATCGGTGCTGGCTGGGCCGACGAAGGCCTCGAACAGGCGCAGCGACACCCATTCGTGGCGGTAGGCGTCGGCCAGAGGTCCGCGCTGGCGCAACTTGGCCTGAAAGGCGGCACTGGCCTTGCCGATGTCGTGCAGCAGCGCGGCGAGCATGGCCAGCAGGCGGATGTCCTCGCCGCTGTGCCAGTCGTTCTCATCGTCGCGGCGCAGGATGTCACGGCCGGTGGTGTTGGTTGGCACCGCGCCGTGCTCGTTGAAGCGGCTGGTGTCGCCGACGATCCACAGCAGTTCGCTGTGGTTCTGCCCGCGAATCCAGTGGCAGGCCACGGCGGTGTTGCGTCGGGCGGTCTTCTTCAGCAGCTTGCGCAGGGTATCCAGGCCGGCCAGGGTGATCGGCGTCTGCCAACTGCGCTCGCCGCAGCGCTCGGCGAACTGGTCGAGGATGCGCCGGCTTTCCACCAGCGCATGCTTGTCGCATTGGGAGATCAGCAGGATGTTCATGCAGCCACCCGGCCAAGGCGGGCGGCCACGTCCTGCAGTGTCTCGATCATGAAGTCCAGCGCTTCGCTGCGGGTCAGGTTGTCGATGCAGGCCTGGCGGAACTCCTGTTCCTCGTCGCCGCGCACCGCCGAGACGAAGGCCTGCGGCAGGATGCAGGCATCCTTGACCAGATCGGCGACATCGAACACCAGACCACCGCGGCGGGTCTTGCCGTGCAGCACAGCAAGACCGTGGGGAATGCCCAGCACCCAGGTGGCGCTGGCAGCCAGGCCATAGGCCAGGTAGTTGCCGTGATCGAGAAAGCGGTTGGCCGGATCGCCGCCCGTGCCGCGTTTGGCACGGGTGAATTCGCCATAGCCGGTGGCATCGCAGGCCAGCTTGAACAGAGCCTTGCTCAGCCGCGCCTCTTCGGTGAGCAGCGCGGTGTTGTCCGGCAGGTCGGGGATCAGCTGTTGCGAGCGGTCGAGCAACTGGTCGAGGCGCGACTCGTCGATGGCGAATCCCGCTTCGCGCAGGGCGCGGGCTTTCCACAGCGTCCGAATCCGGCTCAGGCGTGCCAACTGGAAGTGGCGGGCCGCTTCCAGCCGCGCCGCGTCATCGAACCAGAAGTTCACCCAATGCTGCAGGTATTCGGTGGGGCGGTACTCGCTTTGCGGCGCGAACCAGGCTACTTCCACATCCATCTCGTTGGCGGAGAACAGTGGCGTGCCGCCGCCGCCGCAGAATCCGACCATCACCCCAGCCTTGGCCAGCTCACGCATCGCCGCCTGGGTGATGGAGGTGCCGGTACCGAGCAGCAGCGTGGTGGTGTTGGCTATCGGGATGTTCCAGTAACGCGAGCGCTTGCCTTCGTCGGTGACGTACTCGACGCGGCCGCCGTTCACCAGTACCCGGCAGTGCTGCAGGTAGTAGAGGTTGGCTCGCTTGGAGTGCAGGATGCTCTTGAGGTCGCTGGGGCTGAAATCGTCCATGAAGGGCTCCGGGCGGGAATCAAGCCCGGATCATGCCAGCCCCCAGTTGTTCAGGCGAGGTGTTCGGTCCTCACCTCTTCCCCATCGACCGCCGCGTACCGCGCGGGGCCATGCCCGGGCGTTTGTCGTGGTTGCACTTGTTGTTGCGCTGGTGCCAAGGCTGACCGTCGTCCTGCTTCGGCGCGTAGGTTTCCGGCGAGAAGGGGAAGCGGAAGGCGGGGATGCCGCCGCTCTGGCCGGCTTCGGTGCCGGTCGGCTGGGCTTCGCAGGGTGCATGGGTGTCGGGGGTGTTGGTCTTCGACATGGTGTATCCGGTTCGGCGTTGGGGAGGCTCTGGTCGGCCAGGCCTCGGTGCGGCACGCATTATACCCGGTCGTGATGCGTCTGCCGTGCCCTCCGCTGCGGTCGCCCGCCGCCGTGCGGCGGCAGGTCGACGCACGGTGCTTCAGTCCAGCAGTTCCTTAGGCACGTTGCCGCCGTTGGCGGCCAGCTTCTGCAGCACGGTCTTGTGCAGCCACATGTTCATCTGCGCCGAGTCGCCCATCTTGTCCGCCGGGCAGCCCAGTTCGCTGGCCAGTTCCTTGCGCGCGGCCAGGCTGCTGTCGAGGCCGAGCAGCTTGAGCAGGTCGACGATGGAGACCTTCCAGTTGAGCCTTTCCGGATGGGCGGCGGCCAGGCCTTCCAGTCGGGCCACCACATCGACCAGCGGCATGGCCGGCGTCGCGCCGCCTTCGGCTACCGGACTGGGGGCGGTTCCGCCTGCCGGTGCGCCTGGCGGTGCCGGTGCGGCCTGTGCCTTGGCGCCAAGGCCGAGCTTTTCCAGAATTGTGCTGAACAGACCCATGACGGTGCTCTCCTGCTGTGGGGAAGGGGCGCAGGGAGCATAGACCACGACATCCGCGCGCGCCGGCAGGGCACGCCTCGGAACCGCAGGCCGGCATCCTCGATGGGCGCCGGCCCACGGTGCCTGCGCATCTCGCCCATGCCGGCCCCGCTGTGGCCGGGGCGGGAGGCCCGCGCCGGAGCGCGGGAAACCGCAGGGGTCAGACCTTCTTGACGAACTCGGACTTCAGCTTCATGGCGCCGATGCCGTCGATCTTGCAGTCGATGTCGTGGTCGCCGTCGCACAGGCGGATGCCCTTGACCTTGGTGCCGACCTTGACCACCAGTGAGGAGCCCTTGACCTTGAGGTCCTTGATCACGGTGACGGTGTCGCCGTCGGCGAGGACGTTGCCCACCGAGTCGCGGATCACCTTCTCGCCCTCGGCCTGGGCTTCGCCGCCGGCCAGCGCGGACCACTCGTGGCCGCACTCCGGGCAGATCAGCGACGGACCGTCCTCGTAGGTGTATTCGGAGCTGCATTTGGGGCAGGGCGGCAGAGTGCTCATGAATGATCCTCATGTTCGGACAGTGAAAGGCCGTGGATTATATAAGGTTTTGCTCCCGCGGCGGTAAACCGTGTGGCAGATGGCGCCGATCCGAGCCCCGCCTGGCCGGCCGCGGCGGCTCGCCTCGCGCATGACCTCTGGTCATGCAGGCGTCGCCGGCAACGCAGTGGCGGCGGAGAGGAAAACTCTTGCAATAGCTCGCTTTTGACATCGTCCGGGGCGATTCAGAAGATGCGCCTATCTTGCTGCAACCACTGAAGAGACAAGCATGCACGCTGAAGAGAAGAACCTGATCGACGGTCTGTTCACCCGCCTGCGTACCGTGGAGGGGCAATCCGCCCCGCGCGAAGCCCAGGCCGAGGCGCTGATCAACGAGCACATCGCCCGCCAGCCGGCGGCACCCTATTACATGGCGCAGGCGATCATCGTGCAGGAGAACGCCATCCAGCAGCTCGACGCCCGCGTCAAGGAGCTGGAGGCACAGGTCGAGAGCCTCAGGCAGGTCCAGAGCCAGCCGCAGCAGAGCAGCGGCGGCTTCCTCTCCGGCCTGTTCGGCGGTCGCTCCCAGCCGCAGCAGCCGGCGGCCAGCGCCCCGGTCAGCGCCCAGCCGGCGCGCTCCGGCTGGCACGAGCCGGCCGGCGCCAGCCGTTTCGGCCAGCAGCCGGGCTTTGCCCAGCAGTCCGCCTTCGGCCAGCGCGGCATGCCGGCGCAGGGCGGCGGCTTCATGTCCGGCGCCCTGCAGACCGCGGCCGGCGTGGCCGGCGGCATGGTGCTGGGCAACATGCTGATGGACATGTTCCAGGGCGATGAGGCGGAGAAGGTGGCCGAGGCGGCGCCGGCTGAGCAGCCGCAGGTGGCGGAAGAAGCCCCGGCCGCGGAAGAAGCCGATGGCGGTTTCTTCGGTGGCGACTTCTTCGGTGGTGGCGACGACGAGGATTTCGTCTGATCCTGCCGGCTTTCCCTGCCTGAGGTTTCCCGTGCTGCGGCGCGGGAAACCCGTATGCAATCCTTGCGCATGACGCCCTCGATCGTGCACGGCGCCGATCCCACCTGGCGCCAGCTGCAGAGACCTTGCCCCAAGTGGTAAAAACAGTCGGTCCGCTGCTGCCTGGGCTGCCCCGCTGCGGTGGTCCGGCTGTCGGCCGTCCGGGGCGAGCATGCGAGGAATGCCAATGAAGAAGTCGATCCTGCTGGTGCTGGCTGGCCTGAGCCTGCTGGGCGGTTGCGCGTCGTCGGGCTATGCGCCGGTGGAGCGTCCGGCCAGGTTGCAGGTGGCCTTGGCTGACCCGCTGTGGGATGGCCAGACGGTCCCAGCCGGACAGCGCTGCCGGTGGGCTGGTGGCCACGGTTCGACTCCGCTGTTGCGGGTCGGCAACATTCCGGCCGGCGCCAATGCGCTGATCGTCGAGTTCAGCGACCGCAGTTATTTCCTGATGGATCACGGTGGCCACGGCAAGCTGGGCTTGTGGCTGTCTCCGGGGCAGGCCAGTGCGACCATCCCCTCGGTAGCCGGGGAAAGCCTCGACCTGCCGGCCGGCATGTTCGTCGAGCAGAAGCACCAGGGCTGGCTGCGTGGCAAGGGTGGCGCCTACCTGCCGCCCTGTTCGGGCGGGCGCGGACACAGCTATTACGCCACGGTGAAGGCCGTGTACAAGGCCAGGGCGGCCGGCGAGGAGTCGCGCCTGCTTGGCGAGCAGAGCATCGAGATGGGCAGGTACTGAGCCGGACTCCGCCCGTCGCGTGCCTTTTCCCGGTCAGGTCCTCGCGTCGGGGGACGCCAGGGCCACCAGCGCCTTGCTGCGCTGGTAGCGCGCCAGGCGCTCGGCCAGAGCCGCTGGCAGCCGGGTTGCCGGTGCGAAGTCCAGGCGTTGGTAGAAGCCGACCAGGTCCGGGTGGCAGAACAGCCACACCGGCCCCGGGGTGCACGCCAGTGCCTGCTCGACCAGCCGGCTGGCCAGGCCGTGGCGGCGCTCGCCCGGCGCCACCAGCAGTCCGGTCAGCCAGTGCCCGTCGTCGACGGCGGTCAGGCACAGCGCGGCGAGGATTTCCTGGCGGCGCGCCACCCATACCCGGGCGCCGTTGGGGGCGCGCATCGGCGAGCGATGGGCGCGGTAGAACTTGTCCAGCAGCGGCTTGAGCGGCGGCGCCAGCGGCGCGAATTGCAGTTCGGTCATGGCGACGGAGTGCACCGCCGGGCGGCGGTACCCTGCTGGCAGGGCGTCACTCGGCGTTGAGGCCGACGTAGACGTTCTGTACGTCGTCGTGGTTGTCGAGCGCCTCGAGGAAGGCCTCGACTTCCTCCAGCTCGGCGCCGGACAGGCTCACCGGGTTCTTCGCCTTGTAGCCGAGGTTGGCCGACTGCACGGTGAAACCGAACTCCGGCAGCGCCTTGCACACGGCGTCGAGGTCGGTCGGCTCGGTATAGAACAGGGTGGCGCCTTCCTCGGCCGCCTCGAAGTCCTGGGCGCCGGCCTCGATGGCGGCCAGCTCCGGGTCGGCGTCGCCTTCCGGGGTCGCCTCGATCATGCCCAGGTAGTCGAAGTCCCAGCTCACCGAGCCGGTGGTGCCCAGCTGGCCCTTGCGGAACAGCACGCGGATTTCCGCCACGGTGCGGTTGAGGTTGTCGGTCAGGCACTCGACGATCACCGGCACGCGGTGCGGGGCGAAGCCTTCATAGACGGTGCGCTCGTAGTTGACCACCTCGCCGGACAGGCCGGCGCCCTTCTTGATCGCGCGCTCCAGGGTGTCCTTGGGCATCGACGCCTTCTTGGCCTGATACACGGCCAGGCGCAGCTTGGGGTTCATGTCCGGGTCGGCGCCGTTGCGCGCGGCAATCATGATTTCCTTCACCAGCTTGCCGAAGATCTTGCCCCTGGCGTTGGCGGCGGCTTCTTTCGGTTTGGCTTTCCACTGGGCGCCCATGTCGGTTCTCTCGCTGCGAGGGTTGGGTCCCCGGGCCGGCCCGGGAACGGGAAGTGGCCGATTCTAGCGGCTCGGGCGCTCGCCGGCACCTGTCGCACAGCGTCCGGCGGTTGTGGGGGGCGGGGCTTTTAACTATCCTCTGCCGCCATTCACGAGCCCTCGGAGCGTTCCCATGCTTGAAACCACCCTTGCGCAACTCGAAGGCCTTGTGGCCGATCTGCTGCAACAGAACCAGACCCTGAGCGCCAGCTGCCAGCAGCTCGAGCAGCAGCTGCGCCAGGCCCGCGAAGAGAACGAGAACCTGCAGATGGCCGCGCTGGAGCAGGAAGAGCAGCAGGCCGCTACCCTGGCCCGCCTGCAGGCGCTGATCCAGCGCGCCGGTGCCAGTAGCGCCGCATGAGCGAGAGTGGCGTCCGTGTCCTGAAGATCCTCGGGATCGGCTACCCGGTCAGGGCGCCGGCCGGCGAGGAGGCGATCCTCGAGCAGGCTGCGGCCAGGCTGCAGGAGCAGCTCGACCAGAACCAGCAGCGCTTCCCGCGCGCCGGCAGCCACGAGCTACTGGTGCTCACGGCGCTGAACCTGTGCGTGCCGCTGCTCAGGCAGGAGGCGGAGCAGAGCGAGGCCGAGGAACGCCTCGCCGCGCTGGCGCAACGCATCGCCCGGCAGCTGCAGGGCGACGGTACGGCCTGATTTACGCCGGACAATGCAAAAGGGGCTGCCATCGGGCAGCCCCTTTTGCTTGTGCGCCGGGATCAGTCCTGGCGGCTGGTGACTTCCAGCAGGTGGTAGCCGAACTGGGTCTTCACCGGACCCTGCACCACGTTGAGCGGTGCGCTGAACACCACGCTGTCGAACTCCTTGACCATCTGGCCGCGGCCGAACGAGCCGAGGTTGCCGCCGTCGCGGCCGGACGGGCAGGTGGAGTTGTCGCGGGCGACCTGGGCGAAGTCGGCGCCGGCTTCGATGGCGGCTTTCAGTTCAAGGCACTTGGCTTCGCTGGAAACCAGGATGTGACGGGCAGTGGCTCGGGCCATGGGGATTCCTCCAGTGATTGGCCGTCCAGCCTACCGGATCGCGGCGCGCATGCAAGCGGCCCCGGCGTGCGACGCCGGGGCATGGCATGGCTCAGGGCGCCGCGTGGCTGCCCAGCAGGGTGCCGCCGGACTTCTTGACGCGCTTGGCCTGGCGTTTTTCCTGGGCGCTCTTCTGCGGCTTCTTGCGGCCTTCCTTGTGGGTTTCGTGACTCTTGCTCATGACGGCGATCTCCGGGGAGTGACGTCTCAAGTCTAGTGCGCGGATGCGCCGGCTGCCGGGTAGCCGGCGCGGCCAGCAGTCCCGCGGCGCCAGATCGCGGGCCAGAAACGACGAACGGTGGACAAGCCAGGCTTGCCCACCGTTCGTCATGCCCCACGCCGATAGCGGCGCGGTCGTTGCCGGGGTCAGTGCAGCGGCTGCCGTTTTATGGTCTTCAGCAGGTCCTCGGGGCTGATCTCGGCGACGATGCTCGCCTGGCTGCCCGGCTGCGGCAGGTTGAGGATGTGGCCCTTGATCTTGCCGATCACGTGCATCTCGCACGGCTTGCAGTCGAACTTCAGGGTCAGCACCTCGTCGCCGTGCACCAGCTGCATCGGCGCGACCTTGGTGCGCACCCCGGTGACGCCCTTGGCCTGCTTCGGGCAAAGGTTGAAGGAGAAGCGCAGGCAGTGCTTGGTGATCATCACCGGCACCTCGCCGGTCTCCTCGTGGGCCTCGTAAGCCGCGTCGATCAGCTGCACGCCGAAGCGCTGGTAGAAGGCGCGCGCCTTCTCGTTGTAGACGTTGGCCAGGAAGCTCAGGTGCGACTCCGGGTAGACCGGCGGCGGCACGCTGACCGGCTTGCGCCAGCCCTTGCGGTGGGCGGCGATGCGCGCGCTGGTCAGCGTCTCGATCACCTCGCGGCGCAGCGCCTTGAGCTGCGAGTTGGGCACGAACGGCATCTGCGGCGCGTCGATCTCCACGGCATCGGCGTGATAGATGGTGGTGCCCAGCTGGCCGAGCAGGTCGCGCAGCTGCTCCAGCGCCTGCTCCGGCTTGTTGGCCGCGCCGAAGGCGCCGTCCAGGCTGGCCGAGGCCGCGATGCCTTCCTCGCTGGTGGCGGTCAGGGTGACGCGCCCGGCACTCAGCTCGGCCTGCCAGCTCACGCCGACGCGTCGCTCGGCGGAGGTCTTCAGCAGCGCCTGCTGCCAGTTGTGGTCGAGGTTGCGGTTGAGCGGATGGTTCGGGCGCAGGCGCTTCAGTTCTTCCGGCATCTCGTTGGGCTCGACGCGGTACTGCCAGCGCGGCTCGCCGTTTTCCTCGAACTGCTTGAGCAGCTCGACCACGCTGGCGCGGAAGCCCACCACCTCGCGCTTGACCAGCACGTTGAGACCGTCGCCGTTGGAAAGCGGATCGCTGGTGCTGGCGATCAGGTCGCGCTTGCCGACCTTGAGCACCTCGCCGACCGGCAGGCCGGTGAACTTCGGCGAGTCGAAGGCGCCGATGTCGGCCAGGCGGTCGTTGACGAAGTAGTCGGTGCTGCCGCGGTGGAAGGTGCGCTCCGGATCGGGCACGAAGAAGTGCTCGGTGCGGCCGCTGGACGCGCGCGCCAGGTCGCTGCGCTCCTCGAGGATCTCGTCGAGGCGCTGGCGGTAGTAGGCGGTGATGTTCTTGACGTAGCTGACGTCCTTGTAGCGCCCCTCGATCTTGAACGAGCGCACCCCGGCGTCGATCAGCGCGCGCAGGTTGGCGCTCTGGTTGTTGTCCTTCATCGACAGCAGATGCTTCTCGTAGGCCACCACCGCGCCGCTTTCGTCCTTGAGAGTGTAGGGCAGGCGGCAGGCCTGCGAGCAGTCGCCGCGGTTGGCGCTGCGTCCGGTCTGCGCGTGGGAGATGTAGCACTGCCCGGAGAAGGCCACGCAAAGCGCGCCGTGGATGAAGAACTCCACCGTGGCGTCGACGCTGTCGCTGATCTGGCGGATTTCCTGCAGGTTCAGCTCGCGGGCCAGCACCAGCTGGGAGAAGCCGGCGTCGGCGAGGAACTTCGCCTTCTCCAGGCTGCGGATGTCGGTCTGCGTGCTGGCGTGGATCTCGATGGGCGGGATATCCAGCTCCATGATGCCCATGTCCTGCACGATCAGCGCATCGACGCCGGCCTCGTAGAACTCCCAGATCAGCTTGCGCGCCGCCTCCAGCTCGTCGTCGTGGAGGATGGTGTTGAGGGTGACGAACACCCGCGCATGGAACAGGTGGGCGAACTTCACCAGCTCGGCGATATCCGCCACGCTGTTCTCGGCATTGTGCCGCGCACCGAAACTGGGGCCGCCGATGTACACGGCGTCGGCGCCGTGCAGGATGGCCTCCCGGGCGATGGTGACATCCCGCGCGGGGCTGAGCAGTTCCAGGTGGTGTTTGGGCAGGGACATGGGGCGGGCTCGCGAGCGCAACGAAACAAGCCGTGCATTGTAGCGGGCCGGGACGCGTTTGGATCGCTGGCGTGATGGCCGGGGGGCGGCCGTCAGGCGTCACCCAGCAGGTCGAAGGAGTCGAGCAGGCGGAAGGCGATTTCCGGGCGCGCCTCCAGGGCACGGCGGATCGCCGCTGGAATGGCGCGGCGGGTCCTGCGGCACAGCCCCGCCTGTTCGGCGAGGCGGATGGTGATGCCGCGCATGCTGCGCACCTCGTTGTGGCCGGGCGCGACGGTCAGGCGGATGCCCAGCTGCTCGTTCATGCGCCGCTGCAGGCGCTCCAGGTCGGCCAGTTCCTGGATGTTCTCCAGCCGCTCCAGCAGGCGCCTTTCCTCGTGGCGGGTCAGCAGCAGGATGCGCAGGTCGCCGTGTGGATCGTCCAGCAGTTCGCGGTGCCTGCAGATGCAGACACCGGGCGGGCAGGGCTGGCGGAGTGGCGGCGGAGTGCTCATGAGTCCGATCATAGCCGCGCCGCCGGCAGGCGCACAGCTGCCGCGCCCTGCGCGCCCCGGCCAGCCGCCTTCCCGGGCGGGCGTGCGCAACGGGGCCGCAATCGCGCATGATGGCGGCAGTCCGACCAAGGAGGTTTCCATGCCCATTGCTTCGTCCGTGCTGCGGTTTGCCGCGGTGCCGCTGGGAGTGCTGTTCGCCGCCGCTGCTGGGGCGAGCGAAGAGTCGCAGTTGCTCGAGTCGATCAACGCCTACCGCGGCCAGGTGCAGCGCTGTGCCAACCAGGTGTCCGAGGAGCTGCCGCCGCTGGCGGCCGATCCGCGGCTGATCCTGCCGGCCGGCGCCGTGGGCGACCTGCAGCAGGCGCTGACCCGCACCGACTACCAGATGGTGACCGCCCAGGCCATCAGCCTGTCCGGGCCGCGCGACGCCCAGGCGGTCATGACGGCGCTGCAGGCCAGCTACTGCCAGGTGCTGCTGGACCCGCAGTTCGTCGATATCGGCGTCAGCCGCGCGGGGCGTGACTGGCGCATCGTGCTGGCGCGGCCGCTGCTGGCCGGGCGCATGGGCGACTGGCAGGCGGAAGGGCAGAAGCTGCTCGACGGCATCAACGCCGCCCGAGCCCAGGCCCGCCAGTGCGGCGGCCAAGACTTCGCCGCGGCGCCGCCGCTGGCCTGGAACGCCACCCTGGGCAGCGTGGCGGAAACCCACAGCCGGGCCATGGCCAACGGCAACTTCTTCGCCCACCGCGACCGTGACGGCCGCACCCCGAGCGACCGTGCCGAGCTGGCCGGCTACGGCGGCGGGCTGATCGGCGAGAGCATCGCCGCCGCGCAGGACAGCGCGCGCAAGGTGGTCGACGGCTGGCTGGCCAGCCCCGGCCACTGCGCCACCCTGATGAACCCGCAGTACCGCGAACTGGGCGCGGCCTACGCGATCGACCCGAAGAGCGATGCGGGAATCTACTGGACCGCGCTGTTCGGCGCGCCCTGAGCTACGCGCCGTCGAGCGGGCGGGAGAATGCCGTCCGCTTGGCTATGCTCAAGGGCGGACTTCCACACCACAGGGGAGGAACCGCGAGATGAGCAGTTTCGAGATCGAGAGCTGGTGCAAGCCCAGTCCCGCCGAGAAATCCGTGCCCATGGGGCTGATCCACTTCTACATCGGCGGCGACCAGCGCGTGAAGCTCGAGCAGGCCGAAGAGCGCCTGCAGCGCAGCGGCGCAGCCGAAGAGCTGCTGGACGTCGACCTCGGCTCCCTGGAGCTGGTCACCCCACCGGAATGCGGGCCGCTGTCCGACTGCCAGCTGCGCGTCTACCTGCGCAAGGATGACCAGCGCGGTCAGTTCCACCTGGTCGGCCATCGTGCCAGCGACGGCAGCCTGATCTATACCAACGCGGTGCTGATCGACGCGCTGATGTAGCGAGCCGGCCACGGACGCGGCTGGGGAGGGTGGGGGCGCGGGTGTTACCGCACCGGTGCCGGCGTAACGCCATCTGGGTCGGCGGGTAACCGATTGGCCGTCACCGGCAGCCTCGCGGGTGCGCATTAAATTGATAAGTCATTGATTTTAAAGGGATTTAAAAAGTTGGCACGGCGCCTGCTTTATCTCTGGCACAACAAAAACAACAACGCTGAACCAACACAACAAAAACAAGACGTAACGACTCCATAACAACAAGAACAACAGGGTGGAGGCGCAACAAACAGATTCTTTTGGAGAGGAGTTGCCCGTCAGGGATCTCCCCCCGACCGGACCGAGAACGATAAAACTGCCCCGAGGCAGCGGCCAGCACCGGTAGGACCCGCAAGGGTAGCGGCAACATCAGCGTCCAAAGGAATACGTTTGTTCTTGCGGTCCCGACTTGGGACTACCACCGGCCTCCGGCCGGGCGGGTTGCCAAAAACAACAACAAGCCCGTCAGCACAACAAGAACAAAGCATGACCGATTCGAAGGGGGAGCCCATGGGCTCCCCCTTGTGCTGTCTGCCTTCCTGATCCTGCCCGCGCTCCTGCCAGGCGGGGCCGTCCCGTCTACTGCCGCTCGCCCAGAATGATCAGCCATTCCTCCTCGCCGACCGGCATCACCGACAGCCGGCTGCCGCGCTGCACCAGCGGCAGGTTCTCCAGGCCGGGCAGGGCCTTGAGGCGGTCGAGGGAGATCAGCCGCGCCAGCTTGCGCCCGAACACCATGTCCACCGCATCCCAGCGCGGCTTGTCCGGCGTGCTTTTGGCGTCGAAGTAGGGCGACTGCGGATCGAACTGGGTCGGGTCGACGTAGGCCGTGCGCGCCACCCGCACCACGCCGGCGATGCCGATGTCCTTGCAGCTCGCGTGGTAGACGAACACCTCGTCGCCCTCGGCCATGGCCCTGAGGAAGTTGCGCGCCTGGTAGTTGCGCACCCCGTCCCAGCGGATCGGCGTCTGCGGCGCGCGGGCGAAGTCGTCGATGCCGCATTCGGAGGGTTCGGTTTTCACCAGCCATCTGGCCATGAGCGCGTTCCTGTGCAGAGTGGGGCGGGCAATCATAATGCAGCCCGGCGCGTCGGGCTGGACAAGCGCGCCCGCGGCCCCTACAAAGACGGCCTTGCGCGGGCCGGCTGCCGGCCGGGCGCCTTGATTCGATCGAGAGACAGGTGGACTTGTGAGAAAGAAGAAACCCGTGGACCCCGTTCGCCAGGCGAACAAGAACCGTGGCTACCGGATCGGCTGGCTGATCGCCCTGGCCGGCATCGTCTGCGGCTTCGCGCTGGTGGCGCTGAGGCAGGGCTGACAAGGCGCCGAGCGCCCCACGGCAGGCACGCAAGGAGGCGTCCCATCATGCTGCCCTATGATCGTCGTCTGAAACCGCTTTCGCGCCAGCTGCGCAACGACATGACCGACGCCGAGCGGTGCCTGTGGGCCTGCCTGCGCCGCAAGCAGCTGGGCGGCCTGCAGTTCTACCGGCAGAAACCGCTGGCTGGCTACATCGTCGATTTCTACTGTGCCGCGGCGCAACTGGTCATCGAACTGGACGGTTCCCAGCACCATGCGCCGGAAGCCATCGAATACGACCGCCAGCGCACCCGAACGCTGGAGGCGCTGGGGCTGCGGGTGATCCGCTTCGACAACCGGCAGGTGCTGCGGGAGCTGGCGGGGGTGCTGGAGGCGATTCGGGAGGAGCTGGGAATCCCCTCCGGCCCCCCTTTTCAAAGGGGGGAGTGGGACGGTACGAGGTCTGATGGTCGGGGGCGTCACCCGCAGCGGCGGAATCCCCCCCGGCCCCCCTTTTGCAAAGGGGGGAGTGGGACGGTGCGAGGTCTGATGGTCGGGGGCGTCACCCGCAGCGGCGGAATCCCCCCCGGCCCCCGGGGCGTCACCCGCAGCGGCGGAATCCCCCCCGGCCCCCCTTTTGCAAAGGGGGGGAGTGGGATGGTGCGAGGTCTGATGGTCGGGGGCGTCACCCGCAGCGGTGGAATCCCCCCCGGCCCCCCCTTTTGCAAAGGGGGGAGTGGGACGGTGCGAGGTCTGATGGTCGGGGGCGTCACCCGCAGCGGCGGAATCCCCCCCGGTCCCCCTTTTGCAAAGGGGGGAGTGGAGCGGTGCGATTCCTGATGTTCAGGCACAGAACGCCATTCGCCAACACGCTGCCGAACCATCTCTGCATTGGCAAAGAGGGCGTAGGTCTGTATGGGCTTCAGGTGTTCAGGCACAGAACACCATTCTCCAGTCCACCACCGAGCCATCCCCCCCTTTGCAAAAGGGGGGCTAGGGGGGATTCCCTCTACTGCTGCAACGCAGGCCTGCTGTCCTTCCCGGCCGACCAGATGCGGTAGCGCACCTCCACGCCGTCCGGGACGTAGATCACCAGCGGCAGCCTGCTGTTGTAGCGCACCAGCATCGGCTCGCCGCCGACCGGCACGAAGGCCTGCTTGCGGCTGTCGTCCGGGCAGGCCATCAGGGTGCCGAACGCCGGGCCGACCTTCTCCAGCTCGTAGTAGCCGTAGCCCCAGCCCTCCACGGTCTTCTCCTGCCACTGGCCGCCCAGGCGGCGCTGGTTGCAGTCCACCTCCATGGTCTTGCCGGCGATCAGCTCCACCCGGTGGTCGGCCTCGTCCGGCTGGGCCGGCAGGTCGATCACGTGGCGCTGGTAACCCGCGGCGGCGGCCGGGAACGGCTTGAGCGCCTCGGGCGTGGCGGCGCAGGCCGCCAGCGGCAGGCCGATGGCGAGGGCGAACAGGGCAGGGGGGCGAACGATCATGAGCAAGTTCCTTGCGCTGGGGCGTTGCGGGTGAGCCGCATCACGGTAACAGACTGACCGGCCCGGCGTGCCGGGGTTCCATGGCGCAACCTGCGAACTGCGCCATGCCGCGCTGCCGCGTGGCCTCTTTCCGTGGCGGTAGGAACGGGTAGAGTATCGCCACCCGCAACCACCGCGAGAGGAATCCCCATGCCGACCTACGACTACCGCTGCGAAGCCAACGGCCAGGTGTATGAAGTCCAGCACCCCATGGCCCTGAGCCCGAAGACCTGGGGCGAACTGCGCGCCGCCTGCAGCCTGGCGGAAGATGCCTCGATCCCCGACGACGCCCCGGTGACCAAGCTGCTCGGCGCCTCCGGCGTGGTCAGCAGCCGCGCCCTGAAGAACCCCGAGCCCCCGGCCTGCGCCCGCGGCGGCTGCGCCGGCAACTGCGTCTGAGCGGCGGGCCTGTTCCGTAGGGTGGAGGACTCGCGCAGCGATCCTCCACCGGGCGGCGCCGACCGGGCGCTCCGCCGCCGGGCGTGCTTTTCATGCCCCCATCCCCGGCTTGGGCTATGATGCGCGCCCCCACGCTCCGCCTGGAACATCAGACCATCATGGCCGGCAATACCCTCTACAACGACCTGTCCGGTTATTACGACCTGATGTGCGCCGATATCGACTACCCGGCGCAGAGCCACTGCGTGCACCGGCTGCAGCAGCTGTTCGGCAATGGCGGGCGCCGGCATCTCGACCTGGCCTGCGGCACCGGACCGCATGTCCGCCACTTCATCGACGCCGGCTACGCCAGCAGCGGCCTCGACATCAACCAGCCGATGCTCGACCGCGCCGCCCTGCGTTGCCCGGAGGCGCAGTTCTCCCGCCAGGACATGTGCGCCTTCACCGCCAGCGAGCCGCAGGACCTGATCACCTGCTTCCTCTACTCGATCCACTACAGCGGCGGCCTCGACCGGCTGCAGGCCTGCATCGCCACCGCGCACCGCGCCCTGGCCAGCGACGGGCTGTTCTGCTTCAACGCGGTCGACAAGCGCCTGATCGACAACGCCTCCTGCGTGAGCCACAGCGCCCAGCATGAGGACGGCTTGTTCAGCTTCAGCTCCGGCTGGAGCTACCCCGGCGCGGGCGAGCGCCAGTCGCTGCGGCTGCGCATCGAACGCCGCGTGGCGGACGAGACCCAGGTGTGGCACGATGAACACCCGATGGTCGCGGTGGACTTCGACGAGTTGCAGGCGCTGCTGGAGCCGTTCTTCGAGGTGCATGTGTTCGAGCACGATTACCAGAAGCTGATTCCCTGGGATGGCAGCTCCGGGAATGCGCTATTTGCCTGTGTGAAGCACTGAGGCTTTTCAAGTCAGGTAGGGGCGCTTTTCGCCGCCGCATCGTCCGGCGTAGGGTGGATGGCCACCCCGTGGAAAACTCGCGCAGCGATTTTCCACCAAGCGAGGTGCAGGCTACTGCGCTGGAGCATGCGGCGCTGCGGGTGAACGCGGAGTGTCGAGGTCTGCATTCCCACGCGGAGCGTGGTAACGATCGGAGTCCTGCAAGCGCATGGCCTCAGACGAAGTGTTTGGGCGCGTTGATGATGCGCTGGTACTTGCGCAGCTCCCGTCGGCCGTTGCGGATATCCAGCAGGAATATCTCCGCGGTGCGCCAGATCATCATCCACGCGGTGACGGTGACTACCCCCACGGGGATGGTGCCCTCGACGCCCAGCGCCGTGGCCGCCAGCACCAGGGTGATCGCCAGCCCTGCCAGCACCACCCCGCCCAGCCGCTGGGCTCTGATATTGCCTCTGAGCTGTTCGCTCTTTTCCGTAAAGGTATTGCCGATGGCCTGCTGCAGGCGCTCGCGCTCGTCTTGCGGGCAGCTGATTTTCAGCTCCAGTTCGGAGTGATACCAGGCGCTGTCCGACAGGTAGTCCACCAGTTCGGGGCACAGTCTGGGGCTGTCTGGCGAGGCAAAGGGATGCAGGTAGTCGTGCTGGATCGTCAGGTCGATCTTCTGGCTCATGGCGTACCTTCGCAGGTTCAGGTCGTGGCTGGCGGGCTTGTGTTGATGGTAGACGCGCCGCCAGGTAACGGCCTGAATCGCCTCGGAGGGGGGATTTGCTGAGTGCCGCTGCCGATCCACGAAGGCGGCGGGGTGCTCAGCCAAGAGGTTGAGGTTTTCGTGCCGCTGCTGTTTTCCGCATTGATTGCGGCAGTGGTTCCGCCCTGCTGGGCGGGGCTGCGGTTGTGCGTAGGGTTTCTGGTGGACGCGGAGCGTCGAGGGCGGCGTTCCCACGCGGGAGCGTGGGAACGATCAAGCGATCAATTCTATCGCTTTATAGTCAGCTCACTCCGGGCCTCAAATTCCACACTTGAGTCCCTTAGTTTCACAGTCGCACTTGCCTCCATTGAACTATGAAACTCTTGTATCGGTGGAGCATCCACTTTCTCAGGGTTATTACTCCACCAGACAGAAAGTGGCACAACAAATATCAGAGAAACCAGACCAACGAGTACAGCTACAATAACTGCAATCTTACTGTCCAAAAACAGAAACTCCATTATTGATCCAATTACAACAAGCCCCCAATAGACATACCTATCCCCTGTGCTCACTGCCGAAGCTGAGCACACAAGTATTCAGAAGGAGGGGGTCAGGAGCTAGCTGCTCCAGGCAAATGGGCCGTTCTAACGGGGTCAGAGAGGAGCCCGCAGGCTCCTCTCTGTTGGTGCATCAATCCCAGGCCAACGCCCCACCCGTCTGATACTCGGTCACGCGAGTCTCGAAGAAGTTCTTCTCCTTCTTCAGGTCCATGATCTCGCTCATCCACGGGAACGGGTTGGTGGTGCCCGGGTACTGTTCCGGCAGGCCGATCTGGGTCAGGCGGCGGTTGGCGATGAACTTGAGGTAGTCCTCCATCATCGCCGCGTTCATGCCCAGCACGCCGCGCGGCATGGTGTCGCGGGCGTATTCGATTTCCAGCTGGGTGCCCTGCAGGATCATCTGGGTCGCCTCGTCCTTCATCTCGGCGTCCCACAGGTGCGGGTTCTCGATCTTGATCTGGTTGATCATGTCGATGCCGAAGTTCAGGTGCATGGACTCGTCGCGCAGGATGTACTGGAACTGCTCGGCGGTGCCGGTCATCTTGTTGCGGCGGCCCATGGAGAGGATCTGGGTGAAGCCGCAGTAGAAGAAGATGCCTTCCAGCACGCAGTAGTAGGCGATCAGGTTCTTGAGGAACTGCTTGTCGGTCTCGACGGTGCCGGTGTTGAACTGCGGGTCGGAGATCGAGCGGGTGTACTTGAGGCCCCAGGACGCCTTCTTCGCGACGCTCGGGATCTCGTGGTACATGTTGAAGATCTCGCCCTCGTCCATGCCCAGCGACTCGATGCAGTACTGGTAGGCGTGGGTGTGGATCGCTTCCTCGAAGGCCTGGCGCAGGATGTACTGGCGGCACTCGGGGTTGGTGATCAGGCGGTACACGGCCAGGGCCAGGTTGTTGGCGACCAGCGAGTCGGCGGTGGAGAAGAAGCCGAGGTTGCGCATGACGATGCGGCGCTCGTCCTCGGTGAGGCCGTCCTGGCTCTTCCACAGGGCGATGTCCGCGTTCATGTTGACCTCTTGCGGCATCCAGTGGTTGGCGCAGCCGTCGAGGTACTTCTGCCAGGCCCAGTCGTACTTGAACGGCACCAGCTGGTTGAGGTCGGCGCGGCAGTTGATCATGCGCTTCTCGTCGACGCGCACGCGGGCGGCGGCGCCTTCGAGGTCTTCCAGGCCTTCGCGGATGTCCAGCTCGTTGAGCGCGGCCTTGGCGCGGGCCACGGCGGCGGAGTCGTCGGCGGTGACGGCGCGGGCGTCGTGGGCGAAGGCGTCGCCGGCGCTGTCCAGCTTGTCGAGGGTCATCGGCGCAGCGCTCTCGCTGGCGGCAGCGGCCGGCTTGGCGGCTACGGTTTCCTCGGTATCGAATTCATCCCAGCTCAGCATGGTGCTTGCTCCTGATTGGGGGACCGGGGCAGGCCGGTCGAAGGTGTTCGGTAGCCCCTCTCCCGGCGGGAGAGGGGCGTGCGGCTTACTGGCAGGCTTCGCAGTCCGGGTTGTCGATGCTGCACGCCTGCGGCACCGGAGCCGGCTTCGGCTCGGCGGCCGGCAGGCTTTCGTCCACACCTGCGGACACGGCGTTGAGCTTGCCGGTGGTGATGGTCGACTTCTCGGTGCTGGTGGCGGCCAGCGCGCGGAGGTAGTAGGTGGTCTTCAGACCGCGGAACCAGGCCATGCGGTAGGTCACGTCGAGCTTCTTGCCCGAGGCGCCGGCGATGTACAGGTTCAGCGACTGGGCCTGGTCGATCCACTTCTGGCGGCGGCTGGCGGCCTCGACAATCCACTTGGTCTCGACTTCGAAGGCGGTGGCGTACATCGCCTTGAGGTCGGCCGGGATGCGCTCGATCTGCTGCACGGAGCCGTCGTAGTACTTGAGGTCGTTGACCATCACCGGGTCCCACAGGCCGCGGGCCTTGAGGTCGTGGACCAGGTAGGGGTTGATCACGGTGAACTCGCCGGACAGGTTCGATTTGACGTACAGGTTCTGGTACGTCGGCTCGATCGACTGCGACACGCCAACGATGTTGGAGATGGTCGCGGTCGGCGCGATGGCCATGATGTTGGAGTTGCGCATGCCCTTCTGCACGCGGGCGCGGATCGGCGCCCAGTCCAGGGTGCTGGAACGGTCGACCTCGATGTACTTGGCACCACGCTGTTCGGCGAGGATGTCCAGCGAGTCGATCGGCAGGATGCCCTGGCTCCACAGCGAGCCGTCGAAGGTCGAGTAGGCGCCGCGCTCGTCGGCCAGGTCGCAGGAGGCCTGGATGGCGAAGTAGCTGATCGCTTCCATCGACTGGTCGGCGAAGGCGATGGCGTCTTCGGAACCGTAGGCGATGTGCTGCAGGTACAGGGCGTCCTGGAAGCCCATGATGCCCAGGCCCACCGGGCGGTGCTTGAAGTTGGCGTTCTGCGCCTGCGGCACGCTGTAGTAGTTGATGTCGATGACGTTATCCAGCATGCGCACGGCGGTCTTCACGGTGCGCGCCAGCTTGGCGGTGTCCAGCTTGCCATCGACGATGTGGTTGACCAGGTTGATCGAACCCAGGTTGCACACCGCGATCTCGTCGGCGTTGGTGTTGAGGGTGATCTCGGTGCACAGGTTGGAGCTGTGCACGACACCGACGTGCTGCTGCGGGCTGCGCAGGTTGCACGGGTCCTTGAAGGTCAGCCACGGGTGGCCGGTCTCGAACAGCATCGACAGCATCTTGCGCCACAGGTCCTTGGCCTTGATGGTCTTGTGCAGCTTGAGCTTGCCGTACTGGGTCAGGGCCTCGTAGTACTCGTAGCGCTCCTCGAAGGCCTTGCCGGTCAGGTCGTGCAGGTCCGGCACGTCGGACGGGGAGAACAGGGTCCAGTCGCCGTCCTCGAACACGCGCTTCATGAACAGGTCGGGAATCCAGTTCGCGGTGTTCATGTCGTGGGTGCGGCGACGGTCGTCACCGGTGTTCTTGCGCAGCTCGAGGAATTCCTCGATGTCCAGGTGCCAGGTTTCCAGGTAGGCGCAGACCGCGCCCTTGCGCTTGCCGCCCTGGTTGACCGCCACGGCGGTGTCGTTGACCACCTTGAGGAAGGGCACGACGCCCTGGCTCTTGCCGTTGGTGCCCTTGATGTAGGAGCCCAGCGCGCGCACCGGGGTCCAGTCGTTGCCCAGGCCGCCGGCGAATTTCGACAGCATGGCGTTGTCGTGGATGGCGTTGTAGATGCCCGACAGGTCGTCCGGAACGGTGGTCAGGTAGCAGCTGGACAGCTGCGGACGCAGGGTGCCGGCGTTGAACAGGGTCGGGGTCGACGCCATGTAGTCGAACGACGACAGCAGGTTGTAGAACTCGATGGCGCGCGCCTCGCGGTCCTGCTCCTCGACGGCCAGGCCCATGGCGACGCGCATGAAGAATACCTGCGGCAGCTCGAAGCGGATGTCGTTCTTGTGCAGGAAGTAGCGGTCGTAGAGGGTCTGCAGGCCGAGGTAGGTGAACTGCTGGTCGCGCTCGTGATCCAGCGCGGCGCCCAGGCGGGCCAGGTCGAATTCGCGCAGTTTCGGGTCGAGCAGTTCGAACTCGATGCCCTTGTCGACGTACACGGCCAGCGCCTTGGCGTACAGTCCGGCCATCTCGTGGTGGGTGGCGCGCTCGGCGATGCCGAGGAAGCCGAGGGCTTCGGCGCGCAGGGTGTCCATCAGCAGGCGGGCGGTGACGAAGGAGTAGTTCGGCTCGCGCTCGACCAGGGTGCGCGCGGTCATCACCAGGGCGGTGTTGACGTCCTTCTCGGACACGCCGTCGTAGAGATTCTTCAGGGTCTCGCGCTGGATCAGCGCGCCGTCCACTTCGGCCAGGCCTTCGCAGGCCTCGGCGATGATGGTCTGCAGGCGGCCGAGGTCCAGCGGGGTCTTCTCGCCGTTGGCCAGGGTGACGCGGATGCTCGGGTGCGGCTGGGCCACTTCGCTGGTCGCGGCGGCGCGCTTGCGCTCCTGGGCGCGGGCTTCGCGGTAGATCACGTAGTCGCGGGCGACCTTGTGCTCGCCGGCGCGCATCAGGGCCAGCTCGACCTGGTCCTGGATCTCCTCGATGTGGATGGTGCCGCCGGACGGCATGCGGCGCTTGAAGGTGGCGCTGACCTGCTCGGTCAGGCGCGCCACGGTGTCGTGGATGCGCGACGAGGTGGCAGCGGAGCTGCCCTCCACCGCGAGGAAGGCCTTGGTGATGGCAACGGTGATCTTGTCGTCGGTGTAGGGCACGACGGTGCCGTTGCGCTTGATCACGCGCAGCTGGCCGGGAGCGGTGGCGGCCAGATCCTGGCCGGCGTCGGCCTGGGCGTTCTCGCGAGTGGTGTCGGTGTGCATCGGGGACTCCGCAGTTTGGGGTTTCGGACCGGACGCTCGCGCGGTGCGCCTTGGCGGGTCGACCTGCCGCAACACCACGGTGGGCAGGCGGGCAGGCGGCACGGGGCGAGCGTCAGTTAATGACTCTGTTCCGGCTGCGACAGAGCGGTGCGCCGGTCTGTCTGCAGGCTGTTGCAACTACTACATCTTGTGTTTCGTCTTCGCCTGCCGGCGCCCCTCGGGGCGTCGATCCGGCGCGCGGCAGTGAGGCTAGCAGAGCGGCCGTCCGGGCGGCTGCGGCCTTGTCTCACTGCGGCTGTGACGAGGGTCAAAGAGCTGGCGCCTGGTGGTGCCTGAAAAAGCCGAAGGACACTAGATGTAGTGTCCTTCGTGTGCCTGCGGCACAGCATAGTGCGCTCGTTACGAGGGTGCAAACCGCGGCTGTGGATAGTGCTGTGGATAAGCTGTGGGGCTGCTGTGCGCTTCTCCAGGCCCTGCGGTGCAGGCCGCGGCAGTGCTGTCTCTGCGCCGTTCGTCGCCTGCCGTGGACCGTCCTGCAGGCCGGCTCGGGTGGCGAAGGGCGCGCAAATTAACACAATATCTAGTATGTGGGCAGGCTTGGAAAAATGCCCCGATTGTGCGATGCGCCTCAGTCGGCGGCGACCGCCACCAGGCTCAGCAGGCGCTCTTCGCGGACGGCGAACTGGCCGTCCAGGCAGCGTCCCTGTCGCCATTCGCCGTCCAGGTCCTCGCGCAGCTGCAGGCGCACCCGGCCGTCGCCGGCCTGCTCGACCAGCGCGGCGGCGTGGAACCAGAAGCGCCGGCCGACCAGCGGGTAGAGGGCTTTGAACAGGCTTTCCTTGAGCGAGAAGCACAGGGTCAGGTGCAGGCCGCGCTCGGCCTCGGGCAGGCGGCGGAAGTGCGCCAGTTCGTCGGCGGTGAGGATCTCGCCGGCCAGGCGCTCGGCGCGGTCGCTGCCCAGCAGGCGCTCGGCGTCCAGGCCGAGGCCGCGCCAGGCGCTCCGGGCGCCGACCAGGGCGGCGGCCCAGCCGTGGCTGTGGGTGATGCTGCCGGTGACGCCGACCGGCCAGCAGGGCGCGTTGTCGGCGCCGCGGGCGGGGTAGCTGGGCTGGCCGCAGAGGGCCTGCAGGGCGCTGGCGGCGCACAGGCGGCCGGCGAGGAACTCGCTCTGGCGCTTGCGCGCGGCGCTGGCGATGCCGGCCGGCGCGGCGAGGGCGCAGCGGGCGAAGTCGTCCGCGGCGAGCTGCGCCGGGTCGAAGCGGCAGCTGTGCAGGTGTAGGCCGGGCAGCGCCTGCGGCAGCACCCAGTCGGTGACCGGGGCGCTGCAGCAGGCGGGCAGGGGGAGTGGGGCAGGCATGCGCGCAGTATGGCGCAGGCGCGCGTCGATCAGAAGATGACCTTGTCGCGCAGCTTCTCGGCGGCCTGCTGCAGGGCGAGGATGACCCGCTCCTTGTCGTAGTTCTGGATGCTGTTGGTGTCCAGGTACATGGAGAAGCCGGGCAGCTCGTGCTCCAGGTAGCTGGAGCTGGCGCCGAGGTCGCGGCGGAAGTCGACCACCTGGTAGATCTGCACCGGGCGGGAGAAGCCCTTGACGCTGATCTGGCCCTTGTCGCGGCACATGATCACGTCCTTGATCATCGAGTAGGTCTCGTGGGAGATGAGGATCTCGCCGGACTCGGAGGCGCTTTCCAGGCGGCTGGCGAGGTTCACCTCGCGGCCGATGATGGTGTAGTCCATGCGCGTGTCGGCGCCGAAGTTGCCCACGGTGCAGTAGCCGGTGTTGATGCCCATGCGGATCTCCAGCGGCTTGGTGATGCCCTGGCTGCGCCACTGCTGGCGCAGCACCTTCATGTGCTTGCGCATGGCGATGGCCATGGACACCGCGGCCACGGCGTCCTTCTTGGCGCCCTGGGTGGTGGGGTCGCCGAAGAACACCATCACCGCGTCGCCGATGAACTTGTCGATGGTGCCGCCGTACTTGAGGGCGATCTTCGACATCTCGTTGAGGTAGGTGTTGAGCAGGTCGGTCAGCGCCTCGGCCTCGAGTTCCTCGGACAGCTCGGTGAAGCCCTTGATGTCGGAGAAGAACACGGTGAGCTTCTTGCGCTGGGTCTCCAGGCGCACGCTCTTCTTGCCGCTGAAGATCGATTCCCACACCTGCGGCGACAGGTACTTGGCCAGGTTGCGCGCCAGCCCCGCGGCCTTCTCCTGCTCCTTCTTGATCTCCTCGCGCGCCTGGGCCAGGCGCTGGCCCTGCTCGTGGACGAGGAAGGCGGCGATGCAGACATAGAGGAGGGTGAACAGGATGCTGACCCCGGCCACCAGCGGCGGGGTGTCCAGCTTGAGTTCCGGGCCGATGGCCACGCCCGAGAGCACCGCGCCGATCAGCGCGGCGAGCACGGCGATGACCAGCGAGCGCAGGCCGCCGACGATCAGCGCGGTGAAGGTCAGGGTCAGGGCGAACATCAGGCTCGGCACCAGTGCGTAGCCGAGCAGGCTCATGCCGATGCCGGCATGGGCGGCGTCGATCAGCAGCAGGGTCTGGTCGGTCTGCTCGGGATGGCTGTGCCTGAAACGCCGGCTGAGGTGGTGGGCCAGGTGGGGGTAGAGCAGGGTGTAGGGCACCAGCCAGAGGATGTCGTAGCCGAAGAACTGGCTGTAGGTGCCGGCGGCGATGCTGGCGGCGGCGGCCAGGTAAGCCAGGGTGCGTGACTGGTATTCGCGCAGGTGGGGGTCCGGCAACTTGTTGACCGAACGCCCGAGAATGGTGAACTTCATCGGGTCGGGGACTTCCCTGACAGGGGCCCGCACCTCTGCTGGGTGCTGCGGGCTGGACAGGCCATGCGGGCAAGGGCATGGCGGACGCCGGATATTAGCCGAGCCGCCCGCCGGGCGCAAAGGAGGCGTGCGTCCTGCGCTCCGGCCTCAGTGGCGCCAGAACGCCGGGGTCAGCACCACCAGGATGGTGACGATCTCCAGGCGGCCGAGCAGCATGCCGACCGACAGCAGCCACTTGGCGCTGTCCGGCAGGCTGGCGAAGTTGCCGGCCGGGCCGATGATCGGTCCCAGGCCCGGGCCGACGTTGCACACCGCGGTGGCGGCGCCGGTCAGCGCGGTGACCCAGTCGAGGCCGAGCAGGGCGAGGCCGAGGGCGATCACGCCGATGGTGATGGTGAAGAAGAACGACAGGGTGATCAGCGAGCGGACGATGTCCTCGTCGATCGGGTGGTTGTTGTACTGCTGCTTGATCACCGCGCGCGGGTGGATCATCTGCTGCAGGTTGGCCTTGAGCATCACGTAGGCGACCTGGAAGCGGAAGATCTTCAGGCCGCCGGCGGTGGAGCCGGAGCAGCCGCCGATGAAGGTCAGGTAGAAGAACATCAGCACGGCGAAGCCGCCCCACAGGGTGTAGTCGCCGAGGGCGAAGCCGGTGGTGGTGACCACCGAGACCACGTTGACGGTGACGATGCGCAGGGCATCCAGCCAGGCGTGCTCGGAGTTGAACCACAGCCAGGTGGCGAAGCCCAGGCAGGTGACCAGCAGGAAGCCGAGGAAGCCGCGCACCTGATGGTCGCGGACGATCGCCTTGCGGTTGCCGCGCAGGAAGGCCACGTAGAGGGTGAACGGCAGGCTACCGAGCAACATGAACACCACGGCGACCCAGTGCACCGCCGGCTGCGTCCAATGCGCCAGCGAGGCGTCGGAGGTGGAGAAGCCGCCGGTGGAGATCGAGGCCATGGAGTGGTTGATCGCCTCGAACGGCGTCATGCCGGCCCACCAGAAGGCGAAGAAGCCGAGGGCGGTGAAGGCGACGTAGATGGCGAGGATGTACTTGGCCACCATGTGCGAGCGCGGCATGACCTTCTCCGACCAGTCGGAGGACTCGGTCTGGAACAGGCGCATGCCGCCGACGCGCAGCAGCGGCAGCACCGCCACCGCCATGCCGATGAAGCCGATGCCGCCCAGCCAGTGCAGCATCGAGCGCCAGATCAGCAGGGCGGGCGAGGCGTTGTCCAGGCCGCTGAGGATGGTCGAGCCGGTGGTGGTGATCCCCGACATGGTCTCGAAGAAGGCGTCGGTGTAGCTGATGTGCTGGATGAACACCATCGGCAGGGCGGCGAACCCGCACACCACCACCCAGCTCGAGGTGGTCAGCATGTACATGTCGCGCGGGCGCAGCTGCAAGTGCTTGGGCTGGCCGGGGAGGACCATGGCCAGGCCGCAGCCGAAGGTGATCAGGGTGGGCCAGACGAAGTCGGAGAGCCGCTCCTCGGCGCCCTTCATGGTCAGCTGGGTGAGGATGGGGATGACCATGCTGGCAGCCAGCGTGATGAGGAAGATGCCCAGAAGGAAGGCGATCATGCGCAGGGTCGACAGGGTCATGGCGGAGTATCACTGGCCGGGGCGGGCGGCATTCTGCGCTCGTCCGCCAGAGCTGTAAACGGCCGCGACTTTTTCTGCCGGACGGCCTTTTCAGGCCGATTCGGCGCTCGCTAGAATCCGCGGCTCCCGCCGGCAGTCGCCGGTTCCTGCGGTGTTGCACCGATGTCCGAAAACAATCCCTGCCTGACGTGCGGCGCCTGCTGCGCGTATTTTCGTGTGTCCTTCTATTGGGGCGAGTGCCGGTCGGCCGGCGGCCTGGTTCCGGACGAGCTGGTCGAGCAGATCAGCCCCCACCACGCCGCCATGCGCGGCACCACCAGCAAGCCGGCGCGCTGCGTCAGCCTGATGGGCGACGTCGGCTGCGGCGTGCGCTGCACCATGTACGAGCAGCGCTCCTCGGCGTGCCGCGAGTTCGAGGCGTCCTGGGAACACGGCGAGCACAACCCGCGCTGCGACGCCGCCCGCGCCGCCCACGGCCTGCCGCCGCTGACTCCGCCGCTGCAACCTGACCTGTCGCCCGACCGCGCGGCCTGAGATCCCGGCTAGAATGCCGGCTCCGACCCTTCAAGGAGAATGTCCATGGATGCGCTCGATGCGCTGTTCAACCGTGTCTCGGTGGCCCGCCTGGGCGAGCCGGCGCCCACGCCCGAGCAGCGCGAGCTGCTGCTGCGCGCCGCCCTGCGCGCGCCGGATCACGGCCAGCTGCGGCCATGGCGTTTCCTGACCATCGAGGGCGCGGCCCGCGAGCAGCTCGGCGAGCTGTTCGTGCGCGCCCAGCTGGCGCGCGATCCGCAGGCCCCGGCGGCGGTGCTCGACAAGGCCCGCGCCATGCCGCTGCGCGCGCCGCTGCTGGTGGCGGTGATCGCCTGCATCAGGGAGCATCCCAAGGTGCCGGCGTCCGAGCAGTTGCTGGCCGCCGGCTGCGCGGCGCACGGTATCCTGCTCGCCGCCCACGCCCTGGGGCTGGGCGCGATCTGGCGCACCGGCGAGCTGTCCCACGACGCCACCGTGCATGCCGGCCTCGGCCTGGCCGGCAACGAGCAGCTGCTCGGCTTCCTCTATCTGGGCACGCCGCAGGGCGAGCTGCGCAAGCCGCAGCCGCTGGAGCCGGCGGAGTTCGTCGCCGCCTGGAACTCAGACCTTTCCGTCGCCGCCCAGGGGTAGTTCGAGGCGGGCGACGAAGCCGCCGCCGGGGTGGTTGGCCAGCACCAGCTGGCCGCCATGGCGCTGTGCCGCGCGGCGGGCGATGGCCAGGCCCAGGCCGTGGCCGGCGCTGGTCTGGCCGGGGGCGCGGAAGAACGGCTCGCCCAGTTGCGCGAGGTGTTCCTCGGCCACTCCCGGGCCATGGTCGCGGACTTCCAGCAGCAGGCGTTCGCCGTCGCGGCGCGCGCCGATTTCCAGCGGCTGGTCGGGCGGGTTGAAGCGCAGGGCGTTGCGCAGCAGGTTGTCCAGCGCGCGCTCGAGCAGCTCCGGCCAGCCGGTCAGCTGCAGTCCCGGCTCCATCTCCAGGCGGATCTCCTGCTGCGGCGCCAGCAGGCCCGCATCCTCGCGCAGCTTGCCGAGCAGGGCGGCGAGGTCCACCGTCTGCGGCTGGCTGCTCTCGGCGTCGACCCGCGCCAGCACCAGGATCTCGCTGATCAGCGCCTCCAGGCGGTCGCATTCCTGCACCAGGCGCGGCCACAGGCGCGTGCGCTCGGCGTCGCTGGCGCGCTCGGCCAGCGCCAGGGCGATGCGCAGGCGCGCCAGTGGCGAGCGCAGCTCGTGGGAGACGTCGCGCAGCAGCTGGCGCTGGCTGCCGATCAGGTCCTGCAGGCGCGCGCCCATGCGGTTGAAGTCGCGCGCCAGGGTGCCCAGCTCGTCGCGCCGCCGGGCCAGGCGCGCCAGGCTGTGCTGCTGGTAGGTGGTCTGACCGAGGTCGTGCACCGCGCCGCGCAGGCGGTTGAGCGGGCGGGTGATCGACAGGGTGAGCAGCGCGCTGAACAGGGTCAGCACCACCACGGCGATGGCCAGCGCGCTGACCGGCCACAGCAGGCTGTCGCGCTGCCAGCCGGCCAGCTCGGCGTGCGGGATGCGGTAGATGAACAGGTAGGTCTGCCCGCTGGCGGCGCTGGTCTGGTCCTCGGTCAGCCGCCGCCAGGGCAGGCGGTGGCCTTCGCGGCGCGCCTCGAAGGCCGCCGCGCGGGGCGGGAAGGTGCCGCGCACCAGCGGCTGGCCGGCTTCGTCGAGCACCTGCACGTCGACATGCCGGCGGTGTTTGTGGCGCTCGAGGAGCTCCTGCGCCGCCTGCGGGCCCCTCTGTTCGTAGCGCTCGATCCAGCGGCTGGCCAGGTCGCGCACGCCGGGGTGGCGGGCCAAAATCCAGGCGTCCTGGTTCAGCGCGTGGCCGAGCAGCAGCGACAGGCCGGCCACCAGGGCGATGGCCAGCCAGAACGAGGCGAAGATGCGCCAGAACAGGGTGCGCATGCGCGGGTCCGTGGTCGGAAATGAGGGAAGGGGCGTCCAGCGTGGACGCCCCGTGCGGGATTACTCGGCCTTCTTGTCGCGCTCGGCCTTCCAGGCTTCGAACTCGGCGCGTTCGGCGCGGCGCCTCTCCATCTCGACCTGCAGCTCGTCGAACTTCTTCTGCTGCTCGGGCGTCAGGGTGTCGCGGATGGTCTTCTGCTGCTTGGCGCGGCTGGCTTCCTGCTCCTTGGCCATGGCGGCCTTGTCGGCGGCCGGCAGCTTGTCCAGGTAGCGCTGGTTGATCTCGCGCTGGGTCTGCATGTTCTCGCGCATGGCCTCGCCGACCTTCTGGCGCTGTTCGGGAGTGAGGTCGAGGCCGCGCAGCATGTGGCCGTGGTGGCCGTCGCCGCGCTTGTGGTAGGCGCCGTGGTCATCGCCCATGCCGGGGCCGGCGACGGCCAGGGTGGGCAGGGCGGCGGCGAGGAGCAGGGCGGTCAGGGTCTTGCGCATTGTCTGTTTCCTTCTCGTGGGCGGCTTGGCTTGCCGGATGAGCTCAGTCTAGGGCGCGCAAGGTCAATGGCGGTCAGCCGTGGGTAAAGGCTGGGTAAAGATGCGGGGCTGTCCGCTCAGGGCGCGTAGTAGTAGCCGCGACCGCGGCTGGCGAGGATGCGCGGGCGGCCGTCGGCGTGCGGGCCGAGCTTCTTGCGCAGGTTGCTGACGTGCATGTCCAGGCTGCGGTCGTAGAGGGTCAGCCGGCGGCCGAGGGCGAGCTGGGCCAGGGCCTGCTTGTCCAGCGGCTCGCCGGGCTGCTTGAGCAGCGCCTCGAGGATGTGGCTTTCCGACACGGTGAGGGCGATTTCCTGTTCGCCGAGCATGGCCACGCCGCGGCTCGGGCTGTAGCTGAGGTCGCCCAGCTCCAGGCGGGTGTTGGCGCTCGGGCTGCCGCCGCCCGGCTGCACGCGGCGCAGCACGGCGCGCAGCCGGGCGGTCAGCTCGCGCGGGTCGCACGGCTTGGCCAGGTAGTCGTCGGCGCCCAGTTCCAGGCCGAGGATGCGGTCGAGCGGCTCGCCGCGCGCCGAGAGCATCAGCACCGGCAGCTCGGGGTGCTCGCCGCGCAGTTGCCTGAGCAGCTCCAGGCCGCTGCCGTCGGGCAGCATGACGTCCAGCACCACGGCATCCGGCGCCTGTTCGGCCAGCGCCTGGCGGGCGCTGCCGCCGTCGTGGCAGGCGCGCACCTGGAAGCCCTCCTGGCCCAGCCAGGCGGCCAGCAGGTCGGTCAGCTCGTGGTCGTCGTCGATCAGCAGCAGCTGGCTCATGGCGACTCAGGGCAGGGTCTGGCGGAACGGCTTGACCACTACCTCGGCGTACACGCCGGCGGCGCAGAAGGGGTCGGCCTCGGCCCAGGCGCGGGCGGCTTCCAGCGAGTCGAACTCGGCGACGATCAGGCTGCCGGTGAAGCCGGCCGGGCCCGGGTCGTTGCTGTCGATGGCCGGGTGCGGGCCGGCGAGCACCAGGCGGCCGGCGTCCTTCAGGGCGTTGAGGCGCTCGAGGTGGGCCGGGCGGGCGGCCAGGCGGGCCTCGAGGGAGTTGGCGACGTCGCTGGCGATGATGGCGTAGAGCATGGCGGTCCTTGAGTGTTTGGCGGGCGCAGCAGGGGGCAGGGGGCGCGCCTGGCGGCGAATTGTCGTGCGGCGTGCGCCAGAGGCGATGCGAAGGGGGCATAATAACAGACCGCAAAACACGGAAAACCATTGCCCATGTACGCCGACCTGCACTGCCACAGTACCGCCTCCGACGGCATGCTCGCGCCTGCCGCCCTGGTCGAGCGGGCCCACGCGCAGGGCGTCGGCGTGCTGGCGCTGACCGACCACGACACCCTCGACGGCCTGGCCGAGGCGCGCGCCGCGGCCGGGCGGCTGGGCATCGAGCTGGTCAGCGGCATCGAGCTGTCCTGCACCTGGGCAGGGGCGACCATCCATGTGCTCGGCTACGGCTTCGAGGCGGAGGTGGCGCCGCTGGCGAGCGCCATCGATGCCCTGCACGGGGGGCGCTGGGCGCGCGCCGAGGAGATCGCCCGGCGCCTGGCGGCCAAGGGCATGCCGGGCTGCCTGGAGGGCGCGCGGGCGGTGCAGCAGGAACGCGGGGAGAGCGGCAACGCGCCGTCGCGGCCGCACTTCGCCGAATTCATGGTCCGCGCCGGCTACGTCAGGGATCACGCCCAGGCCTTCCAGCGCTGGCTGGGCGCCGGCAAGCTGGGCGACGTCAAGCAGCACTGGCCGACCCTGGAGAGCACCCTGGCGACCCTGCGCGAGGCCGGCGCCTGGATCAGTCTGGCGCATCCCTGCCACTACGACTTTACTCGAACCAAGAGGCGCAAGCTGGTGATGGCCTTCGTCGAGGGAGGCGGCCACGCGCTGGAGGTGTCCAACGGCCCGCAGGTGGACAGCCAGGTCGGCATGCTGGCCAACACCGCCCGCGAGTTCGGCCTGCTGGCCAGTGCCGGCAGCGATTTCCACGGGCCGCGCCAGTGGTCCGAGGTGGGCAGCTACCGGGCGCTGCCCGACGACCTGCCGCTGCTCTGGCCGCGCCTGACCAGGATGGAACACCCGAAGTCCAAGGAACAGTCATGAGCCAATTCTTCCAGATACACGCGGAAAACCCGCAAGCGCGGCTGATCAAGCAGGCCGTGGAAATCGTTCGCCAGGGCGGCGTGATCGTCTACCCGACCGACTCGGCCTATGCCCTGGGCTGCCGGATCGGCGACAAGGCGGCGCTGGACCGCATCCGCCATTTGCGTCGCCTGGACGACAAGCACAACTTCACCCTGGTGTGCCGCGACCTGTCGCAGCTCGGCGAGTACGCCAAGGTCGACACCAGCGCCTTCCGCCTGCTCAAGGCGCACACCCCGGGCCCCTACACCTTCATCCTCGACGCCACCCGCGAGGTGCCGCGCATGCTGCTGCATCCCAAGCGGCGCACCATCGGCCTGCGCGTGCCGGGCAACCCGATCGCCCACGACCTGCTGGCCGAACTGGGCGAGCCGCTGATGAGCGTGAGCCTGATCCTGCCCGGCGACGAGCACCCGATGAGCGATCCCTACGAGATCCGCGACCGCCTGGAGAAGCTGGTCGACCTGATCATCGACGGTGGCTACGGCAGCCTGGAGGCGTCCACGGTGATCAGCCTGCTGGGCGGCGAGCCCGAGGTGCTGCGCGAGGGCTGCGGCGATCCCGAGCCGTTCCTGGTGCCGGCCTGATGGCGGCGAGGGTTTCCGGTGACTGATCCGCAACTGCCGAGCGAGGCGCCCGAGCAGCTGCCGCTGGCGCTGGTCTACGGTGAGGCCTTCACCGAGCTGCCGCAGGACCTGTACATTCCCCCGGATGCCCTGGAGGTGTTCCTCGACGCCTTCGAGGGGCCGCTCGACCTGCTGCTCTACCTGATCCGCAAGCAGAACATCGACATCCTCGACATTCCGGTGGCGGAGATCACCCGCCAGTACATGGGCTACGTCGAGCTGATGAAGGCGGTGCGCCTGGAGCTGGCCGCCGAGTACCTGGTGATGGCGGCGATGCTCGCCGAGATCAAGTCGCGCATGCTGCTGCCGCGCTCCAGCGAGGCCGCGGAAGAGGAAGAGGACCCGCGCGCCGAACTGATCCGTCGCCTGCAGGAGTACGAGCGCTTCAAGCAGGCCGCCGAGGAGCTGGACGACCTGCCGCGGGTCGGCCGCGACCTGCAGGTGCCGCTGCTGCCGGCGCCGCAGGCGCGGGCGCGCACCCTGCTGCCGGAAGTGAGTCTGGACGAGGTGCTGCTGGCGATGGCCGAGGTGCTGCGTCGCGCCGAACTGTTCGAGAGCCACCAGGTCACCCGCGAACTGCTGTCGACCCGCGAGCGCATGAGCGAGGTGCTCGAACGCCTGCAGGGCGGCGCCTTCGTGCCCTTCGCCACGCTGTTCGCCGCCGAGGAGGGCAAGCTCGGCGTGGTGGTGACCTTCATGGCCGTCCTCGAGCTGATCAAGGAGAGGCTGGTCGAGCTGGTGCAGAACGAGCCGTTCGCGCCCATCCACGTGCGCCTGCGCGGCGCTGTGGCGGAAGAAAGTCTGTTGCTGGAGGAGGTTGCCGAATGAACCTTGCCGATCCGCGCCAGCTGGCGACGGTGCTCGAAGCCATCCTGCTGGCGGCCGGCAAGCCGCTGGCGCTGGAGCGCCTGGCCGAGCTGTTCGACGCGCACGAGCGGCCCTCGCCGAAGCTGCTGCGCGAGGCGCTGGCGGTGCTCGGCGGCTCCTGCCTGGGGCGCGGCTTCGAGCTCAGCGAGGTGGCCTCGGGCTACCGCCTGCAGGTGCGCGAGCGCTTCTCGCCCTGGGTGAGCCGGCTGTGGGAGGAGCGTCCGCAGCGCTACTCGCGGGCGCTGCTGGAGACCCTGGCGCTGATCGCCTACCGCCAGCCGATCACCCGCGGCGAGATCGAGGAGGTGCGCGGCGTGGCGGTCAACAGCAACATCATCCGGACCCTGCAGGAGCGCGACTGGATCCGCGTGGTCGGCTACCGCGAGGTGCCCGGCAGGCCGGCGATGTTCGCCACCACCCGCGCCTTCCTCGACCACTTCAACCTGAGGAGCCTCGACGAGCTGCCGCCCCTGGCGGTGCTGCGCGAGCTGGAGCCGCAGCCGCCGGTCGATGACCTCGATCCCGAGGTGCCGGCCGACCTGCAGGCGCGCGCCGACCTGGCCCTGGCCGAGGCCGATGCCGACGAGGACGATGCGCCGGAGGCGCGCGGCGAAACCAGCTTCCGCAGCCTGCTGGCCGAGCTGGACGCCATGGAGCAGGGGCTGAAGAGCGACTTCGACGATCTGCTGCCGGCGGAAGAGGCCGGCGAGCCGGGCGAGGCCGCGCCAGCCGGCGACTGAGGGCGGCGCCGGTCGCATGCCGGGTGCGCGCGCCCGGCCATCGGCGTATCATGCCTGCCCCCCCTGATTTGCAGGGACCGCTCACAGCATCCGGTTACACCGGGAGGTGCCCAGAATGAATGAAGAACTGAATCCCGCCGAAGAACAGCGCCCCGTCGGCGAGAAACTGCAGAAGGTGCTGGCGCGCATGGGCGTCGGTTCCCGCCGCGACGTCGAGGAGTGGATCAGCCAGGGCCGCATCAAGGTCAACGGCGCCCAGGCCACCCTCGGCCAGCGCATCGGCGCCAGCGACGCCATCGCCCTCGACGGCCGCCTGCTGCGCCGCGAGGAGGACGAGGTGGTGCGCCGCGTGCTGATCTACAACAAGCCCGAAGGCGAGGTGTGCACCCGCTCCGACCCGGAAGGCCGCCCCACCGTGTTCGACCGCCTGCCGCGGCCGAAGAACGGCCGCTGGATCAACATCGGCCGCCTCGACATCAACACCACGGGCCTTTTGCTGTTCACCACCGACGGCGAGCTGGCCAACCGCCTGATGCATCCCTCCTACGAGATGGACCGCGAGTACGCGGTGCGCGTGCGTGGCGAGGTCACCGACGAGATGCTCGAGAACCTCAAGAACGGCGTGATGCTCGAGGACGGTCCGGCGCGCTTCACCGACATCAAGGAAGCCCCGCAGGGCGACGGCTTCAACCGCTGGTTCCACTGCGTGGTGATGGAAGGGCGCAACCGCGAGGTGCGTCGCCTGTGGGAGTCCCAGGGGCTGGTGGTCAGCCGCCTCAAGCGCGTGCGCTTCGGTCCGGTGTTCCTCACCGCCGACCTGTCGGTGGGGCGCTGGCGCGAGATGGAGCAGGGCGAGGTGGACATCCTCGCCGCTGAGGTCGGCCTCAAGCCGATGGCCCTGCCGGGCATGAAGGGCAAGCTGCGCGAGAAGCTCGACCGCCTGCAGCGCAAGTCGGCCAAGCCGGTGCCCGAGCGCGGTCGCGGTGCGCGCGGCGAGCGCGACGAAGGTCGCGGGCGTGGCCAGGGCAGCGAGCTGGCCGAGCGTCCGGCCGAGGTGCGCGGCAAGCGTCCGGCCAAGGCTCGCGACGAGCGCGGCACGCCGAACCTGAGCGAGCGCCCGTCGCGCAAGCCCGCCGCCGGCCAGCCGGCCAAGCGCCGTCCGCAGCCGGCGGGCGACGGGCAGCGTCCCGGCTTTCGCCGCAAGTAAGCGTGGCTGAATGAAAAAAGGCGACCTGCGGGTCGCCTTTTTTCTGTCCGGCGCTGGCGGCTCAGATGCCCTGGGGGATTTCCTCGCCGCCGAGGGCCTCGATCAGCTGCGGCAGGAACTCGACGAAGGTCAGCATCATCAGGGTGAAGCTGGCGTCCTGCTGGGCCAGGGCGTCGTCGCCGCCGTCCTGCTCGGCCTGTTCCTGCAGCAGGTCCTCGAAGCGCAGGCGCTTGAGCGCCAGCTTGTCGTCGATCAGCAGCGACAGCTTGTCCGACCAGGCCAGGCTCAGCTTGGTCACCAGCTTGCCGGCCGCCAGGTGGTTCTGCACCTCGTCGCTGCCCAGATCCTGGCGCTTGCAGCGCACGATGCCGCCATCCTCGTGGGTGTCGCGCAGCTCGCACTCGTCGAGCAGGACGAGGCCGTTGCTGGCGTGCTGGCTCTTCATCCACTCGGTGAAGGTGGCGGTGGGCGCGACCTTGACGCTCAGCGGGCGTACCGGCAGCGAGCCGAGCGCCTCGCGCAGGGTGGACAGCAGGTCCTCGGCCTTCTTCGGGCTGGACGCGTCGACCAGGATCAGGCCCTGCTGCGGGGCGATGGCGGCGAAGGTGCTCTGCCGGCGGATGAAGGCGCGCGGCAGGAAGCTCTGCACGATCTCGTCCTTGAGCTGGTCGCGCTCCTTCTTGTAGACCTTGCGCATCTGCTGCGCCTCGATCTCCTCGATCTTCTCCTTCAGCGCATCGCGCACCACGCTGCCGGGCAGGATGCGTTCCTCCTTGCGCGCGGCGATCAGGAAGAAGCCCTGGCTGGCATGCACCAGTGGCGCGTCGGCGCCCTTGCCCAGCGGGGCGACGAAGCCGTAGGTGGCCAGCTCCTGGCTGGCGCAGGGGCGGGCCGGCTTGCTGGCCAGGGCCGCCTCGAGTTTCTCGGCGTCCAGTTGCAGATCCTGGGTGAGGCGATAGACGAGCAGGTTGCGGAACCACATGGCGGCGGGACACTCCATCAAGCAAAGGAGCGCATTATTCCCCCTCGGGCTTGCGCCGGCCACCGCCGATTGCGCCAAGTGTCTGGTTTGCCTGGAAATTTTTTTTGAAAAAAGACTTGCCAAGGTCGGGGGGCATCCCTAGAATGCGCACCACTTCGAGAGCAAACGCAAACATGCGAATGCAACTGAATGGGTGATTAGCTCAGCTGGGAGAGCATCTGCCTTACAAGCAGAGGGTCGGCGGTTCGATCCCGTCATCACCCACCACTCGATGTATAGCGCAGCGGTAGTTCAGTCGGTTAGAATACCGGCCTGTCACGCCGGGGGTCGCGGGTTCGAGTCCCGTCCGCTGCGCCATTTTCTCCCTCCCCGAAGTGGCAAATCCAGATTTTCCTCCCCCAAAGTTCAGTGCGGATTCCGCAGCTTGAACTTTTCGTCGTTTCTGCATTCCAAATTTTCCAACCGTGGCAGCGTGGGCGGCAGCCTGATAAGCTCGCGCCTATTCCCAGCCTGCCGCTGTGGTATCCATCATTAAGGAACAAGCATGAAACATCATCGGTTGGCCGCTGCTGTGGCCTTGGTCGGTCTCGTCCTCGCCGGTTGCGACAAGCAGGCCGCGGAGAAGGAGCTGGAGCTCAAGTCGCCGGCGCAGAAGGCCTCCTATGGCATCGGTCTGAACATGGGGCGCAGCCTTGTCCAGGAAGGCATGGACGACCTCGACTCCAAGGCGGTGGCTCTGGGCATCGAGGACGCCCTGGCGAAGAAGGAGCAGCGTCTCACCGACGAGCAGCTCATGGAGGCCTTCAGCTTCCTGCAGAAGCGCTCCGAGGAGCGCATGACCGCCCTGGCTGACGAGAACGCCAAGGCCGGCAAGAAGTTCCTCGAGGACAACGGCAAGCGCGAGGGCGTGGTCACCACCGCCTCCGGCCTGCAGTACGAGGTGCTGAAGAAGGCCGACGGCGCCCAGCCCAAGGCCGACGATGTGGTCAGCGTCCACTACGAGGGCAAGCTGATCGACGGCACCGTGTTCGACAGCTCGGTACAGCGCGGCGCGCCCATCGACCTGCCGGTCGGCGGCGTGATCCCGGGCTGGGTCGAGGGCCTGCAGCTGATGCACGTCGGCGAGAAGTACAAGCTGTACATCCCCAGCGAGCTGGCCTACGGCGCGCAGAGCCCGAGCCCGACCATTCCGGCCAACTCAGTGCTGGTGTTCGAGCTGGAGCTGCTGGGGATCCAGAACAAGGCCGAGTGACGGCAGTTCCAAGGCTTTTGCAAGCGCCCCGCTGGTCGGGGCGTTTGTGTTTCCGCAGGTAACACTCTTGACGGGCTGGCGCCGGAAAAGCTTGGCGCCCGCTGTGGCGCAGGCTTGTTATGCACATCGGTAATATTTCTCGCGGCCCTGTCAAGCCCTCTCTCGCATCCCCGGCTGCAAATTTTAAGAGTATGATTTGTAAAGACTTTTTTTGTTGAACAAAAAACGTCCGATCTGTCTGGAAGCCTCGCTGCACGGGCATCGGGGGGACTCTTCCAGATATTGTTCACAAGTTTATCCACAGCTTTTGTGGGTAACGCCGCCAAGCCCAGCAACCACGGGGCCTGGCGGGGGATCCGGGCGTGCAGCGTGCCGTCCGGGGCCTGATAAAATGAAATACAAGTGTGACGGAGCGACAAGCGCATGAACGTTCAGGTGATCGAGCGGGAAGGGCAGCCCGAGTACGCCGTGCTGGCGTGGGCCGACTATCAGGAGCTGTTGCGCGCAGCCGGGCGTCTGCCCGCCAGCGCCGCCAGCACGCCGCCGCTGCCGCAGGAGCCGGTCTTTTCCCTGGAGAGCCTGCGCAGCCTGCGCGAGGCGCGCCGGCTGGCGCCGGAGCAACTGGCGCGGGCCGTCGGCATCAGTCCGCACTATCTGGCGCTGATCGAGAGCGGCGAGCGCCAGCCGGACCAGGCGATCGTCCGGGCGCTGGCGCGGCTATTCGCCACGCCGGACGACGGGAGCGCGGGTTGATCCTGCGCATCAGTCGCCAGCACTGGCAGGCGCTGCTCGACGAACTCGACGAGGCGCGCCGCCAGCGCCACCTGTTGACCTACCGCTCGCTGATCGAGCGTCTGCAATTGCCGACTCCGGCGATGACCACCCTGACCGCCGCTCTCGAGCACCTGGCCATGCTCGATGCCCAGGCCGGACAGCCGCTGCGCAGCGCTCTGGTGATCAGCCAGGGCGCCAGCCGCCTGCCCAGGCCGGGCTTCTTCGAGCATGCCAACCGGCTCGGCCGCTTCAGCGGCCCGCCGGATGGCGTCGCCGCCGCCGCCTGGCACGCCGCGGAGGTGGCGCGGGTGTTCGCGCACGATTTCCCGGGGGGCACGCCATGAGGCATCCGCTGTGGTGGTTGCGCACCTTCTGCGGCTATCGGCTGGCCCACTGGCTGTTCCGTTGGCAGTGGCTGGTGCGCCAGCCGCGCGCCTGGCGCTGGATGGAAGGGCAGTTCGCGCGCATGGCCGGCATGGGCGATGCCGGCGCCCAGGAGTTCTACGGCCACCTGCTGCTGTTCCGTGGCGAGGGCCTGGGGGCGCGCGAAGAAGGACTGCGCCTGCTGCGCCAGGCGGCGGGCCAGGGCCGGCTCAAGGCGGCCTTCCAGCTCGGCGTGCAGGCGCTCAAGGGCAGTCCGCGGCAGGCGCCGGATGCCGCCGAGGCGCTGCGCTGGTGGCGACAGGCCGCCGAGGGCGGTCATCCGCTGGCTGCGCTCAAGCTCGCCGAACTGCTGCGCGAAGGCGCGCCCGGGGTGTCGGCCGATCCGTCGGCTGCCGAGCGGATGGCCGAGCGCGCCCGCCAGCTCGGCCTCTGATGCGCTCTCAGGCGCTGGCGCACAGCTCCTGTGCCGGCGCTCGCAGTGGCCGCTCCTGAGGGCGGCCGATCAGGTAGCCCTGGACCAGGTCCACGCCCATCCGCGCCAGCTGCTGCAGTTCCTCTTGCTGTTCCACGCCTTCGGCGATCACCCGCGCGCGGGCGGCCCGGGCCATCTGCAGGATGGAGCCGACGAACTCGCGCTTGAGCGGGTCGAGATGGATGCCGTCGATGAAGTGGCGGTCGATCTTGACGATGTCCGGACGCAGTTCCGACCACAGGCGCAGGCTGGAGTAGCCGGCGCCGAGGTCGTCGAGGGCGATGGAGAAGCCCATGGCGCGGTAGTGGTGCAGGGCGCGGTCGAGCAGGTCGAAATCCTCGATCGGGGTCTGTTCGGTCAGCTCGATCACTACCCGCTCCGGGGCGATGCCGCACTGGCGCAGGATCTGCAGGGTACGCCCGGACTGGTGGCCGGGCTCGACCAGGGTTTCCGGCGAGACGTTGAGGTAGAGCATGCCGCGACCGGTGCACTGGCTGAAGCGGCTGCAGGCGCGGGCGCGACTGGCGATCTCCAGCTCGCTGAGGCGGCCGGCGTTGCGGGCCACGGCGAACAGCGCCAGCGGCGCATGCAGCGGGCTGTTGGAGGGGCCGCGGGTGAGGGCCTCGTGGCCCTGGATGCGCCCGCAGGCGAGCGAATAGATGGGCTGGAACAGGCTGTTGAGCAGGTCGTGGGCGAGGATTCGCTCCAGTTCGCTCAACTGTTCGGTGGTCGTCATGCGGGGCTCGGCAGGCAATGAAAAAAGCGCCCCGGCGGTAACCGGGGCGCTCAGATTTCACGACTAAATTGTGACTGCCTGATGACAGGGCGCCTCGCCCGGCGCAATCCTCAGTGGTGGGCGATGGCCGAGTCGAGATTGAGGTAGTCGAGCAGGATGCGTCCCGACTCGGCGAGGAAGGCATCCTGCTCCGGTGGCAGCTTGTCCTCCTCGCTGGCGGCCACGTCCTCCTCCTCGTCCTTGAGCTCCTTGAGCAGGGGCTCGCCCTTGGCGCTGCGGCGGGCGTTCTCCAGGGCCAGCTGACGGCTCTCGATGGCGCTCTGCTGGGCGCGGCGCTTCTGCTCGTTGAGGCTGACCACGGTCTCTCCCATCAGCTGCTGGCTCAGCTCCAGGCGCTGGCGGGTGAACACGAAGTCCGGGTCCTGGGCGATGCGCGCGGCGTGGCGCGCCTGCAGCTCGGCGAGGAAGGGGCGGAAAGGGTTGTTGTCCGGCTCGACCGCCGGCGCGATGCGGTCCCACGGCATGGCCGCCGGCAGGGCGCTCTCGCCGATCTCCTTGACGTCGACCACCGCCGGGTAGGGGATGTCCGGCAGCACGCCCTGGTGCTGGGTGCTCTGCCCGGAAACCCGGTAGAACTTGGCCAGGGTCAGCTTCAGCTCGCCGTGGTTGAGCGGCTGGATGGTCTGCACTGTGCCCTTGCCGAAGGTCTGCCCGCCGAGGATCAGCGCGCGGTGGTAGTCCTGCATGGCGCCGGCGAAGATCTCCGAGGCGGAGGCCGACAGGCGGTTGACCAGCACGGCCAGCGGACCGTTGTAGTAGGTGCCGCTGTCCTCGTCGGCGAGCACGTCGACGCGACCGTCGCTGTTGCGCACCAGCACGGTCGGGCCCTTGTCGATGAACAGGCCGGTCAGCTCGGTGGCCTCCTGCAGGGAGCCGCCGCCATTGTTGCGCAGGTCGATGACCACGCCGTCGACCTTCTCCGCCTTGAGTTCGGCGAGCAGCTTGCGCACGTCGCGGGTGGTGCTCTTGTATTCCGGGTTGCCGCTGCGATAGGCCTTGAAGTCCAGGTAGAAGGCCGGGATCTCGATCACCCCGAGCTTGTAGTCGCGGCCCTCGTGCTCGAGCTTGAGCACCGACTTCTTCGCCGCCTGCTCCTCGAGCTTGACCGCCTCGCGGGTGATCGACAGCACCTTGCTGCTCTGGTCGTTCGGTGCGTTGCTGGCCGGAATCACTTCCAGGCGCACCTGCGAGCCCTTGGGCCCGCGGATCAGCTTGACCACCTCGTCGAGGCGCCAGCCGATCACGTCGACCATCTCCTTGTCGCCCTGGGCGACGCCGATGATGCGGTCGGCCGGATGCAGCTGCTTGCTCTTCTCCGCCGGGCCGGCGGGGACCAGGCGGACGATCTTGACGTGCTCGTTGTCGCTCTGCAGCACCGCACCGATGCCTTCCAGCGACAGGCTCATGTTGATGTCGAAGTTCTCGGCGTTTTCCGGCGACAGGTAGTTGGTGTGCGGGTCGTAGGTCTGCGCGAAGGCGTTGATGTAGGCCTGGAAGATGTCCTCGCTGCGGGTCTGCGCCAGGCGCTTGAGCTGGTTGCGGTAGCGCTTGGTGAGCAGCTCCTGGATGGCCTTGGGCTCCTTGCCGGCGATCTTCAGGCGCAGCACCTCGTCCTTCACGCGCTTGCGCCACAGGTCGTCGAGCGCCTTGTTGTCGGCGGCCCAGGGCGCCTTCTCGCGGTCGGTGTCGAGGCTCTCGTCCTGGCTGAAGTCGAACTGGTCGGTGCCCTTGTCGAGCAGGCCGAGGGCGAACTGCAGGCGCTCCTGCATGCGCTCGAGGTGGCGCTTGTAGATCACGAAGCCCGGCTGCAGCTCGCCGCTCTTCAGGTAGTCGTCCAGGCGGTAGCGCCAGGCCTCGAAGTCGGCGATGTCCTTGGCGGTGAAGTAGCTGCGCGCCGGGTCGAGGCTCTTCAGGTAGTCGTCGAAGATCTGCGACGAGCGCGCGTCGTCCAGCGGCGGCTTGTTGTAGTGGTGGCGCTTGAGCAGCTCGACCACGTTCAGGCTGGCGATGGTCTGCTCTCGGTCGGGCTGCAGGCCGTCCCACGGATTGCTGGGCGTGGCCATGGCTGCCAGCGGCAGGGCGCTGGCGGCCAGAACAAGGGCGAGGGCGGTGCAGGACAGAGTGCGTTTCATGGGTTCTATGCGTCGCAGAGGGTTACGCCCGTTAGGCAGCGTAAGGGGCACCTGGTTCCATGGTGCCATCATGGGCTGGCGCCCGGAGGCCAGGGAGCTGACGTGCGGTCAGGTTCCGGGTCACAATCCGGGGGCAGATGCCGGCGCGAACGAAGCGCCGGGCCTTTGACAATATGGAGGTAGCGTGAACGCATTGCAAGGTATCGACGGACAGCTGGAATGGTCGGCGCAGCCGCGCCCGGACTGTGATGTGGGGCAGGTCCGCATCCGCGTGGCGGCCGCCGGCCTCAACCGGGCCGACCTGCTGCAGCGCAACGGCCTGTATCCGCCGCCGCCCGGGGCGAGCGAGGTGCTCGGCCTGGAGTGCGCGGGGGTGGTGACCGAGGCCGGTGCCGGCAGCCGCTGGCGGGTCGGCGACCGGGTGTGCGCCCTGCTGGCCGGCGGCGGCATGGCCGAGGAGGTGGTGGTGGACGCCCGCCATGCGCTGCCGGTACCCGAGGGCCTGAGCCTTGTCGAGGCGGCGGCGCTGCCGGAGGTCTACGCCACCGCCTGGCTCAACCTGTTCCAGCTGGCGCGCCTGCAGCCGGGCGAGAAGGTGCTGCTGCACGCCGGCGCCAGCGGCGTCGGTTCGGCGGCCATCCAGCTGTGCAAGGCCTTCGGCAGCCCGTGCTGGGTCAGCGTCGGCTCCGCCGAGAGGCTGGCCTACTGCGAGGGGCTGGGCGTCCAGGGCGGCGTGCTGCGCGGCGACGGCCTCGACGGCCTGCGCGACTTCGGCCCCTTCGACGTGGTCCTCGATCCGGTAGGCGCCAGCTACGCCGCGCACAACCTGAAGCTGCTCGCCCAGGACGGCCGCTGGGTGATCATCGGCCTGATGGGCGGGCGCAAGGCCGAGCTCGACCTGGCCCTGCTGCTCGGCAAGCGCATCCAGCTGATCGGCTCGACCCTGCGCAGCCGCGACGCCGAGTCCAAGGCGCAGCTGCTCGCCGAGCTGGAGCAGCAGGTGTGGCCGCTGTTCGCCGAGGGGCGCCTGAAGCCGCAGCTCGAGCGCAGCTACCCGATCGCCGACGCCGAGGCGGCCTTCGCCGCGCTGGCCAGCAATCAGGTGCAGGGCAAGGTGGTGCTGGTGGTGGACGCCAGCCTGGTCTGACTGCCCGGGCTGGAACGACAGGGGGCGCTGCGGCGCCCCCTGTCGTGTCCGCCTCAGCGCCAGTCGAGGATGTCCCAGCCGTGGCGCTCGGCGTGCGCGCGCAGCGCGGCGTCGGGATTCACCGCATGCGGATGGTCGACGTGGGCGAGCAGCGGCAGGTCGTTGCGCGAGTCGGAATAGAAGTGCGCGCCGGCCAGCGTCTCGCCCTGCTCGCGGCGCCACTGCTCGAGACGGGCGATCTTGCCCTCGCGGGCGCAGGGGATGCCGGCGATCCGTCCGCTGTAGCCGCCGTGCTGCAGTTCCAGCTCGGTGGCCAGCAGCTCGGCGATGCCGAGGCGGGCGGCGATGGCCGCGACCAGGAAGGTCGGCGAGGCGGAGACGATCAGCACGCGGTCGCCGGCGGCGCGGTGCCCGGCGACGGCGCGCATGGCGTCGGTGAGGATCAGCGGCTCGATGACCGCCTCGACGAAGGCGCCGGCGACACAGTCGATTTCCGCCGGGGTGCGGCCGACCAGCGGCTGCACGCTGAAGGCCAGATAGTCCTCGAGGGTCGCCTGCAGGGCGGCGTACTGCGCCACCAGCGCCTGCTCGCGGGCGAGGAAGGACTCGCGGTCGACCCAGCCGAGGTCGGCCAGATGCGCCGTCCACAGGCTGGGGCTGTTGCCGCCGATCAGGGTGTCGTCGAGGTCGAAGAGCGCCAGGGCCACGGTAGGCGCCTCAGACCAGTTCGGCGCTCTGGTAGAAGGCGCTCAGCACCCTCACCAGATGGTCGAGGTCGTGGCTGCCGGCCAGCTCGCGGATCGAGTGCATGGCGAAGGTCGGCAGGCCGATGTCGACGGTGCGCACGCCGAGCTTGCTGGCGGTGATCGGGCCGATGGTCGAGCCGCAGCCCAGGTCGCTGCGGGTGACGAAGCACTGCACCGGCACCTCGTGCTGCTGGCACAGGTGGCGGAAGAAGCCGGCGGTCTCGCTGTTGCTGGCGTAGCGCTGGTTGCTGTTGACCTTGATCACCGGGCCGCCGTTGAGGCGCGGGCCGTGGTTGCCGTCGTGCTTGTCGGCGTAGTTGGGGTGCACGCCGTGGGCGTTGTCGGCCGACACCAGCAGCGAGCGCTGGATGGCGCGCACGAAGGCCTCCTCGTCGCCGCCGAGCAGACGGCGCAGCACCTGCTCGAGGAACGGGCCGTCGGCGCCGCAGGCCGAGCAGGAGCCGATCTCCTCATGGTCGGTGCACACCAGCACACAGTTCTCGGCGTCGCCGGCGGCGAGCAGGGCCTCGAGGCCGGCGTAGCAGGACAGCAGGTTGTCCAGGCGGGCGCCGGCGATGAAGTCCTGGTCGAGGCCGACCACGGCGGCGGCCTGGGTGTCGTAGAAGCTCAGCTCGAAGTCGAGCACCTCGTCGACGTACAGGCCGTGCTCGCGCAGCAGCTGGGCGGCGAGCAGGGCGCGGAAGTCGCGGCTCTCGCCGGCGGCCAGTTGGGCGAGCAGCGGCGGCAGCTCGTTCTGCTGGTTGATCGTCCAGCCCTGGTTGGCCTCGCGGTTGAGGTGGATGGCCAGGTTGGGGATGGTGGCGATCGGCGCCTTGAAGTCGATCAGGTGGCTTTCCAGGCGGCCCTCGTGGCGGAAGGTGACGCGACCGGCCAGCGACAGGTCGCGGTCGAACCAGGGCGCCAGCAGCACGCCGCCGTAGACCTCGACGCCCAGCTGCCAGTAGCCCTGGCGCGCCAGCTCCGGCTGCGGCTTGACGCGCAGGCAGGGGCTGTCGGTGTGCGCGCCGACCAGGCGCAGGCCGCCGTCCGGCGGGGTGCGCCGGCCGAGCTGCACGGCGATCAGCGAGGAGTCGTTGCGGGTGACGTAGTAGCGCCCGCCGGGCTGCGCCTGCCATGGGGCGCGCTCGTCGAGGCGCTGGTAGCCGGCGGCCTCGAGGCGGGCGGCCAGGCTGGCGGTGGCATGGAAGGGGGTCGGCGAGGCCTTGAGGAAATCGATCAGGCCCTGGTTGAGTGCTTCGCGCATGACGGCTCCGGCGGCGGTGATGCGCGCAGTTTACCGGAATCCGGCGTGCGCAGGCCGTCGGCGCCGCGCACGCGGGACGCTCAGAACGGCGCCGGGCTCTCGAAGCGCAGGCGCTCGCCGCTCTGCGGGTGGGTCAGACACAGCAGGCTGGCGTGCAGGCACAGGCGCTCGTGGGCGGCCAGCGCCTGCTCGTGGGCGTACAGGCGGTCGCCCAGCAGCGGGTGGCCGATGGCCAGCATGTGCACGCGCAGCTGGTGGGAACGACCGGTGATCGGCGTCAGCTCGACCCGGCACCAGTCGCCGCAGCGCTCGACGATGCGCCAGAAGGTCAGCGCGTGCTTGCCCTGCTCGTGGTCGACCACGTGGCGCGGCTTGGTCGGCGGGTCGTAGCGCAGCGGCAGCTCGATGCGTCCGCTGTCGGTTCCCGGCTGGCCCCAGCACAGCGCGGTGTAGGCCTTCTCGGTCTCGCGGTCGTGGAACTGCCGGGACAGCTCGCGGTGGCTGTCGGCATCGCGGGCCAGCACGATCAGCCCGGAGGTTTCCCAGTCCAGGCGGTGGACGATGCGCGCCTCGGGATAGCCGTTGTCCTGCAGGCGGCTGACCAGGCAGTCGCGGTTGTCCTCGGCGCGGCCGGGCACCGAGAGCAGCAGGGTCGGCTTGTTGATCACCAGCAGGGCGGCGTCCTGGTGGACGATTTCGATGTTCGACAGCGGCATGGCGGTTCCACAAATGACTGCGGCGGCCCGAGGCCGCCGCATGGTTCACCCGGCGCGGATCAGCGCTCGGGCAGGGTGATGTTGAGCTCGAGGATCGAGCAGGTGCCCTGGTTTTCCAGCGCCACCTGCACCTGGTCCTGGTCGATGTGCACGTACTTGCGGATCACCGCGATCAACTCCTCCTGCAGGGCCGGCAGATAGTCGGGCTGGCCGCGGTTCCCGCGCTCGTGGGCGACGATGATCTGCAGGCGTTCCTTGGCGATCGAAGCAGAACTGGGTTTCTTGCGCGAGAGGAGGAAGTCGAAGAGGCTCATTCACGACCTCCGAACAGACGTTGCAGGAATCCCTTCTTCTGCACTTCGAGGAAGCGGTGCGGGACGTCCTTGCCCAGCAGACGGTCGACCGCGTCGCCATAGGCCTGGCCGGCATCGCTCTGCTCGTCGAGGATCACCGGCACGCCCTGGTTGGAGGCCTTGAGCACCGCCTGGGATTCGGGGATCACGCCGATCAGGCCGATGGAGAGGATCTCCTCGACGTCGTCGACGCTGAGCATCTCGCCCTTGGCCACGCGCTCGGGGTTGTAGCGGGTCAGCAGCAGGTGTTCCTTGATCGGTTCCTCGCCCTTCTCGGCGCGCTGCGACTTGCTCGCCAGCAGGCCGAGGATGCGGTCGGAGTCGCGCACCGACGAGACCTCCGGGTTGGTCACCACGATGGCGGTGTCGGCGAAGTACATCGCCATGTGCGCGCCCGTCTCGATGCCGGCGGGGGAGTCGCAGAGGATGTACTCGAAGTCCTTCTTCAGCTCTTCCATGACCCGCTCCACGCCCTCCTTGGTCAGCGCTTCCTTGTCGCGGGTCTGGCTGGCGGCCAGCACGTAGAGGTTGTCCAGGCGCTTGTCCTTGATCAGGGCCTGGCCGAGGGTCGCCTCCTTGTGGATCACGTTGACGAAGTCGTACACCACGCGGCGTTCGCAGCCCATGATCAGGTCGAGATTGCGCAGGCCGACATCGAAGTCGACGATCACGGTCTTGTGACCGCGCAGGGCGAGGCCGGTGCCGATGGCGGCGCTGGACGTGGTCTTGCCGACGCCACCCTTGCCGGAAGTGACAACTATGATTTTGGCCAAGGTGATTACCCCAGATGAAAAGGTTCAGGTCCCTGAATTTGGCGGCAGTATCCGTTAAAGGCGGGTGATGTTCAACACATCTCCCGACAGGCTGACGTGTACCGGTTTGCCCCATTGCGGACTGCGTCGCAGGTCCTCGGCGACCTTGTAGCGGCCGGCGATGGACAGCAGTTCGGCGGTCAGTTGCTGGCAGAAGATGCGCGCCTCCGTATTGCCCTTGGCGCCTGCCAGAACCCGCCCGCGCAGCGGGCCGTACACATGGATATTGCCGTCGGCGATAAGTTCCGCCCCCGGGCTGACCGCCGACAGCACCACCAGATCCCCGCCCTCGGCATAGATCTGCTGGCCGCCGCGCACCGGGCGGGTGATCACCAGGGTCGGGCGCACCTCGGGCTCGCGCGGAGCCGGCGGCTCGGCGGGTTCGGCCGGCGCGGCTGGCGCAGCGGCGGGAACCTCGGTCGGTGCGGGGTCGCCCGGCGGCCGTTCGCGCCCGGAGGCCGGCGGCAGCAGCGGCAGGCCAAGCGCCTCGGCTGCCGCGACGTCGCCCGGACGGCTGGCGCGCGCGCCGAGCGCCACCAGGCCGTGGCGCTGGCAGAGGTCGAGCAGGGCGCCGAGGTCGAGTTCGCCGTCTGCGGCAGGCAGGTGCTCGAGACCGAGCACCACCGGCGCGGCGGTGAAGAAGTTGGGGGCCTGGGCAACCTTCTCGGCCAGCTGCCGATCGAGGCGCGCCAGGTCGTTGCGGGCCAGCTCCAGTACGGTGACGGCGAGCATGTTGCCCTTGAGCCGGAACACGGGTTCTTGGGTGGTCGGATCAGCTTGAGTCATGTCGAATGCAGCCAGGGAGATGCCGGGACTTATAACGACAAGCCTGCGGGGTCGCAAGTTGCATGCATGGCTGATTCGCCAAGGCGTGACGGGGTAGAATGTCGCGCTCGTTCGCCCGACTGGATGTGCTGATGGACCGTCCCCGCTTTCGTGCCGCCTTTCTTCATCCGCGCTTCTGGCCGCTGTGGCTGGGGCTGGGATTGCTGTGGCTGGTGGTGCAGTTGCCCTATGTCGTCCTGCTCCGTCTCGGGCGCGCCCTCGGCGCGCTGATGCTGCTCGGCGCCGTCTCGCGCCGGCACATCGCCGCGCGCAACCTCGAGCTGTGCTTTCCCGAGCTGTCCGCCACCGAGCGCGCCCGCCTGCTGCGCGAGAACTTCGCCTCCAGCGGCATCGCCTTCTTCGAGATGGCGATGAGCTGGTGGTGGCCGCGCGCGCGCCTGGCGCGCCTGGCCCACGTCGAGGGCCTGGAACACCTGCAGGCCGCCCAGCGCGAGGGGCAGGGGGTGATCCTGATGTCGCTGCACTTCACCACCCTGGAGATCGGTGCGGCGCTGCTCGGCCAGCGCCACACCATCGACGGCATGTACCGCGAGCACAAGAACCCGGTGTTCGACTTCATCCAGCGTCGCGGGCGCGAGCGCCACAACCCCGACGCCAGCGCCATCGAGCGCGAGGACGTGCGCGCCATGCTCAAGGTGCTGCGCGCCGGGCGCGCCATCTGGTACGCGCCCGACCAGGACTACGGGCGCAAGCAGAGCATCTTCGTGCCGCTGTTCGGCATTCCCGCCGCCACCGTCACCGCCACCACGAAGTTCGCCCGCCTGGGCAAGGCGCGGGTGGTGCCCTTCACCCAGCAGCGCCTGGCCGACGGTTCCGGCTACCGCCTGACCCTCCATCCGCCGCTGGCCGACTTCCCCGGCGACAGCGAGGAGGCCGACTGCCTGCGCATCAACCGGTGGATCGAGCAGGCGGTGCGCGCCTGCCCCGAGCAGTACCTGTGGGCGCACCGCCGCTTCAAGACCCGTCCGGAAGGGGCGCCGAAGCTCTACGACTGAGTCAGCGGCCGAAGCTGCCGTCGCGATAGTCGGCCAGCGCCTGCTCGATCTGCTCGCGGCTGTTCATCACGAAGGGGCCGTACTGCACGATCGGCTCGCCGAGCGGCCTGCCGGCGATCAGCAGGGCGCGCGCACCGTTGGCGCTGGTCAGGTGCAGGCTGTCGCCGTCGGTGAGGCGCGCCAGCTGGCCGGCCTGGATGCTCCGGTCGCGCTGGCCGCGCACGGTCAGCTCGCCCTCGAACACGTGCAGCAGCACGCGGTGGCCGCGCGGCAGTTCGGGCATCAGGCAGGCGCCGGCGGGAAATTCCAGCTGGTACAGCTGCGGCTCGGTGTGCGGGCGCTGCACGGCGCCGGCCTGCTCCTGCTCGCCCTCCCTGAAGCGTCCGGCGATCACCCGCACGGCGACGCCGCGCGCGCTGGTCAGCTGCGGGATCTCCTCCGGCGCGAAGTCGCGGTAGCTTGCCGGGCCCAGCTTGTCCGCCGCCGGCAGGTTCAGCCACAGCTGGAAGCCGAACAGGCGGCCCTGCTCCTGCTCGGGCATCTCGCTGTGCACGATGCCGCCTGCGGCGGTCATCCACTGCACGCCGCCGGGCACCAGCAGGCCGCGGTTGCCGAGCTGGTCCTCGTGGCGCATGCGCCCCTCGAGCATGACGGTCACCGTCTCGAAGCCGCGGTGCGGGTGCGCCGGGAAGCCGCCGAGGTAGTCGCGGGCATCCACGGAATCGAAGGCGTCCAGCATCAGGAACGGATCGAAACGCTCCAGGCCGGCGCCGCCGATGAGGCGGGTCAGGCGCACGCCGTCGCCGTCGCTGGTGGCGCGGCCCTGGTGCAGGTCGAGGACGTCGCGGTAGTGGGGATAGCTCATGGCGGACTCCTTGCGTCGGGACATGCCGCCATTCTGGTTCAATCCGCCGGATGGATGGGTGCTGTTTTTGCACCCAATCCATCGATCCGCTCGATTGGTTCGCGGTTCACTCGCGGATCTGCAGGCGCCGTGCCTCGGTATAGACGTAGCGCACCTTCTCGTACTCGAACGGCGAGTTGAGCTGGCCGTAGCGGAATTCGTTGATGTGGCGGCGGTCGATGGCCATCAGTCCGTAGTAGGCGCCGGCCTGCTCGGTCAGGCCGGCCTCTGCGGCCGGGTTGGCCGCGCCGCCGACCACGGCAGTGTCGAACAGCAGGCCGCCGGTGTCGCGCAGGTTGGACGGGCCGAGCAGCGGCAGCACCAGGTAGGGACCTTCCTCGGCGCCCCAGTAGCCGAGGGTCTGGCCGAAGTCCTCGCTGCGCCGCTCCAGGCCCATGCGCGTGGCCGGGTCCCACAGGCCGCCTACGCCGAGGGTGGTGTTGAACAGCAGGCGCGCGGTGGTGGTCATGGCGTCGTTGCCCTGCAGTTGCAGCAGGTGGTTGGCCAGGCTGGGAATTTCGCCGAGGTTGGCGAAGAAGTGGCTGACCCCGCTGCGCACGAAGTGCGGGGTGACCAGGCGGTAGCCGTTGACCGCCGGCAGGTAGACCCACTCGTCGAAGCGCTGGTTGAAGTGGTAGACGCGGCGGTTCCACTCCTCCCAGGGGTCGTTGTTGACCAGCGCCACCAGGGTGGCGCGCTCGAACTCGCGCTGGTCCAGGCGCGGGTTGAACTTCAGGCGCTCCAGCGGCTGGGTGAAGCCATCGGCGTCGGCGGGCTGCCCGGCCAGGGCGCCGGCGCTGGCGGCGAGCAGCAGGGTCGGCAGCAGGCGGCGCAGGGATTCAGTCACGGAAGAACTCCAGCATGGCCTGGGTGTTGACCCGGTAGTTCATGTTGCCGCAGTGCCCGCCGCGCGGGAACAGGGTCAGGCGCGCGCCGAGGGTGCGGCGCAGGAAGCCGAGGTCGCCGGGGCCGAGGATCAGGTCGTCGCGGTTATGGAACACGGCGATCTTGTCGCTCCCGGCCAGGTAGCCCTGCAGCGAATAGAGGCTGACCTGGTCGATCAGCTGCAGCAGGCTGTTGCCGTCGCCCTGGGCGCGCCAGTAGGGCAGCAGCTGCTCGCGGATGTAGCACTCGAAGTCGCAGAGCAGGGCGCGCTTGAAGAAGGGCGTCAGGCTGGTGCCCTCGTCCATCGGGTAGGTCGGCGGCAGGACCACGCCGCGGCGGTTGATCAGGTCCGAGGTGAAGGCGATGTCGGCGGCGGCGAAGCGGAAGGCGGCGCCGATCAGCATGGCCATTTCCTCGTCGGAGAGGCGCTGCCTCGACTGCTGGAAGTCGTAGAGCATGGCCGCGTCGATCTCCACCGCGCCGCGTTCCTCGAAGTAGCGCGCCAGCTTGCCGAGCACCAGGTCGTAGAAGGTGCGGGTGCTGTCGATGCCGCGCACCTCGGTCTGTACCAGGCGGTCGAGGTTGCTCACCGAGGTGTACAGGTTGACCGGCGGGTTGATCAGCAGCACGCGGCGGAAGTTGAACGCCTGGCGCTCTTCGTCGAGCCGGCTGACGAAGGCGGCGTGCAGGCCGCCGAGGCTGTAGCCGGTCAGGTACCAGTCGGTCACCGGCAGGTCCCGCTGCTGCTCGCGGATCCTCTCCATCACCCGGTACAGGTCGATGGCGTCGCGGTCGGAGATGCCCGGCGTGGCGTGGCGCGAGGCGGCGGCCATGAAGTCGTGGCTGGTCGGCGAGGACAACTGCACCACGTGGTAGCCGGCGCCGTAGTACAGGCGCTTGAGCTCCTCGGTCTTGCCGTTGGCGTAGTGCGCGCCGGTGCCGGAAATGATGAACACCAGCGGTGCCGGGCCGGCCTGGCGGGCCAGGCGGTAGCGCAGCTTCTTCACCGCCCAGAAGTTGTCCGGCAGCTCGCGGCGCGGCCGCAGGCGCAGGCTGTAGTCGGCCTGGTCGATGTCGGCGAGCTCAGGCAGGGCGGGGCGCAGCTCCGGCGGGGTGGTGGCGATGGTCGCCTCGAAGGGGTTGGTCAGGGGGAAGCCGTAGGTCTCGCCGGCGATCTCGTTGACGGCCGCCTGGGCGCCGCCGAGCCAGAGCGCGGCGAGCAGCAACAGCAGGTGGGAAACTCGGGGCATTCGGCAACCTTCCGCCTTGGGCGGGTCGGGGCTAGGACAGGGGCAGACTCGTGGGCGGGCCGCGAGTTGCGCCGGATCGACCGGCGGGCGCGGCATCCGCTCGCCTGCCCGCAAGCGGCGCCGGGGCATTTTCCCAGAAAAGCAGGCGAAATGGCGGGCACGACCTTTGGCCGGAGCGGAGAAGTCCGTTCCGGCGACAATCCCGTTTCGGGACTGTTGCTGGCAACCGTGGGGCGGTCAGAAGTCGTTGTCGTCGTCCTGCTTTCTCAGTGCCTCCAGATGCTTGCGCGCCAGGGCCAGGAAGCGCGGCGTCAGGCCGATGTCCTCGTACAGCGGATCGCCCTGCTCGTCGGTGGCCACCACCCGGGTGCCCTTCACGTAGGGAAAGCTTTCCTCCAGCTCCTGCAGCGCGGCGCCGACCAGATCGCCGAGCAGCTCCTCGGCGTGGCGCCTCGGGTACATCTCGCTGAGCGCCGCCAGGCGGGCCGCCGCCTCCAGGTCGAGCGGAATGCTGTAGGTGGTCTTGCTCAGCCGGCCCTTGGCGCTGAGTTCCCAGTCGTTGACCAGATCGCGGATCTTCATGCCTGCCTCCCGGCCTGCGCGGACTGCCCGTCACGGGGGTGTAGTGATAAAAAGCCTAGACTGCAGTTGAGGCTCCTGCCGCACGGGGCGGCACTGGTGAGGACGGAGGGGGCGGGCATGGCGGAGATCGATCCACGGCTGCGCGAGGACGTCCACCTGCTGGGCGAGCTGCTCGGCCACACCTTCCGGGCCGAGCGCGGCGCGGACTTCCTGGCCAAGATTGAGCGCATCCGCCAGGGCGCCAAGGCGGCGCGGCGCGGCTCGGCCGAGGGCGCGCGCCAGCTCGGCGAGACCCTCGACGCTCTCGCCGAGGACGAGCTGCTGCCGGTGGCGCGGGCCTTCAACCAGTTCCTCAACCTGGCCAACATCGCCGAGCAGTACCATCGCATCCGCCGCCGCCAGCCGCACGAGGCGCCACCGTTCGAGGAGCGCGTGCTCGGCGAGCTGCTCGAGCGCCTGCAGGCCGCCGGTCACGCGCCGCAGACCCTGGCCCGGCAGATCGCTGCGCTGGACATCGAGCTGGTGCTCACCGCCCATCCCACCGAGGTGGCGCGGCGCACCCTGATCCAGAAGTACGACGACATCGCTGCCTGCCTGGCCGCACGCGACCACGCCGACCTGTCGGTGCGCGAGCAGGCTCACGTGCGCCGCGAGCTGTGCCGGCTGCTCGCCGAGGTCTGGCATACCGAGGAGATCCGCCGCAGCAAGCCGACCCCGCTGGACGAGGCCAAGTGGGGCTTGGCGGTGATCGAGCACTCGCTGTGGCGCGCGCTGCCGGAGTTCCTGCGCGGCGTCGATGAACTGCTCGGCGCCTGCTGCGCCGCGCGTCTGCCGCTGGACGCGGCGCCGGTGCGCTTCGCCTCCTGGATGGGCGGCGACCGCGATGGCAACCCCAACGTCACCGCCGCCGTCACCGCCGAGGTGCTGCTGCTGGCGCGGCGGCTCGCCGCCGAGCTGCATCTGCGCGACCTCGAGCGGCTGATCACCGACCTGTCCATGCACCAGGCCAGCCCGGCGCTGCGCGCGCGGGTCGGCGAGGCGCCCGAGCCCTATCGCGCGCTGCTGCGCCAGCTGCGCACGCGCCTGTTCGCCACCCGCGACTGGGCCGCCGCCGCCCTGGAGAACCGCGGCCTGGCGCCGGGCCCGCTGGTGCTGCAGGACGTCGGCGAGCTGCTCGAGCCGCTGCTGCTCTGCCACGACTCGCTGAGCGCCTGCGGCATGGCCGCCATCGCCGACGGCCCGCTGCTCGACAGCCTGCGCCGTGCCCACTGCTTCGGCCTGTGCCTGGTGCGCCTGGACATCCGCCAGGACGCCGGCCGCCACCGCGCCGCCCTCGACGAGATCACCGCTTACCTGGGCCTGGGGCACTACGCTGAGTGGGACGAGGCGCAGCGCCTCGACTTCCTCCAGCGCGAGCTGGCCAGCCCGCGCCCGCTGCTGCCCGCCGACCACTGGCCTGCGGCCGACACTGCCGAGGTGCTGGCCACCTGCAGGGTGGTGGCCCAGGCGCCGGCGGCGGCGCTGGGCTCCTACGTGATCTCCATGGCCGGCGCCGCCAGCGACGTGCTGGCGGTGCAACTGCTGCTCAAGGAGGCCGGGCTGCGCCGGCCGATCCGCGTGGTGCCGCTGTTCGAGACCCTGGCCGACCTGGAACACGCCGGCGCGGTGATCGACAGCCTGCTGGCGCTGCCGACCTACCGCGAGCGCCTGGGCGGGCCGCAGGAGGTGATGATCGGCTACTCCGACTCGGCCAAGGACGCCGGCACCGTGGCGGCGGCCTGGGCCCAGTACCGCGCCCAGGAGGCGCTGGTCGCGGTGTGCGCGCGCCACGGCGTCGAGCTGCTGCTGTTCCACGGCCGCGGCGGCACCGTCGGCCGCGGCGGCGGTCCGGCCCACGCGGCGATCCTCTCGCAGCCGCCGGGCTCGGTGGCCGGGCGTTTCCGCGTCACCGAGCAGGGCGAGGTGATCCGCTTCAAGTTCGGCCTGCCGCGCCTGGCCGAGCAGAACCTCAACCTCTATCTGGCCGCCGTGCTGGAGGCCACCCTGCTGCCGCCGCCGGCACCCACGGCCGAGTGGCGGGCGCTGATGGAGCGCCTGGCCGCCGATGGCGTGGCGGCCTACCGCGCGGTGGTGCGCGCGCATCCGCAGTTCGTCGACTACTTCGCCCAGGCCACCCCCGAGCAGGAGCTCGGCCGCCTGCCGCTGGGCAGCCGCCCGGCGCGCCGGCGCAGCGGCGGGGTGGAGAGCCTGCGGGCGATCCCGTGGATCTTCGCCTGGACCCAGACGCGGCTGATGCTGCCGGCCTGGCTGGGCTGGGAGACCGCGCTGGCTGCGGCGGTGGCGCGCGGCGAGGCGGCGCTGCTGCAGCAGATGCGCGAACACTGGCCGTTCTTCCGCACGCGCATCGACATGCTGGAGATGGTGCTGGTCAAGGCCGACGCCGGCATCGCCCGGCTGTACGACGAGCGCCTGGTGAGCGACGAGCTGCGTCCGCTGGGCGAGCAACTGCGCGACCTGTTGTCGCAGGCCGAGCGCATGGTGCTGGCGCTGACCGGCCAGGCGCAGCTGCTCGGCAGTGACCCGGTGCTGCGCGAGTCGATCAGCGTGCGCGACACCTACCTCGACCCGCTGCACCTGCTTCAGGTCGAGCTTCTCGCCCGCTCGCGGCGCCTCGCCGAGCATGGCGAAACGCCGCTGGAACGGGCCCTGCTGGTCAGCGTCGCGGGCATCGCCGCCGGCTTGCGCAACACCGGGTGAAACGATCAATACTAGGACAGCCGGCATCTTGTGTCCGGCTGGCCGGCTGTGTATTTTGGTCTGCTTTTTCGCCGCCCCATTTCATGCTAGGGGCGAAGACAAGAATTTCGAGATTGGCCCCGCGAGGCGAATCCAGGGTTTTCTACATCCTTTCAGGAGCAATACGATGCGTGTGATTCTGCTGGGGGCACCGGGTGCCGGCAAAGGTACTCAGGCTCGCTTCATCACCGAGAAGTTCGGCATTCCGCAGATCTCCACCGGCGACATGCTGCGTGCCGCGATCAAGGCCGAGAGCCCGCTGGGCCTGCAGGTCAAGGACGTGATGGCCAGCGGTGGCCTGGTCTCCGACGAGATCATCATCGGCCTGATCAAGGAGCGCATCGCCGCTGCCGACTGCGTCAACGGCTTCCTGTTCGACGGCTTCCCGCGCACCATCCCGCAGGCCGAAGCCCTGCGCGACGCCGGTGTGGACATCGACCACGTGCTGGAGATCGCCGTGGAAGACCAGGAGATCATCAGCCGCATGTCCGGTCGCCGCGTGCACCCGGCCTCCGGCCGCACCTACCACCTGCAGTACAACCCGCCGAAGGTGGCTGGCAAGGACGACGAGACCGGCGAGGACCTGATCCAGCGCGAGGACGACCAGGAAGAGACCGTGCGCAAGCGCCTGGACGTGTACCACGCCCAGACCCTGCCGCTGGTCGGCTTCTACCAGGACCTGGCGCAGACCGCCGGCAAGCCGAAGTGCTCGCGCGTCGAGGGTGTCGGCAGCGTCGAAGAGATCACCGCCAAGGTGCTCGCCGCGCTGAGCTGATCGCTCCCCTGCTGCCACGAACGGCCCGCCCTGTGCGGGCCGTTTGCATTTACAATGCCCGCCCGTTTGCCATCACACCGGATACCGTCATGACCACCCTGCTGGCCCTGGATACCGCCACCGAAGCCTGTTCCGTCGCCCTGCTGCACGAGGGCCGCGTGCTCAGCCGCTACGAGGTGATCCCGCGCCTGCATGCCCAGCGCGTGCTGCCGATGGTCCAGGAGGTGCTGGCCGAGGCCGGCATCGCCCTGGCGGCGGTCGACGCCATCGCCTTCGGCCGCGGCCCGGGCGCCTTCACCGGCGTGCGCATCGCCGTCGGCGTGGTCCAGGGCCTGGCCTTCGCCCTCGACCGGCCGGTGCTGCCGGTCTCCAACCTCGCCGTGCTCGCCCAGCGCGCCCACCGCGAGCAGGGCGTGACCCGGGTGGCCGCCGCCATCGACGCGCGCATGGACGAGGTCTACTGGGGCTGCTACCAGATGGAGGGCGGCGAGATGCGCCTGGCCGGCGTCGAGGCGGTGCTGCCGCCGGAGCAGGCCGCCCTGCCGCGCGGCGCCGACGGCGAGTGGTTCGGCGCCGGCACCGGCTGGGGCTATGCGGCGCGCATCCCGCTGGCGGTCAGCGCCATGGACGCCGGCCTGCTGCCGCACGCCGAGGATCTGCTGCAGCTGGCGACCTTCGCCTGGGCGCGCGGCGAGGCCGTGGCGGCCGAGCAGGCCCAGCCGGTCTACCTGCGCGACAACGTGGCCACGCCGAAAAAGGGCTGAGGCCCGTGCTGCCGTACTTCCTCGGCTGTCCGTCGTGGAACGAGCCGGCCTGGCGCGGCGGCCTGTATCCGGCCGGCAGCGCCAGCCGCGACTTCCTCGCCGCCTACTGCCGGGTGTTCAATACGGTGGAAGGCAACACCACCTTCTACGCCCGGCCCGCCGCCACCACCCTGGCGCGCTGGGCACAGACCATGCCGGCAGGCTTCCGCTTCTGCGCCAAGCTGCCGCGCGACATCAGCCACGAGGGCGACCTGCGCGCCAGTCTCGCCGCCGCCGGCGACTTTCTCGAGCTGCTGGCGCCGCTGGGCGCGCGGGTCGCGCCGCTGTGGCTGCAGCTGCCGGCCAGCTTCGGCCCGCCGCGGCTCGCCGAACTGGCCGCCTTCATCGACGGACTGGCCGCGCCGCATGGCCTGGCGGTGGAGGTGCGCCACCCGGCGTTCTTCGCCCGCGGCGACGAGGAGAAGGCGCTCAACCGCCTGCTGCTGGAGCGCGGCGTGGAGCGCATCGGCCTCGACTCGCGCGCGCTGTTCAGCTGCACCGAGCGCAGTCCGGCGGTGCTCCACGCGCAGAGCAAGAAGCCGCGCGTGCCGCCGCGCCCGGCGGCCTTCACCCACCAGCCGCAGGTGCGCTTCATCGGCCATCCCGACCTCGCAGCCAACGACGCCTTCCTCGCTCCCTGGCTGGACAAGGTCGCCGCCTGGATCGAGGAAGGCCGCGCGCCGCACGTCTACCTGCACACCCCCGACAACCACCGCGCGCCCGAGCTGGCGCGGCGCTTCCATGCGCAGCTGATGGCGCGCCTGCCCGGCCTGCCGGCGCTGGCCGAGAGCAGCAGCGGCGAACAGCTCGGTCTGCTGTAGGGTGCGCCATGCGCACCGCTGGCTAGGGCAGTGGTCGATGGTGCGCATGGCGCACCCTACCGATGGAAGTCGTGCCAAAGTCGCGCCCCGCCACCGCACCTTTCGCGCTACCCTCGCCGCACCACCACGGACCGGATTGTCTGCCATGCCCCTGCCGCGCCTGGCGCTGCTCGTCGCCCTGGCCATGCTGGCCTTCGCCGCCAACTCGCTGCTGTGCCGCATCGCCCTGCGCGACGGCCATATCGACGCCGCCAGCTTCACCGCCATCCGCCTCGCCTCCGGCGCCTTGGCGCTGTGGCTGATCGTGCGCCTGCGTCAGCGGACGGAGCGCGCGCCGCTGGGCGGCAGCTGGCCGTCGGCGCTGGCGCTGTTCGCCTATGCGGCGGGCTTCTCCTGGGCCTACCTGCAGCTGTCCGCCGCCACCGGCGCGCTGCTGCTGTTCGGTGCGGTGCAGGCCAGCATGATCCTCTGGGGGCTGTGGCGCGGCGAGCGGCTGACGGCGGGGCAGGGCTGCGGACTGCTGCTGGCCGGCGCCGGGCTGGCCGTGCTGCTGCTGCCCGGCGCCAGTGCGCCGGCGGTGTTGCCGGCGCTGGCCATGCTGCTGGCCGGGGTGGCCTGGGGCGTCTACTCGCTGCGCGGCCGCGGTGTGGGCGACGCCACGGGCAGCACCGCCGGCAACTTCCTGCGCTGCCTGCCGCTGGCCCTGCTGCTCGGCCTTGCCGGCCTGCCCTGGGCGCAGCTGGACGGCGCCGGGGTGCTCTACGCGCTGCTTTCCGGCGCGCTGGCCTCGGGCTGTGGCTATGCCCTGTGGTACGCGGTGCTGCCGGCGCTGCGCGCCACCCAGGCGGCCACCGTGCAGCTCAGCGTGCCGCTGATCACCGCGCTGCTCGGCGTGCTGCTGCTCGGCGAGCCCTTCGGGACGCGCCTGCTGCTGGCCGCGGCGCTGCTGCTCGGCGGGGTGGCCTGGGTGCTGCTCGGCCGCGCGCCTGCGCGCTGAGGCGATCTTTGGCAGAATGGCGGCCCCTTTCCCCTGCCCGGTAGCCCCGATGTCCGCCAGCCCCGCCCGTGTCCGCGTCGAAGCCCTGAGTCCCGCCCATGCCGCGGCCGCCCATCGGTGGGCGACCCGGCTCGGACTGGCGGAGGAGGGCGAGGCCGAGTTCGCCCTGCAGCTGGGCGACGCCGGCCTGCAGCTGGTGGATCTCGGCCCGGATGCCCCGGGGCCGGTGCGCGTCGACTTCGTCGAGGGCGCCAGCGCCCATCGGCGTCTGTTCGGCGGCGGCAGCGGGCAGATGATCGCCAAGGCGGTCGGCATCCAGCCCGGCGTGCGCCCGCGCATCCTCGACGCCACCGCGGGCCTGGGGCGCGACGCCTTCGTGCTGGCCAGCCTCGGCTGCGCGCTGACCCTGATCGAGCGCCAGCCGCTGGTCGCCGCGCTGCTCGAGGACGGCCTGGAGCGCGCCGCCCGCGACCCCGAGGTGGCGCCGATCGTCGCGCAGATGCAGCTGCTGACCGGCAACGCGGTGGAGCTGATGCAGGGCTGGGCCGGCGAGCCGCCGCAGGTGATCTACCTCGACCCGATGTTCCCGCACCGCGACAAGAGCGCGCTGGTGAAGAAGGAGATGCGCCTGTTCCGCCCGCTGGTCGGCGACGACCTCGACGCCCCGGCGCTGCTCGCGGCGGCGCTGGCGCTGGCCAGCCATCGGGTGGTGGTCAAGCGCCCGCGCAAGGCGCCGTGCATCGACGGCCCCAGGCCTTCGCACCAGCTGGAGGGCAAGTCCAGCCGCTACGACATCTACCCGAAGAAGGCGCTCAAGGGCTAGGCTGAGGGCATCGACCGCGGGATGAGGGCAGCCCCGTGCAGAACGTCCGCGTAGCGCTGTTCATCGATGCCGACAACTCGCCGAGCCGCAAGATCGAGGGCATCCTCGCCGAGCTGGCGGTGCTCGGCGTGGTGTCCATCCGCCGCGCCTACGGCAACTGGAGGAGCCCGCGGCTGGAGTCCTGGGTGCAGGTGCTGCACGAGCACGCCATCCAGCCCATCCAGCAGTTCGACCTGGTCAAGGGCAAGAACGCCACCGACATGGCGATGGCCATCGACGCCATGGACGTGCTGCACGGCAAGCCGGTCGAGGTGTTCTGCCTGGTGTCCTCCGACTGCGACTTCACTCCGTTGGTCACCCGCCTGCGCGCCGACGGCAAGCAGGTGATCGGCTTCGGCGAGCGCAAGTCGCCGGAACCCTACGTCAACGCCTGCTCGCGCTTCGTCTACCTCGACGACATGCCGGTGGAGGTGACCATCCAGCCGCTGGGCACCAGCGCCAACCCCGCCGAGGCCGAGGAGGAGGGGGTGGCCTGCGTGCCGCCGGCGGTGGCGCTGGTCAGCCGGCGCAGCGCCTCCCAGCTCAAGGGTGACAGCAAGCTGATGAGCCTGCTGCGCAACGCGGTGCTGTACGCCGCCGACGACGATGGCTGGGCGCCGCTCGGCCTGGTCGGCTCGCGCATTGCCAACCAGGCCTCCTTCGAGCCGCGCAACTACGGCTATTCGCGGCTGATCGACCTGTTCGCCGCCATCGACCTGTTCGAGGTGCGCCGCGTCGGCAACCACCCGCAGGTGCGCTACCGGCGGCGTTCCCCTGCCTCCTGAACGCGCGCCGGGCACGCTGATAGCGGTGTGCGGCAAATGTCGACTGCGTCGCCCCGCTGCAAAAAAAGGCCCTTCATGTCGCATGGGTTATTGGCGATTGCGTTGCCATGGCCTAGTGTCGATGGGCCGCCAGGATCGCGGCGGTACCCCGTCACTGACACAAGGAGTGTCGATCATGTCGAAACTGCGTGTTTCCTCCCTGCTGTTCGCCCTGCTCACCGGATTCTCCACGCTGGCCTCGGCTGCCGAGGCACCGGCGTCTGCCGCCCCGCCGGTAGCGGTTCAGGCGCAGGCTGCAGTCGCGCCGGCCAAGGTCGATCTGAACAGCGCCGACGCGGAAACCCTGGCGCGCGAGCTGAACGGCATCGGCGAGGCCAAGGCTCGCGCCATCGTCGAGTATCGCGAGGCCAACGGCGCGTTCACCTCGGTGGACGAGTTGCTGGAAGTGAAGGGCATCGGTGCGGCGACGCTGGAGAAGAATCGCGAGCGGCTGGTCGCCAACTGAGGCTTTGCCTGTCTGAACGAAGGGGCCGGTCTCGCGACCGGCCCTCTTGTCTGCTGGACCTTTGTGGCGCTCAGCCGAAGAACTTGCCGAGCATGCGGGCGACGAAGCCGCCCTCGATGTTGCGCTTGACGAAGGACACGTAGTGCTTGTCGTCGCGCTTGATGTGGTTGGTCAGCCACAGGCCGATGTCGGTGCGCACTTCCTTGGCTACCCGGAAGGTTTCCTCGCCCTTGCCCAGACGCTCGTGGTAGGCGTGGGCGCGGGCCTTGAAGGCCTCGTGCACCTGGTGATGGGCCTCCAGCATCGGGTAGCCGGCCTTGGCCATCAGGCTCTCCTCGAAGGTGTTGTGGGAGATGGCATAGTCGATCAGCGACTTGATGACGTGCTCGACTTCGTCGGCGTTGCGCGTCTTGATCGCGTGGTCGATCTCCTCCAGATACTCGAAGATGCGCTTGTGCTGCTCATCGATGATATCGATGCCGGTTTCGAATTCTGCTGTCCAGGAAATGACAAAGCTCATGGCGTAGATCCCTTGTCCTGTGAACGTTTGAATCGCGCTGGCGTGGTGCCCTGCATATCTTCCGCCGGCGCTCGTCCTGCTCGCCGGTAGCCATCGGTGACAGGCGTCAGCCTGACCGGGCACGCACGTCCTCGTGGTCCGTGCGGTTGGATGGATATCAGGTGCTGGGGTTGTTGCTCGTTCCCTGAGTCAGGCCTCCCCTGGAGGTGTGGATGTGTATGGCAGGCCGGAGTTGGCTGGATGGCATGGGTGTTCGTCTCTTTTATTGTTGTTATCGGGGACTGCTACTGCCTGCGCTGCAGGTCCGGTCTGGTAGCCGGCCTGCAGGCCTGGTCGATCGCCGCCAAGGCGATCAGCCGAAGAACTTGCCGAGCATGCGCGACACGAAGCCGCCGTCCAGGCTCTTCTTGACGAAGGGCACGTAGTGCTTGTCGTCACGCTTGATGTGGTTGGTCAGCCACAGGCCGATGTCGGTGCGCACTTCGCGGGCCAGGCGGAAGTGGTCTTCTCCGTTGCTCAGGCGCTGGCCGTAGGCTTCGGCGCGGGTCTTGAAGGCTTCATGCACCTGATGGTGGGCGTCCAGCATCGGATAGCCGGCCTTTTCCATCAGGCTTTCCTCGAAGGTGTTGTGCGAGATGGCGTAGTCGAGCAGGGCCTTGATCACGTACTCGACCTCGCTGGTCGACTGGGCCTTGATGGCGTGATCGATCTCGGACAGATATTCGAAGATGCGCTTGTGCTGCTCGTCGATGATATCGATGCCCGTGGCGTACTCGGGCGACCAGGAAATGACGAATCCCATGAAGGTTATCCTTGCTGTAAACGTTTCGACTTACTTTTAGTGGTTTGTTCTGTAAGCCCCACGCGAAGGTGCGTGGGCTTTCAGTATCACGATGTCGCAGTAAAGGCCATAGTCCGCTTGTGGGCTTTGTCGCGAAGCCTCGGTTTTGTGAACTGTTTGGCAATTTCGTTCCAGGCCGGGAGAGCCGCGCGGGAGGGGCGGAAAGTTTGACGCCCGTCCGGCAAGTCTCTAACCTGCGCCACCTGCTTCAGGTGCCCCCCAGTCCAGACTCGGAGGGGTGAAACAGGGAAGCCGGTGCGTATATGTAATGATTTTTTCATTGCAATTTTGATACCAAGCCGGCGCTGCCCCCGCAACGGTAGGCGAGTCGAGAAGCCACACCGGCAGATGAGCGACGCTCCAGAGGCGTCCGCCAACTGCCAGGCCACTGTGTCCAGACACGGGAAGGCGTGGATTCGGGAACCCTCGGGTTCCGCTCGCAAGCCCGGAGACCGGCCTGTCGCATCCACGGTATCGCGGAGGGCGCTACCCGTCGGGTGGGCGGCCTGCGTGTCCTGCTGTCCGTTCGTCGTCCGGTCCTCTGCATGCCTTCGCAAGCCAATCGCGCGGGTGAGCGCGATGCAGAGAGTGATCGATGAGACATGCCCTTCTGCGGCCGACAATCGTCGTGCTGTGTAGTCTTTCCTCCATTCCCGTCCTGGCGCACGAAGCGCTGTCGGTCGAGCCCCTGCTGGTGACAGCCAGCCGCACGACGCAGACGGCCAGCGACGCACTGGCCTCCGTGACGGTGATCGAGCGCACTGAAATCGAGCGCCGCCAGGCCGCCTCGCTGCCCGAGCTGCTGCGCGGCGTGCCGGGTGTGACGCTGGCCAACAACGGCGGCCCGGGCAAGAGCAGCTCGCTGTTCCTGCGCGGCACCGAGTCCGACCACGTGCTGGTGCTGATCGACGGCATCAAGGTCGGTTCGGCCACCAGCGGCAGTGCCGCCTTCCAGGATCTGCCGGTGGAGCTGATCGAGCGCATCGAGATCGTCCGAGGTCCGCGCTCCAGCCTGTACGGTTCGGAAGCCATCGGCGGGGTGATCCAGATCTTCACGCGCCGGGACGGCGGCGCCGGCCTGCGGCCGTTCCTCTCGGCGGGCACGGGCACCCACGACAGTCACAGCGGCAGCGCCGGGCTGTCCGGGCGCTCCGGGGCGAGCTGGTTCAGCCTCGGCGTCTCGTCCAGCGACACCGACGGCATCAACGTCAAGCCGCGCGGCGCCAGCGGCTACGAGGACGACAGCGACGGCTACCGCAACCTGTCCGGCTCCTTGCGCGCCGGCCACCGCTTCGCCAACGGCCTGGAACTGGACGGCAGCTTCCTGCAGGCCGAGTCGCACAACGATTTCGACAGTACCACGGGCGAGGACGCCTATACCGAGGGGGTGCAGAAGGTCGCCGGCCTGCGCGCACGCCTTGCCCCGCTCGAGCCCTGGCTGGTGACCCTGCAGGCCGGGCGCAGCGAGGACCGGTCGGACGCCTTCGAGGACGGTGGCTTCAATTCGCGCTACGACACCCGTCGCGACTCGCTGTCCTGGCAGAACGACGTGACCCTGGCCGCGGGCCATACCCTGGTGCTGGGCGTCGACCATCAGCACGACGAGATCGACAGCACCAGGCGCTACGCCGAGGACTCGCGCGACAATGACGGCTACTTCGCCCAGTACCTCGGCGGGGCGGGGCGTCACGACTGGCAGCTGGCGCTGCGCCGCGACGACAACCAGCAGTTCGGCGATCACGATACCGGCAGCGCCGCCTGGGGTTACGCCCTGGGCCCGACGCTGCGCGTCCATGCCAGCTACGGCACGGCCTTCAAGGCGCCGACCTTCAACGAGCTGTACTACCCCGGCTACGGCAACCCCGCGCTGGATGCGGAGAAATCGCGGACTGTCGAGCTGGGGCTGAACGGCAGCCCCGGCTGGGGGCACTGGACGGCCAGCGTGTACCGGACCCGGGTCGACGATCTGATCAGCAGCGTGCGCGTCAACGGTGCAAGCCTGGCGCAAGGGGTCGACGAGGCGCGCATCCGCGGCCTCGAACTGCAGGTCGGCAGCGACCTGCGCGGTTGGGAATGGACTGCCGGTTACAGCCTGATGGACGCCGAAAACCGCTCCAGGCGCTCCAGCCGCTCCGGCATTGCCTACTACGGCAAGGATCTCAGCCGGCGCCCCGGGCAGACCTTCAACCTCGACGTCGACCGCGCCTTCGGCCGTTTCAGCGTGGGCGGCACGCTCTACGCGCGGGACTCGGCCTACGACGATCTGGAAAACCAGAGCGAACTGTCCGGCTACGCCAGCCTCGACCTGCGCGGCGAGTACCGCCTCGACGACGAGTGGCGCCTGCAGGCGCGGGTGGCCAACCTGCTCGACGCCGACTACCAGACCGCCGCCGGCTACAACCAGCCGGGCCAGGCGGTGTACTTCACCGTGCGTTACCAGGCGCTCTGAGACAGGGGCGCTGGCAGGGCAGAGGTTTTCCCCGCAGCTGTTGTAAACCCAGCACGGCGCCGACATTTTGCAGCGCCAGCTACACCATCCGATGCCATCTACCCGAGGAGTTCCACCATGCTCGACCTTTCCCCCCGCAGCCGCCTGGCCATCGGCATCGTCCTGGCCGCACTGCTGGCCATGACCCGCGGCCACCATTTCGGCGACCTCGACCTGCCCAGCGCTTCCTGGGCGGTGTTCTTCCTCGCCGGCGCGCTGCTGCCGGCGCGCCTGGCCTTCCCGGCGCTGTTCCTCGAGGCGGTCGCCCTCGATCTCGTCGCCGTGACCTGGGGCGGGGCGAGCAACTGGTGCGTGACCCCGGCCTACTGGCTGCTGCTGCCGGCCTACGCTGCGCTGTGGTTCGGCGGCCGGGTCTATGCCGGCTGGCACCGCGACGACCTCGCGGCGCCGCCGCGCCTGCTGGCCTGCTTGCTCGCCTCCAGCTTCGCCTGCCACCTGCTGTCCAGCGGCGGCTTCTGGTTCTTCTCCGGTCGCTACCCCGAGGCGACCCTGGCCGGCTTCCTGCCGCGCATCGCCACCTACTACCCGCAGTCGCTGCAGGCGCTGGCCCTGTACGTCGGCGCGGCCGCGCTGCTGCTGGCCGCCGCTCATGCCTGGAAGCAGGCCCGTGGCCTGGAGGCGAGCCGATGAGCACTCAGGACGAACTGGCGCGCGACGAGCGGCACAGGGCGCGCATGCAGCGCAAGAAGGCGGTGGTCGATGCGAAGATCGCCGAGGCCGATGCCGAGCGCGGCCTGCTGCTGGTCAACACCGGCAACGGCAAGGGCAAGAGCAGCGCCGCCTTCGGCATGCTGGCGCGCACCCTCGGCCACGGTCTCAGGGCCGGCGTGGTGCAGTTCATCAAGGGCGCGGCGAGCACCGGCGAGGAGGCCTTCTTCCGCCGCTTCCCCGAGGAGGTGCGCTACTTCGTGATGGGCGAGGGCTTCACCTGGGAGACCCAGAACCGCCAGCGCGACATCGAGAAAGCCGAAGAGGCCTGGGCGGTGGCCCGCGAGCTGCTGCAGGACCCGCAGGTCGCCCTGGTGGTGCTCGACGAGCTGAACATCGCCCTCAAGTATGGCTACCTGCCGCTGGACAGGGTGCTGGCGGATATCGCCGCGCGCCCGCCGCTGCAGCACGTGGTGGTCACCGGCCGCGGTGCGCCGGCCGGGCTGATCGAGGCGGCCGACACGGTCAGCGAGATCGGCCTGGTCAAGCACGCCTTCCAGGCCGGGGTGAAGGCGCAGAAGGGAGTGGAGTTCTGATGGACGTGCGCCACTGTCCCGCGCTGCTGATCGCCGCTCCCGCCTCCGGGCAGGGCAAGACCACCGTCACTGCCGCGCTGGCCCGCCACCACGTCAACCAGGGCCGGCGCGTGCGGGTGTTCAAGTGCGGGCCGGACTTCCTCGATCCGATGATCCTTGCCCGCGCCTGCGGCGCGCCGGTGGATGCGCTGGACCTCTGGCTGGTCGGCGAGGAGGAGTGCCGGCGCCGCCTGTGGCAGGCGGCAGGCGAGGCCGACCTGATCCTGATCGAGGGAGTGATGGGCCTGTTCGACGGCACGCCTTCGGCCGCCGACCTGGCGCGGCGCTTCGGCGTGCCGGTGCTGGCGGTGATCGACGGCTCGGCCATGGCGCAGACCTTCGCGGCCATCGCCCACGGCCTGGCCAGCTACCAGAGCGACCTGCCGTTCGCCGGGGTGCTGGCCAACCGGGTCGGCAGCGTCCGCCACGGCGAGATCCTGCGCGATTGCCTGCCGGCGCACCTGAGCTGGTACGGCGCGCTGCCGCGCGACGCCGCCATCGAACTGCCCAGCCGCCACCTGGGATTGGTGCAGGCGGCCGAGCTGGCCGACCTCGATGCCCGTCTGGACGCCGCCGCCGCGGCGTTGGCCGCGAGTGCCGAGTTGCGCCTGCCGGCGCCGGTCGGGTTCGCCGCGCCCGAGCTGCTCGGCCACTCGCCGCTGCTGCACGGCGTGCGCATCGGCGTGGCCCGCGATGCCGCCTTCGCCTTCGTCTACCCGGCCAACCTCGACCTGCTGCGCGCGCTGGGGGCCGAGCTGGTATTCTTCTCGCCGCTCGACGACCGGCAACTGCCGGCAGTGGACAGCCTGTACCTGCCGGGTGGCTATCCGGAGCTGTACCTGCAGCAGCTGGCCGGCAACCTGGCGATGCGCGATGCGATCCGCGCCCACCATGCCGCCGGCAAGCCGATCCTCGCCGAGTGCGGCGGCATGCTCTACCTGCTCGACGGCCTGACCGACCTGGGTGGCACCCGCGGCGAACTGCTCGGCCTGCTGCCGGGCGAGGCGCAGATGCAGCCCAGGCTGGTAACCCTGGCCATGCAGGAGGTCGAGCTGGACGGCGAGCGCCTGCGCGGGCACAGCTACCACCACTCGCGCATGGAGTGCACGCTGGAGCCCATCGCCCACGGCGAATGCCCCAACTACCGGCGCGCCCGCGAGCCGGTGTACCGCAGTGGCCGGCTGACCGCCAGCTACATCCACTTCTACCTGCCCTCGGCACCACGCGCAGCAGTCGCGCTGCTGCGCCCGTGAATCACCTGGAGATCTTGCCGGCCCTGCGCCGGCGCCCAATCCGCCCATGACCGACCAGACCACCCCAGCGTCCCCTGACAATCCCCACGCCTTCAGCGCGGCCGAGCGCACCGCGGTCTATCGCGCCATCGCCGAGCGCCGCGACATGCGCCACTTCAGCGGCGGCACGGTGGCCCCCGAGCTGCTGGCGCGCCTGCTCGACGCCGCCCACCACGCGCCCAGCGTCGGCCTGATGCAGCCATGGCGCTTCATCCGCATCACCTCGGTGGAACTGCGCCGGCAGATCCGCGCGCTGGTCGAGGCCGAGCGGCTGCGCACCGCCGAGGCCCTCGGCGAGCGCAGCGAGGAGTTCATGCGCCTCAAGGTCGAGGGCGTCGAGGACAGCGCCGAGCTGCTGGTGGCCTGCCTGATGGACGGCCGCGAGCGCTTCATCTTCGGCCGCCGCACCCTGCCGCAGATGGACCTGGCCTCGCTGTCCTGCGCGATCCAGAACCTGTGGCTGGCCGCCCGCGCCGAAGGGCTGGGCATGGGCTGGGTGTCGCTGTTCGACCCGCTCGCGCTGGCCGAGCTGCTCGGCCTGCCGGAGGGCGCCGAGCCGCTGGCGCTGCTGTGCCTCGGCCCGGTCCACGAGTTCTACCCGCGGCCGATGCTGGTGGAGGAGGGCTGGGCCGAGGAGCAGCCGCTGGCCGGGATGCTCTACGAGAACCACTGGGGGCAGCAGCCATGAGCCTGGGGCTGTCCCTGCTGGCCGGGGTGGCGCTGGACGTCGCCCTCGGCGAGCCGCGCCGCTGGCATCCGCTGGTGCTGTTCGGCCGCCTGGCCGAGCGTCTCGAGGCGCGCCTCAACGCCCACGGCGGCGGCTGGCGCAGCCACGGCGTCACCGCCTGGTGCCTGGCGGTGCTGCCGCTCACCCTGCTGACCTGGCTGCTGGTGCAGCTGCCGCTGCTCGGCGGGCTGCTGGAGATCCTCGCCCTGTACGCGGCGCTGGGCCTGCGCAGCCTGCACGAGCACGCCCTGCCGGTGCTCGACGCCCTGCGCCGCGGCGACCTGCCGGCGGCGCGCGCCGGCGTGGCCCGGGTGGTCAGCCGCGATACCGGCGAGTTGGACGAGAACGGCGTGGCCTGCGCCGCCACCGAGTCGGTGCTGGAGAACGGCAGCGACGCGGTGTTCGCCGCGCTGTTCTGGTTCGCCGT
>JAEAMF010000283.1_pt1 | contig 74751 bp, 62 predicted proteins | sample 8958721 | NCBI WGS metagenome assembly JAEAMF01 (sample SAMN16933255, study PRJNA681124) | bioreactor sludge metagenome | isolation source: anaerobic bioreactor treating anionic surfactant - SDBS | place: India: Bengaluru | collected 2019-02-28
ATCAGCTTGCCGCTGGAAGTGGGGCGCATTATAGAGACATCGGCGACGACGTCAATGCTTGTTTTGCAACTTTCCGGGTTACCGCTGAGCTACCCCTTCGAACCACGCCAGTTTTTCACGCAAGAGAACTACCTCACCGACGATCACCAAGGTCGGTGCATGCACCTCATGCTCGGCAACCAGCTGAGGCAAATCGGCCAAGGTGCCCGTGAACACTCGCTGCTGAGGGGTTGTGCCCTGCTGCACCAGCGCAGCCGGGGTGTCGGCAGCTCGACCGTGGTTGATCAGCTCCCTGCAGATAACCGGCAGCCCCACCAGCCCCATATAGAAGACCAAGGTCTGCCCCGGAGCCACCAGATCGCGCCACGGCAGGTTGCAACTGCCGTCTTTCAGGTGCCCGGTAACAAAGCGCACCGATTGGGCACAGTCGCGATGAGTCAGGGGAATTCCGGCATAGGCAGCGCAACCAGCAGCGGCGGTGACTCCCGGAACGACTTGGAAGGGAATCCCCTCAGCCGCCAGTTCCTCGATCTCCTCACCACCCCTGCCGAAGATGAACGGATCCCCTCCCTTAAGCCGCAGCACGCGCTTGCCCTGTTTAGCCAGATCGACCAGTCGACGATTGATCTGCTCCTGTGGAAGCGCATGTTCGCTACGCTTCTTGCCAACATAGATCCGTTCGGCATCGCGGCGACACATATCGATGATCGCAGGAGCGACCAAGCGATCATAGAGCACGACATCAGCCTGCTGCATCAGCCGCAATGCCCGAAAGGTCAGCAGGTCAGGATCTCCCGGGCCGGCCCCCACCAGATAGACCTCACCCAGTTCGCGATCGCTACTGCCGGCCAGCTTGTCGACCAGCAGGCGCTCGGCATCCGCATCACGCCCGGCCAATACCTGCTCGGCAATGACTCCCTGGAACACCTCTTCCCAGAACACCCGACGTTGCCGCACATCGGCAAAACGCTGCTTCACAGCCCCACGAAACTTGCGAGCCAGCCCTGCAAGACGGCCATAGGCTGCCGGAATCAGGGTTTCCAGTCGAGCGCGCATCAGTCGCGTCAGCACTGGCGCATCGCCACCGCTGGACACCGCCACCATCAGCGGCGATCGATCGACGATGGCCGGGAAGATCACGCTGCACAGCGCCGGAGCGTCCACCACATTGACCGGCACCCCCCGCTCCCCGGCCTCGAGCGAGACTCGCGCATTGAGCTGGTCGTCATCGGTGGCCGCGACAATCAGCACACAGCCCGAGAGATCGGCGCTTGCATATCCACGCAGCAGCAACTCACCCGCCCCCTTTTCGACCAGGCTGCACAGCTGCTCCTCGACCAGAGGCGCGACCACCCGCAAGCGGGCGCCGGCCTCAGTCAGCAGGCGCGCCTTGCGTAGAGCGACCTCTCCGCCACCGACCACCAGCACCAGGCGGCCGCGCAGATTGTGAAACAAGGGAAGGAAGTCCATGGGCAGCCTCACGACAGGTGCAGAACAAATGGAAAGGCCGACAATCGAGAGTGCCGGCCCGTATTGCGCCCCACAGGGAAGAGCTACCGGAAGCCTCGAGAGGCCACCAGCAGCACGACGGCGTTCAGCCGATCATCTCGAGCCCGCCCATGTACGACCTGAGCACTTCCGGCACCCGGATGCTGCCATCGGCCTGCTGGTAGTTCTCCAACACGGCCACCAGGGTGCGACCGACAGCCAGGCCGGAGCCATTGAGGGTGTGTACCAGCTCGGGCTTGCCGGTAGCCGGATTGCGCCAGCGCGCCTGCATGCGGCGGGCCTGGAAGTCGCCGCAATTGGAGCAGGAGGAGATTTCGCGATACTTGCCCTGACTCGGCACCCAAACCTCCAGATCGTAGGTCTTGGTCGCACCGAAGCCCATGTCTCCGGTGCACAGCGCCAGCTTGCGATAAGGCAGCCCGAGCAGTTGCAGGACCTTCTCGGCATGGCTGGTCAACTCTTCCAGGGCCTCGAAGGACTTCTCCGGCTCGACCACATGCACCAGCTCGACCTTGTCGAACTGGTGCTGGCGAATCATGCCACGCGTGTCGCGACCGGAAGCTCCGGCCTCGCTGCGGAAACAGGGGGTATGGGCGACCAGCTTCAGCGGCAACTGCTTGGCATCGAGGATCTCGCCGGAGACGATGTTGGTCAGCGACACTTCGGCGGTGGGAATCAGGTAGAAGTCGGCCTCCCCCGGGCGACTGATCTTGAACAGGTCTTCCTCGAACTTCGGAAGCTGACCGGTCCCCTGCAGCGCCGGCGCCTGCACCAAGTAGGGCGTGTAAGCCTCCTCGTAGCCATGCTCGCCAGTGTGCAGGTTGAGCATGAACTGGGCCAGAGCACGGTGCAAACGGGCGATCGGGCCACGCATCAGCGCGAAGCGGGCGCCGGAAAGCTTGGCTGCAGTTTCGAAGTCGAGCCAGCCGTGCTGCTCACCGAGAGCCACGTGGTCCTTGACCTCGAAATCGAACTCACGCGGGACGCCCCAGCGACTCACCTCGACGTTCTCATCCTCGCCAGCGCCAACCGGCACCGATTCGTGCGGCAGGTTGGGAATGGTCAGCAGCAATGCATCCAGCTCGGCCTGGATCGCGTCCAACTCCTGCTTGCCTGCGCCCAGCTCAGCCCCCATGCGCTCGACGTCGGCCATCAGCGGAGCGATGTCCTCTCCGCGCTGCTTGGCCTGACCGATGCTCTTGGAGCGGGCATTGCGCTCGGCCTGCAGCTGTTCGGTGCGGGTCTGGGTTTCCTTGCGGCGGCTTTCCAGCGCCTCAAGGCGCGCCACGTCCAGTTGGAAGCCGCGGGTCGCCAGACGCTGGGCCACTTCCTGCGGCTGGCCACGAACCAGTTTGGAGTCGAGCATGGAGAATTCTCTTCAGTCGAAGCAGTCAAATGATGAAGGTAGTCGTGCAGCGGTCTGCTGCTATCGCCCCTGCTGCGCTGCCTATCGCAGCCTGGTGCGGATGATCGGAACGAGAGTTTACCCGCTGACGGGCACCAGCGGGCAGCCTGCCGCACTTTTGTCGGCAGCCGCTCCCAGCACCACTCAACGCCCGAGCGGCCCAGCAAGGGTGTGGCAACGCTGGAGGCCGCCACTCCTGGAGACGACTTGAGTCAGCAGGCTGCCGGTGACGACGCCAGCGAGCACCGCGAGGATCATGGCTTCCTCCGCCGTCGCGGGCTGCGTCGATCCAGCTCGGCCAGATGCGCCAGCTTCTCGCGGATCTTCAGCTCGAGCCCGCGCGGCACCGGCTGATAGTAGGGCTCAGGCTCCAGCGCCTCGGGGAAATAGTCTTCGCCAGCAGCGTACGCCTCCGGCTCGTCATGGGCGTAGCGGTACTCGTCGCCGTAGCCGAGGTTCTTCATCAGCTTGGTCGGTGCGTTGCGCAGGTGCAGCGGCACCTCCAGCGAGCCATGCGCAGCGACATCCCGCTTGGCCGCCTTGAGTCCCATGTACACCGCATTGCTCTTCGGCGCGCAGGCGAGATAGACGATGGCCTGGGCAACGGCAAGCTCGCCCTCGGGGCTGCCCAGGCGCTCCTGCACGTCCCAGGCGGCCAGGCACAGGCTCAGCGCACGCGGATCGGCGTTGCCGATGTCCTCGCTGGCCATGCGCACCACCCGGCGCGCCAGATACAGGGGATCGCAGCCACCGTCGAGCATGCGCGCAAACCAGTAGAGCGCGGCATCCGGGCTCGATCCGCGCACCGACTTGTGCAGGGCACTGATCTGGTCGTAGAAGGCTTCGCCACCCTTGTCGAAGCGGCGACGGCTGTCACCGAGCAGGCTCTCCAGCAGCCCGGCACCGATCTCCTCGCCATCCTCGACCAGATCAGCAGCATTCTCCAGCAGGTTGAGCAGGCGCCGGCCATCGCCGTCGGCAGCCGCCAGCAGCAGGCCGACGGCTTCCTCGCTGACGCGCAGGTGGCGAGCTCCGAGCCCTCTTTCCTCGCTCAGTGCCCGAGCGAGCATCTGGCGCAGAGCCGCCTCGTCGAGACTCTTCAGCACATAGACACGAGCCCGCGACAGCAGCGCGCTGTTCAGCTCGAACGATGGGTTCTCGGTGGTCGCGCCGATGAAGATCAGCGTGCCATCCTCCACGAAGGGCAGGAAGGCATCCTGCTGCGCCTTGTTGAAGCGGTGCACCTCATCGACGAACAGGATGCTGCGCCGCCCATACTGCGCAGCCTGCTGCTTCGCCACCTCCACTGCCTGGCGGATTTCCCTGACTCCGGCCAGCACGGCGGAAATGGTCTCGAAATGGGCATCGCCGACCTGCGCCAGCAGGCGCGCCAGAGTGGTCTTGCCCACTCCGGGTGGCCCCCAGAAAATCATCGAGTGCAGCGCGCCCTGCTCCAGCGCCTCGCGCAGCGGCTTGCCGCGCCCGAGCACATGCTCCTGGCCGACATACTCGTCCAGACTGGTCGGGCGCATGCGCGCGGCCAGCGGCTGGGCAACCGGGGGACGATCGAACAGGTCCATGACGGAACCCTACTGCTCCTCGATCACGTCGGCGCCCTCGGGCACCTTGAAGGTGAACTGGCTGTCCGCCAGAGGCTGGTTCAATTTCACGCCGAGGAACAGGATGTTGGTGCGCTGACCGATGCTGTCGATCAGTTGCATGTCGTTGATCACGCCATTGCGGAACGACAGGCGCAGGGTATCGAACAGGGTGTCCTTGGCCTTGGGCTTGAGGATGAAGTCGACCACGCTGCCACCCTCCTTGTGGCTGATGGTGAAGTTCTCGCGAATCTTCGACACATCACCGGACAGCAGCAGCGCCGGGGTATGGGTCATGCGCTGGTCGAGAGCCTGGATGGTCACCTGCTGCAGGTCCGGATCGTACAGCCAGACTTTCTCCCCATTGGACACCAGCAACTGCTCCATGGGTGCATCGGTATGCCACCGCAGCAGGCCAGGACGCTTGAGACTCATCTCGCCACTGGCCTCCTGCAGCTGGGTACCGGAGCCGTCCAGAGTCAGCTGGGAGAAGCGCCCGGTCAGGGTCTGCGCCTGGCCGAGCAGCTCGGTCAGGCGCTGTACGGACCTGGCGTCGTCCTGGGCATGAACGGTGGCCCCCCCCAGAGTCAGGGCAGCCAGCAACAACACTCGAATCAGACGCATAGAGCCTCGCTCAGTCTCGGATCGGCGCCGGTGCGATCACGTCGCGGGAGCCGTTGGTATTCATGGGGGTAACCACACCGGCCATCTCCATCGCCTCGATCATTCGAGCGGCGCGGTTATAGCCGATCTTCAGCTTGCGCTGCACGGCGGAAATCGAGGCGCGGCGACTCTCGGTGACGAAGCGCACCGCCTCGTCGTACAGCGGATCCTCCTCGCTGCCCTCGCCGCCTTCGCCGCCGGTCGAGTCGTAGGAGCCGCTGGCGCCCTCTTCGGCGCCCGCAAGGATGTCCTCGATGTAATCCGGCGCCCCGCGCTGCTTCCATGCGTCCACTGTGCGGTGCACCTCGTCGTCGGAAACGAAGGCCCCGTGCACGCGCACCGGCAGGCCCGTGCCGGGCGGCAGGTAGAGCATGTCACCATGGCCAAGCAGTTGCTCGGCGCCCCCCTGGTCGAGGATGGTGCGCGAGTCGATCTTGCTCGACACCTGGAAGGCGATGCGCGTCGGAATGTTGGCCTTGATCAGGCCGGTGATCACATCCACCGACGGACGCTGGGTGGCGAGGATCAGGTGGATACCGGCCGCCCGCGCCTTCTGGGCGATGCGTGCGATCAGTTCCTCGACCTTCTTGCCGACGATCATCATCATGTCGGCGAACTCGTCGACCACCACCACGATGGTCGGCAGCGCCTGCAGCAGCGGCGGCTGGTCGTCGGGGCTTTCACGGCGGAACAGCGGATCGGTCAGCGGCGTGCCCGCCTCCTCGGCATCCTTGATCTTGCGGTTGAAGCCGGCCAGGTTGCGCACGCCCATGGCGGCCATCAGCCGGTAGCGCCGATCCATCTCCGCCACGCTCCAGCGCAGGGCGTTGGCCGCCTCCTTCATGTCGGTGACTACCGGGCAGAGCAGATGCGGGATGCCCTCGTAGATCGACAGTTCGAGCATCTTCGGGTCGATCATGATCAGGCGCACCTGCTCGGGTGTCGACTTGTAGAGGATCGACAGCAGCATGGCGTTGACCCCCACCGACTTGCCCGAGCCGGTGGTGCCGGCCACCAGCAGGTGCGGCATCTTCGCCAGGTCCGCGGTCACCGGTCGGCCGCCGATGTCATGACCGAGCGCGATGGTCACCGGCGAGCTGGCACCCTCGTATTCCGGCGTGGACAGCACCTCGGAGAAGCGCACGATCTGCCGGTTCTCGTTGGGAATCTCGACGCCCACGGTGGTCTTGCCAGGGATCACCTCGACCACCCGCACGCTGATCACCGCCAGCGAGCGCGCCAGGTCCTTTGCCAGGTTGGTGATGCGGCTGACCTTGATGCCCGGTGCCGGCTGGATCTCGAAGCGGGTGATCACGGGCCCCGGATAGGCGGCGACGACCTGGACCTCGACGCCGAACTCCTTGAGCTTCATCTCCAGCAGGCGCGACATCGACTCCAGCGCCTCGGGCGAGAAACTGTTGGGCTTGGCCTGCGCAGGGTCGAGCAGGCTCAGCGGCGGCAGGGTACCGGCTACCGCCTCGTCGACATAATGGACTACCGGCTTGGGCGGCTCGACCGGGCGACGGGGAGGCGCGCTCGGGGCCTCGGCGAGGCGAGGCGGCACCGGCTGCTGCACCGCAACCGGGGCGGGCACGTCGAAGACATCCTCCGGCAGTTGCAGCGAGCCCACCTCGTCCAGCATCTCGGACTCTGCCGGAACGGCAGGGCGCTTGGGCAGACCCCGCCCCTCATTGTCGTCCAGGGTCAGCGGGGCAAGCTCCAGCTCGGGCTCGTCATCGAGATCGAGCGCCGAGAGGCCGACGACCGGCTCGATGCGCTCGCTCGCCGCCAGCGGGCGTTCCAGCGGCGCCACGGGCTCGGCGGCGGAGGCCGCTGCCCTGGCAAGCGGGGCGGCGACCGCGGCCCGGGCACGCCGGGAGGTCGGCGGAGCCGGCGGCGCCTGCTCGACTTCGCGCAGCTTCAGCCGCAGCTCACGATGGCTCTGGCGGGCACTCCACCAGCGCCCCGCCGCCCCCTGGATCAGCTCGAGCAGATCGAGGGTGATCTTGCCGGTCAGGTCCATGACCCGGAACCAGGAAAGATCGGTGAACACGGTCAGCCCGAAGAGAAACAAGGCGATGAACAGCAGGGTACTGCCCTGGACGTTGAGTGCATCCTCACCCCACTCGCCCAGGCTCTGCCCCAGGATGCCCCCGGCCGGCGCCTGCGGATTCACTCCCAGCGACTGGAACTGGATCGTCGCCAGCGCAGAAGTGGACAGCAGCAGGAAGAACAGACCGATGATCCGCCAGGAGAACAGCCAGCCGTTCCAGTGAAAGGGTTGGTGGCGGCTACGGAACAGGTCGATGACCTTGATCACCATCAACAGGGGCAGCAGGTAGGCCGCGTAGCCGAGGACGAACAGGAAGAAGCTGGCGAGCCAGGCGCCCACCCGCCCAGCGGCGTTCTGCACCTGACCAACGCTGGTGGAGACATCGACCCCGGGATCCATTGGGGAATAGGTCAGCAGTGCCATCCAGAAATAGATGCACAGGGCGCCCAGCGCGATCAGCGCACCCTCCTTGAGGCGGTAGTGCAACTGTTGACGCCATGGGTTGGCTTTGACGGTATTCGCGGAGCTCTTCAAAACGTAGGGATTCCTGCACGCGCCCGGCGCTCGAAACGGTAGACAGCCAGCACACTGCCTATTGTAAGACTTTACCCGGCGGATGCCATGCAGGCAGCCAAGCCGCCCTGGCGCCAGGGCCGACCTGCCGGCTCATCGCCGGGAACAGCAGATTTTGCCGCCCCAGCCCACCCGGTGTAGCATGCTGGACAGTAGCGGCACTTAAGCTCAATTGGAGCACGCATTCTCTTTCGTGACAAAGACTTATAGGGTGTTTTATGAGTGAATCGAAACATTCGCGGCTGGTCATCCTCGGCTCCGGCCCGGCCGGCTACACCGCTGCGGTGTACGCTGCCCGCGCCAACCTCAAGCCGACGCTGATCACCGGCCTGCAGGCCGGCGGCCAGCTGACCACCACCACCGAAGTCGACAACTGGCCCGGCGATGTCGAGGGGCTGACCGGCCCGGCGCTGATGGAGCGCATGCGCGAGCACGCCGAGCGCTTCGCTACCGACATCGTCTACGACCACATCCACACCGCCGAGTTGCAGCAGCGCCCCTTCGTCCTCAAGGGCGACAGTGGAACCTATACCTGCGACGCCCTGATCATCGCCACCGGCGCCTCGGCGCAATACCTCGGCCTGCCCTCCGAGGAAGCCTTCATGGGCCGCGGCGTATCCGCCTGCGCCACCTGCGACGGCTTCTTCTATCGCAACCAGGTGGTCTGCGTGATCGGCGGCGGCAACACCGCGGTCGAGGAGGCCCTCTACCTCTCCAACATCGCCCGCGAAGTCCACCTGATCCACCGCCGCGACAAGCTGCGCGCCGAGAAGATCCTGCAGGACAAGCTGCTCGAGAAGGCCGCCAACGGCAACATTCGCCTGCATTGGAACCACACCCTCGACGAGGTCCTCGGCGATGCCAGCGGCGTGACCGGGGTACGCATCAGCGACGTGAACAGCGGCGCCAGCAGCGAACTGCCGCTCACCGGCGTATTCATCGCCATCGGCCACAAGCCCAACACCGAGCTGTTCGCCGATCAGCTGGAGATGCGCGACGGTTACCTCAAGGTCAAGGGCGGCAGCGAAGGCAACGCCACCGCCACCAGCATCGAGGGTGTGTTCGCCGCCGGCGACGTTGCCGACCACGTCTACCGCCAGGCCATCACCTCGGCCGGCGCCGGCTGCATGGCAGCCCTCGACGCCGAACGCTATCTCGATCAGTAAGGCGCAGCGGGCCTGCGGGCCCGCCTCCCCCATGCCTCTCGCCTCCCTGTCACGCCAGAGCCTAGACTTTCCGCCACTCGAGCACGCCCTGCGCGAGCCCGACGGCCTGCTCGCGCTTGGCGGCGACCTCAGTCCCGAGCGACTGATCAGCGCCTACCGGCACGGCTGCTTCCCCTGGTTCCAGGACGGGCAACCGATCCTCTGGTGGTCGCCCGATCCGCGCATGGTGCTGCTCCCCGCAGAACTGCACGTCTCGCGCAGCCTGCGCAAGACCCTGCGGCAGGGGCGCTTTGCCGTCAGCTTCGACCGCGACTTCCCCGCCGTGATCCGCGCCTGCGCCGAACCGCGCACCTATGCCGACGGCACCTGGATCACCCCGGCCATGCAGGCCGCCTACCTGGAGCTGCATCGTCGCGGCCTCGCCCACTCGGTGGAAGTCTGGCAGGACGACCGACTGGTCGGCGGTCTCTACGGCCTGAGCATCGGTCGACTGTTCTTCGGCGAGTCCATGTTCAGCCGGACGACCGACGCCTCGAAGATCGGCTTCGTCACCCTGGTCGAACGCCTGCGAGACTGCGGCTTCGCCCTGATCGACTGCCAGATGTACACCCGTCACCTGGCCAGCTTCGGCGCCCGCCCCATTCCGCGCCACGAGTTCGCCACCTGCCTGAAGCGCCACCTGGACCAGGCAGGGCCGACACCCTGGGCGGAGCGCTCGGCTTGACATACACTTGCTATGGACTTCTCGCACCGCTCGCCCCAGCGAGGATCGTGCCATGACCGAATTTGCCGAGCTGAAGTTCTACGCCACCCAGGCGCATGACTGCAGCTACCTGCCGGACCAGAAAGCGACCACCCTGTTTCTCGATCCGCGCCAGGCCGTCGATGCCCAGATGTACGCCCAACTGTCCGAGATGGGATTCCGGCGCAGCGGTGAACACCTGTATCGCCCCCACTGCCAGCACTGCCAGGCCTGCATTCCGGCGCGCATCCCGACCGCCGACTTCCGCCCCAACCGCCAGCAGAAGCGCATCCTCAGGCGCAACCTCGACCTGCAGGTCCGCGCCGTGCGCCCGCGGCTCAGCGAGGAGCACTATGCCCTGTATGCTCGCTACATCGAGCAGCGCCACGCCGACGGCGACATGTATCCACCCAGCCGCGAGCAATTCACCAGCTTCCTGGCGCGCGATCTGCCATTCTGCGTGTTCTTCGAGTTCCGCCAGGGCGAGCGCCTTCTGGCGGTCGCAGTCACCGACGTGCTACCCAACGGACTGTCGGCGGTCTATACCTTCTTCGACCCCGATGAGGAAAGACGCAGCCTGGGACGCCTGGCGATCCTCTGGCAGATCGCCGAAGCCGGCAGGCGCGGCCTTCCGGCCGTCTATCTGGGCTACTGGATCCGCAACTGCCGCAAGATGAGCTACAAGAGCGAATACCGCCCCCTGGAGCTGTACGTAAACCAGCGCTGGGTGGTGCTCACCTGAGTGCCCCTTGGCGCAAGAGGGGGTTTTCGGGCACAATGCCCGCCGTTTTTGCCCGACCACGTCAACCGGGCCATCCTAAAGTACTTGAGGGCTTTACTGCATGTCGAAAGAAGACAGCTTCGAAATGGAAGGCACTGTCATCGACACCCTGCCCAACACCATGTTCCGCGTGGAGTTGGAAAACGGGCACGTCGTCACCGCGCACATCTCCGGCAAGATGCGCAAGAACTACATCCGTATCCTGACCGGCGACAAGGTGCGCGTCGAACTGACGCCCTACGACCTGAGCAAGGGCCGCATCACCTACCGCGCCCGCTGATCGACACAGGCTCGCGAACGACAACGCCCGGCATAGCCGGGCGTTGTCGTTTTCGGGCAGGCACTGGCCTCCGTCAGGCCGGTAACGCCAGGTTCTCGTACTCGAATACCAGCTCGCCGTCACGCACATCGATGTGCACGGTGCCCCCGTGATCGGCCAGCTCGCCGAACAGGATCTGCTCCGCCAGCGGACGCTTGACCTTTTCCTGGATCAGACGCGCCATAGGCCGCGCACCCATCTGCGCATCGTAGCCACGTTCGGCCAGCCAACCGCGCGCGGCCTCGCTGACGTCCAGCAGCACGCGCTTGTCCTCCAGCTGCGCCTGCAGCTCGGTGAGGAACTTGTCGACCACGCTCTTGATGATCGAATGATCCAGCCGACCGAACTGGATGATGGCGTCCAGGCGGTTGCGGAACTCCGGCGTGAAGCTCTTCCTGATCACCTCCAGCGCATCGCTGGAGTGGTCCTGCTGGGTGAAGCCGATCGATGCCCGCGCCGCGGTTTCCGCCCCGGCGTTGGTGGTCATGATCAGGATCACGTTGCGGAAGTCGGCCTTGCGCCCGTTGTTGTCGGTCAGGGTACCGTGATCCATCACCTGCAACAGCAGGTTGAACACCTCCGGATGCGCCTTCTCGATCTCGTCGAGCAGCAGAACGCAGTGCGGCGTCTTGGTGATCGCCTCGGTGAGCAGACCGCCCTGATCAAAGCCGACATAGCCGGGCGGCGCACCGATCAGGCGCGACACGGTGTGCCGCTCCATGTACTCGGACATGTCGAAACGCACCAGCTCGACCCCCATCGCCTTGGCCAGCTGACGCGCCACCTCGGTCTTGCCCACACCGGTCGGACCGGCGAAAAGGAAGGAGCCGACCGGCTTGTCCGGCGCCTTGAGACCCGCCCGCGACAGCTTGATGGCAGTGGACAGCGCCTCGATCGCCGCGTCCTGGCCGAACACCGTCAGCTTGAGGTCGCGCTCGAGGTTGCGCAGCAGCTCCTTGTCCGAGGTAGTGACGTGCTTGGGCGGAATCCGCGCGATCTTCGCCACCACGTCCTCGACCTGCGCCACATCGATGCAGGCGGCACGCCGCGCTTCCGGCTGCAGGCGCTGGTAGGCCCCTGCCTCGTCGATCACGTCGATGGCCTTGTCCGGCATGTGCCGGTCGTTGATGTAGCGCGCCGCGAGCTCGGCGGCGGCACGCAGCGCCTCGTCGGTATAGCTGATCTTGTGGTGCTGCTCGAAACGGCTCTTCAACCCCTTGAGGATGCCGACGGTATCCTCCACCGAAGGCTCGAGCACATCCACCTTCTGGAAGCGCCGCGCCAGCGCGCGATCCTTCTCGAAGATGCCGCGGAACTCCTGGAAGGTGGTGGAGCCGATGCAGCGCATCTCGCCCGACGACAGCAGCGGCTTGAGCAGGTTGGAGGCATCCATCACGCCGCCGGAGGCCGCACCGGCGCCGATGATGGTATGGATTTCGTCGATGAACAGGATGGCATGCGGGCGCCGCCGCAGCTCGTTGAGCAGGGCCTTGAAGCGCTTCTCGAAGTCGCCGCGGTACTTGGTGCCGGCCAGCAGGGCACCGAGGTCCAGCGAGTAGACCACGCTGTTGGCCAGCAGGTCGGGCACCAGGCCGTCGACGATGCGCTTGGCCAGGCCCTCGGCGATCGCCGTCTTGCCTACGCCGGCCTCGCCGACCAGCAACGGATTGTTCTTGCGCCGCCGGGCGAGGATCTGGGCCACCCGCTCCACCTCGAGCTCGCGTCCGACCAGCGGATCGATGCGCCCCTGGCGCGCCAGCTCGTTGAGGTTGCTGGCGTAGGCATCCAGCGGGTTGCCGGACACCGGACTTTCCCCGCCCTCCTCCTCCTGCGACTCCTGCTCCTGTTCGTGGCTTTCGCTCTCGCCCGGCACCTTGGAGATGCCGTGGGCGATGTAGTTGACCACGTCGATGCGGGCGACATTCTGCTGCTTGAGCAGGAATACCGCCTGACTCTCCTGCTCGCTGAAGATCGCCACCAGCACGTTGGCCCCGGTCACCTCGCGCTTGCCGGAGCTCTGCACATGGAACACCGCCCGCTGCAGGACGCGCTGGAAGCCGAGGGTGGGCTGGGTTTCGCGCTCCTCCTCGTGGGCGGGGATCAGCGGCGTGGTCGAATCGATGAATTCGCGCAGATCGTGGCGCAGCCGGTCCAGGTTGGCACCGCAGGCACGCAGGACGGTGGCCGCGGCACCATTGTCGAGTAGGGCCAGCAAGAGGTGCTCGACTGTCATGAACTCATGACGCTTGGCCCGAGCATCCTTGAAGGCGAGATTGAGGGTGACTTCAAGTTCGCGGTTCAACATACTTCACCTCACTTCACCTCGTGCCCAAGGGCCTACAATCAATCAGTCGTCTTTCTCGATCTCGCAGAGCAGCGGGTGCTGAGCCTCCCGCGCGTACTGGTTGACCTGCATCGCCTTGGTTTCGGCGATGTCTCGGGTGTAGATCCCGCACACCGCCCGGCCTTCGGTGTGCACCGCCAGCATGATCCGGGTCGCCTTCTCGCGATCCATGCCGAAGAAACTCTCCAGCACCTCGACCACGAAGTCCATCGGCGTGTAATCGTCGTTGAGCAGGATCACCTTGTACATTGCCGGCGGCTTGAGCGCCGGCTTGGCCTCCTGGACCGCGATCCCCGCCTCATCGTCCGCCGACGGCCCGGGCGAGTCATGATTGAATGTTAGTCGAATCTGGCGGCTTGCATGCATGCTCGGATGGACAACGCTGATGGTATGGATGGGATCGCAGGGGCAAGCATGAAGCGCTTTGCAACCGAAAGGTGCCCTGCCTTGACTATCGGTAAATCGGTGTTACAAACACAAAGGCATACCCATGACGGGTACATGGGCATCGCGATCAGGAACCGGAGTTCCGCAGCGCGGGCCTCAATGGATGATACTCCAGCAATGGAGTCCTTTGCAGAGGGAAGTCAGCATGCTGAGCGGCAAGGTCAAGTGGTTCAACAACGCCAAGGGCTACGGCTTCATCCTGGCCGACGGACGGGACGAGGACCTGTTTGCGCACTACACCGCCATCCAGGGTGATGGATACAAGACCCTCAAGGCCGGCCAGCCGGTCAGCTTCGAGATCCTGCAGGGACCCAAGGGCCTGCACGCCGTCAACATCCAGCCTCTCGGCACCCCGCCTCACCCCTCACGCGGCAGCGACTGACACGCTGCCCACACATCCCGAGACTGCCCCTGGAAAGGCCGATCCGCCGGGTTCGACCTTTCCCGTTCCGGCATCTCCGGCGACACCGCTGCAGGACAGCCCGCCCCCGGAGCCCCAGGGGCGGGGCGCATCAAGACCATGAAGAGGTAGGCATATCGTGCTATGCTGCGCGCGCGACTGCGATGGCACAGGGAACCGCGCCGGGCTGGAGCGGGCTCTTTGCCTTTAGTCCAGCTTGCGTCGATCCTCATCGCATAATAATAGTCAAGAACAGCCGCCCAAGGCCAAAAGCCGATGCGCTCAAAATTGCCTCAAGAAACATCTTCTTGAGCGCATCAAGACTTTATGCAACCACAGCAAAACTGAGGGTTAGATTAAAAAGATGTCCACTCCGAAGATCATCTACACCTTTACCGACGAAGCACCGGCGCTGGCTACCTACTCCCTGCTTCCGATCATCCAGGCCTACACCGCATCCGCCGGCATCGCGGTCGAAACGCGGGACATCTCCCTCGCAGGTCGCATCCTCGCCACCTTCCCCGAATACCTGAGCGACGAGCAGCGCATCGGTGACCACCTCGCCGAACTGGGCGAGCTGGCCAAGACCCCCGAAGCCAACATCATCAAGCTGCCGAACATCAGCGCCTCCATCCCGCAGCTGAAGGCCGCCATCAAGGAACTGCAGCAGCAGGGCTTCAAGCTGCCGGAATACCCGGACGAGCCGGCCAACGACACCGAGAAGGACGTCAAGGTCCGCTACGACAAGATCAAGGGCAGCGCCGTGAACCCGGTCCTGCGCGAAGGCAACTCCGATCGCCGCGCCCCGCTGTCGGTCAAGAACTACGCCCGCAAGCACCCGCACAAGATGGGTGCCTGGAGCGCCGACTCCAAGTCGCACGTGGCCTTCATGGGCCAAGGCGACTTCTACGGCAGCGAGAAGGGCGCCCTGATCGACAAGGCCGGCTCGGTGAAGATCGAGCACGTCGCCGCCGACGGCAGCGTCAGCGTGCTGAAGGCCAGCACCAAGGTGCTGGCCGGCGAGATCATCGACAGCTCCGTGATGAGCAAGAAGGCCCTGCGCTCCTTCATCGCCGAGCAGATCGAGGACGCCAAGGCCCAGGGCGTGCTGTTCTCCGCCCACCTGAAGGCCACCATGATGAAGGTCTCCGACCCGATCATGTTCGGCCACATCGTCGCCGAGTTCTACAAGAACACCCTGACCAAGCACGCCGACGTGCTGGCCGAAGCCGGCTTCAACCCGAACAACGGCATCGGCGACCTGTATGCACGCATCCAGTCGCTGCCGGAAGCCAAGCAGGCGGAAATCAAGGCCGACATCGAGGCCGAATACGCCCAGCGCCCGGCCATGGCCATGGTCAACTCCGACAAGGGCATCACCAACCTGCACGTGCCGAGCGACATCATCGTCGACGCCTCCATGCCGGCGATGATCCGCGACTCCGGCAAGATGTGGGGCCCGGACGGCCAGCTGCACGACACCAAGGCGCTGATCCCGGACCGCTGCTACGCCACCATGTACCAGGTGGTCATCGAGGACTGCAAGAAGAACGGCGCCTTCGATCCGGTCACCATGGGCAGCGTGCCGAACGTCGGCCTGATGGCCCAGCAGGCCGAGGAGTACGGCTCCCACGACAAGACCTTCGAAATCGCCGCCGCCGGCGTGGTGCGCGTGACCGACGAGGCCGGCAACGTGCTGATGGAGCAGGCCGTCGAGGCCGGTGACATCTGGCGCATGTGCCAGGTCAAGGACGCCCCGATCCAGGACTGGGTCAAGCTGGCCGTCAACCGCGCCCGCCTGAGCAACACCCCGGCGGTGTTCTGGCTGGACGCCAAGCGCGCCCACGACGCCCTGGTCATCGAGAAGGTGCAGAAGTACCTGAAGGACCACGACACCAGCGGCCTGGAAATCCACATCATGGCCCCGGTCGAGGCGATGAAGCTGTCGCTGGAGCGCATCCGCGCCGGCAAGGACACCATCTCCGTCACCGGCAACGTGCTGCGCGACTACCTGACCGACCTGTTCCCGATCATGGAACTGGGCACCTCCGCCAAGATGCTGTCCATCGTTCCGCTGATGGCCGGTGGCGGCCTGTTCGAGACCGGCGCCGGCGGCTCGGCACCCAAGCACGTCCAGCAGTTCATGGAAGAGAACCACCTGCGCTGGGACTCGCTGGGCGAGTTCCTCGCCCTGGCCGCCTCGCTGGAGCACCTGGGCAACGCCTACGGCAACGCCAAGGCCGCCGTGCTGGCCAAGACCCTGGACCAGGCCAACGGCCAGTTCCTCGACAGCAACAAGTCGCCGTCGCGCAAGGTCGGCCAGCTCGACAACCGCGGCAGCCACTTCTACCTGGCGCTGTACTGGGCCCAGGCCCTGGCCGCGCAGAGCGAGGACCTGGAGCTGCAGGCCCAGTTTGCCAACCTGGCCAAGGTGCTGAGCGACAACGAGGAAAAGATCGTTGCCGAACTGAACGAGGTGCAGGGCAAGTCGGTCGACATCGGCGGCTACTACCACGCCGACCCGCAGCTGACCAGCCAGGCCATGCGCCCGAGCGCGACCCTCAACGCGGCCATCGCCGCGCTGGTCTGAGCGCAGCAGCGTGACGGGCGACTCCGGTCGCCCGCAGCCTGACAGGAACCCCGGCCGCGCGCCGGGGTTCCTGTTTCCGCGGCCCGTGCGGCCGCCATCGAGGAACGGAGCCCCGCATGAAACGCTTCATCCCCCACGTCACCGTGGCCACCGTGGTCGAGGACCAGGGCCGCTTCCTGCTGGTCGAGGAGCGCGCCGAGGGTCGCGTGGTGCTCAACCAGCCCGCCGGCCACCTGGAAGCCGACGAAACCCTGCTCGAGGCCGCGCTGCGCGAGACCCTCGAGGAAACCGGCTGGGAGGTCGAACTGACCGGCGTCACCGGCATCTACCTGTACACCGCCCCGGCCAACGGCGTGACCTACCAGCGCGTGTGCTTCGCCGCCCGCCCGCTGCGCCATCGCCCGGAGCTGCCACTGGATCACGGCATCATCGGCCCGCGCTGGCTGACCCGCGAGGAGCTGGAGGAGCGCAGCGAGCAATGGCGCAGCGCCCTGGTGCCGCGCTGCATCGACGACTATCTGACCGGCGGCTGCTACCCGCTGGAACTGATCCGCGAGCCGGCCTTCCTCACCGCCGGGAAGTAGCTCCGCGCGGTCGGTCCGCGCGCGCCGACAGACCTGCTAGAATCGCCCCTTTGCACTCCAGCAACGGTTTCCCGGATGACTATGCGTGACCCAGCCCATACCCGCGTGATCGTCGGCATGTCCGGCGGCGTGGACTCCTCCGTCTCAGCCCTGCTCCTGCAGCAGCAGGGCTATCAGGTCGAAGGCCTGTTCATGAAGAACTGGGAGGAGGACGACGGCACCGAGTACTGCACCGCCAGGGAGGACCTGGCCGACGCCCAGGCCGTGTGCGACCGGCTCGGCATCAAGCTGCACACCGCCAACTTCGCCGCCGAGTACTGGGACAACGTGTTCGAGCACTTCCTTGCCGAATACAAGGCCGGCCGCACGCCCAACCCGGACATCCTGTGCAACCGGGAAATCAAGTTCAAGGCGTTCCTCGACTACGCCCTGATGCTCGGCGCCGACCTGATCGCCACCGGCCACTACGTGCGCCGCCGCGACATCGACGGACGCAGCGAGCTGCTCAAGGGCCTCGACCCCAACAAGGACCAGAGCTACTTCCTGCACGCCGTCGGCGGCGAGCAGATCGGCAAGACCCTGTTCCCGGTGGGCGAACTGGAGAAGCCGGCGGTACGCGCCATCGCCGAGCAGTACGGCCTGGCCACCGCCAAGAAGAAGGACTCCACCGGCATCTGCTTCATCGGCGAGCGGCGCTTCCGCGACTTCCTCAAGCAGTACCTGCCGGCCCAGCCGGGCGACATCCAGACCGTCGACGGCAAGGTGATCGGTCGCCATCACGGCCTGATGTACCACACCATCGGCCAGCGCCAGGGCCTGGGCATCGGCGGCATGAAGGATGCCGGCGACGACGCCTGGTACGTGCTGGCCAAGGACCTGGCGCGCAACGTGCTGATCGTTGGCCAGGGTCACCACCACCCGTGGCTGATGTCGCGCAGCCTCAATGCCTCGCAGATCTACTGGGTCAACCCGGTCGACCTGAGCCAGCCGCTGCGCCTCACCGCCAAGGTGCGCTACCGCCAGCAGGACCAGGCGTGCACCCTGGCGCGCACCGCGCAAGGCGGCTATGTCGCCACCTTCGACGAGCCGCAGCGGGCGGTCACTCCCGGCCAGTCGGTGGTGTTCTACGCCGGCGAGGTCTGCCTCGGCGGCGGCGTGATCGAGACCGCCACGCCCTGGGATGCGGAGATCCAGCGCCCATGACCCGCGAACAGGAACGCCTGATCGCCCTCGCCGGGGTGTTCACCGCCGCCGCACTGGTCGAGCGCCTGGCCAAGACCGGCCAGGTCCAGGAGGGGCCGCTGACCTGCATGCTCGGCAGCCTGCTGGTGCGCAACCCCAGGGACACCCTCGAGGTGTACGGTGGCGACCACTTCAACCTGCGCGAGGGCCTGCGCGCCCTGGCCGGCGCCCTCGAGCGCAACCCGCAGAACCTGCCGCGCGACTGCCTGCGCTATGCCCTGGCCCTGCTGGCCCTGCAGCGCCAGCTCGACAAGCGCAGCGACATGCTGCAGGTGATCGGCAGCCGCCTGCAGCAGATCGACAGCCAGGCGCAGCTGTTCGGCATCGCCCATGACAACGTGGTGGCCGCCTGCGCCGCGCTGTACCAGGACACGCTGAGCACCTTCCGCCAGCGCATCCAGGTGCATGGCGAGATGCAGCACCTGCAGAACAGCCGCAACGCCGAGAAGATCCGCGCCCTGCTGCTCGCCGGCATCCGCAGCGCCATGCTCTGGCGCCAGCTCGGCGGCCACCGCTGGCAGCTGCTGTTCAGCCGGCGCAAGCTGCTGAACGAGCTCTACCCACTGCTGCGCGGCTGAACCGTGGGCCAGCCCTCCGCCACCCCGGCCCGCCTGCACCGGCCGGCCCGGGGCGCCGCCCTGCTGGCGCTGTCGGCGCTGTTCTTCACCCTGATGGGCGTGTTCATCCGCGAGGCCACCGTTGAGGGCGTCAACAACGCGATGGTGGTGTTCTTCCGCAACGCCGTCGGCGTGCTGTTCTTCCTGCCGCTGGCGCTGACCCGCGGCCTCGGCCCGCTGCGCACCGCACGGCCGTGGGCGCACCTCAAGCGCACCCTGTGCGGCCTGGCGGCGATGTACTGCTACTTCTACGCTCTCGCCCACCTGCCGCTGACCGACGCCATGCTGTTCAGCTACGCCGCGCCGGTGTTCACCCCGCTGATCGCCTGGTGGTGGCTGAAGGAGCCGCTGACCAGGCGCATGCTGCTGGCCACCGCGATCGGCTTCGCCGGCGTGCTGCTGGTGGCCAAGCCCAGCGGTGCTGTGGTCTCCGGCATCGCGCTGATCGGCATCCTCGCCAGCGTGATGGCCGCCTGCGCCTTCGTCTCGATCCGCGAGATGAGCAACACCGAGCCGGCGTTCCGCATCGTCTTCTACTTCGCCCTGTTCAGCGCGCTGGTTTCCGCCGTGCCGCTGCTGTGGGCCTGGCAACCGCTCGACCGCCACCAGCTGCTCCTGCTGCTGGCCGCCGGCGTGGTGGCCAGCTTTGGCCAGCTGACCATGTCGCAGGCCTACAGCTACGCCCCGCCCGGCCTGATCGGCCCGGTCGCCTACCTGGCCATCGTCTTCGCCGGGATCATCGCCTGGCTGCGCTGGGACGAGGTGCCCGCCGGCGCCTCGCTGCTCGGCGCCGGGCTGATCTTCGCCGCCAGCCTGATCCCGCTGCTGCGCCGTTCGCGCTGAGCGCGGGCCGAGCGGCGTCTTTCCGTGTATAATCCTGCCCCTTTCTGTTGCCAGACTGTCGAGAACGTCCCCATGCAGCTCTCCTCGCTCACTGCGGTGTCCCCCGTTGATGGCCGCTACGCCGGCAAAACCGCCGCCCTGCGTCCGATCTTCAGCGAATTCGGCCTGATCCGCTGCCGCGTGCAGGTGGAAGTGCGCTGGCTGCAGCGCCTGGCCGCCCACGCCGGCATCCCGGAGGTCGCGCCGTTCTCCGCCGAAGCCAACGCCCTGCTCGACGAGCTGGCGGAAAACTTCCAGCTCGAGCACGCCCAGCGCATCAAGGAAATCGAGCGCACCACCAACCACGACGTCAAGGCCGTGGAATACCTGCTCAAGGAACAGGCCGCCAGGCTGCCGGAGCTGGCCGCGGTGAGCGAGTTCATCCACTTCGCCTGCACCAGCGAGGACATCAACAACCTGTCCCACGCCCTGATGCTGCGCGAAGGCCGCGACAGCGTGCTGCTGCCGCTGATGCGCCAGCTGGCCGACGCCATCCGCGCCCTGGCCGTGCAGTTCGCCGACGTGCCGATGCTGTCGCGCACCCACGGCCAGCCGGCCTCGCCGACCACCATGGGCAAGGAACTGGCCAACGTGGTCTACCGCCTGGAGCGCCAGATCGCCCAGGTCGCCGCCGTGCCGCTGCTCGGCAAGATCAACGGCGCCGTGGGCAACTACAACGCCCACCTGTCCGCCTACCCGGACGTCGACTGGGAAGCCAACGCCCGCGAGTTCATCGAGGACGACCTCGGCCTGAGCTGGAACCCCTACACCACCCAGATCGAGCCGCACGACTACATCGCCGAGCTGTTCGACGCCATCGCCCGCTTCAACACCATCCTGATCGACTTCGATCGCGACATCTGGGGCTACATCTCCCTCGGCTACTTCAAGCAGAAGACCGTGGCCGGCGAGATCGGCTCCTCGACCATGCCGCACAAGGTCAACCCGATCGACTTCGAGAACTCCGAGGGCAACCTCGGCATCGCCAACGCCCTGCTGCAGCACCTGGCCAGCAAGCTGCCGATCTCCCGCTGGCAGCGCGACCTGACCGACTCCACCGTGCTGCGCAACCTGGGCGTCGGCCTGGCGCACAGCCTGATCGCCTACGAGGCCAGCCTCAAGGGCATCGGCAAGCTGGAACTGAACGCCGCCCGCCTGGCCGAAGACCTGGACAACTGCTGGGAAGTGCTGGCCGAGCCGGTGCAGACCGTGATGCGCCGCTACGCCGTCGAGAACGCCTACGAGAAGCTCAAGGAACTGACCCGTGGCAAGGGCATCAGCCCCGAGGCGCTGCGCGAGTTCATCGACACCCTGGCGATCCCCGAGCAGGCCAAGGCCGAGCTGCGCGCCATGACCCCGGCCAGCTACATCGGCAACGCGGTGGCCCAGGCCAAACGCATCTGATCCCAGCCTGAACGGCCTCTCGCCCGACCGTCCAGACTGGCAGCCACTTCCAGTCTTGCGGTCGGGCGTTTTCATATTTGAAGAGTTGGATATGGCACCCGATACCCCGCTGCAACTGCTGGGCGGCCTGACGCCCCGCGAATTCCTCCGCGACTACTGGCAGCAGAAGCCGCTGCTGGTGCGCCAGGCCATCCCCGGCTACCAGAGCCCGATCAGCCCCGACGAACTGGCCGGCCTGTCGCTGGAGGAGGAAGTCGAGTCGCGCATCGTCCTCGAGCACGGCGCCAGCCCCTGGGAGCTGCGTCGCGGCCCGTTCAGCGAAGAGACCTACCAGAATCTTCCGGAGCGCGACTGGACCCTGCTGGTGCAGGCGGTCGACCAGTTCGTGCCGGAGATGCGCGAGCTGATGGAGCAGTTCCTGTTCCTGCCCAGCTGGCGCATCGACGACCTGATGATCAGCTACGCCGCCCCCGGCGGCGGCGTCGGCCCGCATTTCGACAACTACGACGTGTTCCTCCTCCAGGCCCACGGCCACCGCCGCTGGAAGCTCGGCCAGCTGTGCGACAGCGACAGTCCGCTGCTCGAGCATCCGGACCTGCGCATCCTGGCCGGCTTCGAGCAGAGCGACGAATGGGTACTGGAGCCCGGCGACATGCTCTACCTGCCGCCGCGCCTGGCCCACTACGGCATCGCCGAGGACGAGTGCATGACCTACTCGGTGGGCTTCCGCGCGCCCAGCGCCAGCGAGGTGCTGACCCACTTCACCGACTTCCTCGGCCAGTTCCTGCCCGACGAGGAGCGCTACAGCGACGCCGGCTGCCAGCCTGCAGGCGACCCCAACCAGATCCAGCGCGACGCCCTCGAGCGCCTGCGCGGGTTGATCGACCGCCACATGAGCGACGAGAAGCTGCTGCTGACCTGGTTCGGCCAGTTCATGACCGAGCCGCGCTACCCGGAGCTGGTGGCCGGCGAGGAGCTCCCCGAGGACGAGTTCTTCGCCGCCCTCGGCGACGGCGCCGTGCTGGTGCGCAACCCCAGCGCGCGCCTGGCCTGGAGCGAGATCGACGACTACCTGGTGCTGTTCGCCAGCGGCAACAGCCGCCGCCTCGACGCCTCGCTGCGCGAACTGCTCAAGCTGGTATGCAGCGCCGACGCCCTGCACCTGGAGAACCTCGAGCCCTGGCTGGAGAGCGACGAGGCACTGACGCTGATCTACGAACTGGTCAAACAGGGAAGTCTGGAGTTCGCCGCCGATGAATAAGCTCACCGTACGGATCGCCGACTGGCATGCCGACAACGCCGACCTGCGCCGCATCCGCGAGGCGGTGTTCGTGGTCGAACAGGAAGTGCCGCCGGAGCTGGAATGGGACGCCGAGGACGTCGACGCCGTGCATTTCCTCGCCTTCGAGGGCGACTTCGCCGTCGGCACCGCGCGCCTGCTGCCGGACGGCCAGATCGGCCGCGTCTCGGTGATCAAGGACTGGCGCGGCCTGCACATCGGCGAGATGCTGATGCAGGCGGCCATCGCCGAGGCCGAACGCCGCGGCCTGCGCCGCCAGATGCTCACCGCCCAGGCCCATGCCGTGCGCTTCTACGAACGGCTAGGCTTCCGGGTAGCCAGCGAGGAATTCCTCGAGGCCGGCATCCCCCACGTCGACATGGTGCGCGACAGCGCCTGAGAGGCCACCCGATGAGCAACGCCCCGGAACGCGACAACGACCACGGCACTCCACTGCCCGCCCTCGATTTCCGCTCTCCGGGGCGTTTTGCCATCCACAACCCGCCCGCCGAGGGCGGTGCCCCGGCCAGCCGGCTGGAGCCCGCCCCCTTCGCCCTCGGCCAGCATGAGGCTGTCGAACGCACCGACAGCCCGGCACAGCTGCGCAGCCACGCCCTGGCGCTGATCCAGCAGGCCCGCCGCTCGTTGTGCCTGTACACGCCGGACCTGGAGCCCTGGCTGTACGACCAGCGCGCCATCGCCGAGGCCTGCAGCCGCCTGCTGCGCGCCCATCCGCGCAACCGCCTGCGCATCCTGCTGCGCGACAGCGCCCTGGCGGTACGCCAAGACCATGCCCTGCTGCGCCTGGCCCGCCAGCTGCCGAGCAACTGCCAGATCCGCAGGCTCGGCCCCGACCAGCCTGCCGACGACCCCGCCTACCTGCTGGTCGACGACTGCGGCCTGCTGCTGCGCAGTGCACCGCTGCTGCCCGCCGCACAGGTCCACTACCAGGCCCGCGGCCGGGTGCGCCAGCTGCAGCGCCAGTTCGACCAGGCTTGGGAGAGCGCCGGCGGCGATCCGAACCTGAGGAGCTTCCTGCTGTGACACCCCGCTCCTGGCTGACGCTGCTTGCCCTGGCCTGCAGCCTGAGCGCCGGGGCGACCCCGCGCACCGAAATCCTGCCGCTGCACTACCGCTCGGCCGAGGAACTGCTGCCGATCGCGCAGTCGCTGCTGGATGGTGCAGGCCGTGTCAGCGCCTACGGCAACCAGCTGGTGGTCAATGCCGAGCCGGACAAGATCGCCGAACTGCAGGAGCTGCTGCAGCAGCTCGACACGCCGCCGCAGCGCCTGCTGATCACCGTCGACAGCCAGCAGGACAGCAGCGCCCGCCAGGATGGCTACCGGGTCGACGGCAGCATCAGCGCCGGCAATGTCGAGATCATCGGCGGCCGCGGCGAACACCACGGCCGCGACGAGGTGCGCATCATCCGGCGCAGCAGTGCCGGCGGCAGCGGCTCGGTGCAGCAGGTGCAGGCGACCGCAGGCTATCCCGCGCAGATCCTGGTCGGCGAGAGCGTGCCGCTGACCAGCTACGGACGCGACGCCCATGGCTACCCGCGCGAATACACCGAGTATCGCGACATCAACCGCGGTTTCGAGGTGGTCGCCCACGTGCAGGGCGACCGGGTCCAGCTCGACATCCGCAGCCGCCAGGATCGCCTGGCCGGCCCTGACGGCACCCTCGACACCCAGACCACCGCCACCCGCGTCAACGGCCGCCTGGGCGAGTGGATCGAGCTGGGCGGCATCCGCGAAAGCGCCGGCGAGCAGCGCTCCGGCCTGCTCTCCCGGCAGGCCGGCAGCGTCCGGGATAACCGGGCGCTACGGCTCAAGGTCGACCTTCTCGAGTGATCTAGAACTTTTGTAGTAGCTCCAAAAAAAAACTACAAAATCCATTGACGCCCCGTCTCTCTCCTAGCATGATGGCCTCGCTCCCGCTGACCAGAGGCCCGAAACGGCCCCCGGATCGCACTCCAGACCACCCCTGGAATCGGTTCGTGTCAGTACCCCCCACCCGGCGGTGCGACAAGGTTGCGACTGGAACGAAGTTGTCCTGAGGGACGGGGAAGCAAGGTTTCAACCGGCATGACGGACACGGCCCATCCGGCTGTTGTAGTCACCCCACCGGTCGTCACTACATCCCCTCCTCCGGCCTCCTGCCGAACCGGTCTCTCCCTCGACGCTCTGCGGTGAGCTCTTGCAACACTACCGTCAACACCCCCGGTGTTGAATGGGAATGTCGGTGCTCAACGAAACACACAAACTTGAAGGATTGACCATGTCCGCTTATCAAAACGACATCAAGGCCGTAGCCGCCCTGAAAGAGAAGTTCGGCAGCAGCTGGAGCGCCATCGACCCTGAGTCCGTCGCTCGCATGCGCGCCCAGAACCGCTTCAAGACCGGTCTGGATATCGCCAAGTACACCGCCGCCATCATGCGCAAGGACATGGCCGAGTACGACGCCGACGCTTCCGTCTACACCCAGTCGCTGGGTTGCTGGCACGGCTTCATCGGTCAGCAGAAGCTGATCTCCATCAAGAAGCACCTGAAGACCACCAACAAGCGCTACCTGTACCTGTCCGGCTGGATGGTTGCCGCCCTGCGCTCCGACTTCGGCCCGCTGCCGGACCAGTCGATGCACGAGAAGACTGCCGTTTCCTCGCTGATCGAAGAGCTGTACACCTTCCTGCGCCAGGCCGACTCCCGTGAGCTGGACCTGCTGTTCACCGCCCTGGACGCTGCCCGCGAAGCCGGCGACAACGCCAAGGCTGCCGAGATCCAGAACCAGATCGACAACTACGAAACCCACGTAGTACCGATCATCGCCGACATCGACGCCGGCTTCGGCAACCCGGAAGCCACCTACCTGCTGGCCAAGAAGATGATCGAGGCGGGTGCCTGCTGCATCCAGATCGAGAATCAGGTTTCCGACGAGAAGCAGTGCGGCCACCAGGACGGCAAGGTTACCGTTCCGCACGTCGACTTCCTCGCCAAGATCGCTGCTGTTCGCTACGCCTTCCTCGAGCTGGGCGTTGACGACGGCGTGATCGTTGCCCGTACCGACTCCCTGGGTGCCGGCCTGACCAAGCAGATCGCCGTGACCAAAGAGCCGGGCGACCTGGGCGACCTGTACAACTCCTTCCTGGATTGCGAAGAGATCTCCGAAGCCGAGCTGGGCAACGGCGACGTCGTGATCAAGCGCGAAGGCAAGCTGCTGCGTCCGAAGCGTCTGCCGAGCAACCTGTTCCAGTTCCGCAAGGGCACCGGCGAAGATCGCTGCGTCCTGGACTGCATCACCTCGCTGCAGAACGGTGCCGACCTGCTGTGGATCGAGACCGAGAAGCCGCACGTTGGCCAGATCAAGGGCATGGTTGACCGCATCCGCGAAGTCATCCCGAACGCCAAGCTGGTGTACAACAACAGCCCGTCGTTCAACTGGACCCTGAACTTCCGTCAGCAGGCGTTCGACGCCATGGTTGCCGCAGGCAAGGACGTCTCCGCCTACGACCGCGCCCAGCTGATGAGCGCCGAGTACGACGAGACCGAACTGGCCCAGGTTGCCGACGAGATGATCCGCACCTTCCAGCGCGACGGTTCCGCTCAGGCCGGCATCTTCCACCACCTGATCACCCTGCCGACCTACCACACCGCGGCCCTGTCCACCGACAACCTGGCCAAGGGCTACTTTGCCGAAGAAGGCATGCTGGCCTACGTGAAGGGCGTGCAGCGTCAGGAAATCCGTCAGGGCATCGCCTGCGTCAAGCACCAGAACATGGCTGGCTCCGACATCGGTGACAACCACAAGGAATACTTCGCTGGTGAAGCTGCCCTGAAGGCCGGTGGTAAAGACAACACCATGAACCAGTTCTAAGGAACCGGCTCATTCGACCCTCGGGTCGAGCCCTCGAAAACCCCGGTCGCAAGACCGGGGTTTTTCATTTCGCGAGAGACACCGGCTCATCGGTGCGTCAGCGCTTCGCGCCCTGCCTGGTTCTGCGGTTCGGCCAGCATCCCCGTACTGCCCAGGCGAATGCTGTAGATCGCGCCATCGGCCAGCGGCAGGAAAGTCACCCGCGCGCCACGCGCATCGAGCAGCGGCAGATCCCAGCCACTCTCGCGCAGCCAGCGCCACAGATCGACGCCATACGGACTCCGCGCCAGCATGATGCGGCTGGGCTCGGCGCCCCCCTGCGGATCGGCCTGCCGATAACGGGCCGCCAGCAGTTCGAGGCGATACCCCGAGCGCAGCCCGATAAGGGTCGCCAGGCCCTTCCAGTCGAACAGTCGTGCGTCCAGCTGCCAGAACTCGCCATTGACGAGCAGATCCCGCCGGGTGCCTCCCTCCTGCAGGGACACCAGGTAGCGCTGGCTGCCCCGAGCCTCGATGCTGATCATCGCCAGCGGCTCGCCCGCCGGCGGCAGCGCCGCATAGCTGCGCAGGTCCCAGGCCACCACCCCGGCCACGCCAGCCAGCGCCAGCAGCCCCAATCCGCAGGTGCCTCGCAGCCAGCCAAGGAACCAGCCACGCCGCAGCAGCATGCGCCCCCCCAGCACCAGTACCAGCAGCGCCGCCAGAGCCACAGCCCAGGCCAGTCCGTTGTATTGCATGCTCGTCACTCCCTCTCGCCAGACAATTGCGGCATTATGCGTACGCCACCTTTCCAGCGGCCAGCGCGAGCTCCGCACAATCGTCAACAGATCAAGCTTTGCATGGCCTTCGAACTCGCCCTGGAACCCCTGTCCCTGCTACTGCTGATCGGCGTGGCCTTCACCGCGGGCTTCATCGATGCCATCGCCGGCGGCGGCGGTCTGCTGACCATTCCGGCCCTGCTCACCACCGGCCTGCCCCCTCACCTGGTGCTGGGTACCAACAAGCTGTGCGCCACCTTCGGCTCGGCCACGGCCGCCTGGACTTTCCACCGCCGCCGGCTGTTCAGCCCACGCCAATGGTGGCGGGGCCTGCTCGCCACCGCCATCGGCGCGCTGCTCGGCGCCTGGGGTGCCCATCTGCTGCCGGCCGACTGGCTGAATCGGATGCTGCCGGTCGTGGTATTCGCCTGCGGCCTGTATCTGCTGTTCAATCCGACGCCACGACCGGACACCAGCAGCGCCCCACCGCCACAGCGCCGACAGTGGCCGCAGGGCCTGACCCTGGGCTTCTACGATGGCATCGCCGGGCCCGGCACCGGCGCCTTCTGGACGGTGAGCAGTCTGCTGCTCTACCCGCTCGACCTGCTGCGCGCCAGCGGCGTGGCGCGCAGCATGAACTTCGTCAGCAACGCCATGGCCCTGGCGGTATTCATCGCTGCCGGCCAGGTCGCGTGGGCTCTGGGCATCGGCATGGGCCTGGCGCTGATGCTGGGCGCCTTCCTCGGCGCGCGCACGGCCATCCGCGGCGGCTCGAAACTGATCCGTCCGGTGTTCATCTCGGTGGTACTGGCGCTGACCGCGCGCCTAGCCTGGCAGCACTGGTTCGGCGTCGCCTGAGCGGCGCGCCAGGTGCAGGTCGATCAGATAACGGGCGATGGAGCCACGGGCCGGCAGCGGCGGCAGGGCATCGACGCGGAACCAGCGTGCATCCTCGATCTCCTCCGGCTGCGGCACGATCTCGCCGCCGGCGTAGTCGGCATGGAAACCGAGCATCAGCGAATGGGGAAACGGCCAGTTCTGGCTGGCGATGTAGCGCAGGTTGCCGACCTCCACCGCCACCTCCTCGCGCACCTCGCGGTGCACGCAGGCCTCGATCGACTCGCCCGGCTCGACGAAGCCCGCCAGGGTGCTGTAGACGCCGCTGACGAAACGCGGCGAGCGGGCCAGCAGCAGCTCGTCGCCGCGACTGACCAGCACGATGATGCTCGGTGACAGGCGTGGATACTGCTGCAGCTGGCAGTGCGGACAGGCCATCGCCCGTTCGCCGGCCAGCGCCTGCAGCGGCGCACCGCAACTGCCGCAAAAGCGGTGCTGGCGGGCCCAGGTACCGACCTGGGCGGCATAGCCGAGCATGCGGAAGGTGGCGAAGTCGCCCTCGAGCATGAACTGGCGCAGCCCCTTCCAGAAACCGCCGGCGGGCGACTGAAGCGCCTGATCGTCCAGCTCGAGGACGAACACCGCCTCGCCGTCGAGGCGGCCGATACCGTGCTCGGCGAGGATGCCGAAGCCTTGCGCCTTCAGCCAATCGCGAGGGAAGAGGACGCCCTTGGCGTCGCAGAGAAACTGCTGGCGGCAGTGCGCCAGCGCCCAGCCTCCCGGCTGCGCGGGGTCGATGACCGCCGGCTGCCAGGAGTGCCGGGACATCAGGCAGCGACCTGCATGCCCAGCGCGCGCACGCTGTCGGCGGCGAGGTCGAGCACGTCCTGCTGGCCTTCCGGTCGCAGGTTGGCGCCACCTTCGAGGAAGAACTCGAGACTGGTCAGGGCGTCGGCCAGGGTCTCCAGCATCTGCTCGGAGGGGATCTGGGCGTTCTCGATCATGTGCCGCTGGATGTAGTCGGCACAGGCGCCGACCAGTTCGGCGGCCCGCTCCAGACCGAGGAACCACAGGCCGCCGCGCACCGCCTGCAGGCTGGTCGGCACGTTGGCCAGGTTGAGCTTGTCGCCGCTGGATTCGAGGTAGGCGGTGATGGCGCGCTTGGCCAGCGCCAGGCCCGCCTGAGCCTCGTCGATGACCACGATGCGCGCCTCGACCAGCTGGTGCGAAGCGTAGGAGTCGCCCTGCGTCGCACCGGCGATCTGCACCGTGCTGGCCTGACGCTTGCGCTGCTCGCTCTGCTCGAGGGTGGCTACCATGCTTTCCATGTACAGCAGGGCATCGGCCAGGCGCAACAGTTCGGCCGCCGGCGGCGTGTCGCTGCGCGAGCACCAGCTGCCGACCATCTCCACCTGCGCCTGCAGGGCATTGGCCGCCGAACTCAGACCGACCATGCCGAGGGTCTTGGCCAGCTTGCCGACCTGCGCATGCAGACCGACCCTGGCTTCCTGCTGCGCGGCACCGCGCTCGATCAGATCGAGTGCGTCCTTGACCCCGGCCAGCTCCTCGCGGATCGCCAGCGACAGCGAGCGCATGACCTCTTCACCGGGCCCGGACAGGCGCCTTGATTCCTCTTCCAGCAGGTGGTCGGTGAACGGCAACGGCGCCAGGCCGAACACCCGGCGCATCTCGCTGGCGCGCTCGCCCTGGGTACCGGCCAGCGCCACCATGTACAGCAGCTCCTTGAGCAGGCTGCGCGGCGCCTCGAACTGCTGGTTGCCCAGCAACTGGCGCAGGTCGCGGTCGAGGCGCGACAGCAGCTGCTTGCGCGAGCGGGTCGGGCGCATCCGCCCATCGGCCATGGCTTCCAGTGCCGCGGCACCGATCCAGCACAGGCGCGAGCGCTCGCGCCCGCCGAGCAGGTCGTCGAGGCGCCCGAGAGCGCGCGACATCAGTTTGAGCGCGGCGGCCAGGTTCTGCTCGCGCAGCACGTTCATCAGGCCCAGCTGATACATCTGGCGCAGGCGGCCGCCGTCGCGGTTGGCCACCCCCGGCTGGATCTCGATGTTGCGCCGTGGCGGCCGCGGCTGATCGAGACGGACGCTGAAGAAGTAGCATTCCGGCAAGGCCGGCTGGCCGGTGGACAGCCGCACCTCGTTGATGATCGGCAGCAGCAGCTCGGGGATTTCCTGGCGGTGGTTGTCGATGCCCTCCAGGTAGCGGCGCAGCACGAACAGCGCCTTGCCCAGCGCGGCCAACTGACCGTCGCGCTCCTGGCCGGCACCGACCGGGATGTCGGTGGCCAGCAGCAGGGCTTCCTGGGCCAGCAGCTCGGCGCCGGCCAGCTCGATCAGCTTGAGGATGCCGCGGATCTGCTGCAGGTACTCGACCGCCTGCTGCAGCAGGCTGACGTTGAGTCGATCGGCGATGAACTGCTCGAGGCTCTGCTCGGCCTGCTCGATGGTGGCGAACAGTTCGTTGCGCACCAGACCAAGGGACGTGGCTCCGGTTACCATGCGCTGCTTCCGCCTCCCACGCGGTACGAATCGGGCTGCCTGGCCACTTCCTGTGATCTGGCAACGTGCAAGCGGTGATCATCCTGACTGCTGGTGAGTGCTTTCGCCTCAAGCCATCGCGACATGGGCGCGCCTCCGGGCAGAAACTCGACGTCGGGGCGACCCCCTGGCCACCCACTTTTTAGATGCTGGCACTATAACAAGCCTGGCGACAAAGGCGAATCCGACCATAGTGATCCAGATCACGGCAGCCTAGGGTTGCCCTCGCTCAGACGCGGATACAGTCCACGGTATGGCGGCGCTGACCGTCGACCTGCGTGTGCTGCAGCCCGTGGACCTCGGACTCGAAGCCCGGAAAGGCCTGCTCGAAGCGGCGGGAGAACTGCAGGTAGTCGATGATCGGCCGGCAGGCGGCGGTGAAGCGCTCCCCCGGCATGATCAGCGGGATCCCCGGCGGATAGGGCACCAGCATCACCGCGGCGATGCGCCCCTCCAGCGCCTCCAGCGGCACCGCCTCGACCTCGCCGCGCACCAGGTGATCCCAGGCTGCGGCCGGCTTCAGGGCCAGCTCCGGCAGATGCGTGTACATGCGGCTGAGCGCCCGCGGCACGCGGTTGTCTCGATAGCAGGCATGCAACTGCTCGCACAGATCGCGCAGGCCGAGCCCCTGGTAGCGCAGCGGATCGACGCGGGCGATCGAGGGCAGCGCCTCGACCAGCGGCGCATTGGCGTCGTACAGGCGCTTGAACTCGAGCAGCTCGGTGACCAGAGTGCTCCACTTGCCCTTGGTGATGCTCAGCGAGAACAGCACCAGCAGCGAGTAGAGACCGGTCTTCTCCACCACCACACCGCGCTCCCAGAGGAACTTGCCGACCACCGCCGCCGGGATGCCCCGCCCCTGCAGGCTGCCGTCGGCGCGCAGGCCGGGCATCACCAGGGTGACCTTGACCGGATCGAGCAGCACGTAGTCCTCGGCCAGGTCGCCGAACCCGTGCCAGGACGCCTGCGGCGCCAGCAGCCAGTCGCCGGTCTGCACCTGCGCCGCGGCATCCACCCCCTCCGGCTGCCAGATGTCGAACCACCAGTCGCCGGACGGCAGGCTGCCGCGCAGGTTGGCCATGGCGTGGCGGAAGGCCAGTGCCTCGTCGAAGGTCTCCTGGATCAGCGAGCGCCCGGCAGGCCCCTCCATCATCGCCGAGGCCACGTCCAGCGAGGCGAGGATGCCGTACTGCGGCGAAGTCGAGGTGTGCATCATGAACGCCTCGTTGAAGCGCGCCACATCCAGACGGCGCTGGCCGCCGTCCTGCACATGGATCATCGAGGCCTGGCTGAAGGCGGCCAGCAGCTTGTGCGTGGAGTGGGTGCCGAACAGCAGCGGCTCGTCACCAGCCCCGCGCGAGGTACCCATGGCGTAGCGCCCGGCATAGAACTCGTGGAACGCGGCGTAGGCGTACCACGCCTCGTCGAAGTGCAGCACCTCGACGCTGCCGGCCAGCGTGCGCTTGATCAGTTCGGCGTTGTAGCACAGGCCGTCGTAGGTCGAGTTGGTCACCACGGCGAGGCGGATCCTCGCCTCGCGGCCCCGGGCCAGCGGACAGGCGGCGATCTTGGCGGCGATCGCCTCGCGGCTGAACTCGGCCAGCGGGATCGGCCCGATGATCCCCAGCTCGTTGCGCGCCGGATTGAGGTACAGGGGGATGGCGCCGGTCATGATCAGCGCGTGGACCACCGACTTGTGGCAGTTGCGATCGACCAGCACCAGGTCGTCGCGGCCGACCATCGCCTGCCAGACGATCTTGTTCGCCGTCGAGGTGCCGTTGATCACGAAGAAGGTGTGGTCGGCGCCGAAGTTGCGCGCCGCGCGGCGTTCGGCCTCGGCCAGCGGGCCGGTATGGTCGAGCAGCGACCCCAGTTCGGGCACCGACACCGACAGGTCGGAGCGCAGGGTGTTCTCGCCGAAGAACTGGTGGAACGCCTGGCCCACCGGGCTCTTGCGATAGGCCACGCCACCGCCGTGCCCCGGGGTGTGCCAGGAATAGTGGGACTCGGCGGTGTGCTGCACCAGGGCGCGGAAGAACGGCGGCAGCAGGCCATCGAGGTAGCTGCGCGCCGCCCGCGCCACCTGGCGGGCGTGGAAGGACACGGTGTCCTCGAACAGGTAGAGGATGCCGCGCAACTGGTTGAGCTCGGCCATCGCCTCGGGCGGCGCGTTCTCGATGGTGACCTGCTCGCCGAGGGCGAAGATCGGCAACTGCGGGGCGCGCAGACGCGCGGCACGGACCAGCTCGACCACGTCCTGCAGCAGTCGCGGGTTGTCGCCCGCCCCCTCGGCGGCGACCAGGATGCAGGCCAGGCCGTGCTGCGAGGAGGCGACTATGCGTCCCTCGCGGGCGCTGGCGGTGGCGAGGACACTGAAACCGTCCTGCTCCAGCTCGCCGGCGATGCCGCGCACCCGCTCGCCGGCCACGCTGTCGGCCTTGATGTCGCGATGGACGATGAGTACCGGAAACTTCAGGTCCTTGTACATGCGCCAGCTTCCCCGGACGCGCAGGCTCCGCCTGCCGATGCCTTGAGGTTAGCCGCCCCGGCGCCGCGGCGAAACCCTCGTCAGTGCAGGGTCGGCGCCTCGCCTTCGGCCGGCTCGAGCTGCTGCCACAGCGCCGGGCCGCCGCTGGACTTGGCCACCGCCGCCAGGCGGGCGGCGTGCTGCTCGAGCTCCGCGGCGCTGGCGCGGATCACCCGGACGCGCGGCCGGTCGGCCGGCAGGCGGCGGATCTCCGACACCTGCGGTCCGTTGCCACCCTCGCCCTCGCTGTTCTGCCCGGCCAGCGACAGGCTGGTCTGGCCGCCGGTCATCGCCAGGTAGACGTCGGCGAGGATCTCGGCATCGAGCAGCGCGCCGTGCAGATCGCGCCCGGAGTTGTCGACGCCATAGCGCTTGCACAGGGCATCGAGATTGTTGCGCTGCCCCGGATGCCGCTCGCGGGCCATCAGCAGGGTGTCGAGCACCGTGCAGTGGTCGAGCACCTCGCCCAGCCCGGGGCGGTCGCTCAGGCGGGCAAACTCGTGATTGATGAAGCCGATGTCGAACGCCGCGTTGTGGATGATCAGCTCGGCGCCCTTGATGAACTCGAAGAACTCGTCGACCACCTCGCGAAAGCGCGGCTTGTCGGCGAGGAACTCGTTGGTGATGCCGTGCACCGCGATGGCGCCCTCGTCGACCTCGCGCTCGGGGTTGATGTAGACGTGGAAATGACGCCCGGTCAGGCGCCGGCCGATCAGCTCGACGCAGCCGATCTCGATGATGCGGTGCCCTTCGCGGGGCTCGAGGCCGGTGGTTTCGGTATCGAGGACTACGTAGCGCATGGGAAATATCTGCCTGCAGGTGAATCGAGGGACAAGACGCCGTCACACGGCCTGGCGCGAGCCGTTGACCTCGGCGACGCCGCGATTGGCCAACTGGTCGGCCCGCTCGTTGCCGGGATGGCCGTTGTGGCCGCGCACCCAGTGCCAATGCACCTCATGGCGGCCGACCTGCTCGTCCAGCGCCTGCCAGAGGTCGGCGTTCTTCACCGGCTGACGTGCCGCGGTCTTCCAGCCGCGCTTCTTCCAGTTGGGCAGCCACTCCCTGATGCCCTTCATCACGTACTCGGAGTCGGTGGTCAGCTCCACCCGGCACGACCGGTTGAGCGTGGCCAGGGCGCGGATGGCCGCGGTCAGCTCCATGCGGTTGTTGGTGGTCTGCGCCTCGCCGCCCCACAGCTCGCGCTCGGCGCCCTTGTAGACCAGCAGGGCCCCCCAGCCGCCGGGGCCGGGGTTGCCCTTGCAGGCGCCATCGGTATAGATCTCGACACTGTCACTCATGGTTGTGCTTGCTGCCTGGATGACGGCCGACCTTGGCCACGGGAACCGGTCGCAGCGGGCTGACCGTGGCCCGGCGCGGCTGCGGCAGCGGCCGCAGGCCGGCGACCAGCTTGCGCGCCGTGAGCAGATAGAAGCCGCCACCGGGCAGTTGCAGGTCCTGCGCCCAGGGCTCGATGCCGAGCAGACGCGCCTGCCAGCGCTGCGAGGAAAGCGGCGGACAATAGCATCCGAAGCGGCGTTTCTCCAGCGCGAAGCCGAGCAGGCGCAGCCAGTCGGCCAGGCGCGCCGGCGAGATGCAACGCGCCTGCGCCAGCACGTCGCCGGCCAGAAAATGGCGCAGGCCCCACAGGCTCCGGGGATGGATGCCGACCACCAGCAGATGGCCGCCGGGGCGCACACAGCGCGCCGCCTCGCGCAGCAGCTGGTGCGGCGACACGGCGAAATCCAGGGCATGCTGCAGCAGCACCACGTCGGCGGCATGCTCGAGCACCGGCCAGGCATCCTCCTCGCAGGCGATCTCCACGCCGGGCAACGGCGCCCCGAGGCGGACGCTGTGGCTGAGCTGCTGCAGCGGCGGCAGACCGGCGCCGGCGAAGCCGTAGTGCAGCAGGAAGCTGCCGAACAGCGCATCGAGCTGCTCGGCCAGCAACCGCTGCTGGCGGGACAGCAGCAGGCCGCCCAGCGGACCGGAGAACCAGGCATGGGCATCGCGCTGCAGGGCCAGCCAGGCGGTGTGGCCCGGGCGGGGGAGCTGCTCGTTCATGAATCCTCCCGTCTGGCGCCAGAGACGACTGGCGACCTAAGATGCCGGATCGACTCAGCATAACGGCTCGCCTGCCCATGATACAGATCACCGCCCTGCCCGCCTTCAGCGACAACTATATCTGGCTGTTACAGGACCCGGCCCGGCAGCGCTGCGCCGCGGTCGACCCCGGCGACAGCGCACCGGTGCTGGCCTGGCTGGCCGCCCATCCGGACTGGCTGCTCACCGACATCCTGGTCACCCACCACCATCAGGACCATACCGGCGGCGTCCTCGAGCTCAAGGCACGCACCGGCGCGCGGGTGCTCGGCCCGGCTCTCGAGGCCATTCCCGGCCGCGATGTCGCCCTCGAGGACGACCAGAGGATCGACGTCCTCGGTCTGGAGTGGCAGGTGCTGCATGTCCCGGGGCATACCGCCGGCCATGTCGCCCTGTTCACCGAGGGCGCCGGCCAGCCCGTGCTGCTCTGCGGCGACACCCTGTTCGCCGCCGGCTGTGGCCGCCTGTTCGAGGGTACCGCCGCGCAGATGCACGCCTCGCTGCAACGTCTGGCCAGCCTGCCGGGCCCGACCCGCGTCTATTGCACCCACGAGTACACCCTGGCCAACCTGCGCTTCGCCCTGGCCGTCGAGCCGGACAACCAGGCCCTGCAGCAGCGCCAGCGCGAGGCCGCCGCCCTGCGCGAGCGGAACCTGCCGACCCTGCCGTCCACCCTGAGCCTGGAGCTGGCCACCAACCCCTTCCTGCGGGCGAACGAGCCGGCCGTGCGCAAAAGCTGCGCGGAACACGCCGGCAGCGCGCCGACGACGGCGGAGACGGCGTTTGCGGCATTGCGCGCCTGGAAGGACAACTTCCGGTAACATTCGGGCGCTGGTGCAAACTTGACCACCGCAAAGGGCGGTTCCTAGAATCGCCCGACTTTTTACCCGGGAAAGTCACCAGCCGATGCCGCCACCAACGCCTCCGGGCCTCGCCGCCTACCTGCAGCACCGCGCCATCCGCCTCCTGCTGGTCGCCCTGCTGCTGGTCATCGCCGGCTGCCAGAGCCGTGGTGGCAGCGATGCCGGCAGCGACACCGAGCGTGCCGTCCAGGTCGGCAAGTCGATCGAATGGAGCAAGGCGCTGCAGCAGCCCGAGAAGCCCCGTCACGAGGACATCTGGGAACGCATCCGCGCCGGCTACAAGCTGCAGGACCAGATCGGCACCAACCCGCGCGTCGAGCGCCAGCGCTTCGGTCTCGCCAACCGGCCAGGCTCGATCCAGCAGATCGCCGAACGCAGCGGCCCCTACATCCACTACATCGTCGAGCGCCTCGAAGAGAACGGCATGCCGCTGGAGCTGGCGCTGCTGCCGATGATCGAGAGTTCCTACAATCCGCAGGCCTACTCGCCGGCCCACGCCGCCGGCCTCTGGCAGTTCATCCCCTCCACCGGCCGCCACTACAACCTGCGCCAGACCAACTGGTACGACGGCCGCCGCGACATCCTCGCCTCCACCAATGCGGCGATCAGCTACCTCAAGCGCCTGCACGACATGTTCAACGGCGACTGGCTGCTCGCCCTGGCGTCCTACAACGCCGGCGAGGGCACGGTCAGCCGCGCCATCGAGCGCAACCAGCGCCAGGGCCTGCCGACCGACTACTGGAACCTGCCACTGCCCAGGGAAACCCAGGACTACGTGCCCAAGCTGCTGGCCGTGTCGCAGATCATCCAGAGCCCGGCCGCCTACGGCGTCAGCCTCGCGCCGATCGCCAACGAGCCCTACTTCGAGAAGGTCGCTATCCGCCACCAGCTCGACCTGTCGAAGGTGGCCGCGATGGCCGATGTCGACAAGGACGAGCTGTACCAGCTCAATCCGGCATTCAAGCACGGCATCACCCTCGACGGCCCGCGCCACCTGCTGGTGCCGGTGGACAAGGCCGAGGGTCTCAGCGAGAGCCTCGCCCGCCTGCGGCCGGAGAGCCTGGTGCAATGGCAGCGCTACCAGGTGCGCAGCGGCGACAGCCTGCACGACATCGCCAACCGCCACCACGTCACGGTCACCACCCTGCGCGACATCAACCGCCTGTCCGCCAATCGCGTGCGCGTCGGCCAGACCCTGCTGATCCCGCAGACCGCCGACAGCCCGCCGACGGCCCCCCTGTTCGAGCGCAGCCCGCAGCCGGTCGCCGAGGCGCCGACCAAGACCGCGACGCCCCGCAGCTACCGGGTGCGCCGCGGCGATAGCCTGTGGAGCATCGCCCGGCAGCACAAGGTGACCGCCGCCGACCTGCAGCGCTGGAACCGGCTCAAGGGTCGCAACCTCAAGGCCGGCCAGGTCCTCACCCTGCACCTGGCCGACACCACCGGCCAGACCTCCAGCGGCAACACGCGCCACTCGGTCACCTACTACAAGGTGCGCCGCGGCGACTCCCTCGCCGCCATCGCCGAGCGCTTCTCGGTGCACACCCGGCATCTCAAGGAGTGGAACCCCTCCCTGGGCCGCACGCTGAAACCGGGACAGACCCTCACCCTCTACCTGCCGCGACGCTGAAAATCCGCGGCGAGGCCTCCCGGAGCCACCCTTTTTCCAGCCGATACAAGCTGTTACTGTAGCTTTCCCAACCTCCAAGATTGCCACGGACCGGACCCTCGCCCGATGAGTCGTCTCCTCGCCCTGCTGCTCGGTCTGGCCGCCTGCCTGCCCGCTGGCGCTGCCGTCATCGAACGGCACGGCTATGCCCAGTTCGGCTCCCTCAAGTACCCGGCCAACTTCAGCCATTTCGACTGGGTCAACCCGCAGGCGCCCAAGGGTGGCAGCGTACGGCTGATGGCCGCCGGCACCTTCGACACCCTCAACCCCTATACCCTCAAGGGCAGCAGCCCGGTCGGTACGGCCAACTTCCTGCAATACGGCATCAACGAGCTGAACGCGCCGCTGATGGTCGGCACCGGCATCTACGACCCCTCGGGCGACGAGCCGACCTCCAGCTACGGGCTGATCGCCGCCTCGGTCGAATACAGCAAGGACCGCAGCTGGGTGGTGTTCAACCTGCGCCCCGAGGCGCGCTTCCACGACGGCCATCCGATCACTGCCGCCGACGTGGCCTTTTCCTACCGCCTGCTGGTCCGCGACGGCCACCCGCAGTACCGCACCGCGCTGCAGGAAGTGCGCCGCGTCGACATCCTCGGCAACCAGCGCATCCGCTTCGTGCTCAAGCGCAGCGGCAATCCGCTGCTGATCCTGCGCCTGGGCGAGCTGCCGGTGCTGCCCGAACACTACTGGCGCGGCCGCGACTTCAAGGCCACCACCTACGAGCCGCCGCTGGGCAGCGGCCCCTACCGCATCGCCCAGGTGGTGCCGGGGCGGCGCCTGGTGTTCGAGCGGGTCAAGGACTGGTGGGGCAAGGACCTGCCGGTCAACCGCGGCAAGTACAACTTCGACCGCGTCGAGGTGGAGTTCTACCGCGACAACCACGTCGCCTTCGAGGCATTCAAGGCCGGCGAGTTCGACTTCTACATCGAGAACCAGGCGAAGAACTGGGCCAACGGCTACGACATACCGGCGATGGCACGCGGCGAGATCGTCAAGGCGGAGATTCCCCACCGTATCCCGACCCAGACCCAGGCGCTGTTCATGAACAGCCGCCGAGCCCATTTCGCCGACGTGCGGGTGCGCGAGGCCATGGCCCTGCTGTTCGACTTCGAATGGAGCAACCGCACGCTGTTCAACAACGCCTACAGACGCGCCACCAGCTACTACCCCAACAGCGAATTCGCCGCCGACGGCCTGCCCCAGGGCGAGGAGTGGCTGCTGCTGTCCCCGTACCGCAAGCAGCTGCCGGCGGAGCTGTTCACCGCGCCGCCACGGATGCCGCAGACCGACGGCCACGGCATCCCGCGCGAGACCCTGCGCCACGCCCTCGACCTGCTCGCCCGGGCCGGCTGGAAACTCTCCGCCGGCGGCCTGGTCAATGGCCGTGGCCAGCCGCTGCGTTTCGAGATCCTGCTGGTCAACCCGGGGCTGGAGCGCATCCTCCAGCCGTATCGCGACAACCTCGCGCGCATCGGCGTGCAGGCCAGCCTGCGCACCGTCGACCGCGCCCAGTACAAGCAGCGCATCGACGGCTACGACTACGACATGATCCTGATGACCCTGCCGCAGACCCTGAGCCCCGGCCTGGAGCAGTGGCAGTATTTCCATTCCAGTCAGGTCGGCGTGCGCGGTGGCCGCAACTATGCCGGAGTCAATCATCCGGTGATCGATGCCCTGCTCGACAAGCTGCTCGCCGCGCAGACGCGCAACCAGCAGGTGGCCGCCACCCGCGCCATCGACCGGGTACTGCTGTCGCAGCACTACAGCATTCCCAACTGGTACAGCGACCATCATCGCCTGGCCTGGCGCAACCGCTTCGACCATGTCACCACGCCCCCCTATACCCTGGGGCTGCGCGCCTGGTGGCTCAAGACCCCGGAGAACCGCAGATGACCGCCCTCCCGCGCTGCACCCGCCTGCTCGCTGCCGGCCTCCTGCTGCTCGGCCTCGCCGGCCACGCGGGGGCCGCCGCCCGGCATGCCGCCACCCTCTACGACGAAGCCCCCAAGTACCCGGCCGACTTCCACCACTTCGCCTACGTCAATCCGGAGGCACCCAAGGGCGGCACCCTGCGCCAGGCCGGCTTCGGCGGCTTCGACAGCCTCAACCCGTTCATCAACAAGGGCGTGGCCGCCGACGAGATCGGCCTGGTCTACGACACCCTGACCAAGCGCAGCCTGGACGAGCCGTTCACCGAGTACGGCCTGCTCGCCGAGAGCATCGAGAAGGCGCCGGACAACCGCTGGGTGCGCTTCACCCTGCGCCGCGAGGCGCGCTTCCACGACGGCACGCCGGTGACCGCCGCCGACGTGGTGTTCACCTTCGACACCCTGATGAAGGATGGCTCGCCGCAGTACAAGGCCTACTACGCCGACGTGGAGAAGGCGGTCGCCGAGGATGGACGCACGGTACGCTTCGACTTCCGCCACGGCGGCAACCGCGAACTGCCGCTGATCGTCGGCCAGTTGCCGGTGCTGCCCAGGCACGCCTGGGAGGGCCGTGAATTCAATCGCACCAGCCTCGAGCCGCCGCTGGGCAGCGGCCCCTACAAGGTCGCCGAGGTGCAGGCAGGGCGCAGCATCCGCTACGAGCGGGTCAGGGACTGGTGGGGCAAGGACCTGCCGGTCAACCGCGGCCAGTACAACTTCGACAGCCTGGTGATCGACTACTACCGCGACAACACCGTGGCGCTGGAGGCGCTCAAGGCCGGCCAGTTCGACTTCTGGGTGGAGACCAGCGCGAAGAACTGGGCCACCGCCTACGACTCGCCGGCGATCCACGACGGCCGGCTGATCAAGGAGGAGATCGCCAACCACAACCCGGCCGGCATGCAGGGCTTCATCTTCAACCTGCGCCGCCCGCTGTTCCAGGACGTGCGCGTGCGCGAGGCCCTCGGCCTGCTGTTCGACTTCGAGTGGACCAACCGCCAGCTGTTCTACGGCGCCTACACCCGCACGCGCAGCTACTTCGAGAACTCCGAGCTGGCCTCACGCGGCACGCCCTCGCCGGCCGAGCTGAAACTGCTCGAGCCGTGGCGCGAACGCCTGCCGGCGCAGGTGTTCGAAGCCAAGTACCAGCCGCCGCAGAGCGACGGCAGCGGGGTGATCCGCGAACAGCGCCGGCGCGCCTTCGAGCTGCTGCAACAGGCCGGCTGGCGGCTGGAGAACGACCGCATGCTCGACGCCACGGGCAAGCCGGTGACCATCGAGTTCCTCCTCGCCCAGGTCGAGTTCGAGCGCGTGCTGCTGCCGTTCAAGCGCAACCTGGCCAGCCTCGGCATCGAGCTGCAGATCCGCCGCGCCGACGTCTCCCAGTACATCAACCGCCTGCGCTCGCGCGACTTCGACCTGATCGTCGGCGGCTTCAGCCAGTCCAGTTCGCCGGGCAACGAGCAGCGCGAATACTGGCATTCCAGCAGCGCCGACAACCCCGGCAGCCGCAACCTGATCGGCCTCAAGGATCCGGCCATCGACGCCCTGGTCGAGGGCCTGATCAAGGCCGACAGCCGCCAGGCGCTGATCGACCACACCCGGGCACTGGACCGCGTGCTGCTGTGGGGCCACTACGTGATCCCCAACTGGCACATCAAGACCTGGCGGGTGGCGCGCTGGAACCGCCTCGGGCACCCTGCGGTGGCGCCGCTGTACGACATCGGCCTGTACACCTGGTGGGCCAGACCCGACGGCCAGGCACCGCTCGCCGCCAGCGGCCAGAAGGAGTAACGCCGGATGCTGGCCTATATTCTGCGCCGCCTGCTGCTGATCGTGCCGACCCTGTTCGGCATCCTGCTGATCAACTTCATCATCATCCAGGCCGCCCCCGGCGGCCCGGTGGAGCAGATGATCGCCAAGCTGGAAGGCTTCGACGCCGCCGCCGGCGGCGCCACCGGGCGCATCGCCGGCGGCGGCGCCGAGGTGGCGGCGGCCGGCAATACCTACCGCGGCGCCCAGGGCCTGGACCCCGAACTGATCGCGGAAATCGAGCGCATGTACGGCTTCGACAAGCCGGCCAGCGAGCGTTTCTGGATCATGATCCAGAACTACCTGCACTTCGACTTCGGCCAGAGCTTCTTCCGCGACGCCACGGTGATCGAGCTGATCGCCGAGAAGATGCCGGTGTCGATCTCGCTGGGGCTGTGGAGCACGCTGATCATGTACCTGGTGTCGATCCCGCTGGGCATCGCCAAGGCCATGCGCCACGGCAGCCACTTCGACGTGTGGACCAGCACGGCGATCATCGTCGGCTATGCCATCCCCGCCTTCCTGTTCGCCATCCTCCTGATCGTGCTGTTCGCCGGCGGCAGCTACTTCGACTGGTTCCCGCTGCGCGGCCTGACCTCGAACAACTTCGACGAGCTGAGCCTGTGGGGCAAGATCGCCGACTACTTCTGGCACCTGGCGCTGCCGGTGACCGCGCTGGTGATCGGCAACTTCGCCACCCTGACCCTGCTGACCAAGAACAGCTTCCTCGACGAGATCGGCAAGCAGTACGTGATCACCGCGCGCGCCAAGGGCCTCTCCGAGCGCCGCGTGCTCTACGGCCACGTGTTCCGCAACGCCATGCTGATCATCATCGCCGGTTTCCCCTCGGCGTTCATCGGCATCTTCTTCACCGGCTCCCTGCTGATCGAGGTGATCTTCTCCCTCGACGGCCTCGGCCTGCTGAGCTTCGAGTCGGCGATCAACCGCGACTATCCGGTGGTGTTCGGCACCCTGTTCATCTTCACCCTGCTGGGACTGATCGTGAAACTGATCGGCGACCTGACCTACACCCTGGTCGATCCGCGCATCGACTTCGAAAGCCGGGAGGGCTGAGCCATGGCCCTCTCGCCCATCAACCAGCGCCGCTTCGCGCTGTTCAAGGCGCACCGGCGCGGCTGGTACAGCCTGTGGCTGTTCCTCGGCCTGTTCGTGCTCAGCCTCGGCGCCGAGCTGATCGCCAACGACAAGCCGCTGCTGGTCAGCTACGACGGCCAGTGGTACGCGCCGGTGCTCAAGCGCTACCCGGAAACCGCCTTCGGCGGCGAGTTCCCGCTGGAGGCCGACTACAAGAGCCCGTACATGCGCGAGCTGATCGAGTCGAAGGACGGCTGGATGCTCTGGCCGCCGATCCCCTACAGCTACGACAGCATCAACTTCGAGCTCAAGGTGCCGGCGCCGGCGCCGCCCTCGGCGGACAACTGGCTGGGCACCGACGACCAGGGCCGCGACGTGCTGGCCCGGGTGATCTACGGCTTCCGCATCTCGGTGCTGTTCGCCCTGATCCTGACCCTGGCCAGCTCGGTGATCGGCGTCGCCGCCGGTGCCCTGCAGGGCTTCTACGGCGGCTGGGTCGACCTGGTCGGCCAGCGCTTCCTGGAGATCTGGTCGGGCCTGCCGGTGCTCTACCTGCTGATCATCCTCGCCAGCTTCGTCGAGCCGAACTTCTGGTGGCTGCTGGGCATCATGCTGCTGTTCTCCTGGATGAGCCTGGTCGACGTGGTGCGCGCCGAGTTCCTGCGCGGGCGCAACCTCGAGTACGTGCGCGCCGCCCGCGCCCTGGGCATGGGCAACGGCGCCATCATGTACCGCCACATCCTGCCCAACGCCATGGTCTCGACCATGACCTTCATGCCGTTCATCCTCACCGGCGCCATCGGCACCCTGACCGCGCTGGACTTCCTCGGCTTCGGCCTGCCGCCCGGCGCGCCGTCGCTGGGCGAGCTGGTCGCCCAGGGCAAGTCCAACCTGCAGGCGCCGTGGCTGGGGATCAGCGCCTTCGCCGTGCTGGCGCTGATGCTGACCCTGCTGGTGTTCATCGGCGAGGCCGCGCGCGATGCCTTCGACCCGAGGAAATGAGCCGATGAGCGAACCTTTGCTCAAGATCCGCGACCTGCAGGTCGCCTTCAGTCACGGCGGCGCGCCGCAGACCGTGGTGCACGGCGTCAGCTTCGAGATCCGCCGCGGCGAGACCCTGGCGCTGGTCGGCGAAAGCGGCTCCGGCAAGTCGGTGACCGCCCACTCCATCCTGCGCCTGCTGCCGCGCAGCAGCAGCCACCCGGGCGGCAGCATCCGCTACGGCGGCGAGGACCTGCTCACGCTGCCGGAGCGGCGCCTGCGCGGCATTCGCGGCAACCGCATCGCCATGGTGTTCCAGGAGCCGATGACCTCGCTCAATCCGCTGCATACGGTGGAGAAGCAGATCGCCGAGGTGCTCGCCCTGCACAAGGGGCTGACCGGCGCCGCCGCGCGCGCGCGGGTGCTGGAGCTGCTGGAACTGGTCGGCATCCCCGAACCGGCCAAGCGCCTCAAGGCCTACCCGCACGAGCTGTCCGGCGGCCAGCGCCAGCGGGTGATGATCGCCATGGCGCTGGCCAACGAGCCGGAAATCCTCATCGCCGACGAGCCGACCACCGCGCTCGACGTCACCGTGCAGCTGAAGATCCTCGAGCTGCTCAAGGAGCTGCAGGCGCGCCTGGGCATGGCCCTGCTGCTGATCACCCACGACCTCAACCTGGTGCGGCGCATCGCCCAGCGCGTCTGCGTCATGCAGCGCGGGCGCATCGTCGAACAGGCCGAGTGCGCGCATCTGTTCGCCGCGCCGCAGCACCCCTACACCCGGGAGCTGCTCAGTGCCGATCCCAGCGGCGGCCCGGCGGACAACCCGCCCGGCAAACCGCTGCTGGTGGTCGACGACCTGCGCGTGTGGTTCCCGATCAGGAAGGGCCTGCTGCGCCGCACGGTCGACCACGTCAAGGCGGTCGACGGGGTCAACTTCAGCCTGCCGCAGGGACAGACCCTCGGCATCGTCGGCGAGAGCGGCTCGGGCAAGTCGACCCTTGGCCTGGCGATCCTGCGCCTGATCGGCAGCCGCGGGGCGATCCGCTTCGCCGGGCAGAACCTCGACGGCCTCGACCAGCAGCAGGTGCGTCCGCTGCGCCGGCAGATGCAGGTGGTGTTCCAGGACCCGTTCGGCAGCCTGAGCCCGCGCATGTCGGTGGGCCAGATCATCGGCGAGGGCCTGGAGATCCATGGCATCGGCACGCCGGCCGAGCGCGAGCAGGCTATCATCGACGCACTCAGCGAAGTCGGCCTGGATCCGGCCAGCCGGCACCGCTACCCTCACGAGTTTTCCGGCGGACAGCGCCAGCGCATCGCCATCGCCCGGGCGCTGGTGCTCAAGCCGCAGCTCATCCTGCTCGACGAGCCGACCTCGGCGCTCGACCGCACGGTGCAGCGCCAGGTGGTGGAGCTGCTGCGCAGCCTGCAGCACAAGTACAATCTGACCTACCTGTTCATCAGCCATGACCTGGCGGTGGTCCGGGCCCTCAGCCACCAGCTGATGGTGGTGCGGCACGGCAAGGTGGTCGAACAGGGTGAAGCCGGCGCGATCTTCCATGCGCCGCAGCACCCCTACACACAGCAGCTGCTCGAAGCCGCCTTCATGGCGCCGGGCGCTGCCGATTAACCAGCAAGAGGAAGTACACAATGGGTTTCATGACCGGCAAGCGCGTGCTGATCGTCGGCGTCGCCAGCAAGCTGTCCATCGCCTCCGGCATCGCCGCCGCGATGCACCGCGAAGGCGCTGAACTGGCCTTCACCTACCAGAACGACAAGCTCAAGGGCCGCGTCGAGGAATTCGCCGCCGGCTGGGGCTCCAGCGCCGAGATGTGCTTCCCCTGTGACGTCGCCAACGACGACGACATCGCCCGTGTGTTCGAGGAGCTGGGCAAGAAGTGGGACGGCCTGGACTGCATCGTCCACTCGGTCGGCTTCGCCCCGGGCGACCAGCTCAACGGCGACTTCACCGAAGTCACCACCCGCGAAGGCTTCAAGATCGCCCACGACATCAGCGCCTACAGCTTCGTCGCCCTGGCCAAGGCCGGCCGCGAGCTGATGAAGGGCCGCAACGGCAGCCTGCTGACCCTGTCCTACCTGGGCGCCGAGCGCACCATGCCCAACTACAACGTGATGGGCATGGCCAAGGCCTCGCTGGAGGCCGGCGTGCGCTACCTGGCCGGCAGCCTCGGCCCGGAAGGCACCCGCGTCAACTGCATCTCCGCAGGTCCCATCCGCACCCTGGCCGCCAGCGGCATCGCCAGCTTCCGCAAGATGCTGGCCGCCAACGAGCGCCAGACCCCGCTGCGCCGCAACGTGACCATCGAGGAGGTCGGCAACGCCGCGGCCTTCCTGTGCTCCGACCTGGCCTCGGGCATCAGCGGCGAGATCATGTACGTCGACGGCGGCTTCAACACCACCGCCATGGGTGCGCTGGAAGAGTAAGCGCCCCGCCCCGGCCCGCCACCGCGCGGGCCGGTTTCCCCGCGGTGCGGCCGTCCGGCCAGCTCCCAGCTCCCAGCTCCCAGCAGCATGCCACCGAGCGCAGCGAGCGCCTGGCACGTGCGCTTTCTCCATCCCGGAATGTACAACGCCCCCTTGCGGAGGCGTTGCGGGTATCACCTGGACGCGTGACCGATCAGAAACGCTCGATCTTCGCCTCGGTCTGCAGCTGGCGCTGGAAGGCCAGGAAGTCCTGCTGGCCACTGCGCGAGGCGAGGAAGCGGCGATACATGGCCAGCTCCTCGGCCGACAGCTCGGCCTCGGCGGCGCTCACCCCGTTGAGGCGCAGCACCAGATAGTCGCCGTTGGCCAGCGACAGACCGGCGAAGCTCGGCTTGTCGGCCGCCTGCGGGCGCGGCAGGCGGAACAGCGCCTGCAGCACCTGCGGATCGACGCCCTCCTGGCTGCGGGTGGCCGCCTCGCTCACCTGCCAGGCCTCGCCGGACTCGGCCTGCACCACCGGCGTCTTGCCGGCGCGCAGCTCGGCCAGCAGCGCTTCGCCGCGAGTCTGCGCCGCGGCGGCCGCCCGCTCGCTGCGGATCCTCTCACCCAGCTTGTCGGCCAGCTGCTCCAGCGGCTGCTGCTCGGACTTGCGGTGCTCCTTGACGCGCAGGACCACCACGGTATCCGGATCCAGCTCGAGAGCGCTGCTGTTGGCGCCCTCGGTGAGCACCTCGGGGCTGAAGGCGGCCTGCACCACCTGGCGATTGGCAGCGATACCCTCGCCACCCTCGCGGCCGAACGGAGCGGCCTGCTTGACCTCGAGGCCCAGCTCCTGGGCCGGCTGGACCAGGTCGGCCGCCTCGAACGCGGCGTCCTCCAGCTGCTTGCTGGCCTCGACGAAACGCTGCTCGACCTGCTGCGCCTTGAGTTCGCGCACCAGTTGCGGACGCAGGCTGTCCAGGCTCGGCACCTCGGCAGCCTGCACGTCGTCAAGACGGATCAGGTGCCAGCCGAACTCGCTCTTCACCGGCGCCGATACCTGGCCCTTCTGGAGGGAGAACAGGGCATCCTCGAAGGCCTTGTCGTAGACCCCCTTGCCGGCAAAGCCCAGATCGCCGCCGTTGCCGGCCGAGCCCGGATCCTGAGAGAACTCCCTGGCCAGGGCAGCGAAGTCCTCGCCCTTGTCGATGCGGGCCTTGAGCTCCTCGAGCTTGGCCTTGGCCTGCTCGTCGCTCATCTGGCCGCCGGCTTCCAGCAGGATGTGCGAGGCCTTGCGCTGCTCGCCGAGATTGGCGATTTCCTTCTCGTAGGCGGCCTGGACATCGGCATCGGCCACCTCGACCTGATCGAAGAAGGCGTCCTTCTTCAGCTCGACATACTCGACCTGCACCTGCTCGGGAGTCATGAACTCGCTGGCATGCTCGTCGTAGTAGGCCTTGACCTCGTCGGCGGATACCTCGACCTGCTCAGGGTGCGCCTTGATCGCCAGCGTGGCGAAGTCGCGAGTCTGCCGCTCGAGGGCGGCGAAGGCGCGCACCTCCTGGTCGGTGACGAAGCCGCTGCCGGCGAGGCCGGCGCGCAGCTGGCCGATGAGCATCTCCTCCTCCAGCAGCTGACGGAACTGCAGGCGGTCGTAGCCCATCTGGCGAATCACCTGATCGAAGCGATCGGGACTGAACTTGCCGTCCACCTGGAACTCGGGAGTGAGCAGGATCAACTGATCGAGCGCCTGCTGGGAGAAGCCGAAGCCGGCATCGCGGACACCCTGCAGCAGCAGGGTTCGGTCGATCAGCGCCTTCAGCGCGCCCTCGCGCAGGAGCTTCTCGTCGAGCAGGGAGGCATCGAACTGCTCGCCCAACTGCTGGGCCAGCTGTCGGCGCTGCATGTCCATCGCCCGATTCAGCTCGTTGAGGCTGACGCTCTCGCCGTTGACCTCGGCGGCATCCTGCTTGTTGCTGGTGGCGTTCATGATCGCGTCGAAGCCGGTCAGCGCCATGAGCACGATGATCACGCCGATGATGGTCTTGGCGATCCAGCCCTGCGAATTGTCCCTGATATTCTGAAGCATGCAGCCCCCCAAACGCGGCCGGCCCCCGCCCTGGCAGGCTCCGGCGTGGGTCTATGGCGGAGAAATAAAAGAAAGGCGCATCCGAGGATGCGCCTTCTCGATAGATGGCGGAGCGGACGGGACTCGAACCCGCGACCCCCGGCGTGACAGGCCGGTATTCTAACCGACTGAACTACCGCTCCGCAGCCGGACCAGCCAATGCGGTCCGGAAAAACTCAAACCCGGAAGACGCTCAGTTCACCGCATCCTTGAGGGCCTTGCCAGCCTTGAAGCCGGGGATCTTGGCCGCTTCGATCTCGATCGGCTTGCCGGTCTGCGGGTTGCGGCCGGTACGCGCGGCGCGCTCCTTGACGGCGAAGGTGCCGAAGCCTACCAGCACGACGGAGTCACCTTCCTTCAGGGCACCGGTGATGGAGTCGATCACGGCATCCAGCGCGCGACCGGCAACAGCTTTCGGGATATCAGCAGATGCGGCAATGGCATCGATCAGTTCCGACTTGTTCACTCTAAGTCCCCTTGATTCCTGTTGAGTTCGTAGTTCGTATCTTGACTGGTTGCAGCAATTATCAGGTGTGCCGTTAAGCTTGCCGACATGCGAGGAGGCGCTTTATATCAAGCGCCCGAAAAGAGTGTCAAGGAAGCCCAATGACTAGTGGGTGCTGATTCGCTCCTTGGCTTCAGCTTCACGCTTGTCATCCGCCCCTACCCGCTCGGGAGCCGCGTCAGACAAGGGCTCAGGCTTGTATTGCAGCGCAATCTGCAGGACTTCGTCAATCCATTTGACCGGCTTGATCTGCAGGTCAGCCTTGATGTTCTCCGGAATCTCCTTCAGATCGCGCACGTTCTCTTCAGGAATGATCACGGTAGTAATGCCACCGCGATGAGCCGCCAGCAGTTTCTCCTTGAGACCGCCGATGGCCAGCACCTGGCCGCGCAGGGTGATCTCCCCGGTCATGGCCACGTCGGCGCGCACCGGGATGCCGGTCACGGCGGACACCAGCGCGGTACACATGCCGATGCCGGCACTCGGACCGTCCTTGGGCGTGGCGCCTTCCGGCACGTGGATGTGGATGTCGCGCTTCTCGTGGAAGTCCGGGGCGATACCCAGGCTCTTGGCGCGGCTGCGCACCACGGTCAGCGCGGCAGTGATCGACTCGCCCATCACGTCGCCCAGCGAGCCGGTCTTGATCAGCTGCCCCTTGCCGGGGACCACGGCCGCCTCGATGGTCAGCAGTTCGCCGCCCACCTGGGTCCAGGCCAGACCGGTCACCTGGCCGACCTGATCCTGCAGCTCGGCCTTGCCGAAACGGAACTTCTTGACACCCAGGTAGTGCTCCAGGTCATCGGGAGTCACGGTGACGCGGACGCTCTTCTCGCGGGCATGCTCCTTGACCACCTTGCGGCAGACCTTGGCGATCTCGCGCTCCAGGTTGCGCACCCCGGCCTCGCGGGTATAGAAGCGGATGATGTCGCGCAGGGCGTCCTCCTCGACGCTCAGCTCGCTCTTCTTCAGGCCGTTGGCGGCGGCCTGCTTGGGTACCAGGTACTTGGTGGCGATGTTGATCTTCTCCGCCTCGGTGTAGCCCGGCAGGCGGATCACCTCCATACGGTCGAGCAGCGGCGCCGGGATGTTCATCGAGTTGGCGGTGCACAGGAACATCACGTTGGAAAGGTCGTAGTCGACCTCCAGGTAATGGTCGTTGAAGTTGTGGTTCTGCTCAGGATCGAGCACCTCGAGCAGCGCCGAGGCCGGATCGCCGCGCATGTCGCTGCCCAGCTTGTCGATCTCGTCGAGCAGGAACAGCGGATTGCGCACGCCGACCTTGGTCATCTTCTGGATCAGCCGGCCCGGCATCGAGCCGATGTAGGTGCGGCGGTGGCCGCGGATCTCGGCCTCGTCACGCACGCCGCCGAGGGCCATGCGCACGTACTTGCGGTTGGTCGCGCGGGCGATCGACTCGGCCAGCGAAGTCTTGCCCACCCCCGGCGGGCCGACCAGGCATAGCACCGGCCCCTTCAGTTTCTTCACCCGCTTCTGCACGGCGAGGAACTCGAGGATGCGCTCCTTGACCTCCTCCAGGCCGTAGTGGTCGGCATCGAGGATCTCCTCGGCGCGCTTGAGATCGAGGCGCACCTTGCTCTCGGCCTGCCACGGCACGTTGGTCAGCCACTCGATGTAGGAGCGCACCACGGTGGCCTCGGCCGACATCGGCGACATCTGCTTGAGCTTGTTCAGCTCGGCATTGGCCTTCTGCAGCGTTTCCTTGGTCATGCCGGCGTTGTCGATGCGCTTCTTCAGCTCGTCGACCTCGCTGTGGCCCTCCTCGCCCTCGCCGAGCTCCTTCTGGATCGCCTTCATCTGCTCGTTGAGGTAGTACTCGCGCTGGCTGCGTTCCATCTGCTTCTTGACCCGGCCGCGGATGCGCTTCTCCACCTGCAGCAGGTCGATCTCGGCATCCAGCAGACCGAGCACGTGCTCGATGCGGGCCGTCAGGTCGGTGAGCTCGAGGATCTCCTGCTTCTGCTCAATGCGCAGCGCCATGTGCGCGGCCATGGTGTCGACCAGACGCGCCGGATCGTCGATGCCGGTCAGCGAGCCGAGCACTTCGGCCGGCACCTTCTTGCCCAGCTGCACGTACTGCTCGAACTGGCTCAGCAGGCTGCGGCAGAACACTTCCGCCTCGCGTGCCGGCACGCTGCCCTCCTCGACCAGGCTGACCTCGGCGCGGGCATGGCTGCCGGCATCGATGAAGCGCTCGACCGCTCCGCGCTGGCCACCTTCGACCAGCACCTTGACCGTGCCGTCGGGCAACTTGAGCAGTTGCAGCACGCTGGCCAGGGTGCCCATGCGATACAGGGCTTCCGGGGCCGGATCGTCGTCCGCCGGATTCTTCTGCGCCAGCAGCAGGATCTGCTTGTCGGCGCTCATGGCCGCCTCGAGCGCCTCGATGGACTTTTCGCGACCGACGAAAAGCGGGATGACCATGTGCGGATAGACCACCACATCGCGCAACGGCAAAAGGGGCAACTCGATGATCGTGTTCATGCTTTCAACTCTTGCTAGGCCCGACTGCAGAGACTCACGGGCGTTGGACATGGCTTCAAGATGGGGGGGCAGGCGGGAAAAAACAAGCTTTGGCGGCGCACAGAAACAACAAAGGGGCCCGCAGGCCCCTCTGGAGTAGCTTACGCCTCGGGCGCAGCCTTGGCGGGTTGCTCGCTGCTCTGATAGATCAGCAACGGCTTGGAGCTGCCCTCGATGACGCTCTCGTCGATGACCACCTTGCTGACGTCCTTGGCCGAGGGAATCTCGTACATGGTGTCGAGCAGGATACCCTCGAGGATCGAACGCAGGCCACGGGCGCCGGTCTTGCGCTCCAGTGCCTTGCGCGCCACCGCATGCAGGGCGTCGCTGCGGAACTCCAGTTCGACGCCTTCCATCTCGAACAGCCGCGCGTACTGCTTGGTCAGCGCATTCTTCGGCTCGGTGAGGATCTGCATCAGCGCCGCCTCGTCGAGCTCCTCGAGGGTGGCGATCACCGGCAGGCGACCGACGAACTCGGGGATCAGGCCGAACTTGACCAGATCGTCAGGCTCCACCTCGCGCAGGGACTCGCCGACCTTCTTGCCGGCCTCCTTGCTGCGCACCTCGGCATTGAAGCCGATGCCGCCCTTGGTCGAGCGATTCTGGATGACCTTCTCCAGGCCGGCGAAGGCGCCACCGCAGATGAACAGGATGTTGCGGGTGTCGACCTGCAGGAACTCCTGCTGCGGGTGCTTGCGGCCGCCCTGCGGCGGCACCGAGGCCACGGTGCCCTCGATCAGCTTGAGCAGCGCCTGCTGCACGCCCTCGCCCGACACGTCGCGGGTGATCGACGGGTTGTCCGACTTGCGCGAGATCTTGTCGATCTCGTCGATGTAGACGATGCCCATCTGGGCCTTCTCCACATCGTAGTCGCACTTCTGCAGCAGCTTCTGGATGATGTTTTCCACGTCCTCGCCGACGTAGCCAGCCTCGGTCAGGGTGGTGGCGTCGGCGATGGTGAAGGGCACGTTGAGCAGCCGGGCCAGGGTCTCGGCGAGCAGGGTCTTGCCCGAGCCGGTGGGACCGATCAGCAGGATGTTGCTCTTGCCCAGCTCGACGTCGTCCTTCTTCTCGCGCTGGCTGAGACGCTTGTAGTGGTTGTACACCGCAACCGCCAGCACCTTCTTGGCGCGCTCCTGACCGATCACGTACTGGTCGAGGATGGTGCTGATTTCCTTGGGCGCCGGCAACTTGTTGGCGTTGCTCTCGGCCTGGGCTTCCTGCACCTCCTCGCGGATGATGTCGTTGCACAGGTCGACGCACTCGTCGCAGATGAAGACCGAGGGACCGGCAATGAGCTTGCGTACTTCGTGCTGGCTCTTGCCGCAGAAGGAACAGTAAAGCAGTTTGCCGGTGTCCTCGCCGTTGCGGGTGTCAGTCATTCGATCAATCCAATCCGGTAGGCATGAACACAAGATGAAGACAATCGCGGGCTTTTTCAAGCCCGCGACATGGCCGGTAACACCCCGGCCGGAGACAGGTGGCGGGAATCAGACGGGCAGCTGGCGCTTGCTCAGCACCTGGTCGATCAGGCGGTAGTTGACCGCTTCCTCGCCGCTCATGAAGTTGTCGCGATCGGTATCGCGGGCGATCACGTCGATCGGCTGGCCGGTATGCGCCGCCAGGATGCGGTTGAGACGCTCGCGGATGGTGAGAATCTCGCGGGCATGGATCTCGATGTCCGAGGCCTGGCCCTGGAAGCCGCCCAGCGGCTGGTGGATCATCATCCGCGAATGCGGCAGGCAGTAGCGCTTGCCGGCGGCACCGCCGGCCAGCAGCAGCGCGCCCATGCTGCAGGCCTGACCGATGCAGATGGTCGACACGTCCGGCTTGATGAACTGCATGGTGTCGTAGATCGACATGCCGGCGGTCACCGAGCCGCCCGGCGAGTTGATGTACAGGTGGATGTCCTTGTCCGGGTTCTCCGCCTCGAGGAACAGCAGCTGGGCCACCACCAGGTTGGCCATGTAGTCCTCGACCGGACCGACCAGGAAGATCACCCGCTCCTTGAGCAGGCGCGAGTAGATGTCGTAGGCACGCTCGCCACGGGCCGACTGCTCGATCACCATGGGCACCAGGCCGCCAGCGGCCTGCACGTCGAGCTGCGTATCAAATGAATTGCGGAACATTCCCGGTCACTCCCTATCAGATATGTCCATAGACACATAAGCCAGCGCGAGGCTGGCTTATGTAGGACTCTAACAATTGCAGAGGTCTTTATTCGGCCTTCGGAGCTTCCGCCGGCTTGACCGCTTCCTCGTAGGAGACCTGCTTGTCAGTGACATTGGCCTTTTGCAGGACAGTATCCACGACTTGTTCTTCCAGAACAACCGAGCGGACCTCGTCCAGCTGCTGGGCGTTCTTGTAGTACCAGGCCACCACCTGCTCCGGCTCCTGATAGGCGGACGCCATTTCCTCGATCAGCTCACGGACACGAGCCTCGTCCGGCTTGATCTCGAACTGCTTGACCACCTCGGCGACGATCAGCCCCAGAGCGACACGACGCTTGGCCTGCTCCTCGAAGAGCTCTGCCGGCAGCTGCTGCGGATCGATGCTGCCACCGAACTGCTGGACGGCCTGCACACGCAGACGGTTCACTTCGTTGCCGATCAGCGCCTTCGGCACCTCGACCGGATTGGCGGCCAGCAGCCCCTCCATCACCTGGTTCTTGACCTTGGACTTGATGGCCTGACGCAGTTCGCGCTCCATGTTCTTGCGCACCTCGGCACGGAAGCCGTCGACGCCACCTTCCTTGACGCCGAACAGGGCGAAGAACTCCTCGTTCAGCTCAGGCAGCTTCGGCTCGGCGACCGCGTTGACGGTCACGGAGAACTCGGCGGCCTTGCCGGCCAGGTCGAGGTTCTGGTAGTCCTCGGGGAAGGTCACGTTCAGCACGCGCTCTTCACCGGCCTTGGCGCCGACCAGGCCATCCTCGAAGCCCGGGATCATGCGACCGGAGCCCAGCACCAGCAGGGTGCCCTTGGCGCTGCCGCCGGCGAACACTTCGCCGTCGACCTTGCCGACGAAATCGATGTTCAGCTGGTCGCCATTCTGCGCTTCGCGCTCGACCGCCTCGAAGCGGGTGTTCTGCTTGCGCAGGATCTCGAGCATGTTGTCGACATCGGCGTCGCCCACTTCCGCCTGCAGACGCTCGACAGCGATGGACTCGAAGCCGGCGGCCTGGAACTCGGGGAACACTTCGAAGGTGGCGACGTACTCCAGCGCCTGGCCTTTTTCGAAGACCTTGGGCTCGACGGACGGCGCACCTGCCGGATTCAGCTTCTCCTGCACCACGGCCTCATAGAAGGTGGCCTGGATCAGGTCGCCCAGCGCTTCCTGGCGGGCGGAGTCCTCGTAGCGCTGGCGGATGATGCTCATCGGCACCTTGCCGGGACGGAAGCCAGGAATCTTGGCGCGACGGGCGGTCTGCTGCAGACGCTTGTTGACTTCGGTCTCGATGCGCTCGGCAGGCACACCAACGGTCATGCGACGCTCGAGAGCGGAGGTGGCTTCAACAGAAACTTGCATGGATAATCCTCGTTGCACAGACAAAGCCGGCCCTACCGGCCCCATAAATAGGGCATGCATTCTATTAGGTGATTTCGCAGAAGTCACCCGGTGGCCGACAGAAAAGGCACAGGGCAAAAGCGTCAGGTGGAGGAATGCCGACCGCGCTGCAGAAGGACTGCCAGCCACGGAACGGAACCATCGAAAGAGCAGGCATCCTGACGAGAGATGGTGCGGACGGCGAGACTCGAACTCGCACACCTTGCGGCACTGGAACCTAAATCCAGCGTGTCTACCAATTTCACCACGTCCGCGCGACGGGAGCAGAAACGAAAACGCCAGGCTAGGCCTGGCGATTCGGAATATGGGGTGGACGATGGGAATCGAACCCACGACACCAGGAGCCACAATCCTGTGCTCTACCAACTGAGCTACGCCCACCATATTGCATTTGTTTGTGCCAGAAGCCCGACATGGCGCACCCGGCAGGACTCGAACCTGCGACCATCCGCTTAGAAGGCGGATGCTCTATCCAGCTGAGCTACGGGCGCGTTTGTGGCGGCAACCCTCTAGCCGGATCCGAAGAAAATCCTGCGATTCTCCTCGAGGTGTCTGACCACCGGACCAGCCACCAGCTTTGTTTTGCTGAGGGGCTGTGCTTGTTAAGCGAGGCACATGTTATAGAGACCGCCACCTGTCGTCAACGGTTTTTTTGAAAATTTTCAAACACATAGCTCCACCCGACGGGTTTGGCACACCAGCTGCCTTTGCCCGACCGCCGCCGCGTGCGAGAATACTCCACCTTCTTCACTGACTCTCACGGTTCTCCCAGCGTCATGACCGCACAACTGATCGACGGCAAAGCCATCGCCGCCCGCCTCCGCCAACAGATCGCCCAGCGCGTAGCCGAGCGCCGCCAGCAAGACCTGCGCATCCCGGGACTGGCCGTCATCCTGGTCGGCAGCGACCCGGCCTCCCAGGTGTACGTCGCCCACAAGCGCAAGGACTGCGAGGAAGTAGGCTTCATCTCCCGCGCCTATGATCTGGATGCCAGCACCTCGCAGGAGGATCTGCTGCAGCTGATCGACACGCTGAACGCAGACCCGGCGGTCGATGGCATCCTGGTCCAGCTGCCGCTGCCGCGCCATCTCGATGCGTCCCAGCTGCTCGAACGCATCCACCCGGACAAGGACGTCGACGGCTTCCATCCGTTCAACATCGGCCGCCTGGCCCAGCGCATGCCCGTGCTGCAGCCGTGCACGCCGAAAGGCATCATGACCCTGCTGAAGAGCACCGGCGTCGACCTGCACGGCCAGCACGCAGTGGTCGTCGGCGCCTCCAACATCGTCGGCCGTCCGATGGCTCTCGAGCTGCTGCTGGCCGGCTGCACCACTACCGTGACCCACCGCTTCACTCGCGACCTCGCCAGCCACGTGCGCCAGGCGGACATCGTGGTGGTCGCTGTCGGCAAGCCGGGCCTGGTCAAGGGCGAATGGATCAAGGAAGGAGCCATCGTCATCGATGTCGGCATCAACCGCCTGGCCGATGGCCGTCTGGTCGGCGACGTCGACTTCGAGGCCGCCGCTGCCCGCGCCAGCTGGATCACCCCCGTGCCGGGCGGCGTGGGACCGATGACCCGCGCCTGCCTGCTGGAGAACACCCTCTACGCCGCGGAGCAACTGCACGACTGAGCCGCGCCGCGCGTGCGTGGCGCCGGGACGCATGCCTCGCGCCACACATCCCGGAAAAGAAAAAACCCGGCCAAGGCCGGGTTTTTTCATGAGCGGTCCGCAGGGATTACTGCTGGACCTGCGCTTCCACTTCCGCTTCCACGCGACGGTTGATGGCGCGACCGGCATCGGTGGCGTTGTCGGCCACCGGACGGGACTCGCCGTAACCCACGGAGCTCACGCGAGAGGAGGACACGCCATACTGGTTGACCAGCACCTCGCGCACGGCAGCGGCGCGACGCTCGGACAGCTTCTGGTTGTAGGCGTCGGTACCCACGGAGTCGGTGTGACCTTCCACGGTGGTGGAGGTCTGCGGGTACTGGTTCATGAAGTCGGCCAGGTTCTGGATGTCGGCATAGCTTTCCGGCTTGACCTTGGCCTTGTCGAAGTCGAACTTCACATCCAGCTCGACACGCACCACTTCCGGAACCGGTTCGGCGACCGGGGCCGGCTCTTCAGCCACCGGAGCGGCAGCGACCGGAGCCGGTGCCGGGGCGGAGCCGCCACCGAAGTTCATGCCGACGCCGACGCCGGCCATCCACTCGGAATTGCCCTGATCGATGTTGTGCATGCCGTCGACACCGGCCTTGGCGAACAGGTTCTCGGTGAAGTAGTACTTCACACCAGCGCCGAGGTTGGCGAAGGTGCTGGTGTCACGACCGCTGCGATCCGGCTGACCGATGCTCTGGTGGGCAGCACCGGCGGAAACGTAGGGGCGCAGCCCCACACCCGGGGTACCGAAGTGGTAGGCCGCATCGAGAGAAGTCAGCTCGCCTTCGATGTTCTTGCTGCCGCTAACCGCGCCCACACCATCGTAGACACCATGCGACAGGTTCAGGGAGACATCGTCGGTCAGGAAGTAACCGATACCGGCACCGTAGAGCGCACCCTCATCAAGGCCGGTCTGAGTATCGGGCTCGTAGTACTTGGCGAACGCGTCCACTTCTACCGCGCCCTGGCCCTGGGCCATTGCGCCAATGGAAGAAGCGGCAATCAGGGAGCCGATGACTACGCTCAAGGTGTTTTTCAGTTTCATCCGTTAAATCCCCAGCAGGAAAAATTATAGCTGCATGATTTCGACAGGCAGCCAAGCGAAAAGTTTAGCACGACATCAATCCAGTCGAAATTTCTCGCGACAATCACTCTGCGGCAGGATCGGCAAATTTCTCGCGCAGACGATCCAGCGCCCGCTTGTAGCGCATCTTGGTGGCACTCAGCCCCATGTGCATGATGTCGGCGATTTCCTGGAACTCCAGCTCGGCGACGAAGCGCAGCACCAGGATCTCCCGATCGATCGGATTGACATGCACCAGCCAGCGGTCCAGCCCACCCCGCTCCTCGGCCTTCGGCGCACGCTCCTCGGAGGCCTCCTCCTGAGGATCGAGACTGAGCGCATCCAGCAGGCGGCGCTTGCGGCGCTCCTTGCGGTACTGGGTGATGCACTCGTTGTAGGTGATGCTGTACAGCCAGGTCTTGAACTTCGACTTGCCCTCGAAGTTCTTCAGGCCGTAGAGAACCTTCAGCATGACCTCCTGGCAGACATCGTCGGCATCCCGCTCGTTGCCCAGGTAACGCGCACAGACATTGAACAGAGTGCGCTGGTAGCGGCGCATCAGCTCCTCGTAGGCACGGGTGACGTGGAACAGCTCGCCATGCGCCCGCTGCACCAGCTCCTCGTCGGTGAGCTGGTGCGGGTCGTAGCGCGGAGACAGGGAGTGGGGCTTGTTCAAGCGAGGCAGACCGGCCGCGATTCGGAAAAGGCAGCCTGCACGAGACAGATCTGCCGGGATGGTCGCCTAATTTAGCAGAAAAGGGCCGGCACCGCCGCGCCTCAGCGACTGACGACCCGCCGCGACAGCAGCAGCCGGTTGCACAGCGTGACCAGCTCGCCATCGCCGGTATGCAGGATGGTCTTGACCGTGCCGATCTCCTCGATCACGCCTTCGACGTCGCCGACGCGGATCCGCTGCCCCACCTCGTAGAGTTCGCGCAGGTAGATCCCGGCGATGATCTGTCCGACCACCTCGCGGCTGCCCAAGCCCAGGGCCAGGGCCAGGGCCAGGGCGACCGCCGACAGCACGATGGCGATGACCAGGTTGAGCAGATCGGTCTTCACCTCGAGCTGACCGATGGCCACCGAGATGCTGATGATGATCACCAACCCCTGGGCCAGACGCCCCAGGCTGCCGCCGTACTCGAGCCCCACGCCGTCGGCGGCGCCGCGCACCAGACGCCCGGCCAGTTGAGCCAGCAGCACGCCAGCCAGCAGCACCATGGCGGCGCCGAACACCTTGGGCAGGTAGAGGGCGAACAGGTCGAGGGTCGCCGAGACCCGCTGCAACCCCAGCGACTCGGCGGCCGAGACGAGGAACACCAGCAGCACGAACCAGTAGACCACCTTGCCGACCAGGGTCGACACCGCGGCCTGGATGCCGCCGCGGGCCAGCAGCTTGGTCAGCCCCGCGCCTGCCATCAGGCGGTCGAGACCGAGCTTGGCCAGCAGCTTGGAGAACAGGGTGTCGAGCAGCTTGGCAACGATGAAGCCGAGCAGCACCACCACCAGCGCGCCGAGCAGATTGGGGATGAAGCCCGCCAGCTTGCTCCACAGGGTGCTCATCGCACTCAGCAGACTCTGGGTCCAAATATCGAATTCCATGCGTCACTCAGCCTTATGCGCCGCACGCGCGGCAGGATGCAGTCGCCGGGTCGCCGGCACCTTGCGGACCGTGCCACTCTCGAGGCCGATCATCAGTGCCTCGAACCAGTGCCCCAGCAGCTTGAACAGGTCGCCCGCACCGACTTGGCGGTTGGCGGCCTTGAGCACGCGATCCAGCCGGGCGCTGTCGGCCGACTCGGCCGGAGCGCCACGCAGCAGGTCGCGCAGTGATTCTTCGAAGGGATCGTGCATACCGACCTCCACGGTGTCTCAGCACAAGACGTCACAGGCGTGAGCCGGGTCACATCAGAGCCAGCGCATGCGGCGAAACAGCCAGCCCTGGAACAGGGCGATGCCAGCCATCAGCAGGCAGACCAGCAGGAAGCCGTAGGGATGCTCGGCGCCGGGCACCCCGCCGACGTTGATGCCGAGCAGGCCCGTGACGAAGGTCATCGGCATGAAGAAGCCGGTGATGATGCCGAGCAGATACATGGTGCGGTTCATCCGCTCGGTCACCCGCCGATGCTCGGCCTCCTGCAGCAGGCTGACCCGCTCGCGCACCAGCTCGAGTTCCTCGAGGTGGCGGGTCAAGCGGTTGTGCAGCTCGTTCCAGTAGGCGGTATCGCTGTCCGCGAACCAGGACAGCGGGTTGCGCGCCAGCTGGGCATAGATCTCGCGCTGCGGCGCCAGGTAACGGCGCAGGCTGGCAGCCCGCCGCCGCAGGGCCAGCAGCAGATGACGGTCGGGCACCCCCTTCTCGTTCTGCTCGAGGGTTTCCTCGAGTTCGTCGAGCTGCTCGGCGATGCCCGCGACCAGCACATCCACCCCGTCGGTCAGCGCATGGGCGAGAAACAGCATGGCCTCCGAGGCCGTCTTCGGCCCGTCGCTGCGCTCGAAGGCGTCGCACAACGCGCCAGCCGCCTTGACCGGCCGCATGCGCAGGGAGATCACCTGGCGGGCATCGGCATAGATGCGCAGCGCCACCATGTCTTCCGGCGCAGCACCGGGATTGAGATTGACCCCGCGCAGGAACAGCAGCAGGCGCTCCCCCCCCAGCAGCACCAGGCGCGGGCGCGTCGCCTCTTCCAGCAGCAGGTCGCAGGCGAATTCGCCGAGGCCGCCGGACGCGCGCAGCCAGCGCTGCGCCGCAGGCACGCTGCGATCCCAGTGCAGCCAGAGGCTTTCCTGGGGGCGCAGATCGAGCACCGCCAGCTCGTTGCGACGGATCCGCTGCGCACCGCCCTCGCCGTCCAGCACGAAGCCGTAGACCAGCCCGCGCTCGTCGTCACCCTCGAAGGACTGCATCGTCTCTCCAGCGGCTGCAGCCGCCACGCCGGGCCAGCCCGGACTGGCGGAGCCCTGCCCGCTTATTCGGGCATCTTCAGCTCTTCGTGGGACACGATGATGCCGTTGTTGTCGGCGTAGATGTAGTGGCCCGGGGTGAAGGTGACGCCACCGAAGGTGACCTCGACGTTGAGGTCGCCGATGCCGCGCTTCTCGGTCTTCATCGGGTGGGCGGCCAGCGCCTGCACGCCGAGATCGGTCTGCGCGATCACGTCGACATCACGGATGCAGCCGTACACCACGATGCCTTCCCAGCCGTTCTTCGCCGCCTTCTCGGCCAGCATGTCGCCGAGCAGGGCGCGACGCAGCGAGCCGCCACCGTCGACCACCAGCACCTTGCCGCGACCATCCTGCTCGACCTGCTCCTTGACCAGCGAGTTGTCCTCGAAGCACTTGATGGTGACGATCTGGCCACCGAAGGAATCACGGCCGCCGAAGTTGCTGAACATCGGTTCGACCACGTCGACGTAGGGGTAGGCATCGCACAGATCGGGGGTCACGTATTGCATGTCAGGTTCCTTGCGTTAGAGATCGACGCCACTGCGACTGCCATCATGGAGCGGCGGCAACCGCGGCAGCGGCGAACAGACAGCATTGATGGCACAGGCCCTGGCCAGCACAACCTCGCCTGCCCGGACACAGCACCATTCCTGCCGACGATCCTAGCCACAACGGCGCCAGCAGGGAACTAGGCAAACGTATGGGATTCCTCGCCCACCGTCTGCGGCAGCTGCCGGTGACGCAGCCAGTGCTCGAGCAGCGGCCAGATCTCGCGCGCGGCATGGCGCCCGGCCAGCAGCCCGGCATGCCCATAGTCCTCGGCGAAACCTTCGGCCCGCCCCAGGCGCAGGTAGGCGCGCCGCGAGGAGCCGAAGCACTCGAGCAGCTGCCGGCAGGCCTGTGCCGGATCGGTGTGATCGCCCGCCCCGGCCAGCGCCAGCACCGGCACCTCCACCGCAGCCAGCGCTGCCGCCCAGTCCTGGCGCCCGTCGGCGAAGCGGCCGAACGGACCATACCAGCGCAGGGCGTCGCAGGCGATGCCGGCAGGCTCGTCCTCGGGACCGAGGCCAAGCCAGCCACCGCCCACCTGTTCGCGGCGGCGCAGCCACAGGCGCGCGCCCCAGCTCAGTGGTGGCAGCTTGAGCGACCAGTGCAGGTGACGGATCTGGCAACCCAGCAACACCAGCGAGGCCACCCGCATCACCACCAGGTGCGCACCGGCCAGGGCGGCGGCGATGCTCAGGCCGCCCAGCGAGTGGCCCAGCCAGTGCGCCGGTTGCGCGCACTGCTCGTCGACGAAAGCGGCGATGGCCGGCAGATCGAAGCGCGCGTAATCCGCCACGCGGTTGCTCCGATACAGGCGATTGCGCGGCGACAGACCGTGGCCGCGCATTTCCGCCAGCCAGACGTCGAAGCCGGCCCGCGCCAGCCAGGCGCCCAGGCCATGGCCATGGGCCGTGTACCAGCAGCGTCGGTTGGCGAAGGCGCCATGCAGCAGCACCAGTGGCTCACCGCGCCGCGCGGCGGCCGCGTGACCGAGACGGGTCAGCGCCAGCGCGACAGAGCCGTCGGGGCTGTTGCCGGGCTTGAGGAGATAGACGTCTTCGGTGAGGTCGCCACGCAGCTCGGCGCTGACCAGGGCGACGGGAAAGAGTTTGCTGCTGCTCTGCATGCCATTCTTTTTCTGTACGCACGAAAAGGGCGGGATTGCCCCGCCCTTTTCCTACCGCTTCAGGACCTTGCTCAGGCCTGGCCTTCGGCGAGGAAGAACCAGGTATCGAGCACCGAGTCCGGGTTCAGCGACACGCTGTCGATGCCCTGCTCCATCAGCCACTTGGCCAGATCCGGGTGGTCGGACGGGCCCTGGCCGCAGATGCCGATGTACTTGTCGGCCTTGCGGCAGGCCTGGATGGCGCTGGACAGCAGTTTCTTCACTGCCGGATTCCGCTCGTCGAACAGGTGGGCGATGATGCCGGAGTCGCGGTCCAGGCCCAGGGTCAGCTGGGTCAGGTCGTTGGAGCCGATGGAGAAGCCGTCGAAGTGCTCGAGGAACTCCTCGGACAGCAGCGCGTTGGACGGCAGCTCGCACATCATGATCACGCGCAGGCCGTTTTCGCCACGCTTGAGGCCGTGGCTGGCGAGCAGGTCGATGACCTGCGAAGCCTCACCGACGGTGCGCACGAACGGGATCATGATCTCGACGTTGGTCAGGCCCATCTCGTTGCGGACCTTCTTCATCGCCCGGCACTCGAGCTCGAAGCAGTCGCGGAAGCTCTCGCTGATGTAGCGCGAGGCGCCGCGGAAGCCGAGCATCGGGTTCTCTTCTTCCGGCTCGTAGAGCTTGCCGCCGATCAGGTTGGCGTACTCGTTGGACTTGAAGTCGGACATGCGCACGATGACCTTCTTCGGCCAGAAGGCCGCGGCCAGGGTGCTGATGCCCTCGACCAGCTTCTCGACGTAGAAGCCGACCGGATCGTCGTAGCCGGCGATGCGCTTCTCGACGCTGTCCTTGATCTCCGCCGGCAGGCTGGCGAAGTTGAGCAGCGCCTTGGGGTGCACGCCGATCATGCGGTTGATGATGAACTCCAGACGCGCCAGGCCGACACCGGCGTTGGGCAGCTGGGCGAAGTCGAAGGCGCGGTCCGGGTTGCCGACGTTCATCATGATCTTGAACGGCAGCTCGGGCATGGCGTCCACCGAGTTCTGGCGGATGTCGAAGCCCAGCGCGCCCTCGTAGATCAGGCCGGTGTCGCCTTCGGCGCAGGACACGGTCACTTCCTGGCCGTCCTTCAGCACGCTGGTGGCGTTGCCGCAGCCGACCACCGCCGGGATGCCCAGCTCGCGGGCGATGATCGCCGCGTGGCAGGTGCGTCCGCCGCGGTTGGTGACGATGGCGCTGGCGCGCTTCATGATCGGCTCCCAGTCCGGGTCGGTCATGTCGGAAACCAGCACGTCGCCCGGCTGCACCTTGTCCATCTCGGCGATGTCGTGGATCACCACCACCTTGCCGGAACCGATGCGCTGGCCGATGGCGCGGCCTTCGACCAGCACCTTGCCCTTCTCCTTGAGCAGGTAGCGCTCCATCACGTTGTTGGCGCGGCTCTTCACGGTTTCCGGACGGGCCTGGACGATGTACAGCTTGCCGTCGTCGCCGTCCTTCGCCCACTCGATGTCCATCGGGCGGCCGTAGTGCTTCTCGATGATCAGCGCCTGCTTGGCCAGCTCGGTGACCTCGGCGTCGGTGAGGGCGAAGCGCGCGCGGTCGGCGCGGTCGACGTCGACCACCTTGACCGAACGGCCGGCCTTGGCTTCGTCGCCGTAGACCATCTTGATCGCCTTGCTGCCCAGGTTGCGGCGCAGGATGGCGGGACGGCCGGCCTCGAGGGTCGGCTTGTGCACGTAGAACTCGTCGGGGTTCACCGCGCCCTGCACCACGGTCTCGCCGAGGCCGTAGGCGCCGGTGATGAACACCACGTCGCGGAAGCCGGATTCGGTGTCGAGGGTGAACATCACCCCGGCGGTGCCGGTCTCCGAGCGCACCATGCGCTGCACGCCGGCGGACAGGGCGACCAGCTTGTGGTCGAAGCCCTGGTGCACGCGGTAGGCGATGGCGCGGTCGTTGAACAGGGAGGCGAACACTTCCTTGGCGGCGCGGATCACGTTGTCGACGCCGCGGATGTTGAGGAAGGTTTCCTGCTGGCCGGCGAAGGAGGCGTCCGGCAGGTCCTCGGCGGTGGCGGAGGAGCGCACGGCCACGGCCATGTTGTCGTTGCCGGCGGCCATCTCGGCGAAGGCCTTGCGGATGTCGGCATCCAGCTGGGCGGGGAACTCGGCGTCCATCACCCACTGGCGGATCTGCGCACCGGTCTTGGCCAGGGCGTTGACGTCGTCCACGTCCAGCGCGTCGAGCGCGGCATGGATGCGTTCGTTGAGGCCGCTCTGCTCGAGGAAGTCGCGGTAGGCCTGGGCCGTGGTGGCGAAACCGCCAGGTACGGAAACGCCCGCGCCGGCGAGGTTGCTGATCATCTCGCCCAGCGAGGCATTCTTGCCCCCTACGTGCTCTACATCGTGGACGCCGAGCTTATCGAGGGAAACTACGTACTCTACCAAGGTGACCTCTCCCCTATGTGGTGTATGCGCAAACCGCATTCTGGTCGGGCCCTGCTTGTGGCCGAGCCCCGGAAAATAAGTGACAATGCCGCCGTACGGCACACCGGGCGCTCCTGCGCGTCCGTGGATCCAGCCGGGACAACTCCCATCGCAAGGCCAGGCGCCCATGAAACGCACCGCTTTCTTCATCTCCGACGGCACCGGCATCACCGCCGAAACACTCGGCCAGAGTCTGCTGGCGCAGTTCGAGAACATCAACTTCCACAAACTGACCCGGCCGTACATCGATACCGTGGAAAAAGCCCGTGCGATGGTACAACAAATCAACGCCGCTGCCGAGGCGGACGGCGTGCGGCCGATCATCTTCGACACCATCGTCAACCGCGACATCCGCGAGGTGCTGTCGCACTGCAACGGCTTCATGGTCGACATCTTCTCGACCTTCCTCTCGCCGCTGGAGCAGGAACTGGCCTCGCACTCCTCCTACTCGGTGGGCAAGTCGCACTCGATCGCGCACAACCCCAACTACATGGAGCGCATCGACTCGGTGCACTTCGCCCTCGACAACGACGACGGTGCCCGCACCCACTACTACGGCAAGGCCGACCTGATCCTGGTCGGCGTGTCGCGCTGCGGCAAGACCCCCACCTGCCTGTACATGGCCCTGCAGTACGGCATCCGCGCCGCCAACTACCCGCTGACCGAGGACGACATGGAGCGCCTGCAGCTGCCTGCCGCCCTCAAGGAGCACAAGGGCAAGCTGTTCGGCCTGACCATCGATCCCGACCGCCTGGCGGCGATCCGCAACGAGCGCAAGCCCAACAGCCGCTACGCCAGCTACGCCCAGTGCGAGTTCGAGGTCCGCGAGGTGGAGAGCCTGTTCCGCCGCGAGAACATCCCGTTCATCAATTCCACGCACTTCTCGGTGGAGGAAATCGCCGCCAAGATCCTGGTGGAAAAGGGCGTCGAACGCCGCCTCAAGTAACTCCGGCAGGTTCGACGGCACTGAAGGAAAAGGCCCGAAACCCGGGCCTTTTCCTTTTTTGCAGCGCAGGCGCGTCGCTTAGAAGACGTCGCCCGGCACGCGGACGAAGCCTTCCATCAGCACGCGGGCGCTGCGGCTCATCACCGCCTTGGTGGCGGTCCACTCGCCGCCCACGATCTCGGCCGCCGCGCCGACGCGCAGGGTGCCGGACGGATGGCCGAAGGTGACCGCGTCGCGCTGGCCGCCACCGGCCGCCAGGTTGACCAGGGTGCCCGGCACCGCCGCGGCGGTGGCGATGGCGACCGAGGCGGTGCCCATCATGGCGTGGTGCAGCTTGCCCATCGACAGCGCGCGCACGCAGCAGTCGATCTCGCCGGCGGCCACGGTCTTGCCGCTGGAGGCGACGTAGTCGGTGGCCGGCGCGACGAAGGCGATCTTCGGCGTGTGCTGGCGGGCAGCCGCTTCGGCGATGTCGGAAATCAGGCCCATCTTCAGCGCGCCGTAGGCACGCATGGTCTCGAAGCGGGCCAGCGCCTCGGCGTCGGCGTTGATGTCCTTCTGCAGCTCGGTGCCGGTGTAGCCGATGTCGGCGGCGTTGACGAAGATGGTCGGGATGCCGGAGTTGATCATGGTGGCCTTGAAGGTGCCGACGCCCGGCACTTCCAGGTCGTCCACCACGTTACCGGTGGGGAACATCGAGCCTTCGCCGTCGGCCGGATCCATGAACTCGATGACCACCTCGGCAGCCGGGAAGGTCACGCCATCCAGCTCGAAGTCGCCGGTTTCCTGCACCTGGCCGTCGGTGATCGGCACATGGGCGATGATGGTCTTGCCGATGTTCTTCTGCCAGATGCGCACGGTGCAGATGCCGTTCTGCGGGATGCGCGCGGCATCGACCAGACCGCCAGCGATGGCGAAGGCACCGACCGCCGCGGTCAGGTTGCCGCAGTTGCCGGACCAGTCGACGAACGCCTTGTTGATCGCCACCTGACCGAACAGGTAGTCGACGTCATGCTCCGGCTGCTCGCTCCTGGCGACGATCACGGTCTTGGAGGTGCTGGAGGTCGCACCGCCCATGCCGTCGATCTGCTGGCCGTACGGATCGGGGCTGCCGATCACCCGCAGCAGCAGCTTGTCGCGGGCCTCGCCCGGCACCTGGCAGCGCTCGGGCAGGTCCTGCAGACGGAAGAACACACCCTTGCTGGTACCACCACGGATATAGGTGGCAGGAACGCGAATCTGGGGTACATGCGCCATGGGAATCTCGTCCTCATGAGACCGCGCCGCCGGACGGCGGCGCGGGGATGGAAGTGCGCGGACTGCCGGCCCGGCCGCCGTGCGCGGACCGGACCGGCAGGAGCGATCAGGCCTGGCCGAGGAAGTCCTTGGCGAAACGCTGCAGCACGCCGCCGGCCTGGTACACGCTGACTTCGGCGGCGGTGTCGAGGCGACAGGTGACCGGCACGCGGGTTTCTTCGCCAGTGCGCTTGCGGATGACCAGGGTCAGGTCGCAGCGCGGCGACAGCTCGCCCTCGATGTCGTAGGTCTCGGTGCCGTCGAGGCCGAGGGTCAGGCGGGTGGTGCCCGACTTGAACTCGACCGGCAACACGCCCATGCCGACCAGGTTGGTACGGTGGATGCGCTCGAAGCCTTCGGCGACGATCACTTCCACGCCGGCCAGGCGCACGCCCTTGGCCGCCCAGTCGCGCGAGGAACCCTGACCGTAGTCGGCACCGGCGACGATGATCAGGTTCTGCTTGCGGTTCATGTAGGTTTCGATGGCTTCCCACATGCGCATGACCTGGCCTTCCGGCTCGACGCGGGCCAGCGAGCCCTTCTTCACCTGGCCGTCGACCACGCACATCTCGTTGACCAGCTGCGGGTTGGCGAAGGTGGCGCGCTGGGCGGTCAGGTGGTCGCCGCGGTGGGTGGCGTAGGAGTTGAAGTCCTCCTCCGGCAGGCCCATCTTGGCCAGGTACTCGCCGGCCGCCGAGCTGGCCAGAATGGCGTTGGACGGCGACAGGTGGTCGGTGGTGATGTTGTCCGGCAGGATCGCCAGCGGACGCATGCCCTTGAGGGTACGCTCGCCGGCCAGCGCACCTTCCCAGTACGGCGGACGGCGGATGTAGGTGGACATCGGGCGCCAGTCGTACAGCGGGCTCTTGGCTTCCTCGATGCTGCCCAGGTCGAACATCGGGATGTAGACCTGCTTGAACTGCTCCGGCTTCACCGAGGCGGCGACGATGGCGTCGATCTCCTCGTCGGACGGCCACAGGTCCTTCAGGGTGATCGGGTTGCCGTTCGCATCAAAGCCCAGCGCGTCCTTCTCGATGTCGAAGCGCACGGTACCGGCGAGGGCGTAGGCGACCACCAGCGGCGGCGAGGCCAGGAAGGCCTGCTTGGCGTACGGGTGGATACGGCCGTCGAAGTTGCGGTTGCCGCTCAATACGGCGGTGGCGTACAGGTCGCGGTCGATGATTTCCTGCTGGATCTGCGGATCCAGCGCGCCGGACATGCCGTTGCAGGTGGTGCAGGCGTAGCCGACGATGCCGAAGCCGAGCTTCTCCAGTTCCGGCAGCAGGCCGGCCTCTTCCAGGTACAGCCTGGCGACCTTGGAGCCCGGGGCGAAGGAGGTCTTGACCCACGGCTTGCGCACCAGGCCCAGCTCGTTGGCCTTCTTGGCCAGCAGGCCGGCGGCCACCACGTTGCGCGGGTTGGAGGTGTTGGTGCAGCTGGTGATGGCGGCGATGATCACCGCACCGTCCGGCAGCAGGCCCTCGGCTTCTTCGGCGCGGGCGGCGGCCAGCTTGGCCTCGTCGGCGATGCCGCGCTCGTGCAGGGCCGAGGTCGGCAGGCGACGGTGCGGGTTGGACGGGCCGGCCATGTTGCGCACCACGCTGGACAGGTCGAACTCGAGCACGCGCTCGTATTCGGCGCCGGTCAGCGCGGAGGCCCACAGGCCGGTCTCCTTGGCGTACTGCTCGACCAGGGCGACCTGCTCCGGCTCGCGACCGGTCAGCTTGAGGTAGTCGATGGTCTGCTGGTCGATGTAGAACATCGCCGCGGTGGCGCCGTACTCCGGGCACATGTTGGAGATGGTGGCGCGGTCGCCGATCGACAGGCTGTCGGCGCCCTCGCCGAAGAACTCGACGTAGGCACCCACCACGCGCTCCTTGCGCAGGAACTCGGTCAGCGCCAGGACGATGTCGGTGCAGGTGATGCCGGGCTGGTGCTTGCCGGTCAGCTTGACGCCGACGATGTCGGGCAGGCGCATCATCGACGGATGGCCAAGCATCACGGTTTCGGCTTCCAGGCCACCGACGCCGATGGCGATCACGCCGAGGGCGTCGACGTGCGGGGTGTGCGAGTCGGTACCGACGCAGGTATCCGGGAAGGCCACGCCTTCGCGGGCCTGGATCACCGGCGACATCTTCTCCAGGTTGATCTGGTGCATGATGCCGTTGCCGGCCGGGATCACGTCGACGTTCTTGAATGCGGTCTTGGTCCACTCGATGAAGTGGAAACGGTCTTCGTTGCGGCGGTCTTCGATGGCGCGGTTCTTGGCGAAGGCGTCCGGATCGAAGCCCGGGGCTTCCACGGCCAGCGAGTGGTCGACGATCAGCTGGGTCGGCACCACCGGATTGACCTTGGAGGGGTCGCCGCCCTGTTCGGCAATCGCATCGCGCAGACCGGCCAGGTCGACCAGCGCGGTCTGACCGAGGATGTCGTGGCAGACCACGCGGGCCGGGTACCACGGGAAGTCCAGGTCACGCTTGCGCTCGATGATCTGCTTCAGCGAGTCGGTCAGCATGGCCGGCTCGCAGCGGCGCACCAGTTGCTCGGCCAGCACACGCGAGGTGTACGGCAGCTTGTCGTAGGCACCCGGCTGGATGGCTTCGACGGCCGCGCGGGTGTCGAAATAGTCCAGGCTGGTGCCGGCCAGTTGCTTGCGATATTCAGTATTCATTGGGCGGAGACTCAATCGGTTAACGATCGTTTGTGGAACCGGCAGGGGAGCCCCTCGTAGGGACTCCCCCGTTCCAGATCAGCGCTGCGCCAGCGGCGGCACGGCGCGCGGCTCGACGCCGATGTACTCGGCGCTCGGACGGATGATGCGGTTGTTGGAACGCTGCTCGAACACGTGGGACGCCCAGCCGGTGACCCGCGAGCAGACGAAGATCGGGGTGAACAGCTTGGTCGGGATGCCCATGAAGTTGTAGGCAGACGCATGGTAGAAGTCGGCGTTGGGGAACAGTTTCTTCTGCTCCCACATGACCTTGTCGATGGCTTCGGAAACCGGGAACAGCACGGTGTCACCGACTTCCTCGGCGAGCAGCTTGGACCAGCCCTTGATCACCTCGTTGCGCGGGTCGGAGACGCTGTAGATGGCGTGACCGAAGCCCATGATCTTGTCCTTGCGCGCCAGCATGGCCAGGGTGCCTTCGGTGGCCTCTTCCGGGGTGGCGAACTTCTCGATCATCTCCATCGCCGCCTCGTTGGCGCCGCCGTGCAGCGGGCCGCGCAGCGAGCCGATGGCGCCGGTGATGCAGGAGAACAGGTCGGACAGGGTCGAGGCGCACACGCGGGCGGTGAAGGTCGAGGCGTTGAACTCGTGCTCCGCGTAGAGGATCAGCGACACGTTCATCACCTTGCGGTGCAGCTCGCTCGGCGCCTTGCCGTGCAGCAGGGTCAGGAAGTGGCTGCCCAGATCCGGCGCGTCGCTGGTGCACTCGATGCGCACGCCTTCGTGGCTGAAACGGTACCAGTAGCACATGATCGCCGGGAAGGCGGCCATCAGGCGGTTGGCCTTCTCCAGCTGCTGCGCGAAGCTCTCTTCCGGCTCCAGGTTGCCGAGCATCGAGCAGCCGGTGCGCATGACGTCCATCGGGTGGGCGCTGGCCGGAATGCGCTCGAGCACTTCCTTGAGGGCCTGGGGCAGGTCGCGCTGGGTCTGCAGCTGAGTCAGGTAGGCGTCCAGCTGGGCCTGGGTGGGCAGTTCGCCGTAGAACAGCAGGTGGGCGACTTCCTCGAACAGGCAGTCCTTGGCCAGCTCGCGCACGTCATAGCCGCGGTAGGTCAGGCCGGCACCTTCCTTGCCGACGGTGGACAGGGCAGTCTGTCCGGCGATCTGACCACGCAGACCAGCGCCACTCAGTACTTTTGCTTCAGCCATTGCGTTGTTCCTCTTTTCGAATTTTTAGACGGATACAGCAACCAACAACAGGAGTCTCAATCGGGAGACTCGAATCCTTCCATGCTGCTTTAGTTAGCATTCCCGCGGTTGGATCTTTTCCTGCTTCTTCTGGGCGAACAGCTCGTCGAGCTTGTCCTCGTAGGCGTGGTAGCCGAGGTATTTGTACAGATCGGCGCGGGTCTGCATGATCTCGACCACGTTCTTCTGGGTGCCCTGCTCGCGGATCGCCTGGTAGACCTTCAGCGCCGCGGCGTTCATCGCCCGGTAGGCGCCGCAGCAGTACAGCACCATGTCCACGTCGACCGAGGCCAGCTCGTCGCAGGTGAACAGCGGGGTGTGGCCGAACTCGGTGATGTTGGCGAGGATCGGCACGTTCACCGCGGCGCGGAACTGCTTGTACATCGGCAGCTCGGTCATCGCCTCGGGGAAGATCATGTCGGCGCCGGCCTCGACGTAGGCGCAGGCGCGGTCGATGGCGGCCTGCAGGCCCTCGCCGGCCAGCGCGTCGGTACGAGCCATGATCACGAAGCTGTCGTCCTGACGGGCGTCGACGGCGGCCTTGATGCGGTCGACCATCTCCTCGGTGCTCACCACTTCCTTGCCCGGACGATGGCCGCAGCGCTTGGTGCCGACCTGGTCCTCGATGTGCACGGCGGCCACGCCGACCTTCTCGAACGAGCGGATGGTGCGGGCGATGTTGAAGGCGCCGCCCCAGCCGGTGTCGATGTCGACCAGCACCGGCAGGGTGGTGGCATCGGTCAGGCGGCGGGCGTCGGTCAGCACGTCTTCCATGGTGCTGATGCCGAGATCGGGAATGCCCAGCGAGTTGGCGGCCACACCGCCCCCGGAGATGTACAGCGCCTTGAAGCCGGTGGCCTCGGCCATGCGCCCGGCGTAGGCGGTGATGGCACCGACGATCTGCAGCGGGTTCTCGCTGGCGACGGCGTCGCGGAACTTCTGGCCGGGAGTCTTCTTGGTCATGACTTACCTCGTTGCTTGGCGTTCTTGGGGGAAGCGTCCTGGAAGTGACGCTCGACGTTGCGCTTGGATGCCGCGATGTGCCGGCGCATCAGCAGCTCGGCCAGCTCGCCGTCACGCTCGGCGATGGCGTCGAGAATGCGATGGTGCTCGGCGAAGGCCTGGCGCGGCCGGTTCGGCATGGTGGAGAACTGGATGCGGTACATGCGCACCAGTTGGTACAGCTCGTTGCACAGCAGATTGGCCAGGGTGCGGTTGCCGCTGCCCTGGATGATCCGGTAGTGGAAGTCGAAATCGCCTTCCTGCTGGTAGTAGCCGCGGCCCGCCTGGAACGCCTCGTCGCGCTCGTGGGTGTCGAGCACCCGGCGCAGCTCGTCGATCTCCGCCTCGCTCATGCGCTCGGCGGCCAGGCGGCAGGCCATGCCCTCCAGCGACTCGCGGATCTCGTACAGCTCGAGCAGCTCGGCCGGGCTCAGCGACACCACCCGCGCACCGACGTGCGGCACGCGCACCAGCAGGCGCTGCCCTTCCAGGCGACGGATCGCCTCGCGCAGCGGGCCACGACTGATGCCGTAGGCGCGCGCCAGCTCCGGCTCGGAAATCTTGCTGCCCGGGGCGATCTCGCCGCGCACGATGGCCGACTGGATGCAGCGGAACACGTGGTCGGAGAGAGTTCCGGACTCCTCGTCCGCCAGCAGGCTTTCGGCAAGGGCTTCGCTCATGATTGTCGACATATCAACGATTCGGATGACCAAAAACTAGGGCAAACCCCATTTCATGTCAAACCCACTTAGACGATTGTCGACAATTGAGTGATGGGCGCCCATCCCGTCACGATTCTTGCGTGCCCCTGTCACAGGCCGTGCCAGAGTGGGCAGCCAGCCGGTACCGGCTGTCGCCCACCCCAGACCCGCGTGCTAGAATGCAGCCCGCCCGCGCGGCAGCCGGCCGAGCATCGCCGCCCGCTGCCGCCCCGCCCTTCGGCCCCATCACGCGCCATCGCACAGGACCTATGAGACTCAAGCCCCTCGTCTTGCTACTCAGCCTGCTGATGCCCTGCAGCCTTAGCCTGGCTGCCGAAAAGACCGTCTACGGTCTCAACGAATATGCCCAGCTGCCGGAACTCGGCAGCGTTCTGGCTGCCAAACTCGACACCGGCGCCAAGACCGCCTCGCTCAGCGCGCGCAACATCAAGCGTTTCAAACGCAACGGCGAGGCTTGGGTACGCTTCAACCTCGGCACCGACGAGGACAGCGCGGCGCCGCTCGAGAAACCCCTGGCCCGCATCAGCAAGATCAAGCGCCGCGCCGGCGACTTCGATCCCGACGAGGGCAAGACCTACACGGCAAGGCCTGTGATCGAACTGGATGTCTGCATGGGCAACACGCTACGCACCATCGAAGTGAACCTGACCGACCGCAGCGCCTTCCAATACCCGCTACTGATCGGCTCCGAGGCGCTCAAGCGCTTTGGCGCCCTGGTAGACCCCAGCCTCAAGTACGCAGCCGGCAAGCCCGCCTGTTCCAACGTTGCACACTCGAACGAGTAAACTCGATGCGCTCTCTCACACTGCACCTGAAAGTCCTCATCGCCATATTGGTGAGCCTGGGCGTGGCGATCACCGCCTACCAGATTTTCGTTCTCGGCATCCCGGTGACCGAGGCGGAAACCGACAATGTCTGGAACATCGACGCCAAGGTGGAATTCCAGGCCAACCCGCGCAACCCGGTCAAGGTGCAGATGTTCGTGCCGCCGCTGGGCCAGGACTTCGTCAGCCTCAACGAGAGCTTCATCTCCAACAACTACGGCGTCAGCGTCAACAACGTCGACGGCAACCGCCGGGTGACCTGGTCGGCACGCCGCGCCAGCGGCCCGCAGACCCTGTACTACCGCATGGTGCTGACCCAGCGCTACAGCACGGAAAAGCCCAAGGAAACCGGGCCGATCTACCGCGAAAGCCTGCCGATCGCCGGCCCCGAGCAGATTGCCGCCGAAGCCCTGCTGGCACCCATCCGCCAGCACTCGGCCGACGTCGAGACCTTCGTCACCGAGACCATCAAGCGCGTCAACAACCTGAATGACGACAACGTCAAGCTGCTGCTGGCCGGCGACACCTCCATCGAGAAGCGCGCCCGCGTGATCGACCTGCTGCTGTCCATCGCCCACGTGCCGCTGGAGCAGGTCCGCACCATCCGCCTGATCGAGAACCAGGCGCAGACCCCGGAGCTGTGGCTGCGCAGCTTCAACGGCGAGAACTGGCTGTACTTCAACCCGGCCAACGGCCAGCAGGGCCTGCCGCGCGACCGCCTGATCTGGTGGCTGGGCGACGCCCCGCTGCTCAGCATCGACGGCGGCAAGCAGGCGCAGGTCAGCTTCACCCTCAACACCAGCGAGCTGAACGCCATCCGCCTGGCCAAGCAGTCCGACGAGTCGGCCGACGCCGGCTTCCTCGAGTACTCGCTGTACGGCCTGCCGCTGCAGACCCAGCAGACCTACCAGATCATGATCATGATCCCGATCGGCGTGCTGGTGATCCTGATCCTGCGCAACCTCGGCGGCCTGCAGACGCTCGGTACCTTCACCCCGGTACTGATCGCCCTGGCCTTCCGCGAGACCCAGCTGGGCTTCGGCATCGTGCTGTTCACCATCATCACCGCGCTGGGCCTGTCGCTGCGCTCCTACCTCGAGCACCTCAAGCTGCAGATGCTGCCGCGCCTGTCGGTGGTGCTGACCTTCGTGGTGGTGCTGATCGCGGTGATCAGCCTGTTCAGCCACAAGCTCGGCCTCGAGCGCGGCCTGTCGGTGGCGCTGTTCCCGATGGTGATCCTGACCATGACCATCGAACGCCTGTCGATCACCTGGGAAGAGCGCGGCGGCAGCCATGCCTTCAAGGTCGCCGTCGGCACCCTGATCGCCGCCACCCTGGCGCACCTGCTGATGAGCATCCCGGAGCTGACCTACTTCGTGTTCACCTTCCCGGCGGTGCTGCTGATCCTGGTGGGCTTCATGCTGGCGATGGGTCGCTACCGCGGCTACCGCCTGACCGAACT